>Ga0335080_10003738_pt1 | contig 15432 bp, 12 predicted proteins | sample Lox_Sample_34_FD_206720 | JGI IMG/M metagenome (GOLD analysis project Ga0335080, IMG submission 206720) | Soil microbial communities from Loxahatchee National Wildlife Refuge, Florida, United States - Lox_Sample_3.4 | ecosystem: Environmental > Terrestrial > Soil > Wetlands | place: USA... | reverse complement strand
CGCCCACCGGGAACGGGGACTGGTTCTCGATCTCGGCCTTGCCGGTCACGTTCTTCGCGGCCCAGGTCTCGGCCACCTGGCGCGGCTCGCCCGGCGGGACGTCACTCGACAGATACACCACGGCGTTTCCGCGCGGAGATGCCGCGCCCACGGCTTCCGGGGTGTTCGACTTCGCCCAGCCGCGAGGGAAGCGCAGCTTGAAGCCGAGGCCGGGGTGCAGGAACACGTCACCCAGGAACATCCCGGCGTCGGCGCGCTGACCGAGCGGCAGGCCGTCGATGTGGGCGAGCAGGGCCGCGCGCGTGTCGCCGAGCTTGGGATCGCGCTTCCAGCGCAGCTCGCTCGCCTCGACGCGGGCCTCGCTGGCGCGTTCGGACGAGAGCGGATGGGTGTCGAAGAAGCTGGCTTCGCGAACGCTCCCGCTCGCCACCTTCTCCCAGTTCATGAGTGACTCGAGGAAGCGCGCCATCGCGCTCGGGTCGTAGCCGGCGGCCGCGCACAGGATCTGGCCGTCGTGGTCGGCGCTGCGCTCGAGGTCGCGCGAGAAGGCCGCCGTCCGTCCCGCGCGCAGCATCCCGTTCAGCAGCGGGAACTGACTCGCGCTGGCTTGCTGCTGCGCGGCGGCATGGCGTTTCAGCACGTGACCGATCTCGTGGCCGATCACGCAGGCCAGCTCGTCCTCGTCGTTGGCCAGGGCCAGCAGCCCGCGCGACACGAAGATGTGCCCGCCCGGCAGCGCGAAGGCGTTCGGCGCCACCTGGTCGACGACGTGGAACTGATACTCGAACGGCCGATTCGGAATCGCCCGCAGCAGCTTGTCGCCGATGCCCTGGATGTACGCGTCGAGCGCCTTGTCGCCGAGCAGGCCGATCTGCGCCTCGACGCCCTTCGCCGACGCGTTGCCCACGTCGCGGTCGTCGTAAGTGGAGTCGAGCAGCACGGTGCGATCGGCACGCGCGGCGGTCGAGAGCGCCAGCGCGAGCAGCGCGATCGCGAGCGCGGCGAAGCGCGATCCGCTCACGGCAGGCGCTCGATCCAGGCCGAGTCACCGAGCCACTTGGCCTTGAGCTGCGCGAGCTCGCCGGTCTCTTCGAGCGTCTTCAGGTAGTTGGTCACCAGGTTCAGGAACAGCCCCGAGTCCGGGGGCAGGGCGAGGCCCAGCGGCTCGGTCGTGAGTGGTGGAAGGTGGACGTGGAGCTCGGCATCGGGATGGCGCATGCGCGCGAGCACGCACACGTTGAGATCCGAGACCGTCGCGTCGACCTCGCCCGCGAGCAGCGCCTTCACGGCCGCCTCGTTGTCGGGCACGGTGACCAGCTTGGCCTTGGGCAGGTGTGCGCGCACGAAAGCCGCGCTGGTGGAGCCGTCGCGAGCCGCAAAGGACAGCTTGGCATCGTCGAGCTGCGCGGGGTCCTCGATGTCGGCCAGCTCGCCCTTGCGCGTCAGCAGCGTGTTCCCGGAGACGAAATACGGGCCCACGAAGGCGACCCGCGCGTTGCGCTCGGGCGTGATCGTCATGCCTGCGGCAGCGATGTCGATCTCACCGCGCTCGAGCGCCGGAATCAACTCGGCGAAGGGCAGCTCGACGAAGCGGACCTTCACCTTCATGGTGTCTGCCAGCGCCTGCACCAGGTCGATGTCGAGCCCCATGAGCTTTCCCTCGCGGTCGTGCACGGACATGGGAGGAGAGTCCCCGCTCGTGCCGACCCGCAGCTCTCCCGCCTGCAGGATGCGCTGGATGGGCAAGAGCTTCGCGGTCGGCCGATCACAGCCGGCGAGCGCGAGCAGCAGTACGCACCCCAGCGCGGTCAGGCTGCGAGTCAGTGCGGATTCGGATCGCGGGTTGCGCAAACTAGAGGCTCCTCCGGGTGATGGGGGCCCTATCCTAGGCGATGCACCGCCCGGCCGCGCGAGCGTATGATCCCGGTTCGAGGAGGACCGACGTGAGCAAGCTGCAGGACGACCGGCGCATCGACCCCCGCATCAAGGCCGCGATGGCGGCGTTCCCCACCATGACCCAGAGCGACGTGCGCAGCCGCGACGAGCTGCTCGCCGAGGTCAACAAGCCCGAGGCGATCGCCCAGCGCGAGCAGATGACTCGCGTGTTCGACATGATGGACAACGAGCAGGTCGCACCCTCGAAGGGCCTTTTGGTGGCCACTCACGAGTTCCGCTCCGCGCCGGACGGCAACACGATCAAGGTCCAGCTGATCCGGCCCGAGGCACGCGAGCCACAGCCGTGCGTCTACTACATCCACGGCGGCGGCATGCAGATGATGTCGTGCTTCGACGGCATGTACCGCGCCTGGGGCAAGATCATCGCGGCGCAGGGCGTCGCGGTGGCGATGGTCGACTTCCGCAACGCACTCACTCCGTCGTCCGCGCCCGAGGTGCTGCCGTTTCCGGCCGGTCTCAACGACTGTGTCTCGGGCGTGAAGTGGCTGCACGCGAACGCCGCGCGCCTGGGCCTCGATGCCGCGCACATCGTGATCGCGGGCGAGAGCGGCGGCGGCAATCTCACGCTCGCCACGGGGCTCAAGCTCAAGCAGGACGGCAATCTGGGGCTGATTCGCGGTCTCTACGCGCTGTGTCCGTACATCGCGGGTCAGTGGCCGCAGGAGCGTCTGCCCTCGTCGGTCGAGAACAACGGCATCCTGCTCGACCTGCACAACAACCGCGGCGCCATGGCGTACGGAATCCAGGAGCTCGAGCGCAAGAATCCGCTGGCGTGGCCCGGCTTCTCGTCCGAGCAGGACGTGAAGGGCCTCGTGCCCACGATCATCAGCGTGAACGAGTGTGACCCGCTGCGCGACGAGGGCATCGAGTTCTATCGCCTGTTGCTGCGGGCCGGAGTCCCGGCGCAGTGCCGCCAGGTGATGGGCACGATCCACGGCACCGAGATCTTCGCGATGGCCTGCCCCGACGTGAGTCGCGAGACCGCAGCCAGCATCGCGCGCTTCTGCCGGGAGATCTGAGTCTGCGGCCGGAGCTCGCGCTCGACTCTCGCCTCAGTCACACGCATCCGATCGACATCGGCCTCGTTCTGGTCGGACCGACCGGCATCGCGCTCGTGCTGCAGGGGGTGCCGGAGGAAGCTCGAGCCTGTCGAACGTCAATCTGAGCTTCAGCGACGCTGCGACCGTGCTGGATTCAACAACCCGAACGGCAGCTGGTCGCTCTATGCGTTCGACCCGGTCTCGGGCGACGCCGGACAGATCGCGGGTGGCTGGACCTTGCAGATCACCGGCCCCGCGGAGCCCATTCCCGTGCTGCCGGAAGGCGGTATCTGGGATACTCGGGGCGGTGCTGGGGCTAACCGCGCTTCAGCGACACTCCTGGCGCACGAGCTCCACGGCGCGGCCGAGCGCGTCGAGCCGCTCCGTCGGAGTGGCGCCGAGCGGGTCGAGGCGGAGCATGTCGACTCCGGCGTCGCGGTACTTGCGAATCCGCTCGCGTACCGTCTTCTCGGGCCCGAGCAATGCGGCTTGCATCACCATCTCGGCGGGCACGCGCCGCGCGGCCTCTTCGCGCTTGCCCTCGACCCAGAGTCTCTGCACCTCGATCGCGGCGTCTTCGAAGCCGCCGCGGCGATAGGCCTCGTTGTAGAAGTTCGTCTTCGGTGAGCCCATCGCGCCGAGCGTGAACGCGAGCTGCGGCTTCAGCCGTTCGACCATGCGCTCGACGTCGTCGCCGAAGCCGACCGCGCCGCCCACGCAGATCGCAATGTCACTAAGCTTGCGCCCGGCCTGCTCGGCGCCCTTCGCGATGTAGCGCAGGTGCGCATCGGCATGATCGGGCGTGAACGACGTGCCGAGCCAGCCGTCGGCCAGCTCTCCGGTCAGCTCGAGCGCCTTCGGCGTGAGCGTCGCGAGATAGATCGGGATGTCGGGATTCGCGGGCTGCGAGAGCCGCAGCGCCTTGCCCTCGCCGCCGGGCAGCGGCAGCTCGTGGTACCGCCCGTGATACTCGAGCTTCTCGCCGCGCAAGGCGAGCCGCACGATCTCGATCGTCTCGCGCATGCGGCCGAGTGGATGCGCGAACGGGCGCCCCTGCAAGCCCTCGACCACCTGTGGGCCGCTCGCGCCCAGCCCCAGGATGAAGCGATCGCGCGAGATACTGGCCATGGTGAGCGCGGTCATCGCGGTCATCGACGGGGCGCGCGCGCTGATCTGCATGATGCCGGTGCCCAAGAGGATCCGCGTCGTGCGCGCCGCCACGAAGGCGAGCGGTGCGATCGCGTCCTGGCCCCAGGCTTCGGCCGACCACACGGCGTCCACGCCCAGCCGCTCCGCCTCGACGGCGAACTGCGCCGAGGGCTCGAAATCGCGCTCGCGGCCGGAGGCCGCACTGCCGATGCCGATCGCCGTCTTCATCGCGCCGAGTCTACACCGCTCGGCGTATGCTCACGGCATGAAAGCCGGCTTCATCTGCGCGAACACCTACAGCGACCCGCGCGCCTGGACGAGCTTCGCGCCGCCTCGCGGCCTGTACGACGCAGAGGTCGGCCGGCGCACCTTGGCCACCGCGCTCGAGCAGGCGCGCACCGCCGACGCGCTCGGCTTCGACTATGTCTCGGTGTCGGAGCATCACGCGACGCCGCTCATGTGCTCGCCGAACGGCTCGCTGCTGGCCGGCGCGCTGACGCAGATCGTGCGGCAGGCCCGGATCGCCTGGCTCGGGCCGATCGTGTCGATCAACAACCCGCTCCGCGTGGCCGAGGAGATCGCGATGCTCGACCAGCTGAGCGGCGGTCGGCTGACGGTGTTCCTGCTGCGCGGCACTCCCAGCGAGCTCGCGATCTACAACAACATCGACCCGGCGGAGAGCCGAGCGATCACGCAAGAGGCGTCACTCCTGATCCGCAAGGCGCTCGGAGAGTCGGAGCCGTTCGCCTGGAAGGGCGATCACTTCGATTTCGCGCGCGTCTCGGTCTGGCCGGGCTCCACGCAGAAGCCACACCCGCCGCTCTTCGCGTCCGGCATGAGTCACGACTCCGTGCGCTTCGCGGCGCGCAATCGCTTTCCGCTCGCGATCTCGTTCTATCCCACGCCGATGGTCGCCGAGCTCACCAAGCTCTACCGCGACGAGTGTGACGCCGCGGGCTGGGCGCCGGGCGCCGACGACATCCTCTACCGCGGGTTCATCGCCGTCGGCGAGACTGACGCGCAGGCCGCCGAGCTGGCGCCGCGTTTCGCGCCCCAGGCCTTCGGGAACGCGAAGGAAGACGTGGGCAAGGGCTTCGGCTCGCTGCAGTTCTGCGGCAGGCCAGAGACCGTGATCGCTCAGATCGAGGCCTTCCAGAAGGCGACCGGCGCCGGCATCCTCGATCTCGGCTTCGGCGGCGGCATGACTCACGAAGGTCGTACCCTCGAGTCGATCCGCCGCTTCGGGACTCAGGTGCTGCCGCGAATTCGCGGCTTCTAGTCACTTGCAGAGCCCCTCGTGGAGCCGTCGCCCGCCTGATACGATGCGAACAGGTGCTTGCGCACGTCGTCCGTCACGGGCACCGCACCGATGACCACCGGGCGGACCTTGTCCAGGTCGACGCGCATGCCGCGCTGCACCGCGGGGCGCGCGAACACGCGGTCGACCCACGCGTCCAGGTGCGGATACGGCGCCTCGTTCGGGTAGCCGAGCCCGAACATCTTCACCCACGGCACGCAGGCGATGTCGGCGATCGAGTACTCGTCGGCCAGATACTCCCGCTCCGCCAGCGTGCGATCCAACAGCCGCCGCAGCCGCTCCACCTCGCTGCGATAGCGCGCGATCGGATAATCGAGGCGCTCCGGGGCGTAGCGCACGAAGTGGTGCAGCTGGCCCATCATCGGCCCCACGTAGCTCATCTGCCAGAACAGCCATTGCATGCAGTGGGCGCGCCGCACCGGGTCGCGGGGCAGGAGCGCCCCGGTCTTCTCGGCCAGGTAGTGCAGGATGGCGCCCGACTCCCAGAGCGTGAGCGGTTTACCCCCCGGTCCGTCCGGATCGACGATCGCCGGAACCTTCCGGTTCGGGCAGATCGCAGCGAAAACGGGCTCGTTCTGATCGCCGGCCACGATGTCGATCGGGTGCACGCGATAGGGAAGGCCCAGCTCCTCGAGCGCGATCGAGACCTTCTGGCAGTTGGGCGTGGGGCAGTAGTAGAGCTCGATCATGGGCCCAGTCTACGAGATGTGGCATCCAGCCCGGGCGCGCCGTCGATTCGCTCGCTAGGGTTCCCGCCACTCGGCATCCGCTTTCGTTCGGACGTCCCGATCTCGAGCCGGGCCAGATCGTACCCACAATAGGGTTTTTGACGAGGATTCATTCGGAATGGGCAAGAAACTGTATGTCGGCAATCTCTCCTTCAATTCGACCGAGGACGAGATCCGTGAGCTGTTCGAGCAGCACGGCGGCGTGGACTCGGTCAAGGTGATCACGGATCGCGAGACGGGCCGCCCGCGCGGCTTCGCGTTCGTCGAGATGTCGGAGGCGAGCGCTGCGTCCGACGCGATTCGCGCACTCGACGGCACCCAGTTCGGGGGCCGCGCGCTGAAGGTGAACGAGGCTCAGGACAAGCCGCGCCCGGGTGGTGGTGGTGGCGGCGGCGGCGGTGGCCGCGGTCCGGGCCGCGGTCCGCGCTACTAGCAACGACTCGCAGGGGGCGGGAGAGCGCGCGAGCGTTCTCTCGCCCTCGACCACGCGCGGCTTCGGGTCACGTACCATCGCCGTATGAAGCAGTTTCGCGAGCGGGTGGCGGTGGTCACGGGCGGCGCGAGTGGCATCGGCTTCGCCACGGCGGAGCGGCTCGCGGCCGAGGGCATGAAGCTCGTGCTGGGCGACATCGAGCCCGGCGCGCTCGACGCAGCGGTGAAGAAGCTCGAGGCGGGCGGCGCCCAGGTGCTGGGCGTGCGCACCGATGTGTCTCTGTCCGCCGACGTCGAGCGGCTCGCGCAGCGTGCGCTCGAGCGCTTCGGCGGCGTGCACGTGGTGTTCAACAACGCCGGCGTGGCAGTCACCGGCGAAGCCTGGGAGAACTCGCTCGCCGACTGGGAGTGGGTGCTCGGCGTGAATCTCTGGGGAGTGATTCACGGGATCCGCACGTTCGTACCCATCCTGTTGCGGCAGAACGAGCCGGGTCACGTGGTGAACACCGCCTCGATGGCCGGACTCACCTCGAATCCCGGGATGGCCGTCTACAACGTGACCAAGCACGCGGTGGTGACGCTGACCGAGACCCTGCACGGCGATCTGGCGCTGCGCGGCTCTCCGGTGAAGGCCTCGGTCCTGTGCCCCGGCTTCATCAATACGCGGATCATGGACTCCGCGCGCAATCGCCAGAGCGACGCCGCGCACGACCCGCCGACCCCGGAGGCGAGCGCGCTCGGCGCCTCGATCGAGCTGGCGCTGCGCGAAGGCGTCAAGCAGGGCTTCGCGCCCAGCGTGGTGGCGCAGCGCGTGTTCGAGGCGATCCGCGACGAGCGCTTCTACATCTTCGCCGCGCAGCCCGAGATCTTCGCCGCCGTGGAGCAACGGCTCGACGAGGTGCGCGCGCAGAAGAACCCGGTGACGCCGACGGTCCTGACCGAGTGAGTCAGGCCTTGACCGCGCTCGCGATCAGGTAGCCGACCAGCCCGCGCTGGTAGAGCGCGAACATCAGCCGGTCGATCGCCGTCGACGCGCGGCCGATCACGGGTCCGCGGATCCGGCGCAGCTCGCGCCGGATCTCCGGGCGCGACTGCTCGGCGTAGTAGCCCGGGATGACGCGTTCGCTCACCGCCTGGATCGCCACGTCCTTGAAGCCGCTGCGCTCCAGCGCGCGGGCGTACTGCTCGATTCCGCACACGTTCGCTTCCGGGATGTGCCAGGCGCGCCGGCAGGCGCGGAGCAACGCACGCTCGAGCGGGCCACGGGCGGGGCGGGGCAGGAAGAAGTCGGTCACGCCCAGGCGGCCCCGCGCGCGCAGCATGCGCCGCGCCTCGGCGAAGAAGGCTTCGCGGGTATCGAAGTGGACGATGCCCTCCACGGCGACCACGTGGCTGAAGGCCTGGTCCGGAAATGGCAGCCGGCAGGCGTTTCCGACGCCGAATTGAATCTGCGGCAGCGCGTGTCTCGCCTGCGCGACCGCGATGTGCGCGGGCGAGAGATCGATCGCGCAGACGCGCTCGCAGCCGAACTCCTCGACGAAGAAGCGGTCCTGCGTGCCCATGCCGCAGGCCACGTCGAGCAGCACCGAGGAACCATCCAGGCCGACACGCCGGCCCAGCTCGCGCAGCAGCGCTTCGGCGGCGCCGCGGAAGTCGGCGACCCCGGGATCCCACAGCCCGAAGTTCAGGTAGTTGTCGTGAAACGTCCCGTAGCGCTCCACGCCGTGGGAGTAGAAGCGCGCGACTCTGTCCTCGTGACTCACTCGGGCGACAGCCGGAGCGCCCGGCGCTCGAGCGCCGTGAGCCCCAGGTGCCGCGCGCTCGAGCGCGCGGCTTCGATGAGTGAGCGCGCCTCCTCGTCACCCGACGGCGCCCCGCGCTCGAGCCGGGTGGCGGCCAGGTCGAGCTGCGTGCGGGCGAGGAGTGCCGGGGCCTCTAGCTGTGAGTGGAGCTCGATCGCAGCCTGCAGGTGAGTCTGGGCGCGATCGAGATCGCCGAGCGCGTGCGCGAGCAGCCCGAGCGAGCGTTCGACCGCGCCGAACACGAACAGCCCGTTGAACACGACCAGCCGCGCGAACGGTGCGAGGCGCTCGTACAGCTGCCGGGCGGGCTCGCGTTGTCCGAGCCGATGAGACACTTCCGCGTAGAACGCCATGCCGGTCGTCCAGGAGAGATCGAGCGGCTGCTCCGCGAAGCGGCCGGCCGCGGCCTTCTCGAGCAGCGGGAGCGCCTCGGGCTTCCGGTCGGCCTCGCAGTAGGCGAGCGCCAGCGCCGACTGGAACGCGGGCAGGAGCGGATTGTCGGCGACGGCGCCCTCGAGCAGGACGATCATCTCGTCGACGCGGCCCTGCTCGAAGCGGATCGCGAACAGCTGGCCGGCGTAGTAGGTGAGGGCGTCCTGCTGTCCGTTCGCGACGCCGAGCTCGTACGCTTCGCTGGCCAGCTTCTCGGCGTCGCCGAGGCGCGCCGCGAGCAGCGCCCGCCATGCGAAGTCGATGCTGGCGGCCCAACGCAGGTGAGTCTGTCGGCCGAGCTCGGGAGTGAGCGTGCGCAGTACGTCGAGGTGGCGGTCGACCTCGGCGAGATCCCCGGCCTCCAAACAGAACTGGAGCCGCGTGGCGGACGCGTACCAGCGCGCCAGGGGATCGGGAACCCGGGCGGCGACGGCGACGTGCTCGGCCGAGTTGGCGAGCCGCTCCGCGTGCGTGTGAGGCGCCCAGATCGTGTGTCCGCGAAGGTTCAGCACGTGCGCGAGCGTCTCGTCGTCGCCGACGCGCCGCGCCATCTCGAGCGCTTCGTCGCTGAGCGCGAGCCGCACGGCCGCGTCGCCGGCGTACTGCAGCTCTGCGCCCAGACTCGCGAGCAGCGAGGCGCGGGCCGCACCGTCGCTGGCCTCGAGAGCGGCGAGCGCGGCTCTCAATACGGTGACTCGCTCTTCGTCCACGCGGCCGGAGCCGCTCACCCAGCCGCGACTGTTGGCCCGCGCGGCTCGAACCAGGCGGGCGGTGTCGCCGAGGTCGATCGCGAGGCGTCCGGCGGCGAGCAACGTCTCGCGGTAGGCCGGGCTGCCGGCGCTCTTCTGCACCTCTCCGAGCCGGATCCCGAGCTCGCAACGCTGCCCGGGATCGGCGTCCGCCGTCCCGTTCAGCAGCCGGATCGCGCGCTCGTACCACTCGGCGGCCTGGTCGTGGGCGAGACGCGTGGCTGCGTGGTCGCCCGCGCGCGTCGCGTACGCCACGGCCTTCGCGCGGTGGGCGGGCCCGGCTCTTCCGAACTGGTGCGCGAGCGCGGCCGCGTCGTCGGGTCGGAGTGACTCGATGACTTCGGCCACGGCGTGATGCATCCGGGCCTGCCGGCTGGCGGACACGGCTTCGTAGAGCGCGGAGCGAACGAGCGCGTGAGTGAAGCGATAGCTGTCGACGCCGGTCTCCTCGACCAGGCGCGCCGCGATCGCCTCGTCGAGCGCGGCCAGGATCGGGAGCTCGTCGAGCGGGCTCGCGCCCACGAGCGTCGCCAGCTCGAAGTCGCGCCCGACGACGGCGGCGAGCGTGAGACACTCGGAGGCCGCGCGCGACAGGCGAGCCACCCGGCGCAGCACCACGTCGCGCACGGCTTCCGGGATGCCGAGACCCGCGACGTCGACGCTGCGCTGCCAGCGCCCTTCGCGCCGCGCGATCGCGCCCGACTCCGCCAGGTGTCGCAGCACCTGACCCACGAAGAACGGATTGCCCGCGGTCTCGGCGTGGACGCCCCGAGCGAGCTCCCGCCCGTCCGGCCCCAACGTGTCTCCCGACGCCTGCTCGACGAACTCCAGCACGCCTGCCTCGTCGAGGCCGTGCAGCGGCAGCCGCTCCACGCCGGAGACCGGCCGCAGATCGGCGAGCAACTTCGCCAGCGGGTGCTCCCGGTCGACCTCGGTGTCTCGGTGCGTGCCGATGATCATCAGTCGCGCGGGCACGATCCCGCGCACCACGTGGCGCAGCAGCAACAGCGTCGGGGTCGGGGCCCAGTGCAGGTCGTCGAGCACCAGAAGCAGCGGGCGCCCGCTGGCCGCGGCCATGAGCCAGGCCGTCACCGCGTCGAAGAGGCGCAGCCGCTCCGTCGCAGGGTCGGACTGGAGCGCCGGAGGCAGCCCCGGCAGTCGCAGCGCGATGTCGGGAACCAGCCGCGCCAGCTCCCCGGCGTAGCGGCCGAGCCGTCCGCGCACGTGACCGTCCGGGAGCTGCGCGAGATAGTGCTCGAAGGCCTCGACGAACGGCTGGAACGGGACGCCCATGTCTTCGTCGCAGCGTCCGAACAGCACGTTGGCTCCGGTGGCGTGGACGGCTCGCGCCACCTCGGCGGCGAGGCGCGTCTTGCCGATGCCGGGCTCGCCACTCAGCAGAACGCAACGCCGGACGCCGGACTCGGCCTCGCACCAGAGCGCCTTCAGTCGGTCCATCTCCGCCGAGCGCCCCGAGAACGGGAACGACTCACGCTGCGTGAGCAGCCCGGGGAGCGGCAGCGGGGCGAAGTCCTCGGGAGCGGACTCGTCCTCGTCGTCGCGCTGCACGCGCCGTTCGTAGAGTATCTCCAACACGTGCACGTCGCCGGCCACGCCTCGCAGCGTCATGCCGCCGAGCTCGCGGAACCGGAAGCGCGAGTCACCGGCGAACGGCTCGGAAACGCCGCTGCTGCAGAGGATCGTGCCGGCCTCCGCCTGATCGCACAGCCGGCGCGCCTTCACCACCGTGGTACCGAAGTAGCCACTGCCCGTGTCCTGTCGGAGCACCTCGCCGGTGTGCAGCCCGACGCGGATCCGCAGTTCGCCCTCGGCGTCGCGGTTCTCGATTGCCTCCTGCATCGCGATCGCGCAGGCGACGCCGTCCTCGGCCGAGCCGAACGCCGCCATGAGTCCGTCGCCCAGCCACTGCAGCTCGTTGCCGCCGTGCGCCGCGATGGCCTGGCGCAGCAGCTGATGGTGGGCTTGGAAGACCGCCTGGGCGCGCTTGTCGCCGAGCCGCTCGAGCAGATGAGTCGAGCGGACCAGGTCCGTGAACAAGATCGTCGCGACGGCGGAGCGAGGTTCAGTCACTGGAACGCCGGATCGCAGGTGAGATCGGAATCCGACTCGATCGTACTCCGGATCGAGTCGAGCTGGCGCGCCAGAAAGCGCTGGTTCTTGGCCGCGTCGGGGTAGTTCCCGTTGACCGTGCCACCGAAGATGTGGGTGCGGTACTTCTGGCCCTGCTTCTCGAAGCAGACATAGATCTTCGCGTGAATCGAGGCCGGCACGTAGCTCGTGGGCTGACTCGGAATCGGCCGGTGCTGACCGAAGATCTCTCGCCAGGCCTTGGTCAGGCACTTTTCGTACACGGCTTCCGGATCGATCGCATCGGCGCGATACGGCCCCACCACGTCGATGTTCCGGTACTCGATCGCGTCCCAGTTGTATTTCCCGATCCGCTCCTTGCCGACCGTGGTCGGAATGTGACTCAGATCGTAGTGTGAGTACTGATCCGCATTGGCCTCGGGAACGCCGTAGACTCGGTTCGTGAAGTAGTTCCAGTCCGCGAGACCGAGCCGCACGAGCTCGTCGTGATTCATCGCATTGGCGACCGGATGCGCGTACCCGAACGGATGGTCGTTCTGCCACGTGATCGTGTAGCTGCCGAAGTAGACGTCGTACCAGATCGAGCGCGGATCGGCGTAATCCGCCTCGTCGTTCCGCGGGTTCAGCGCCTGGGCGAACACCACGCGGAATTCGAAGTCGGGGTCACCCGGGAAGAGCTTCTGCTTCACGAGCGCGCCGACGCGATCGGGATTGCAGGTCACCGGCTTGAAGGTGTCGCTCACCCGGATGCGCAGCGCGAACGGAAAGCTCTGCGAGCAGCCGAACTCCTTCTCGCACCAGACGAACCGGTCGTGCTCGATGTAGGGATCGTGCCGGTCTTCCGGAAGGATCAGCGCTTCGAGCTCGGCGGGCAGCGAACGGCCGCACAGCGCCGCGCACGCCAGCACGCTGCCAGCCAGAGACCCGTGCAGCGCCAATTTGCCCCAAAGGCGCATCGCCACACGTTACTCGCCGGCGCTGGTGAATGTCGAGCACTCACCCCGTCGCGATCACCGGCAGCGAGACCGGGCTTCGGCCCAGGACCTACCTTCACGATACCGCCGCGTGCTCCCGCAGCAGCCGCGCGGGACCCATCGCTACGCGCCGGAGCAGTTCGGCCTTCAGCTCATCGGTGCGGATGCCGGTGGTGGATGTCCGGCCAGTGCGGGTGGGCGTGCTCGAGCGGTTCGTGCCGGTGCAGGTGACTGTGTCGGACCGAGCGCGCCAGACCCGGGTGCTCGTGGAAGTGGTGGCCGTCGTCATGACGGTGGCTGTGGATGTGCTCGAGTGTCTCGTGGGAGTGTCTGTGCGCGTGACGACTCAAGAACAGCAGCGCGATGGACGGTGCGAGTAGCAGAGCCGCGGCCAGGTGGACGAGCCCCAGCGGCTCGCGAAGAAACACGAGTGCGAGCGCTGCTCCCGCGAACGGCCCGCTGGCGAAGACGGCCTGAGCGCGGACGGCGCCCAGCTCGTGAGCGGAGCGGATGTAGAGCACGATGCTGGCGCCGTACGAGAGCGCGCCGACGGCGAGGGCGATCACGACCTGGGCAGGTGTGGCCGCCCAGCGTGACGCCGCGAGACCGATCCCGAGATTCGTCGCACCCGCCACGGAGCCCTTCACGAAGGTGAAACGCGCCGGCGTCATCGCATCGCTGAGCGCCGTCCAGTGGTTGTCGAGCGCCCAGCAGATACACGCCCCAGCCGTGAGCAGCGCTCCTGCGGTCCCCGGCCAACCCCCGCCGCCCGCGACCAGGGCACTCGCCGTGAGTGCACCCCCCACGCCGACCCAGCCGGCGCGCCCGAGGTGTTCGCGGAAGAGCACCACGCCGAGCACGGCAGTCGCGACCCCCTCGAGATTGAGCAGCAGCGAGACCGAGCCCGAGAGCATGAGTCGCAGTGCGCTGAGCAGCAGAACCGGACCCACGATGCCGCCGAAGAACACCGCACCCGCGAGCCTGGCCGCATTCTTCCGATCGAGACGAGCGCTTCGAGACGATCGTCGATCGGCCACGGTGGCCGGCGCCGTTCCGAGCGCGGCGCCCAGATACAAGAGGCCCGCCAGCTGAAACGGTTCGAGCGAGCCGAGCAGCAGCTTGCTCGCGGGCGTCGAGGCGCCGAACAAGATCGCCGAGAGCAGGGCCAGGACGAGCGCGTACACCTGACCTCCAGCGCTAGCAAGTGAGGGTACGGGACGGGGCTGGCGGCCTCACACGGGCAGCTTCATGCGGCGCGGGACGGGATGACTGCATGTTTCGAAGTCTTTGGTCGACGGGATGGCAGAGCTCGTAACCCTTGAGCGGGAGTGCCGTGTAGACCGCGCGGTTCACGGAACGATCGGACCGCTCGGACACGACGTCAGTCACGACTCGCGAGTGACTGGCCGAGCGGACAGACAAGTGACTCCGGAGTTATTCACATTGACTCCAACGGTTCCTCTCTGACAGGATCGGTCAGCGGGGAAGGTCACTGGAGAGATGTCTTGACTCGTTCATCTGGAATCCGATTCATCGCGCTTGTCACAGGGTCGTTGTCGTCGTTGCTGTTCTTCGCGCAGCCGGCTTCCGCGACGGGACCCCTGACGCTGCAGACCGATGCTCGCCGCCTGATGTTCACGACCCAGTTCTGCCCGATGCCTCCCCAGTGTTTTCCCCAGATCGAACAAGTCTCGCCCAATCCGGCGTTCTCGGTCTTCAACCAGACCTTGAACAGCGGGTACAGTCCGAGCACCGCCTCGCAGAACTCGACCGTCAGCCAGAGCGGGATGAGTGGCACCGGGGCTTCGCTCTACGGCGGCGCGCAGGGCAACGGTAGCTCGACGTTCTCGGTCACCTTCTACCCCACCGTCACCTCGAGCTATTCGTTCAGTGGACAGCGCATCGGGCTCGCAAACTGCGTGAACTGCGACGACGTCTACCTCTACGACAACAGCACCTCCACCTACTTGGTCCATCCAGCCCTGTTTCAAGCGAGCGGCAGTTTCTCGAGCACGGGTACGTTGTTCAAGAATCACCAGTACACGCTCTCCCTGGGCAGCGATGATGCCCCGGGCACTCAGCAGAGCTGGAACTTCACCTTCACCGCCGCGGCGTTGCCCGGGGTGCCCTTCCTTTCGCCCTGGGCGGCTGCCCTGCTCGCGGTGCTGCTCGGCGCGGTATCGATCGCCGGTGCCCGCGCGGCAAGGCTTCGCCGCCTGGGATAACCATTCCGGTCTCGTGGCCGAAGTCAAAGTCCGGTTCGACGCCGCGGCGGACTACGAGCGCTTCATGGGCGCGTGGAGCCGCGCGATCGGCGAGACCTTCCTCGCCTGGCTCGGCGCACCGCCCGCGGCGCGCTGGCTCGACGTCGGCTGTGGCAGCGGCGCCTTCAGTGAGCTGATCGTGCGCCGCGCGGCACCGACTTCGCTCGCCGGCATCGACCCGTCTTCCGAGCAGATCGACTACGCGCGGGAGCACCTGCCCGGGCCGGCGTTCGAGGTCGCGGACGCGCTGGCTCTGCCCTTCGGCGACGAGTCGTTCGACGTCGTGGCGTCGGCACTCGTGCTGCACTTCATCGCCGATCGCCGGCGAGCTCTCGCCGAAATGAAGCGCGTGCTGCGCCCGCGCGGGCTCGTCGGCGGCTACACCTGGAAACGCACCGCGAGCGAAGACTTCGCGCCCTACGCACCGGTCATGGCCGCGGTGAGGAGCATCGGCGCCGAGCCGCTGACCTCGCCGCTCG
>Ga0335080_10003737_pt1 | contig 15432 bp, 19 predicted proteins | sample Lox_Sample_34_FD_206720 | JGI IMG/M metagenome (GOLD analysis project Ga0335080, IMG submission 206720) | Soil microbial communities from Loxahatchee National Wildlife Refuge, Florida, United States - Lox_Sample_3.4 | ecosystem: Environmental > Terrestrial > Soil > Wetlands | place: USA... | reverse complement strand
CCGACGGGCATCCCTGTCCGCCGGGCTCCTGTACTTTGCCCCAGGCACCCTTCCGGCGGCGGCTCCCGCCGCCATACCGTTGTAAACGAGACAGATCATCGACAACGGGCTAGTGCCAGTTGATCCGCTTCCGAAATTCCTGCACCTGCCGTTCCGCCTCCTTGTGCAGCAGGCCGTAGCGCTCCTGCAATTTTCCGGCGAGCTGTTCGGCGTGACCTTCAAGTTCCTTCAAGTCATCCTCGGTGAGCTTGCCCCACTGTTCCTTCACTTTTCCCTTGATTTGGTGCCATGCACCAGCAACAACAGGATCGCTCTTCATGACTGACCTCCTCATCGTCTCTCTTCGGTATGGACAAAACCGCTCTAGGCATGCACCTGGCTCTGATAGTCCTGCCGCAACTTCGCGATCCGCGCTTCAACGGCTGCCTTGGCGTCGCCTTTCTGCTTGTCCGCCTTCTGCTGTAGGTGTCTCAGCTTAGCCTCGTATTCGCGCGTAGCTTGCTGGGACCGCTCTTGGGCTCGTGCGAGCTTCGCATCGATGCGCTCACGGAGCTTCTCAAGCTGCGCCTGCAGCTTCGCCTTGCGGTTGAGGTGGGCTTGTGCCAACTCGGTTTTCAACAGCTCGAGCTGCGTCTTGGTGTTCGCGGTTTCGCGCCACCAGTGCTCTTCCTGAACGCTGGGCTTGGGCGTGCGGTAGACCACTCCGCCGAGTTCCTCCATCAGCGTGTCCAGCGGGCTCACCCATTCCTCATCCACTTCCGCGACGACCGCGCACTTGCCGGGCGTCAATGCAGTGGCGACGTCAGAGAAGAAGTCCTGGTCCACACCGATGCTGTACAAGTCCCAGATCAATCCTGCAAACGCGCCGACTCCGGCGCCGGCTCCGGCGCCCACCGGTCCAGCCAGCGCTCCGAGGACCGCTCCCAGTGCGGTGCCTGCCACTGTTCGAACGGGGACATAATGATCGAACACTTCTTTGGTCGATACCCCACTCTCAGACTCCTTCTTCAGCAAGTACATCACAGGGACATCCATGCTGCCCGCGGCATTCATGTCCGACAGCACACGAATGCCGTCGTACGCCGCTTTTTCATTACTGAACACCACCGCAACCAACTTCTCCATCACAGCTCTCCTCAATAGCCGAGCCGATTGCTGCTCATGCTATTGCAAGCTCACGTCCCCGTCCGGCGCAATGCAGGATGCCCCAGCACCACACATACCCCAACACCGGGCCTGCTGGACCACAAGGATGACGCTAGCACCGGAGTTGATATCCGTCGGTAAGGAATCGTCCCTATCGAGCGGCGGCAGCGTTGGGAAGTGCGGGGAGCCAACTTGTCGTTTGAACCCCGAGCTAGTAAGTAGTGACACGAATGGCTTTCCAGAAAGCCACGCTGAAGAATTTGCTGTGTTTTCGAAGCCGCGCGTGTTGAGGGAGCGGACGGGTTTTGGTCCGATACCCGGCGGGCATGCGCTGCTCCATTCGCGAGCGGCGCGTACGCTCTCGCTTGCCCTCAGCGGCGGGTGATCTCAGGAGGCTTAATGGCGCAGGCGAGTGGAGTAACGGCACTGCACCGGCTCGCGCTTGGGGCGCTGCTCGCGGCGAGCGCGTTCGTGGGAAGCGCTGCGCAGAGCGCCATGCAAGAATGGGGTCGACCGCTCGGGACGGAGTATGCGGGGCCAGAAGTGCGTATGCGCGCCGTGATGCCCGCGGCGCCTCTGGAGCAGGAGGAATCGCACACCATCCAGATCTTCGAGAGGACAGCGCCCTCGGTCGTATTCATCATCAACAGCGCCTTGATGCATCAGCTCTTTTCGCGCAACGTGTATGAAGTGCCGCAAGGGGCGGGGTCGGGGTTCATTTGGAACCAGGAGGGCTACGTCGTCACCAATTACCACGTCGTCCATAACGCCGACTCGCTGACCGTTGTGCTGGCGGATCAGACGGAGCACGAAGCGCGGGTGGTGGGCGCCGATCCAGACCACGACCTGGCAGTGGTGCAGATCCAGGTGCCGAGGGAGAAATTGTCTCCCATGCCCGTCGGCAGCTCGCACGATCTGAAAGTCGGCCAGAAAGTCCTCGCCATCGGCAATCCCTTCGGCTTGGACCACACCCTGACCACGGGTGTGGTGAGCGCGCTTCACCGCTCGATCGAGTCCATGACGAAGCGCACCATAGAAAACGTGATCCAGATCGATGCCGCGATCAACCCTGGAAACTCGGGTGGGCCGCTGCTCGATAGCGGCGGCCGTCTGATTGGCATCAATACGATGATCTTGAGCCCGAGCGGGGCCTCTTCCGGTATCGGATTCGCGGTACCCGTCGACACCATCAACGATATCGTCCCGCAGCTGATCCAGCTTGGGAAGGTTATTCGTGCGGGGATCGGCGTTGCACTGCTACCCGATTCAGTGGCCCGGCGCTCGGCTGCCGAGGGGGTGATCATCGGACAGGTCGTTCCAGGGGGTCCCGCTGACCGGGCAGGCCTGCGCGGCACAACACAAGGGCGCTCAGGTCAGCTGGGCGATGTGATCACTGCCGTGGACGGAGAGCCGGTCCCGACAGTCGATGACTTGCGGCGAAGTCTGGATCGTCACAAGGTCGGGGAGCAGGTGCACCTGCAGGTACTTCGCGACGGCACCAGTCGACAGGTAGCCGTCACACTCGAGGAGGTGCAGTAAGCAGAGCTGCAGACGTCCGGGGTGGCGGTACCCATCAACGTTACGCTCGCAGGTGGCGGCGGACGTTAACCTTGCGTGGCGCCTCGTGGAAGTCGATGCGACGTTCGTCTGGCAAGCGATTGAAATCTCGACCTACGTTTTCCTCTGTCCTTATGGCGCTTGCTTGAGCGCACCAAGTCACTGCCAACATTATCGGTGCAGACAATCAACATCTAGAAGGACGATCATATGATGTCACCCGCCGCAGCAAGCTCGAGCCCTTCGACGGCGAAGACCAGCTGGTTCGAGGGCGTTTCCAAGGCGTCCCGCATAGTGTTCTATCTGTTCCTGGCGGTGCTCTTCCTGTCCCCGGCTATCCAACTGTATCGGACAAACGCCGCGCGGACCCACCTGCTGCAGCGCTTCCAGGATGAGCGAAAATCGCGGGTCATTGGGCTGATTCACCGCCAGGATACGGTTGGGTTCCTCGGGATACCGGTATCGAGCTATATCAGCATCGAGGACTCGGAAGCCGTGCTGCGAGCGATCCGGTTGACACCGCCAGAGCAGCCGATCGATGTCATCCTGCACACCCCTGGCGGACTGGTGTTGGCCGCAGAGCAGATCGCCACGGCGCTCGCCGCGCATAAGGGGAAAGTGACGGTGTTTGTGCCCCACTACGCCATGAGCGGTGGCACTCTCATCGCACTGGCGGCGGACGAGATTGTGATGGACCCCAACGCGGTACTCGGGCCGGTCGACCCGCAGCTCGGCCAGTTGCCCGCTGCCTCCATCGTGAAGATTCTCGAATACAAGAAGCCCGAGCAGGCGAGCGATCTATCGCTGATCGTCATCGACATTGCCAAGAAAGCTCGGGCGCAGGTGGGCAGCTACCTCGCCGACTTGCTTTCGAAGCACTACTCCAAGGACAAAGCGCAGGAGCTGGCGACTACATTGAGCGAAGGGCGCTGGACACACGATTACCCGATCACCGTCCAGACCGCCCGCTCCCTCGGAATCCCGGTCTCGATCAACATGCCGCAGACCGTGTACGAATTGATGGACCTTTATCCCCAGGCGGGAAGCGGGAGACCTTCGGTCTTGTACGTGCCCTTACGCCGCGGGCCCGGCGGGGCGGAGGAGGGTACGCCACCTCCCGAGGCTCGAGGCGCTGGCGAACGTCGCTGACGCTTTGCGGCGTTCCCCACAAGCATTTTGTGGGGACTTTGATATGAGTCATTGACCGCCAACGTCCGAAGCAGCTGGAGCAGGCAACACCACGCCGAGCGCGCCAGGGCGGATGCGGTAGTGAAGCGGCGCGGCCATGAGGCTCACCTCGCCATCCGTCGATACGTTTATCCGCGGGGTTGCGGCGTCTACCCAGATCTCCTCGACCTCGATGGCATTCAGCTCCTGGTCGCTGACGCGGCCTGTGAGCGTCCTCCAAGCCATGGCGATGAGGTTTCGACGAGCGGCGCGGGGCGCCATGCATACCCATAGGCGACCGGACCTCAGACTGAGCCGCCGACCGATCTCCAGACCGGCGACCTCATACCTGTTGTTGCCCACGAACAGGAAGGGAGTCAGCCGCGCCAGCGCTTCCGCTTCGCTCATGTGCAGCCTGACGCGGAGCCGAGAATAGCGCCGCAGCACCGCGCCGATGGCGATGACGAACGCCAGCCACTTGGGGTGGCCCTGGCGCTGCTGCGCTTCGCGCTCGCGCACGATGTGCGGATAAACGCCGATGCCCGAATTGTTCACGAACACGCGGCCGTTGACCTCGCCGACATCGACCTTGACGATCCGGCCGGTGAAGAAGTTGCGGACGGCATCCTCCAGGTCCGGTGGAATCCCGACATCCCTGGCAAAATGGTTCAGCGTTCCCATCGGAAGAACCCCGAGCGCTGTATCGGTTCCCGCCACCGCGCCGGCCACAGCATTTACGGTTCCGTCGCCGCCGCCTGCCGCCACGCGCGACTTCTTTTCACTGACGGCACGCCTCGCTAAGGACACGAGCTCGTCGCCAGTTCGGGTCACGATCACTTGCGCCTGCACGCCGAGCTCGCTCGATATGCGGGCTATGAGCGCACGAGCCGCTTCCGCGTGAACGGAGGCCCCGTTGAGGATACAGGTGGTGTTCGCAATCTCTTTCACTGGATAGACCACTATGGGCTCGCAAATCAGGGGAAATTGAAGCGGTGGTTGTCGTCAGTGCGCCAGCTGGTTCGACCTGGCCTTGACTTTGCAGCCATGCCATCAGCACCCAGCACAATATGGCCCACGCCGCACCGATGCACCAGCCGGCGAGAACGTCGGTCGGATAATGAACGCCCAGGTATATGCGACTGAAGCCGACCAGCACGGTCAGAAACACGGCGAGCACCATGAGGTAAAGGCTTATCGCTGCGGAGGGCGAAGCTCGCGAAAGGAGAGCTCCGATGGTCAGATAGGCAATCGCGGACAGCGTCGCATGGCCGCTGGGAAAACTCGTCGTAAAGACGCGTGCCGAAGGGGTGATGACATCAGGTCGCTGGCGTGCGAACACGAGTTTGAGCAGGTTGTTGAGCGCAATGCCGCCCCCGACCGCGAGCAGCATCAGCCAGGCGACGCCGGGCTTGTGAGCCAGGAAGAGATATCCGGCAACCGCGGCTGTCGTGATTACGACGACGATGATGCTGCCCAGACTGGTAATATCGCGCGCCGCTTCCTGTGCCCAGGCTGGGCCGATGGGGCGAGATGGGTCGACAGAGCTCTGCAAGGCCAGGGTGACGCAGCGGTCGAGCGCCGTCGTTTTTCCTCTGGCGACCCCGCGGGCGATGAAGCCAAATAAGGAAAGAAGGACTGCTATCGCCACCAGAGCCGTCACTACAGGTGCTCCGCATCTGTGGCAATCATGCTGTTGGCACGAGGAGGTACCTGACTGCGGGCCTCTATTGTCAGCTGGAATATGCTACACGACTCCACCCCGAGCGCGAGCGAACGCGCCCGGGGGGACTTTTCCGATGAGGCTACGGCGAACTATGCAGCTGCCCGCCACTGTCGGATCTGCTTCTCGATATCCTCGGCACCGATGTCCGCAAGCTTGGATATGACCTGGCGGACCGCTTTGACATTCTTCTTCACCTGATCGGCAAGATTGGCCTCGTAGACGACGACCAGACCGGACTCCGCATCGTCCAGCGCGTCGCCGATCTTCTTGAGGTCCTCACGTCGCATCCCTGTCTGAACGTGACCGACGATGGCACCGATGGCCGTACCCCCGACTCCACCGGCGAGCAAGGCGATGGCAATACCGACGCCCGGGAAAGCCGTAGCAATAATCCCAGCCGCGAGGCCGAATCCCAGACCTTTGAGCGCATCGTGTACGGTGCCTGCCTCATAGGCCTTGTCGATCCTGACCTTGCCCTCCGGGCTCTTGCTCACGACGGCCGCGTCGAAGTCATCTGACGCCCCGAGCTTCTGATAGAGGTTGCGCAAAGCTGTATAGTCAGACTTCGCCTCATCAGCGTTTTTATAAACTCCAACGAGAACATCGAATACTTTGGGTTCGTTCGTGGCCATAAAACCCTCCTTTAGGCGCGTGGCCTCTCGACAGTCCTCGAACAACACGATACTGCAACTCGCCTGAGCCATATATTCGGACAAGTACTCAGGCGCCCGGGCTGGTCGCGAGACGCTGCAGATGAGGAACAGAAAGACCGGGACGTTTTACGTGTGAGGGCACCGCGGGGCTCTCCACGGCGCTCATAAGCACGCGACGAATCTGCACAGCGGGAAGTTCCGGCGGAATCCTCTGTGTCTACGGGATTTGCGGGGCGCCTTCCGAATTGGAGGTCTTGCTCTTGGCGGGCTCACTCGAGTGCTGGCCGGCGGAGCGTTTGATATGCCGCGCCAGGCGTGCGCGTTGCTCTTCACGTATCTGTTCGAGTGTCAGGCCGGTACCGTGTGCGATGACATCCAGCACCGGATGTGCCGCGTCACCGGGCATGCGCAGTGCATGGACTTTTTCCCAGGCGCGGATTCGAGCGTCCGGGGGATTGGCGGTCGAGCTCTGCTCGGCGAGCTCGCGCTGCCGCTGGTGCCGCCGCTCCTCGGCCTCCTGGGCCAGTCGTTCGGCGTGAGTGCGGATGATGTCAGCGAAAGTGCGCGAATCCGAAGGTCTTTCCGTCATCATCGATGCTGCGGTGTAGCTGTCCACATGATCAGATTGCCTGTTGTTCTGGTTCGGCTGTTTGCGCAGATTGGGTATGAATTTCAAGCGCGACCCCCACTCCGAGCCGGCCAAGCAGCGCCAGAGTCGATGCCGGCAATTCGAGGCTGAAGTTTGTTCGGGCGAACAGACTGACGTGGAGTTCCGTGACACCGCCTTCGGCGTGTATCCGCTCGAGGAAATCCTGAGAGCGTCGCAGGTTCGCGAGAGTCTCCCGTAGCACGCCTTCGACGGAGACCTGATCTGAGGAAAGCTGCGGGGTCTCCATCAGCCGCGCCGTCCAATAGCTCTCGCGGTAGCGGCCTTCCAGGGATTCGCCCTCCGGACCGATGCGCGGCGAGCCTGACTGCCAGGTATGCTGCGGGTTGATGCCGAGCGTTTCCGTGATCGTGGCCGGATCGATGCGCGGATGACGCATGCGTAGCGAAGCGGTGAACTCGTACTGACTCATCGCACAGCCTCCAGCAGGTGTGCCGGACTTGCGCTTCCCTCAGGCATCAGCTTCGAAAGTTGCGGTTACGGTGTAACCGAGCAGCAACTGACAGGGCTCTTTGCCGCCGACGCGCACTACACGCGTGCCGGAACATCGCAGTTCTCCCGCCGCCCGGCGCATGGGATCGCAGACGGCCGTCTTAACGGCGGCTCCGAGATCGAAATGCCCGTCACAGTCGGCATAGGGGCAGGGAAACTCGAAGAAGGCCCGCGCTGGCGTGTGCAGCGTGTGCGACTGCGGGGCGGGGTTATTCAAGGTGGAGCCCTGAAACAGCAGTTCCAGCCGTAGCTGTAACACTCCGGGGTATGCCTCGCGTAACGCGAGCGCCGCGGCGCGATCGCGCTGCAAGCGTTCACGCCGCCCCTGGCGTTCGGCAGCCGCGCTGACCTGGGCGAGCTTCATGATGCATCGCGCACGATCGGTTTCGCCACCGTGGCCGATTCATCCTCCGGCCTTGCAGGATCCGCTGTCGCGGCGGCCGTAGTCAGGCGCGCGCTACGGCGTTGCTGCTTTTCCTGCTGCCGCACCTTTTTGGCGAGCTCCCTTTGTCTGCGTACCTGGTTATAGTTCTTACGCATCTGCACTCCATTCACCGTGCAATCTGGGGTCTGGCATGACTCGCGCGGCTAGGTTGTGCGCTTGCCGCGCGGCCGGCCGCGGTTTGGCGAAGAAGCTATGCGGTCCGGGCCCGACGTGTTCGCCGCAAATGCCCGCAGGCACTCGCGCGAACAGACGACGACAGGGGGCTCCTGCTGGTCGATGGCGCCCGGATTGGGGTGCCGGGTGATGCGAAAGTGCTCGTGTGGCCGGCGTCCGTCTTCGTAGCCGATGTCGCGTTCGCACACGTCGCACGTCACGACCAGGATTTCCTCGGCCGGGTGAAACAGCCCTGACCTACGCCAAGCCATCGGTCACTCAGTGGCCCGCGAACCAGTCGCGATTCAGTAGCGACGCGGCCTGCCGCCGCCCGAGCGCTCGCGTTCCTGCGCTTCGCTGACCTTGAGGGCTCGGCCGTCGAAGTCGGTACCGTTCAGCGCCTGCATGGCACGCGATGCGTCGGCGTTCGACATCTCAACGAAGCCGAACCCGCGCGGGCGACCGGTATCGCGATCGGTGATCAATGAGACCTTCTCGACGGCCCCGTGCTTGGAAAACAGAGCGTTCACCGCCTCGTCGGTCGCGTTAAAGGGCAAATTTCCTACGTATAACTTGGTCACTAGTAAAGTACTCACGAAAAGAACAACGAATGAGCAGGTAAGACCTGCCGCCTGGTTCGTCAAAACTTGCGAGGGTGAAAGACTGCCCTGAAGGAAGCGCCAAGGGGCGCAGCTGGGCAAGACAGACAAGTCGAAAGATTACGAGCCGCAGTCAGAATACTCGCTTTCCTGCGGCGCCGCTTGCTTTTCTGCGATTTTCCCACAGTGCGGCACCACTATGGGCGTTGCTTGTTGCTACGGATCCGCGCAAGGTGGGACCTGACGATCCGCTGGCGCAGGGTATAGAGGCTCTGAGGTCACAAGCGAAGGAGCAGGCGCCAATGGCAGGGCAGCGAACGGACCCTTACCGCTATCTGACCTGCGGCGGATGTGGGTGCAGCATAGATCAGCGAGAGCACTGGGGGTTTCCAAACGAGAACACCGACCCAACTCGAGTCCACCTGATAGCAGATGCTGCCGCTCCGGCGTATGGGGTGCGCTGCCCGTGCAGCCATTACACCCTTTATGCCAATCCTGAAGATCTGCCTGTTGGTCTGCCGAAGGGCATCCGGCTGTCTTGGTCGGGGAAGCTGACTTAGTGACAATTTCCGTGTCGGCAGTGCGCGCGACCACCTCACGGCGCTGATCGGGAGCGAGCGGCGCGTGGCGCAACGACATCGCGACGGAACTGTGGCCGACGAGGTCACGCACCGTGTTCCGGCACGCCGCGCTGAAGCGGGCGCGAGGCAAAGTCGCAGGTCATGCCACCGAAATGCCGTGATGGTCGCGCACTTGAGGACCTGCGGCGATTCCGCCGTTGGGGCGTCTTCTCGACAAATCAAGGGGACAAGTAGCAGTACGGCACGAGCATATAGGGGCCATACTGATTTGCTCAGCAAACGGCCCGCTGAAGCCTCATGAAGGAGGAGTTCTATGAGCCTGGTACGCGAGACGGATGGCGAATACCTCGTTCGTGCGGGCCTGCCGGCTGTCGATGTCACCGTCAGGATTGACAATGGCGTACCTGCGCTTGCGGGCGAGCGCAAGTTCGAGAAGGCGGAACAGAGTGAGAAGGTCTATCGCAGAGAGAGCATGCGCAGCACGTTCTCCCGCAGCCTTGCGTTGCAGGATGAGGGCGGTCAGATGACGGCTGTCTCCGCGCCCGAGTCGATTCTCATCGTCGACCACGACGTGAATTCCGCATGTTCGCTCGAGCTCATGTTGCACGCGGCGGGCCACTCTGAAACCCGCGTCGCCTGCTCCGGCGACGCCGCGCTGGCTATCGCGGCCGTTTTTGAGCCCTCTGTCATTCTGCTGGAAGTGGACCTGTTGGATGTCAACGGCTACGAGCTGGCACAGACGTTCCGTGAACGCGCACGAACACGGCAGCTGCGCTTGATCGCGCTGACGACGAGCCGCGAGCACGAGGATCGCGAGCTGGCTCGCGCAGCTGGCTTCGAGCGCTATCTATTGAAGCCGGTCGCGGCCTCGGATCTATCGAATCTGCTTAAGATGCCGGGGAGGCCCGCCCGATGAACGAGAAATCCCCGCAGTGGGTCACCGTCACAGCCGAGCATGAGGGCCGAGAGGTGCAGGGCCTTTATGCGCTGGACGGTGAGACGCTCATTGTTTCGTACGGAATCCACTCGAAGACCAGGCAACTGGTCGGGATGGCGGCGCCGACCCTTGCGCGGGTTCTGCTGTTGGAATTTGCCAAAGGGGGGAAACCCCTCTACGGGGCAACAACCCAGTCACTGCAGGCTTCCCTGCACCCCGAGCTCAGCTCGGCGCGATGAGCTGGAAGCACAGCGCTCGGACGCGAAATCCGCGGGCGAGGTGACGTCGGTCAGGCCCGCCCGGCGTGCGGTTTCCAACGGCCGTATCCCACGAAAGTCCCGCAGCTGAGCACGGGATCGGATACACTGCAGCCGGTTCGTAAATTTCCGCCTTGTCTGCCCTTGGCCGGCGCCGATTCGGCGTGCCTATCTGGCCAAAGACCGCCACTCCAGAAATCTCCGTGACCGCGCGGCAGGAGCGCCTGCCATTTCTCATATCTCTTGTGAGCACCCTGAAGTGACCAAACTCTACGTCGGAAATCTCCCCTTTGCCGTTACCGAAGAGGGCGTGCGGACTCTGTTTAGCCCGCATGGAACTGTCGAGAAAGTCTTACTCATCACCGATCGCGACACCGGCCGCCCACGCGGTTTCGGCTTTGTGGAGATGTCGGATGCCGATGCGTCGCGTGCGATGCAGGCGCTGAACGGAACCGATTTTGACGGCCGCGTACTCAAGATCAACGAGGCGCATGACCGAGACCCCACGAGTATCGCAAGCTCCAGGCGCGGATCTCCGCAGCTGTGAGCCTACGCCTGCGTGGTGCGTGCGGTGAGATCGTGGCGCTCTGGACGCGCCGGGACCAGTGAGACGGAGACATGCTTACCACACGCAAGTGCGAGGTCGGAGCAGACGCTGGCAAGTGGTACGCGGTGGTAATCAACGGGCAGGCAGTACGACGAGCAGGCTACTGTGCGGTCGGATGCTCCGGCCACGAATCCTCCGACGAAGCACTCGCTCATCATCTGCAATACCAGCTCGATCGCGAGACTGACCTGTGGCTCCAGCGTCGCGTCGCGCAAGATTGTGAGATCTGTGGTGATCCGACGAACCTGCGCGCCAGGCTCGGACGCAATACGAAGCTGTTCGTGTTATGCCGACAGCACCAGTCCACGCACAGTTTGCAGAAGGTTGCCCAGCAACGCTTGACCGTGCAGCCCACGCTGCCTGCCGCTTAGGGAGGGGAAGTCCCATGGGCTCCGGGATGACTGGAACGTTTCCTTCTGCTGAGGAAGTGCTGATCCTCAGCTGTGATGTCTGCGAGTGCGACGTCGGGTACGCAGATAGCCGCCGCCCGCGACCGCACTGACCTATGGAGTTCGCATTCTTCGCTTGCCTCAGTGGCGTGGCTCTGTATCTTGGCACGCGACTCCGCGCCGCGAACACCGAGAACGCTGCGCTGCGAACCCAGATCTCCTCGCTCAAGCGTCAGCTCAGCAGAGGTCGCGGCTCATCGCGGGCATGAGCTACCGACGAAAGCGCGCATCGTGGGGCACAGTGGTTGCAGTGGCAAAGCATCGACGACACGGAGCCCACACTCCAGGTCGTTGCGTGACGGAGTCGGAAGAACACAGTTCGAGGAGCGCGACCGCACAGCCGCTCGCGGGAACGGAAAATCCGCGGCAAGTCGTTGAGAGTATTGATCGATACACGCCTCCGCCGTCGTCGAGCCAAGTGTTATGTCGCGGAAAAGCTTCGATATGGCGCTTGACTTCCATTTTTGGTGGGCGTAAAAAACGCGCCGCAATGATTACTGCAATCAGAAAACCACTCGATACGCGCACAGCGGCGGGCTGCTATAGCCCGACGTCGTCGCATGCCTTACTCGGGCAATTGCTGGCCCGAGTCGAAGGTATCGAGCTCTGATTGGCCTTGCCTCCGGCGCAAGGCCGGGGGCAGACAGGTTTCGAGAGCGATGATCCGCGCTCTCACGCCACCCGAAAACCCCCGCCCAAAGTCCGGCGCACGCAACGATCCGTCGCATGGAGACGGGGAGCCGTAAAGCGATACACAAAGCCCTCGATTTTTGCGAGCGGGGTTGGTCTAGCGGCTTTGGGCCTCTGCCTTCCAAGCAGATGAGGCGGGTTCGACTCCCGCACTCCGCTCCAATCCTATTCTTGCCGACAGTCCCCCCGGGTGGGGGAACCGGACTGTTAATCCGGACGCGCTGCGTTCGAGCCGCAGGTCGGCAGCCAATCTGACCACTGATGCGACAGGTGTCGCAGCCAAGCTGTCCACTTGGTGAGAGCGGATCGTTACCGCTAGTGGTCGCCAATTCGATGCCCGGTTAGCTCAGACGTGAAGAGCGTCGGTCCTACAAACCGAATGTCGCAGGCACTCAATCTGCACCGGGTACCACTTTGCAGCGTTAGACGGGGACGGACCCCGGCGCTAACACGTAGCCCTCGCGTCCGGTGGACCGGCTTGGTTCGACTCCAAGACGCTGCCCCAGCCCATACCGTCGTAACTCAACGGGCGAGAGTCCCGCCTCTTAAGCGGTGAGACGGTGGTTCGAGTCCACCCGGCGGTACCAAACCGTGAAGTTGTCGATAAACGCGGCCAGTGAATGCGAATCGAACGAGTGGTTGCCGTAAGCAACTTCTGATTTCTGGGGTGCGGGCTAGGAACCCGGATTTGCCTTGCAAGCAGATAGCCTGATCGGTGCGATTCCGATGCGCTCCACCAACATGATCGTGAATGCAAAGCGGCTCGAGCAGCAGGCCTCTCAAGCCTGGCTTACGGAGTTCAAGTCTCCGCACGATCGCCACGTTCCGTTGGGTTTCTGGTGAGACCCCGCGCCCTTCAAGCGCGAGAGATCGGTTCGATTCCGATACGGAACACCATTTCGATGCCCTCGTGGTGGAATCAGCAGACACACTTGGCTCAGAACCAAGCGGTCCCAACACGACCATGCAGGTGCAAGTCCTGCCGAGGGTACCAATTCGTGGCAGAAGGCGAAGTAGATAGCCCGCGGGCCGTGACCCCGCTGTAGCTGGTGCAAGCCCAGCCTGTCACCCCAAAACCCACGCCGTGGCCGAGCAGCTCCAGGCGGTCGCCTGCAAAGCGACTTGAGGCAGGTGCAACTCCTGTCGGCGTGTCCAGATCAGGACGTAAGTCAGCAGCAGACAGCCGAGCCTGGAACTCGGAAGCCGCAGGTGCAAGTCCTGCCGTCCTGACCAGTTTTGGCTGCGAAGCTCATGCAGATGAGCACCGACCTGATAAGTCGGAGGTAGCAGGTGCAAGTCCTGCGGCAGCTACCAAGCATGCGGGCGCGCATGGTGCGCGGCATCGTTGCCAACGAGGCATGGGACGGTTCGACTCCGTTCGCCCGCTCCAATTTGCCCCGGCCGGCGGACCGGTAGACGGCCTTCTAAGCCGACGACGTTGGTTCGAGTCCAACTCGGGGCGCCATACCCGCGCCGATGGGAACGGCGGAGATTTCCTAAATCTCCATTTGTCAGTTCGAGTCTGACCGCGGGTGCCGCCAAGCTGACGGGAACTAGCATACCTGGTTAGCTCAAATCTAACCGCTTCCCGGTGCGAGTCCGGGGCTTGGCACCATTTGCGGATCTGAAGGGAATGAGCAGACCTGGCTGGCTTAAACCCAGTTGCTTCTCGGTGCAAGTCCGAGGATCCGCACCATACGCCCGTGGTGGAATCGGCAGACACGCAGTCCCGAGGAGACTGTGCCTTCGGCGTGCCAGTTCAACTCTGGCCGGGCGTACCAATTTCGCCTCGATAGCTGAGATAGCACAAGCGCTTCCCTGAAGAGGAAGAGACGAAGGTGCGAGCACTTCTCGAGGCGCCATTTCTGTGGCGTAGCACAAATAGCGGTGCACAGGTCTCATAAACCTGCCGGTGGTGGTGCAAGTCCACCCGCCACATCCATTACGACACCCACACCCACCAGCACTGAAAGGCAGGTGATCCCTTTGAGGCCCGATCTCAACAAGCTGCTTTGTGAGCATGAGCGCCGCGGAAGCCACCGGAGCTTCCACGAGGTGCGGCGGATGAGGGAGTTCAGCGGGGAAGATGCCCCCATGCGCGAAGGCATCCGCCGCCGCTATGTAGTGGGTGGCGGGCGCAAGGAGTTCGGTGAATTCCTCTCACCCCTCAAGGGACAGGTGCGCAAGGCTTGCGGTCGGCGGTATGACGCCTTCTATGGTGATCTGTGCCGTAACTTCGACATGAGCACACCCACCAACAGCCACCTTCTTCAGCACCTTGATCAGTATCTCATTCCACCGAAGAAGATCTTCGTGGGCGAGGACCGGAAGCTCTGGGTGCGCGCGGAATTCATGCCGCCCTACCGCTTGGGTGAGGGCCGTCGCGACGAGTTCTACGTCGATCCCCGCGATGGAATCATCAAGAAGGTCAAGCACCGCAAGCCTCAGCGCAAGCCCGAGCCGGTAACTCGCGTTGAGGTCGATAAAGATCATGTGCTCCATCTCATCGACGGCACTTGGTTTTTCCTGACGATGAAGGAAGTCAACGTCACCAAGACATACGTGAAACCCGAGGGGAGGAATCTCTTCGACTGCCACGGGAAGCTGCTTCCCTGGGAGCGCGTACCGCAGTGGCTTCGGCCGCGGCACGGAACGGTGCAGTACTCCGGCCAGCCGGGACGTGACATCGTCACGAACAAGATTGTTGAAAAGGGGCGCTATGCCGCCTCCAAGCGCACCGCATCGAAGAAGATGCTGCGCGATGCTGGGCTCAGATAATGCCCGTGGCCCGAGGGATTTCGGGGACCGTGGTACGAACGCGGATCGCAGTGGCTCGACTCCACTCACGGGTGCCAATTCATACCCACGCCGACGGAAATCGGCGCCGGCCCTCCGAAGGCGGGTTGCGAGTGTTCGACTCACTCCGTGGGTGCCAATTCGCCGTTGAAGCACGTCGAGATGTGCAGCCGCTTGGTAGGCGGCAGGCAGCTGGTGCAAATCCAGCCAACGGCACCAGATCACGCCCTTCAAGCTCTGAGAGCGGAGCGCCGGATTCGTAATCCGGAGGTGGATCGTGCAATTCGATCGTGGGGCACCAGTCATGGGTCGCTAACTCAGCGAGACAGAGACCCGCCTTTTAAGCGGAGTGATCCAGGTGCGATTCCTGGGCGACCCACCAATTTCCCGTCACGCACAGGTAGCGGTGTGCCCGCCTTGTAAGCGGGAGTGGTGAGGTGCAAGTCCTCAGGCGGGCTCCAATCACGGAGAGCGAAGCAGGCAGGGCCTGCACGCGGTTGCTAACCGATGGGT
>Ga0335080_10003736_pt1 | contig 15433 bp, 14 predicted proteins | sample Lox_Sample_34_FD_206720 | JGI IMG/M metagenome (GOLD analysis project Ga0335080, IMG submission 206720) | Soil microbial communities from Loxahatchee National Wildlife Refuge, Florida, United States - Lox_Sample_3.4 | ecosystem: Environmental > Terrestrial > Soil > Wetlands | place: USA... | reverse complement strand
ATCCTGCTGATTGCAGTGGGCAAGAACCAGATCAGCGTCCTGCAGGGAATTGTGCAGGCAGTCAGCCACATGGCTGGGCAAGTCGGCATGGCCTGGGTGGTCGCGCCTTTTGCTTTGATGTTGAGTCTCTCCATCGCCGGCATCGGCTCTGCCTGGATGGGCGGCTCCGCCCGCATTCCGTTCGTGGCCGGGCTGGATTCGTATATGCCTTCATGGTTGGGCAAGGTGCATCCCCGGTATGCCACTCCTTATGCGGCGTTGATCGTGCAATTCGTGGTGTCGCTGGGGCTCTGTGTCGTCAACTTTGCCGCCTCCGGCGGAGTGCAGGAAGCCTTCCAGACCATGCTTTCGCTGGCCGTCGTGCTTCAGCTAGTGCCGTTCCTCTATGTGTTCGCGGCCCTGCTGAAATTCGCGCGGCATGACGACGCTGGCGGTGGCCATTACAGCCCCGGCGTCCTGATGTTCGCCGGCTGGAGCGGGCTCCTGACCACGATCCTGGGAATCGTTTTGGCGTTCTCTCCGGCCCGCCAGATTACTTCGCTGTGGCGTTATGAGCTGACGATGTTCGGTCTGACCATTTTCTTTGTTGGCATGGCGGCGTTTTTTTTCTTCGTGTATGGCAGGCGCAAGGCCCAGCTTCATATTGGATCGAGGGTTCTCATCCGGGCGGGAGAACGAGGTTCGCAATAGGAGACTCTCATGGCAGGTGGCGTTAAAGCCGAAGTCCGCACGTATCAAATGTATGTGAACGGGGAATGGGTGGACAGCAAGTCCAACAAGTCATTTCCCGTCTATGAGCCGGCCACGGAAGAAGTGATTGCCCAGGTTCCTGACGCCAACGCCCAGGATGTGGACCGTGCTGTCGCCGCCGCCAAGGCCGCGTTTGAGAGTGGCCCCTGGGCCAGCACTACCGCCCAGGAGCGGGGACGCGCCCTCTTTCGTCTCGCCGACAAGGTCCGCCAGAATTCGGCGATGCTAGCTGAACTCGAGGCCCGCAACAGCGGAAAGCCCGTCGTCGAGGCGGAATTCGACATCAACGACGTCGCCACCTGCTTTGAATACTATGGCGGGCTGGCGACCAAAATTCTCGGCTACGTGAACCCCGTTCCCGACAATGCCGTCAGCCTGACCATGAAAGAGCCGATCGGCGTTGCCGGGCAGATTATCCCCTGGAACTATCCCTTGCTCATGGCTGCGTGGAAGCTGGCTCCCGCGCTGGCTGCTGGTTGCACCTGCGTGCTGAAACCCGCCGAGCAGACGCCGATTACCGTGCTCGAAATGGCGAACTGGTTTTCCGACGTCGGACTGGCGCCGGGCGTGGTCAACATCATCACCGGCTTCGGTGAGACGTGCGGCGCCCCGCTGGTGCAACATCCCGATGTGAACAAGATTGCCTTCACCGGAAGCGCCGCCGTCGGCAAGCTCATCGTCAAACAGGCAGCCGACACCGTGAAACGCGTCACTCTCGAGCTGGGAGGCAAGTCTCCCAACATCTTCTTTGCCGACGCCGACTTCGAAGCGGCCATCGACGGAGCCCTGTTCGGGGTCTTCATCAACCAGGGTGAAGTCTGCTCCGCGGGAAGCCGCATCCTGGTGCAGAAGCCGGTTTACAAGAAGTTTGTCGAGGCCATGTCTGAGAAAGCGAAGAAGATCAAGCTTGGCGCTCCCCTCGATCGCGACACCAAGATGGGGCCCGTGGTCAGCAAAGACCAATATGAGCGCGTCCGTTCCTATCAGGATCTAGGCAAGAAAGAAGCCAAGTTGGCCACGGGCGGCGGGCGCGCCGAGAAGTTCGCCAAGGGCTACTACGTTGAGCCCACGATCTTCTACGATGTTGACAACTCGGCTCGCATCGCTCGCGAAGAGATATTCGGTCCGGTAGCCGCGGTCATTCCCTTCGAAGACGAAAAAGACGCGCTGCGGATCGCGAACGACTCTCCCTACGGTCTGGCCGCCGCCGTCTGGACGCGCGATATCTTCAAGGCTTTTCGCGTCGTGAAATCACTCCGGGCGGGGATTGTCTGGGTGAACCACATGCAACCGACCTACGTCGAAGCCCCCTGGGGAGGATACAAACAGTCGGGTTTCGGTCGCGAACTTGGTCCCTGGGGAATCGAAGAGTACCTGGAGACCAAGCAGGTTCATATCAATCTCAATGAGGCCCCGATTGCCTGGTATTGAGAACGACGGCCGTAGATTCTTGCTCTGAACTGGAATTGCGATGGGAACGATTCAACTGAGAACTGCTATTCCCGGACCGAAGTCGCTGGCTCTGGCCGAGCGCCGCAACAGCGCCGTGCCCCGTGGCGTTTCCCACGCCACTCCGGTGTATGTGGCCAAAGCGCAAGACGCGTGGCTCGAAGATGTGGACGGAAACCGTTATATCGACTTCGCCGGCGGCATCGGTTGCATCAATGTCGGACATCGCCGCGATGCAGTGGTTTCGGCGATCCGTGAGCAACTGGACCGCTTCCTGCATACCTGCATCCAGGTCACTCCCTACGAGAACTACATCAGCCTCGCCGAGCGTTTGAACGAGCTCACGCCCGGCAAGTTTCCCAAGAAAACCTTCTTTGTGAACACCGGCGCGGAAGCCGTCGAAAATGCGGTGAAGATCGCCCGCGCCCACACCGGCCGCTCTGGAATTGTGGCATTCGAAGATGCATTCCACGGCCGCACCATGTTGACGCTTGCCCTCACCAGCAAGACCCATCCGTATAAGGCCGGCTTCGCGCCCTTTCCCGGCGACGTTTACCGTATTCCCTTTGCCTACTGCTACCGCTGCTCCTATTCCCTCACGTATCCGTCTTGCGATCTCTACTGCGCGCGCCATCTAGAGGACACTTTCAAGCGGGTAGTGGCGGCGGAAGACGTGGCCGCGGTAATTGCCGAGCCGGTGTTGGGCGAGGGTGGCTTCGTGGTTCCACCTCCCGACTACTTCCGCATCCTGATCGACATTTGCCACAAGCATGGCCTGTTGTTCATCGCCGATGAGGTGCAAAGCGGCTTCGGGCGGACAGGGAAGCTTTTTGCCAGCGAGCACTACGGGATCGAGCCGGACATTCTGGTCTCGGCCAAGTCGATCGGCGGCGGATTGCCGCTCGCAGCCATCACTGGGCGCTCGGAAATCATGGACGCTCCCGGCCCCGGCGGCCTGGGAGGAACTTTCGCCGGCAATCCCGTTTCCTGTGCGGCAGCGTTAGCCGTCCTCGACCTGTTCGAGCACGAGAATCTTCTTCTGCGAGCGAATGAGATCGGCAGCCGGTTCCAGAAGCGGGCGAAAGAATGGCAGAGTCGATTTTCACTCATCGGCGACGTCCGTGGCCTGGGCGGGATGCAGGCCATCGAACTGGTGAGGTCGGTTGAGACTCGCGAACCCGCCGCCGAAGAAACCCAGCAGGTTACACGGTATTGCTATGAACACGGGCTGATCACGATCACAGCCGGCTCCTACTCCAACGTGATTCGTGTGCTCGTGCCCTTAGTCGTCACCGAGGAGCAGATGACGGAGGCGCTGGAGGTGCTCGAGTCCGCGTTCCAGGCGGTCAGCGAGCGGAAAGGCATTCTGGCGAACGTAACCTAGCAGCAGATTCGGTCGCAACCTTCAAGAATGCTCCGGATCACGGAACCAAGAAATGACCGTCACTACGCCAAGTCTGATGCGTGTCCCGAACTATGTGGGCGGGCGCTGGATCGAATCGAAGGCGTCGGAGTGGCTCGACGTCGCCAACCCCGCAACCAACGAAGCCATTGCGAGAGTTCCGCTCTCCAGCCGCGCCGAGGTTGATGCCGCCGTCGACGCGGCTGCTGCCGCCTATCCCGAATGGCGCCGCACGCCCCCCGAAGATCGTATTCAGCCGCTCTTTAAGCTGAAACAACTTCTGGAAGATCACATCGACGAACTTGGGCGAATCATCACCCAGGAAAACGGAAAGACACTGGCCGAAAGCAAGGCTGAGCTCCGGCGCGCGATCGAGAACGTCGAGGTGGCATGCGGCATTCCCATGATGATGCAGGGCTACAATCTCGAAGATGTGGCTCGTGGCATCGACGAGATCATGATCCGCCAGCCGCTGGGCGTCGTTGCCGCCATCACGCCCTTCAACTTCCCGGGCATGATTCCTTTCTGGTTTCTTCCCTATGCGATCGCCTGCGGAAACACCTTCATTCTGAAGCCGTCGGAGCGGGTCCCGCTTACCATGCGGCGGGCGTTCGAATTGCTCGAGCAGACGGGTTTGCCAAAAGGCGTAGCCAGTCTCGTCAACGGCGGCAAAGATGTCGTGAACGCTCTGCTCGACCACCCCAAGATTCGGGCCATCAGCTTTGTCGGCTCCACTCCGGTGGCGCGACGCGTTTATGCGCGAGCAGGGGCGAACGGCAAGCGCGCCCAGTGCCAGGGCGGCGCCAAGAATCACGTCATCGTTCTTCCCGACGCGGACATGACCATGGCCACCCAGATCATCAGCGACAGCGCCTTTGGCTGCGCAGGCCAGCGCTGTCTCGCCGTCTCGGTTGCGGTTACGGTGGGCTCGGCGCAGAAGGCGTTTCGCGATTCGATCATCGAGGCTGCCGTTGCCCTCAGAGTGGGAAACGGGCTGGACGAGGGCGTTCAGATGGGGCCCGTCATCACCGCTCAAAGCAAGTCGCGGGTGGAATCGCTGATTGCCACGGGCGAGAAGCAGGGCGCGGAAGTTGTGCTCGATGGGCGCAACGCCAGGATCGGGAGATATGAGGGGGGAAACTTCGTTAAGCCCACTGTCCTCGACAATCTTCCCGCTTCGAGCGAACTGGCCGACACTGAGATCTTCGGCCCGGTCTTGAGCCTGATCCATGCCCAGGATATGGATGAGGCGCTGGCGTTTCTGGAACGCAGCCCCTTCGGCAACCAGGCTTCCCTCTTCACCTCGAGCGGCGCCGCGGCGCGCCGGTTTCGCTATGAAGCGCCAGCCGGCAACATCGGCATCAATATCGGCGTAGCCGCGCCCATGGCCTACTTTCCCTTCAGCGGCTGGAAAGACAGCTTTTTCGGGGTACTGCATGGACAAGGCCGCGATGCCGTCGATTTTTATACGGAAAAGAAAGTCGTGATCGAGCGCTGGGCAAAAGAGCATTCACGCAAGTTCTAGCGCTGCCAGAACGCGGAACCAACAGGAATTTCGGGGAGTCACATGTCCGACACGATTCAGAAGTACAAAGACTACGTAATGACCGGCTTCATGAAGTCGGTTGTGCCCATTGTGATTGACCATGCCGAGGGTGCCATTGTCACTGACATCAACGGCCGGGAATACCTGGATTGTTTCGCCGGCATCTCGGTCGTCAATGCCGGACATCGCAATGCGAAGGTGATCTCGGCTGCCCGGGCGCAGATGGACAAACTGGTTCATGCCGCTTCCTACCTCTACCATGTGCAACCCGTCGCCGACCTGGCGGAAAAATTCGCCCGCATTGCTCCGGGTGGCCTTAGCAAGACATTTTTCGGCAACGGAGGCGCCGAAGCCATTGAAGGCGCCCTGAAGTTGGCTCGCCTCTATACCGGCAGGCATGAGTTCATTGCCCTCCAAGCCAGTTTTCACGGACGCAGCTGGGGCGCACTGAGTGTGACCGGAAACATGGGCCGCAAGAAGCGCGGCGGACCCTACGCCCCGGGCGTTGCCTTTGCTCCCGCGCCTTACGCCTACCGGTCGCAGTGGCGAAACGACCCCCAAGAGTGCGGGCGGCAATGCGCCCGGGCGATTGAGGACGTCATCCGCTTCGCCACCTCCGGTGACGTAGCCGCCTTCATCGCCGAGCCGGTGATGGGCGAGGGTGGCATCCTTGTGCCGCCCGGCAACTACTTCAAGGAGGTCAAGAAGATTCTTGACCAACACGGAATCCTCTTTATCGCCGACGAGGTCCAGTCCGGCTTTGCCCGCACCGGCAAGATGTTTGCCGTCGAGCATTACGGGGTCGAACCTGACATCCTCGTCACGGCCAAGGGAATCGCCGACGGCTTCCCGCTGAGCGCTTTCACCGCCCGCCCGGAAATCGCCGCTGCGTTCAAGCCCGGCGATCACCTTTCGACCTTCGGAGGCAATCCGGTTTCCTGTGCCGCTGCGCTGGCCAACATTGAATTCATGGAGGAAGAGAACCTCGCCGGCGTAGCTGACGGAACCGGACAATATGCCATGGCGAAACTGCGCGATCTGCAGAAACACAACCCCCTGATCGGCGAGGTGCGCGGTCTCGGCCTAATGATCGGAGTGGAGCTGGTGAAGGACGAAAAGTTGACACCCGCCACCACCGAAGCAGATGGCATCCGAGAGTCACTGCTGAGAAGCGGAGTGCTGGTGGGAGTAGGAGGCGTCTACGGCAATGTGATCCGCTTCCAGCCCCCGCTCGTTATCACCCCGAAACAAATTGACCGGGCGATCGATGCCTTTGCTGCCGCTTTGCAGGAGATATCGCAGCCCGCGACCGTATGAATCAAAGCGCGGGGTTGCGGACCAGCTGGGCTTTGGTTCTAGTTTCCCCGGCGGTCTTCAAATCTCGTCATCGTCGTCATCGTCGCGGTCGCCATCGTCCTTCTCACGATGGCTCAAGTCCCGTACCGAGCTGAGCGGTTTGCCATCGTTTGCGTGGCGGATGTCGATATGTCCATTCACGTTGGAGAGACGGACGTGAGTTCCACCGCCGCCAAGTTCTCCACGCAGATCATGGCCGACCCAGCGGCGATGATTCACGTGGAGCCCAAAGTCGTTTTCGATGCCTCCGCTGACTGTGGACGCCTCTACATCCGCCTTGACATCCGAAGGCAAAGTCACTTCCACGCTTCCGTTCACCGAGGAGAGCTCGATCGATGAGCTGCCCAACTGAGCGAATTGCACCTCCGTCCGGCCATTCACCGTCGAAAGCTCGGTCCTGCCTTGCAGTCCGTCGGCGGTGAGGCGTCCGTTGACGCAGGAGGCCCGCACTTCCCCGGCTACTCCGTGAATATCCAGGGGCCCGTTCACCAGCTTGATCTCATCCAGCCACGCGCTGCGGGGAACTGTCAGCGTGTATTCCACGCCGGCGGGATTGTTCCAAACCCCCGTGGTCCAGGTGTGGTCATGGTCCCGATACTTGGTCCGGATGGAGACATAGTCTGAGCCCGAGTCGACTTCAATCTGGGCCTCATCCAGGCGCTCTTTGGTGTTGGCGTACTTGACCGCGTCCACCTTGACCTCGTTCTGGTCCCAGGCCGTGATGTGCACCGAGCCGTTAATGTTCTCCAGGTCCACCCGGCCCTTGGCTCCGAGCGGATAGGTATGGTGGAATTCCTCGGTGAGCCTGCCGGGATGATCAGAGGCTTGGCCTTGCGCGGCAAGGAGCAGGGCGCACAGCGCTCCCAGAACGGCGCCCATCCAGGTGGCAAATCGGCGTTGGCGATTCATGGTTCCTTCCTTTCGACACAGCTTAGACGCGGCAGCTGCAGATTCGTGAGTCCCTCCGCCGCAAAACCTTGCTACTAGCCAACTCGTTGCAACCAGATTACTTCCGTTACTTTCTCGGAGCGTAGGCTCATCGCACAATGGCTGTAACCGAGGGCGAGGAAGTGAGGATGGTATTTGAAATATATGCGGCAAAACAGGCTGCACGGCTGGCGGTGTGCGCTGGCGTGGGTGCTGTTCGTCTTCTTATTGCTGCCTCAGCCTTCGCCCGCCCAGGCAACTGCCTCTGAAGGCCCGATTCCGGTCCTGACCGGCAATGCCGGTTTCTTTACCAATATCGAGGCCGGCCACACCGAGATCGTGCCCGAGATCAATCCGGTCGTCCTGGTGCCGTTCGGAGATCGCTGGCTGGTCGAAGCCCGGGGTGAGTTCGAAGGCGACTTTGAACACAAGGACGGCGATGGTCCCTTTGGAGGCCAGGTCGAGAAGGAACTCAACTACCTCCAGCTCGATTACATTGCTAATCCATACCTGACCGTGACCGCGGGGCGCTTTCTGACCCCGTTTGGCATATATAACGAACGCCTGTATCCCATCTGGATTCGCAGCCTGCAACCGGAGCCGCTCATCTTCCCCATCGCCACCGGCTCGAGCGATGGCGTCATGTTCCGCGGGGGATTTCCTGCGTCTCCCTCAATCAACCTTAATTATGCGGCCTATGTTTCGACCTCCGTCAGCAACCATGTCTTTGATTCCGATCGCGCGGTCGGCGGTCGGGCGGGATTCTTTCTGCCCGGGCCGCGTGTCGAGGCCGGCTTTTCCTGGCAAAAGATGCTGCAGGAAGAGCGGTCGAACGCCTTTGGCTTCCACTTCGCCTGGCAGCCCGACCGGGTGCCTCTCAATCTGCGCTCCGAATATGCGCGGTCTTACCAGGGCAGTGGGTACTGGATTGAGGGCGCGTACCGCCTGAGCCAGCTGCCCTTCTGGCAGCGCGCTTTCCGGCATACAGAGTTTGTCGGCCGGGCGCAGCAGTTCTTCGCCGGAGATGTCGACGAAGACGATGCCGAAGAATACGGTTTGCCCGATATCGACACGCGGCAGGCCGACTTTGGCCTCAACTACTACCTGCGTGATGGCCTGAAAGCTACAGCCAGCTACAGCCGCCAGTTCAGCTCCGACGGCAACTTCAATTTGTGGACGGTGGGAATCGCCTACCGGTTCGCCATCCCGCTGGGACGTGTGGAGTGACAATGAAACGAAGACTGGCAAGCTTGATCTGGGCCCTGGCGCTTGTCTCGACCCTGTGCGCAGCGGGCGCTGCCCCGAGCGCCAACACGTCGACGGTGCCCGTGGTCCGGGACAGCGCGACCGCCGACGCCATGCGCGTGGAAGGCGAAAAGCGGTTCCGCGCCAACTGCGGCCGTTGCCATGCCGCGCCCCAGAAATTCCCACCCCGCATGATGGCGACGATTCTCCGCCACATGAGGGTTCGGGCGACCATCACCGACGATGACATGCGGTTGGTCCTCTTCTACATAACTCAATAACCTATGAATAAAGACAATGTAGCCAACCGGTCATTGCAGGTCTGCGGGCTGATTCTCGTGACCTGTACGATGCGTTCGATGCAGGCTGCTACCGGCCCGGCGAGAGTGATCGAACTCCTTGCCGACAAAGACAGCCGCTACAAAATCGCCGGGCAAGCCAATCCCGAGATCGTGGCCAGGGCGGGCGAACAGATCTTGCTTCGCATCACCGCCCGCAAAGCCAAATCGTGGAATCGCGACGGCTCTATCCACGGATTCTCCCTGCTGCGCGCCCGGGATCGCGCGAAGGTGCCCGCCTGGGATTTGCTGCTTCGGCCAGGCTTGAACGAATTTCCCATGACGGTTCCCGACGAGCCCGGTGAATATGTGGTGGTCTGTACCGTGATCTGCAGCCAGGATCATGAAGGCATGACTATGAGGTTTCTGGTTACGCCGTGAAATACGTGAGGTGAGTTGTGAATAGGGTCCGAACCTGCAGCGCGGCCTGCATTCTGCTGTTGGCCGTGGCCATTGCGGCCGCTGCCGACGAGCCGGCGACTTTCCTGGGCGAAATCTCCGACAGCCAGTGCGCTCTCAACGTGCACTCCCTGACCAAGTCCCACGGCGAGATGTTGAAATCCAGGTCCGGCGCCGCCGGCAAAACTGCGGCCACTTGTTCAATCTACTGCGTGACCAATCTGGGCGGCAGGTACGTTCTGGCTTCAAAGGCGCATGTCTATCACCTTGACAACCAAGAACTGCCCAAGAACTTCGTCGGTCAGAAAGTACGCCTCAAAGGCATTCTGGATCCCAAAACCAACATCATCTACGTCATCGGCATCGAAGCCAGGTAGCTCCCCTCGGCCATCCTACTCGTCGTCAAGATCGACCGTCGGCCTGCGCTCAGACAGGAAAAAACCGGGATCCAGCGGCGCGGCGATGGTATGAAACTTCAGCGGAGCCTGCTTGAAGTTGAAGCAGTCGGAGAGATCGTCCGCGTTTTCGTCGGCGAAGCCCAGCGACGGCAGTCCGAACGTCTTTTCAATGAATTTGAGGATGCTGCCGAAATCGTGAGTCACGTGAGAGACGTAGGCCGGCCTGGCATAGGGCGAAACCACCACTAGCGGCACGCGGAAGCCATATTCGTAGGAGTTGACGATAGGCGGCGCCACGTGATCATAAAATCCGCCCCAGTCATCCCACGTGATCAGGATCGCGGTATTGGACCAGTACTTGCTGCTCCCCACCCCATTTACCACCGAGGCTACCCACGACGGTCCCGAACCGTCGTTGCTTCCGGGATGATCGGACGACGGCCCCGGAGGCATCACCCAGCTCACCGCCGGCAGCTTGCCCTTGGAAATGTCGTTCAGGATCTTTCTCTGCGGATTGATGACGTTCGCCGTCCACTCAGCGCCCACGCATTGTCCGCCCGTTTTCTCGTTGGGTTGGCAGATGTGGTCGATGGCGTTGGGCGCCGTCCAGATGCTCCCCAGTCCTACCGTGTAGTAGCGCCAGGTCAATCCCTTCGCGTCCAGCAAGTCTGAAAGCGTAGTGCGCTCGAAGCAGGGATAGATGGTTGAAGACTCGTTACCCTCCGGATCGATCAATGCCACCGTCGCGTCCGCTGAAGCCATGCAGCCTGTGTTTGGCTTTGCGTGGCTCGGTTCTTCGGCGGCAAACAGATCGCTGTCCTCGGTCGGCGCCGACGTACCCCCAAAAATGAACTGATGCGCCGGGAAACTGGCTCCCTGGTTGGTTTGGAACATGCGATCGGCAAACACATAGGTTTCCGCCATCTGGAAGTAGGGCCCGACGTCTCCCGGCTGCACGTAGACAAATTGGGGGTTCTTCGGTATGCAGGCCTGGGCGTTGTTGCCACCACCGCACGATACTTTGATCTTGTCGGCTCCATCCATCTTTCCGTTGTCGTACATAGCAACGAAAGAAGCATGGTTGTGGGCCGGGTTATAGGTGTCATCCAGGGGCCGCGGCTGCAACTTTATTACCTTGCCTTTGGAGTTCAATCCGTTGCTGGCGATGTCGGCCCCGGCGGCAATCAGGTTGGGATCGTGGAACAGATTATCCGTGCTCCGGTTTTCCTGGAACATCACAATTACGTGCTTGATCTTCGAGGCGGGTGCTGGTGCGGGAGCTGACAGAGCCTGCACCACCGCGGTGCTATCTTCAGCCGCAGTCGGGCCCGGTGCGCCCGCCAGTACGACGGCCCCTGACAACAGCAGACTGATCATGCGATCTGGCAGCCGCACCTTGTGTCGTCCTCCCATCCTGATGGTAAAGGAGGGATTATATCCGTCGTGGTCCCTCACGGGAATATCGAGCCGGATGCAACGCAAGGCGAGGCGACAATCAGCGCGGGTTCGGAGACCTGGAATCAGTCCTCATTCAGTTCGATCTGCAATGGAGGCAGCACGGCAGGCTGCGCTTTGTCCTGGTCTCGCCAGAATACCTGGAAGCATTCCTCGCCGTTTGGGCGCCAGACGCTGCCGTCCACGAAGTCGACTTCTTTGGGAAATAATACCCAGCCGGAAATCTTGCCGGCAAAACTGGGGAGCCATCGCGGCGGCTCGAATGTCTGCTCCTGGCCGGGCGCGAGCGACGCTGTCCACGTCCACACGTCATTAAACGGCCGGCGCCGGTATTCCGGAGTCATAAGATGGTCGAAACTGACCAGGATCTTCTTGATCGGCTTCGCGCCCACATTCTTGATTCCCACCTGGAATGCTCCTGAGGCCTGCCAGAAATCCGCCGAGGCAAACTGGATCGGACTCGCGCATTGCCGCGGAGGATAGATCGTGTAGCTCGCCATCATCCCCGACTCCATGTGATCGGAAACATGGCAGTGGAACAGCCAGGTGCCTGGATTGTCGGCCCGCATGTCCACGGCAACCATGCTGGCCGGCAGCAGTTCGACCACGTCGGTGTGGCGGCCCCGGTATTCGACAGTCTTTCCGTGCCAGTGCGGCGTGTGCAGGTCTTTTTCATTGCCCATCGCCAGCAGATACCAGCGGACTCGATCACCCTGCTTCATCACCAGTCCGGGCAGGTTCCCGAAAATGTAGCCGTTGATCGTATGAAACAGTCCTGCATCCTGCCCCGTCAGTTCGTCGAAAATCATGAACAGCGCGACGAACTCGCTGTCCACGTCTTTCGGGCTTCCATCGGGCCGGGCCTTGCCCTTCGCTGTGACGATGATGGGACCCAACAACCCGCCATTGGTTTCCGAGGGCACATCGACATGAGGGTGGTACCACCATACCATCGAACTGGAATCGCTCTTTCCCGGGCCACTCCCTTCGTCCGCGAACCAATGGTAGGTGAAGCGGCCGCCGGGAGGCACGCGGGCCCCGGCCCCAAACGGCAGGTAGAGCGATCCTTCATTGTCCTTGTCATAGCGGAGGCCATGGGGATGAATACTGTGCCACTTCCCGGTGCGATTCAGGAATTCGACGACAATGGTGTCTCCGACTTCGGCTCGGATGACCGGCCCCAGGATGCCAAGCCACTCGGGCTGTGGCTTGCGAACCGAAAACGTGCCGTCGGAATATTCGATGTAGCGGGTCTTATCCCACTGTGTCTTTCGGGCCCAGGGTTGGGGAATCCCGCGCCCACCGAGCAGGTCCATGCCGCTTGGCGCGTAGTCCCAGGTGACGTTCTCCGCAGCGATATAGTAGTGGCGGGTTGTGGCGGCCAATGCCGGGGTACTCAGCACCGCACACAACATCAATCGGGCAAACGCCTTCATTCCTGCTCCCACATCCGTGGATAGGCTCGATTTCAGAGTAGCCTAGATGCCTGCGCCGGGGAAATATGTCGCTTGACGCCTGGCCGGAGGTTCTCCCAAACCGTTTCCGTTCGGCTTCCGCGGTATGCCATACTAAGAATGCCGGAGAATCTTGGCTCTCCGGCTATCACCAGGCATGAAAAGAGGAGTCCTCCGGTTTTGAGCTCCGTTCGTACCGCACAAATGCCGTCTTCCACCGACGGCGCTTCCGCCGCTGACGTGTCGACTTATCCTCTCCGCGGGGAGTCCATTATTTGCTTTGGAGGCGAGGACTGGTGGTACCATCATCCCCACTCCAAGAACCACATTCTCAAGCGCCTGGCCCTGCACAACCGGGTATTGTTTGTAAACTCGATCACCATGGGCCTGCCTTCGGTGAGCAATCCCGATTTCTTCCTGAAAATCCGGCGCAAGTTCCGCAGCTACTTGCGATGGTTGCGGCGCGCGCCCGAAGGACTCTGGGTCATGACTCCGATCAGCCTTCCGATTTACGGCTCGCGCCCAGGCCGCTTCGTGAACCGCGTGCTGCTCATACTGCAGATGCGTTTGGTCATGCTGCTACTGAGTCTGCGCCATCCCATTATCTGGGTCGCGATTCCCACGGCCGCCGACATCGTCGATTCACTCAAGCCCCGGCTTCTGGTTTACCAGGTTTCTGACAAATACGACTCCAATGAAGACAGCGCCCTGTCGAAGACTGTCATTCGCGAGATGGATGCCCGCCTGAAACGCGATAGCGCCGTGGTGATGTACTCCGGACGGAGGCTGTTTGAAGAAGCTGACATCCCGCATCGCTACTTCCTCGAGCAGGCTGTCGATTTCGAACGCTTTGCCCAATTGCCCTCACAAACACCGGCTGACATCGCCGCCGTTCCGCGGCCGGTTCTCGGATACATCGGCGCTGTCGATTGGTACACCATGGATGTTTCCCTGATCGAGCAGGTAGCCCGGGCGCGCCCCGACTGGCACTGGGTTTTCATTGGCATGAAGTCGAACGCGGTGCAGCTCGAGCTGCCCAACGTCCATTTTTTCGGTTCCAGGCCTTATGCGGAACTGCCTGCTTACTATCGCCGGATCGATGTTTGCGTCATGCCCTGGAGCCAGCAGAATGTATTTACCAGTTACGGCAGCGCGATCAAGGTCCGTGAATACCTGGCAACCGGCAAACCGGTGGTGATTTCTCCCCTCTATGAGTATCTTCATACCCCCGGAGTGAGAATCTATCGCTCGGTGGAAGAGTTCATCGCCCTGGTTTCCGAGGCGCTCGCCTGCGATTCCCCGCAGGACCGGCAGTTGCGCCAGGATGCCGTCCGCGATTGCACCTGGGACGTGCGCTCCCGGGAAGTCGCTACGCTTTTCCGCAATTTGCTCGACAGCAGGAAGGTCGGCCAGGGTCAGCTCCAGCCGGTCGCCTGAGCGGCTTCGCTATGCGGCTTCGAATGAGGATGTCGGCATGAACGACGCGGTTTCCCTGCACTCGATTGAGGCCGTGCGCTGGGAGTCCAACTACAAGAAGAAGGAGTTCGCCCTCCGCAAGAATGTTCTCCACGATCTGCTGGCGGATCACGATCTGGGAGGACAGCGGTGGCTGGACGCAGGCTGCGGCACGGGCTCGCTCGCGCGCCTGCTCGCGGAAGAAAAAGGCTGCCACGTGCTCGGCGTGGATGCCTCCCCGGAAATGATCTCCAACTGCCAGCCTTTTCCGAATACGGAATACCGGCGAGTACCAGATCTCTGCGAAACGGGGCTGGGAGATGCCGCTTTTGACGGCGTTCTCTGCTCCAGCGTCATCGAGTATGTCGCCTCGCCGCCGGCTGCCTTGGCGGAAATGAGAAGACTGATCAAGCCGAATGGGCTCTTGCTGGTTTCCGTCCCCAATTCGGACTTATGGGCGTGGTGGCCGGCCCTTACTCTATATTGGCTGACCCGCGGGTTGGGCCGATGGCGTCTGCATCGCTATCTCGATTACTCTAAACACCGCTATTCGGACGCCGCTTTCCGCCGGCTTCTCGAGGGTGCCGGCTTTCGCGTCGAGGCGTCCCGCACTTACGGCGGCGTCCGCGGATTTCCCGCTCTCGGTCACGGTACTCTGATGATGTTCCGCGCTGTCAGGGTCTGATCAGGAGGCCAAGAAGAGCCGCCACAGAACGAACCGGAGACGTTTGCCCTTACTTGAATTCGGGCCTCAGGGGATAGTCCACAATAATGGCCCGGCCGTCGGTCAGGGCCTTGACTGAATGGTGCGCATCGCTTGGCACGATGGCGACCACGCCCGGTCGGGCGACCTGCGCCAAGCCATCGATCGTTACTTCGAGCTCGCCTTCGATTACCTCGTAGACTTCTTCCTGCGGATGGAAATGCTCATGAATGGAAGAACCGCGCACGAATTCATAGTGCGCGAACGTCATGTTCCTGGAGTGAAAATAGCGTCCGTGCCAGCCCGGCAGTCGTTCCGTCACCTCAAGGCTGCTGGTATCGATGAATGGCATTCCGTGCTCCTGGCATGGAATGCTAGCATGAACCGCCGCTGGTTGATCGTCACCTGAGAGTCTACGTCGCGGGTGATGCCGGTCGGGCGACCCTCGACCGAATCGAGGGTCGCCCACCGGGCTCGGTTCTACGGCAGTACTCCTACCCAACCTGCCCAAACCACAGGCTTCAGCGTGTTGGGGTCCTGGAAGACCAGGCCGCGA
>Ga0335080_10003734_pt1 | contig 15435 bp, 19 predicted proteins | sample Lox_Sample_34_FD_206720 | JGI IMG/M metagenome (GOLD analysis project Ga0335080, IMG submission 206720) | Soil microbial communities from Loxahatchee National Wildlife Refuge, Florida, United States - Lox_Sample_3.4 | ecosystem: Environmental > Terrestrial > Soil > Wetlands | place: USA... | reverse complement strand
ATTCGGACGGCGTTCGACTGCAAGGCCACTGGTATTGCGGCGCAGACTGTTTCGAACAGGCGGCGCAGGCCGAGTTCAGGCGCCTCTGCGCCGCGACGGATGCCGGGCGCCGCAAAGCCCATCGCATGCCGATCGGCCTTCTCATGCTGTCGCGCGGCACGATCACAGATGTCCAGCTAAAGCGCGCGCTTTCCCTGCAGCGCGAAGCTGGAGGCGCCCGGATCGGAAAGTTCCTCCAGGACATCGGCGCCGCGACCGAACAAGATATCGCCGCCGGGTTGGCGGCGCAGTGGGGCTGCCCGGTCTATCCGCTCGAGGACTCGCCGGAGTCGGTTCATCATGCTTCCTTGCTGCCGGTTACGCTGCTCGAAGCCGGCCGCATGCTTCCTGTTCACGTCCTTCGCGCGCCGCAGACCCTTTATCTCGCCTTTGTGGAAGGCATCGACCGCAATGCGCTTTACGCCGTCGAGCGGATGCTCGGCTTGCGCACCGTGCCCTGCATCGTGTCCGAATCGGCGTATCTGGCCGTGCTCGAGGAGCTGAACAACCTCGGCGACACGCAGACCACGGTCTTCGAGAGCCGGTTCGAGCCGCGCGAAATGGCTCGCACCACGCGCAGCTATGCCCTGCGCGTGGGGGCGTCGGAAATATGGATGGTGCGCTCGGGCCGCTTCGTCTGGGTGCGGCTGCAAACATTGGAAGGTCCTAAGGACATCCTGTTCCGGGCCACTCCCGCCTAGCTCCGATCAACCTAATGCCTTTTCTGTTCTGTGCCGATAGATTCCTTTACGGAACTTTGTTCTCGGCTCTCGAGGGGAGGCGGATGAATCGGCTCGGGCAGTCCCACTCATCCGCGCAGGGCATCGCGGACCTGGCGCCAGCGGAGAGAAAGCAGCGGCGCAAGGAACGATTGATGGCGATTCTCACCGTCGGACTTCCGACGATCTCGGCGCACATCTTCCAGTTGAACACTCTGCTCAGCGCCCCGAGCGTGGACCTTCGGAAGGTGTCCAAAATCATCCGCAGCGACCCGAGCATGTCCGCGCAGCTGCTCCGCATGTGTAATTCCGCTCTGTTCGGCCTGCGCCGCCGGGTGCTGAGTATCGAGGAAGCCTCGGTCCTTATGGGCACGGAGCGTCTGCGCACGCTGGTCCTCACTTGCTCGGTGATGGAGTTCACGAACAAGCAGCTTCCCGAGGAGCAGGTGCAGGAATTTTGGCAGCACAGTTTCATGACGGGGATGCTCAGCGAACGCATCGCCAAGTGGATCGAATATTCCCAGCACGAGCAGGCCTACCTGGGAGGCTTGCTGCACGACGTGGGCTTGCTGCCCTTGCTGGTAGTCGCCACGGAGGAAAAAGACTGGGAGTCCGAAGCCCCGGTGAGAATCAGGGGAGGTTCGCTCGAGGAGGAGAAGGCGCACTTCGGCCTGAATCACTGCGAGGTGGGCCGCTCGATCGGAACGTCCTGGAATTTCTTCCCGTCCTTCATCGACATCTTCGAGCACCACCATCATCCGGAAAGCAGCAGCCGCGACCCCCATCTGGTCGGCATTGTTGCCGCCGCGGATCACTTTTCCGAGACTCACGCGCCCGCGGCGCCCTCCGAAGCGGCCATCCCGGAATCTCCGGAACCGGCTCCGGACGACGACTTTTTCTCGCTCTGCTTCCCGCGCCTGGATGCTCAAGACCGCTCCGAGCTCACCGAAATGCTCGAGAACGAGTACCTTCACCTGCTCCCGCTCATGGAGTTCAACAAACCCACGGCGGCGAAGCCCGAGCGCCAGCACGCCTGAGCGGCCCGCACCTTTTCGGCGAAAAACCGGCAACTCTTGCCCCCTTGGCGTTCACGCCCGGCAAAATCCGCCGTGCGATTCCCGTCCCGCACCCTTCCGCCGGAATCACGTCGCGCAAGCGACACTCTCTCAGCGTGTTGGCGTGCGCCTTTCGCCGTCACAGGTGGTTGCCCGCGTGCTCTTTCGACTGGCGGGAGCGCGGATGGACAGCGGATTCTACGTGGCGTACGCGGGGCTCGCCGCCCGCATGCAGGCGCTCGATGTGGTCGCCGGAAATCTGGCGAACTCGTCGACTGCGGGCTTTAAGGCGCAGATACCTTTTTACCGGGCGCTGGCCGCAGCACAGGCTGGCGAAGTTCTCAGCCCTTTGAATCAGGCCGTGAACCAGTTCGGCATTCTTGGCGGCAGTCGCTCCGATCTTCGCGCCGGCTCATTCGATTCCACGGGCAACAACACGGATCTTGCCATCGAAGGGCCCGCGTTTTTCAGTGTGCAGACGGCGGACGGGACTCGCTACACGCGCAACGGAAGCTTTCGGCTGGACGCCGCACGCCGGCTGGTCACGCAGGATGGCGACTCTGTCCTTGCCGAGCAAGGGGCGAAGACCATTCCCATCGTATTGCCGCCCGGCGCGGTCTCGGTCAGCCCGGACGGCACGCTTTCCGTCGCGGGGACGCTCGTAGCGAAGCTGCATCTGGTTCAACTCGCTCCCGGCACGCCACTCGCGCCGGAAGGCGATTCGAACTACAGCGTTCCCGCAGGAAGCGAGCAGCCCGTCACCGGCTCCAGCGTGCGGCAGGGAATGCTGGAATCGTCAAACCTTAATCCGGTCGAGGGGGCCGTTGGGCTGATCGTCCTGCAGCGTCAGGCCGACTTGCTCGCCAGGGCCCTATCCACTCTCAACACCGACTTCAACCGCGCGGCCACGCAGGACCTGCCGCGCGTTTAGACGACAGACGAGGAGAAGAAAATGATTCGCGCTCTCTACACCGCGGCCAGCGGCATGCTCGCGCAGCAGCTCAATCTCGACAACATCGCCAACAACCTGGCCAACTCCTCGACCACGGGGTTCCAGAGCCGCCGCCTGCAGTTTCAGGACCTGATCTATCAGAATGTCGTGGTGCCCGGCGCGGCCGCCACGCAGCAGACCACGCTGCCCGCCGGTCTTCAGATCGGGCTCGGTGTGCGGCCGGCATCCTCGGAATTGATCGCGACCGAGGGCGACTTTGACAACACCGGCAATCCGCTCGACCTGGCGATTCAGGGGCAGGGGTTCTTCCAGATCACGCTGCCCACCGGCGATCTGGCCTACACGCGCTCCGGCGCGTTCCATCTCGATCAGAACGGCAACGTGGTCACGGCCCAGGGCGATCCGCTCACCCCCAACGTCACCATCCCGTCGAACGCGCTCAGCGTCTCGATCGGGACCGACGGCACCGTCAGCGTCACTCTTCCCGCGCAGACGCAGGCGCAGCAGGTGGGGCAAATTCAGCTGGCGACCTTTCCGAACTCCGGAGGGCTGAACAGCATCGGACAGGGTCTGTTCCAGCCGACCGCCGCGTCGGGCGACGCGATCCTCGGCACGCCCGGCGGCTCCGACGGCCTCGGCAGCATCCAGCAGGGCAATCTCGAGGAATCGAACGTCAACGTCGTCACCGAGTTTGTGGCCATGATCCTCGCGCAGCGGTCTTACGAAGCGAGCTCCCGCGTGATTCGCGCGGCGGACGAAATGTTTCAGACCGTTAACGGCCTCACGCAGTAAGGGAGTGAATCGATGAGTCGAGTCGCGGTGATCGTGGTTGCCTTTCTTGCGCCCTTCCTCGCGGCGCCCGCAAACTCCGCATCCCTGCCTCGCCTCGGACTTTTGCCGGAGGTTGCGGTGACCGGCGCGAGCCTCTCCCTGTGCGATTTGCTGCCGCCCGATGCTTCGGCGCAGCTTCGCAGCCAAGCGATGGAAATCTCCCTGGGTGCTTCCCCTCAGCCCGGCGCCAGGCGAGTCCTCGATCGCGACTTCGTCGACCGCGCTATCGCCGCCGATCTTCGAATCGCGCCGCAGGTCGCCGTTCCCGAGCGGGTCCTGATCACGCGCAATGTGCGCCTCATAGACCTACAGGATGTGTTTCAAGCGGTGCGAGGCTTTCTGAAGGCGCGCAAGTCCGCAGCCGCGGATTCACTGGGCGTGGACGACCTTGCTCTCGAGGCCCAGGTTTTCGTCGGACCGGGCGATCCGGGACTGAGGGTCCTCGACGTCAGCGTGGACGCGGCGCGCCGCTACGTTCGCTGGAAACTTTCCGCGTCCAACGATCCGGAAGTGCTTCCGTTTTACGCCGGCGCTCGAATCGGGGATGCGTCCTTGTTCTCGCCGAGAGCGTACCCGCGCACGGCGTCGGCTTCCGTGGCCGCCGCGGCACGCAAACCGCAGCGTGAATCTTTGATTGCGCCCGGCCAGCGCGCGACGCTCAACCTGCAGTCTGACGCGCTCGAGATGGTTCTCGACGTCCTCTGCCTCGATCGCGGCGGCGTCGGGCAGCAGGTCCGCGTTCGCCTGGAGAGCGGGAAGATTCTCACCGCCACGGTGGATGGCCCCGCGCATGTATCGGGAAGGCTCTAGGACTCGCGACGCCATGAGACGCGCCTTCATCTTTCGCCGGAAAAGCGAATCGCGAACGGCTTTCGCCCTGCTGGCACTGCTCGCATTCGCTCCGGTCGCAGAGGGGCAGGTGAAGTTTTTCAAGGGGCGCGCGAGGCCGGACCAGATCCAGAAATCGCTCGACGATTACGTCGCGCGCGTGCGAGGGCCGGGCGCCGAACAGCAGCGCTCTGCGGGAAGCCTCTGGACTCCTTCCGCGCCGCTGGGCCTGACCGAAAGCGATTACAAAGCGCGGCTGCCGGGAGATCTTCTGATCATCAAGGTCTCGGATTCTTTCTCGTCGACCAACACCGGCGCGGCGCAGCAGCAGCGCTCCTTGAGCGCGTCTTCGAGTGTGACCAGCAGCCTGATCACCAACACCGCCGCCACCAATCGGTTGTCGAATCTGTTCAGCCCGACATCGGCCGAAACTCTGAGTGGCAAGGGGCAGTCGGCTCTCGCTTCCACACTCACTCTGAGCCTGGCGGCGCGCGTCGTGGAGACGCTGCCCAACGGCGTGATGATCGTCGAAGCGGTCCGCGATTTCACCATCGGCAACGACCGGCAGACGATCGTCCTGCACGGCCTGGTCCGCCCGGGCGACGTGGCGTCGGATAACTCGGTGCCGTCCTCGGCCGTGGCCAATCTCGAAGCGGAAGTACACGGCCGGGGCGTCGTGGCGGACGCGATTCGCCAGCCGAATATCGTCGTGCGAACGCTGCTGAAGATTCTGAATTTCTAGAGGCCTTATGAAACCGCGAACAAGTGTTCTGATCGCCGCCTGCCTGCTGACGGCCCTCACCTCTCGCGCCGGCGCGGCGGCCGCTGAAACGCGCCAGACCGCACGCCTGAAGGACGTCACCAGCGTCGAAGGCGTGCGTGACAACCTCCTGATGGGCTACGGGCTCGTCGCCGGCCTCAACGGCACGGGCGACCGCCAGCAGACCATCTTCTCCACGCAGACGCTTGCGAACATGCTCAACCGCATGGGCGTCAGCGTGTCCGCGACTACTATGCTGGTGAAGAACATCGCCGCCGTCTTCGTGACCGCCACGCTTCCGCCGTTCTCCCAGCCCGGCATGCGCATCGACGCCACCGTTTCCTCCATTGGCGATGCCAAGAGCCTCGAAGGCGGCACGCTGCTGCTCACGTCGCTCTATGGCCCCGACGGGCAGATCTATGCTCTGGCGCAGGGCGGCCTGGTCCTCGGCGGCTACACCTCCGGAGGCCGCGGCAATACCAAGCAGGTCAATCATCCGACGGTGGGGCGCATCGCCGGCGGCGTGCTGGTCGAGCGCGACACCGCCGTCAGCCTCCGCGATCTCACCACGCTCTCGCTGCTTCTGCGCAACCCGGACTATGAGACCTCGCGGAATATTGCCGCCGCCATCAACAGGGAACTCGGTCGCGAAGCCGCCCACCCGGTGGATGGCCGCCGCATCGAGATCGCAGGAATAGAAAAAGGCGCGGATGCGGTGCCGAAGCTTCTGGCGCGCATCGAGGAACTCGAAGTCACCTTCACAACTCCGGCGAAGGTGGTCGTCAACGAACGCACCGGCACCGTCGTGATGGGGGCGGACGTCAAGCTCGGCCCCTGCTCGATCCTTCACGGCACTCTCGAGATCGAGGTCACCACCAAGCTCCAAGTGTCCCAGCCGCAGCCGCTCGCTCAGGGGCAAACGGAGGTGGTGCCGCAAACCACTGTGAAGGCTCAGGAAGCGCCCGCGCAGGCGATTCATCTCGAAGAAGGCGCGACCGTCGATCAGCTGATCCGCGGGCTGCAGTCCATCGGCGCCACCGCGCGCGACATTGTCGCGATTCTTCAGGCCATCAAGGCTGCGGGAGCTTTGCAGGCGGACCTGGAGATCTTGTGACGCCCCGGCCGGTGGCCTTGAACCAGGATTCCGCGGCGGCGTTGCCATCTCCGGCCGGAAATTCGCGGGAGTTGACGAAGCTGCGCAAGGCTGCCGGCGAATTCGAGTCGATTCTGTTCGAGTCGCTTTGGAAATCGATGAAGCAGACGTTTGCCGCGCCGGACGACGATTCCGACCCGATCCTCGAGAGCTTCGACGACTGGTCGATTCGCGCCATGGCCTCCGCCGTGGGGCAGGCCGGAGGGCTCGGAATCAAGAACATGATCGTGAAGTATTTGGAGCCTCGCATCATCGATAGGTCAAGTCCGGCTCCCGGCCCCGCAACGCAGATTTGAGATTCGTCGAAAGGAGCGTCATGTCCATCACAGGAATTGCCGGCAGCCTGATTTCGATCCTCACCGGAGCGCAGGCGAACCAATCCAATTCAGCGCAGCAGTTCGAAGGCGAGCTCCAGAAACTCGGCCAGGACTTGCAGTCGGGAAATCTTCCGTCCGCGCAGCAGGACTTCTCCGCCCTTCAGCTCGGCGCCCGGCAAGCCATTCAGCAGTTGGCGGCACACTACCGCCACTTCCACGCGGGCGCGGCACCAAGCCCGGCCGGCGCTCCGCCGGCCGCGTCGGTGGATGTCGACTTCCGCCAGCTGGCGCAGTCATTGCAGAGCGGAAACCTGCAGGCGGCCCAGCAGGCCTTTTCGGCAATTCAGGCCGACCTCAGCCGGATCGGATCCAGCGCAAGCAGCGAGCCGCCCGCATGGTCCGGCGTGCCCGGCGTTAGCGTAACCATATGAAAGGAAGTAAGTTATTGTCATTAGACGATTCTAATTGTGACTGGCAAGGCAGATGCCCTGTAGCGAGGAGAGGAGCGGTTCTCCCGCGAAAAGGGCGGCGGAAGGTTAAAGTCCCCTAAGGGTTTGCCGATAGTCTGTGTAGCGGACCAACAGGTTTCGTGCGGGAGCAGCAGAACGATGCGAATTGACCCTCAAATCCCACCGCTGGAGACTACGGCAACAAATGCGGCGACGGATGCCCGTTCGGGAGCCTCGAAGGCGACAGCCCAGCCCTCCGCGGCCAGCCCGCCGAACGATACGGTCCAGCTCTCGTCGAACACGGCCACGGTGCGGCAACTCGTCAACCAGCTTCAGCAAACACCCGACGTTCGTCAGGAAGAAGTCTCATCGCTGCGCGCCCAGATTCAATCCGGGCAGTATCACCGCACCAACGAGCAGGTCGCCGGCGCGATGGTGAACGATCTTTTCGGGAACGCGGGCGCGTAGGGGCGGCGCGCGGCAGCGATGGCCGACCTGACTTCGCCTCCGAAAGCCGAAGGAATCGCGGACTCGAATCAGAACCTGCCCGAGGAGCCGCTCGGCCGAGTTCGCGCGAAGGCCGCGACCCGGCGGAAACCCGCGCCGCCCGATCCGCAGTTGGGTGCGCCGGACGAAGACGAAAAACCGAAACTCGATGAAATGGCCTAGCCATGAACGAGCAAACCCCCGCCTACATTGACGCGATCGAGCAGCGAACCTCGATGCTGCGCGCCCTGGCTCGTGAACTCGTCGAGTGCCGAAAGGACTTCGTCGCGCTCGACACCGATGCCATGTTCGGGCGCATTTCCACTCAGGAAGAGCTCTGTCGCGAGATTCGCGCGATCGATCTCGCCCTCGCCACGCGGCTCGCTTGCGCCGCGAAGGCGGGTACGCCGGCGACCGATTCCGATTCGACCGAGCGGCTGCGCGCAGCCGTCGCCGAAATGCAGCGGGCGCAGGCCGAGCTCGCGCAGTTCAACCGCATCCATGCCGCGTACCTTCGCCGTTGCGGGCGCACGGCTCGACTGTTCTCGAATTTCTTCCGCAGCCTGGCGCTGACCTACACGCCGGAGCGCGCCGAATTCGCGGCACCGGCAGGGGGCCGCTGAGCCATGGGCACTTTGTCCGGCGCTCTGGCCGTTGCTCTCGGCGCGCTGGGAGCGGACGACGGGGCGGTGGCCATCACGGCCAACAACATCGCCAATGTCCAAACGCCCGGCTATTCGCGCGAACAGGTGAACCTCGCGCAGAATCCGCCCGTACAGCTCGGTGCTCTTCAGTTCGGCACGGGGGTGAGTCTCGAGCAAACCACGCATGTGCGCGACACGCTGCTCGATTTTCGCCTCGACCAGGAAAACCAGACGGCGAGCCAGCTCTCCGCCTTCCTCGGACCGATGAACCAGGTGCAGACGCTCTTCAACGAAGCTTCCGGTTCGGGTTTGCAGGCGCCGCTCACCTCCTTCTTCAACAGTTTTCAGCAGCTCTCCGACAATCCAAGCAGCTCCGCGCTGCGCGAGGGAGTCATCACGTCGGGGCAGAATCTGGCTTCCTCGATTCGCCAGGACGCCTCGAACCTCCAGTCGCTTCAGGGGAGCGCCGATCTGGGAGTCCAGCAGTCCATCACGCAGATCAACACGCTCACATCTGAAATCGCGTCGCTTAACGTGCAGATCAGCGGCCTGGTAGGCGCGGGCCAGGACGCAGGCACGTTCATCGACCAGCGAACGCAGCTGGTGCAGCAGCTGTCCGGGCTGATCGGTATTTCCCAGACTCCCGCGCAGAACGATAGCCTGACCCTGAGCGCGGCGAATGGCCAATCGCTTGTGGTTGCGGGCCAGAGCTTCGCCCTGACGACTCAGATCAATCCTCAAACCGGATTCCACGACGTCTTCGCGCAAGACACGGACATCACCTCCGCGATCACCGGAGGCGCGCTCGCCGGCCAGATCCAGGTCCGCGACCAGGAAATTCCGTCGATCTTGAGCAAGCTGGACACATTTTCCTCCGGGCTCGCCAGCGCGGTAAACGCCCAGAGCCGGGCCGGGTTCGACGCCAACGGAAACCCGGGCGTGAACTTCTTCGCCATCCCGGCGACGACCAGCGGCGCGGCTTCGTCTATTTCCGTCGCGATCAGCAACCCCGACCTCGTGGCTGCCAGCTCGGACGGCTCCATCGGCAGCAACGGCAACGCGCAAGCGCTCGCGAACCTGCAGAATCAGACCATCGTCGCCGGGCAGACACCCGCAAATTACTACGACGGGCTCGTATTTCAGATTGGAAACGATGTTTCGCAGGCCAACGCGGAGCAAACCTCCGTGGGGCTGGTCCAGCAGCAGCTCCAGAATCAGCAGGGCTCCATTTCCGGCGTGTCTCTGGACGAAGAGGCGGTCAATCTGATCCGCTATCAGAGCGCCTACCAGGCTTCCGCCAACGTGGTTTCCGTAATCAATTCGCTGCTCTCAACGGTCATCAACATGGACACGGTCCTCCCATGAGCATTCGCGTCAACCCGAACGTCACGCCGGACCTGCTGCAAGCGATCGCCCTGGATCGCCAGGCGCAGACCACCGCGCTGCAAGAAATTTCGACCGGCCAGCAGGTCAACCAGCTCTCCGACAATCCCGCGGCCGCCGCCGACGTGGTCCTCAGCCACATCCAGTCGGGCCAGGACGATCAGTTCCTACAGAACGCATCCGACCTGACGTCGCAGCTGCAGACAGCGGACTCCGCGCTGAATTCCGTGGTCACCGCTGTGACGCAGGCAATTTCGCTGGGAGTGGAAGGAGCCAATGGAACGCTGAACGACTCGAACCGCCAGGCCATCGCGCAGCAAGTTTCGGGAATTCTGAATCAGGTGCTGAGCCTGGCGAACCAAACCTATCAGGGCAGCTACCTTTTCGCCGGCACCGCCACCGGCACGCAGCCGTTTGCGCTCGACAGCACGCAGCCCGACGGCGTGAAATACGACGGCAACAACGACCTGAACACCATCGAGGTCTCGCAAGGGAACGCGATCCAGATCAACGTGCCCGGAAGCCAGATTTTCACCAACGGCAGCGGCGACCTTTTCGGGGCGCTCAACGGACTGATCACGGCCCTGCAGACGAACACGAATATCGGCACCGCCGTAACGAACTTGCAGACGGCCTTTTCGCAGCTGACCACGCAGCGCGTCTTCTACGGCAACGCTCTGCAACAGCTGCAGTCGGTGCAGACGTTCCTCAACGGCGACAAGCTGCAAGTGAGCACCCAGGAAAACTCGCTGATCGGCGTGGATCTGGCCGCGGCCTCCACGAATCTCGCACAGTCGACCACCGCGACGAACGCGATCCTGTCCGCCACCAATCAGATCCTGACGACCATGAACCTGCTCGACTTTCTGCGCTGATCCTTGCGGGGACCGCCGGCGCCACGTCGAAAAATTGTGTCGATTGCGGGGCTACACAGTTTTCTGGTAGGCGAGCACGAAGCCTTCGAGGCGCTCGAGTTGGGTGCGAGCCTGGCCGAGCTGGGCCTGGCGAGCAAGCATCTCGCCCCGAAGGCTTTCGAGCCGCTCCCGGAGAGCGCGCAGGTTGTCCATGTATCGCTGGATTTCCGGCGGCCGCCGATCGACACCACCTGGACGCGCCGTTCGGGAAACTTTGGGCGCGAGTTCGACCATGCGGAGCCAGATGCGGTGGAGTTCGGCAGGATCGATCGAAGGGCACGGCGCCGATGCCGGGTCCGCCTTCTCGAGGAAGCTTTCCAGTTCGAAGTTGGCCGCCTGAAATCGCTCGGAACCGTGCGCCGTCATTGTCCGCCTCCCGGGGAAGTCCGGCGGTAGGCATTCATCCAGCCGCGGAGCCCATTGACGTGACGCTGCGCGGCGTCCACGCGGGCACGGCGGGCGAGCATGACGCAGCGAACCCGATGGAGCGAGGCGTCGATCGTTTTCAGGTTGTCCGCGTAAAGCTTCAGTTGAGCGCGCAGAAGCTGGTCGCCGGAGGCGCTGCGCGAGGCCGCGTTCACGTCGGGTTCGAGAGCCGCGACGAGCCGGCGGACAGAGCGCAGCTCGCTCGCATGGATCTCTCCGGCACCGTGCACCAGTCGATCGATGCGCTCCAGGAAACTTCCGAGCTCGCGGTTGGCGGCCTGAAACAGCTCGTGGCTGAGTGTCATTTGCGGTTACCGTTCGAAGGCGTTTTTCGGTCGGCCTGCTTCAGATTCTGGTCCGCCTGGAACCAGGCCTGGCGCAGGTCACCGTAGAATTCGATGAGCTTTTCGATGCCCTCGGCGGAGGCGTCGGCGTTGGCCCGCACAATCTTTCCGGTGGACGCAGCATAGACCGAGGCTAGTTGCCTGGCCACCCTCCCGCCTCTTTCGTAGTCGAGTACGCTCGCCAGGTATCCGATAACGCCGCTTGCGTGATTGAGGTGCTCGACCCGGGCGGCGACATTTCCGGCCTTGAGGGCCGCGAGCGCCCGGAAGAAATCGCGAAGGATTGCGTCGTAGAGAGCGACGACCTGGCCGAGCGGCGTCGCGCCTTGCGCCGCCGCTTGGCGATAACTCGCCAAAGCGCGGTCATTCACGGGAGTGTGGCCAATTGCTGCGCGAGCTGCGCCTGCAGCAGGGGCAGTTCCTGCAGCGTAGTGTTCACCTGAGCGTAGGTGGCGGTGAGGTTTTGGGTCTGGACTGCAAGCGCAGCCTGCAAGTCCGAGATGTGCTGCGACAGGTCATTCGAGGTCGCCTGGTAACCTTGCGCGTCGAGAGGCAGCGCGCCGCCGGGCCCCAGCAGGCCATTCAGCACGGTTTCGAAGTTCGGGAGGAATCCCGTGGTCGCCGTTTGGAGGAAGGACTGCACTCCGGAGAAGTTCGACGAGAGCGCAGAGGCCAATTCAGCCGAATTGACAGCCAGCGTTCCGTCGTTGTTCAGGTTGATGCCCAGACTCGTTAGGTTCACGGCGTTGTTGGGGCCACCGACGGATGCGGTGATGGCGTCGAGCAACTGCTGCTGCGCGGTCCGTAGGGATCCGTCCGCCTCGAGCGGCTGCACGCCGCTGCCGTCGGAGTTCACCTGAAACTGCGCGTTGATGGCCGTGATGGCGGCGTTGTAGTCGTTCACGAACTGATTGATGGCCGCGGTGATGCTGGCCGTGTCCTGTGCGACCGTTAGGGTGACCGGCGTTCCTCCGGTGGGCGCCGAAAGATTGAGGGTGACCCCCTGAATCACGCCACTGATGGAATTCGTAGGGCTGCTGATCGGCACGCCATCGACGGTGAGCGCCGCATTTACACCGGGAACGGCTAGGTGAAACGCGATGGCGTTGGCTGGAGTACCGGTGGTATCGAGGCTGCCGGCGACGCTCAGATTGCCAGGGGCACCGGTCTGCGCGCTGACCAGAGCCAGGCGTGCGCCGTTCGCATCGGTGACGACACTCGCCTGCACCGCCGAGGTCTGGGAGTTGATGGCGGCGGCGATTTCATCGAGGGTGTTCAGCGACGAACTGGTGGTAATGGAAGCGACCTGTTTTCCCCCTGCGGAAATCGTGAAGGTGTCTCCGGTCGCGAGCGGCGTGCTGCTTGTGGCGACCGGGTCTGAATAATAGGAAGAGGTGGTCGCCAGAGATGTCACATTGATGGTGTGGATCCCGGGGACTGCGGAAAACGAGGCGAAGCCGGCGATCGCGCCGGGGTTCGAGGAGGTGGCGGTTTGCGAAGCCAGCACGCCCAGCGGATCGCTGAGTGCGAAAATATCGTTTTGCAGAGCTGAAAGGCTGGAGGTGATAGTGCCTACTGCGGAGACCTGCGCGGTGACGGCGCTTTGTTCGTTTTGGAGGTTGGTGATCTGGGCCTGTGCGCCGGCCTCGGCCAGCTGAACGAACTGCGCGACGTTGATTCCTTGTCCGAGTCCCGCAAAGGTGGCTGTGCCGTTGGCACCCGTGGTGTTTTCGTTGGTCGCCAGGCCGCTCGAAACCAAACTCGAAAGCGAGGTAGCCATTGTCTAATTCCTCAAAGCAAGTTCGGGCGGGCCCTGCAGGCCCGCCCCGCTTGTTGAGTTGATCGGCTCGTTTACTGAAGAAGCTTGAGAACGACCTGCTGCGCCGTGTTGGCCTGGGCCAGCGCCGAGATGCCGGACTGTTCCAGAATGGTGTTTTGGGACAGGTTCGCGACGACCTGGGGGATGTTCGCGGCGGTGATTCCGTCCTCGGCCGAAGTCAGGTTCTGCACTTCGTTGGTGATAACGTTGCTGGCCGCGGTGAGCCGGTTGACCAGCGCGCCGAGGTTGCCGCGTTGCGACGCGATGTTCGAGATCGCGTTGTCGATGAGGCCGAGTGTCGCTTGCGCATCAGCGGCCGTTAGGAGGTCGTTCGTTTCGTTCGTTGTCTGGGTGGTTGCCGCCGCGCCACCACTGAACGTGGCGCCGCCGACGGCGATGTTCGCGCCCACGGAGGCCAGGGTGAAGGCGTTGCCGGCGACACCGGGAGTGATGGCGGTGAGGGTGAGGGTGGTCCCGGAGACGTTGGCGGTGACGTGTGTGTCCGCGGCGGTACCGGTGGAGACGTTGGTGCCGAGCGTGCCGGTGCCGTTGATGGCCGCGGCCAGGTTCGTTGCCGCGGTGGCCGCCGAGCCGCCGATGAGGACTTCACCGGGCACGGTGGGGCCGACGCTGAGCGCGGTACGGAAGGTGTAGGTGGTGCCGTCGATGTCCACAGTGTCGCCGTCGGCCGGGGTCCCGGTGAGGTTCACGGTGTCGGTTGCCGCGACGGCGGGCACGTTGGAGGTGACGGTTCCGGCGGTCAGGCCGAGTCCCGCGGCGGAGAGCGTGTTGACGGTCACGCCGATCGTCGTACTGGTCACGCCATCGCTCAAAAACGTGTTGTTCTGCGTCCCGCTGAAGACCTGCGAACCGTTGTAGTCCGTGGTGCTGCCAATGGAATTGATTTCGTTGTTGATCTGTGAGTACTCAGCTTGCAGCGCGATACGCTGGGAGTTGGATACCGAACCGTTCGCGGACTCGGTGGCCAGCGTGACGGCGCGGTTGAGGAGGGTGGTCACCTGGGCGAGCGCGCCGTCGGCGACCTGAAGGGAACCGACGCCGGCATTCGCGTTTTGCGCAGATTGAGTCAACGCCGTGATGTTGGCCTGCAGCCCGTTCGCAATAGCCAGACCTGCCGCGTCGTCCGCGCCGGTATTGATGCGCGAACCGGAGGAGAGTTGGGCCAGCGTTTTGTCCAGGTTCGTCTGCGTAATCGACAATTGATCTTGCGCGGCGATCGACGCGATGTTGTTCAGAATGCTGATAGCCATGGTCGTTTCCTCTCGGGTCTTTTGACTTTGGACCTCTGTTGCGCCCGCCAGCTACGTGCCTGGCGTCTTTTCTTTTTTGCGGTCCGGTGAATTAATCGGCAGAAGGTTCCGGGGCTTTAGTGCCGGTACCCCGTTCTTACACATCGGGTTCATTCGGGAAAGGCCGCCGGCTTAAGGATTTGAGCGAGCGCCGGGCGACGTGCTGCCTATCCGCGCGAAGACGCGGAGACAGAAGGAGAGATTTCTGGGGCACTTTTCGAGCAAAGTTCGACGGCTTCGGCGATCCGCTGTGCTTCCTGCTGCTTGGCGGCCTGCCATGCGGCGAAGGGGGCGCGCATCTGCGTGACATCGTCCATGTTGCGCTTGAGTCGTTCGAGGTAATGCGCGGTGACGCGCTCCATTTCCGCTTGAATCGCGGCGTTTTCCTGGACCTTGCGTGATTCGTACTCCGCCAGCTGACGCTCCTGGTCCGTTTCGTAGGTGTTGAGCGCTTCCACGCGCAACTCGGCATCGCGCAGCACGTCATCCAGGGGCACGCCGGCCGCGTCGAGCGCCATCAACACGGAGGCGCGCTTCATTTCCGGAGGCAGATCGCGCGCATGGTTACTCCCGAGCATCTCCACGACTTTGTGGATGCTGTACCCCATGCGCAGGCCGATGATTCCCTTGGCGCGGTAGATATCCTCGATCTGCAGCAGGGGTCCGGAAACCGCCGGTCCTTCAGCGACGGGCCGGGTCTGCGGCGAACGGTGGGCGGGCAAGTCGATCCCGACGCGCTTTGCGTCGTTGGGTTCCGGAGACGCCATCATTTTGTTCGCCGCATCTTTCCTATCCGGCCTGGGCTCACGACGCAGCCACTTCGTTAGCATGGATGTTCTCGCCTCGCGCTCGCGTGAATCTTCGGTCGTGGTGTTGAGTAAAGGAGGTGCGGGTCGCGCGTCGATCGGCGCGGCTCCCGTGGGATTCTCAACGGAGGCGCCGGCCGGCAAGCTCGTGACGGAAATGGGAGGAGAGGCTTGCCCGCGAGCAGCGGGAAGCGCCGGAG
>Ga0335080_10003733_pt1 | contig 15439 bp, 15 predicted proteins | sample Lox_Sample_34_FD_206720 | JGI IMG/M metagenome (GOLD analysis project Ga0335080, IMG submission 206720) | Soil microbial communities from Loxahatchee National Wildlife Refuge, Florida, United States - Lox_Sample_3.4 | ecosystem: Environmental > Terrestrial > Soil > Wetlands | place: USA... | reverse complement strand
GAGCCGTCACCGGTACGCCGCGCGTGGCGCGCCTTTTGGGGATCCTCGGCCAGGCTCGGCTTTGCGTCGGCCGCGATGCTGTCGGTGGCGCTGGTGACTTTCGCCTTCTTCCGCCCGGCGGCAGCCGTTCCGGCGCCGGCTCCGGATACGGCGAAAATCGAGCAACAGGTCTCGGAGCGCGTTGCCATGGCAGTTGAGAAAGCCGTCGCGGAAAGTGAAGTGCGCCAGGCGCGCAAGACCGCCGAGTTGCTCCAAGCGGCCGAGCAGCGGTTTGAACAGCAGCGAGCGGCGGATATGGAAAACGTCGCCCAAAGCATCTCGGTGCTGCAGAAACGTTACAACGTCCGCGAGATCCAGTTGGCCCGCCTGGAGGAGCCAAAATGAAGCGGATCGCCATTACTTCGATCCTTCTGGCTGCGGCGGTGTGGACGGCGGTTGCGGACGGTCCGCGCGTGGGTCTCTCGGCCATCCGTGCCATGGAGCAGAGTTTCGACAAGCGGATTCTCACCGTTAGCACCGAATCTCCGTTTGACCTGCTCGGCACGACGCGCGGTGTCTATCTCGAAGGATGCGGCGCTGTATTCACCACGGAGCTGAATCTTCTGGTGACCACCAACATTACTCCGTTCCTGCAAAAAATCCCGAAGGACTATGTGGCGAAGGTCCACGCGAAGAAGCTGCAGCGGGTCCCACTCCTCAAGCAGACAATGCGGGAGGCCATGCTCGACATGGCCTCTTCAATGGATGGCGTCCCCGCCAATGAGAATATCGTGCTGGGTGTCTCCCTCGTCTATTTCACAAAGTGGGAGGACACCACCGGCCTGCCGTCGCAAATCGTCATGCAGGCGCAGCGGCAGAAACTGCTGGATGTGCAGATCGGCCGGGCCAGCCGGTCGTCCCTTGACTCCATCATCCGCGTCGAAGAGCTATAGATGAGCGCAGTGTCCGCGCCGAGCGTCGTCGACCCACCCCGCCCACCTGCCCGGCTGGGTGAAATGCTGATCGAGCGGCGCCAGATCGAACGCGAAGATCTGGACAAGGCGCTCGAGATCCAGAGAGAGCGCGGCGACAAGCTTGGCAAGATCCTGGTGGATCTCGGCTTCATTGCTATGCGCGACGTGCTGGCGGCGCTCTCCGAGCAGCTCTCGGTGCCCATGGCTTCGCTAGACTCGCCGCCGCCCGCAGGTCCGGAGATCGAAGGCCTTTCGCCGCGATTCATGCGGCAATGCCACTTTATTCCGGTAGCGTTGGACGATTCCGCGGTCACTCTGGCGATGGCCGACCCGCTCGACTTCGAGACCATTTCGGCGGTTCGCGGTTTCTGCGGCCTCAAAGTGAAGACCTCCCTTGCCGGCGAACAGGAAGTCCTGGATGCCATCGACAAGTACTACGGCGAATCGGAACAGCAGCAGTCGTTTGGGGCCGAATTCGGATCCGCGGAAGCCGGCGAGGACCTTGAACACCTGCGCGACATGGCCAGCGAGGCGCCGGTCATCCGGCTGGTGAACGCCATGATCGCCCAAGCCGTGGAAAAGCGCGCGAGTGATATCCACATTGAACCGTTCGAGAGAGAGTTTCGCGTGCGTTACCGCGTTGACGGCGTGCTGTTCAACCAGGAGCCTCCGCCGCGCGAGCTGAAAGCCGCGATCGTTTCGCGCCTGAAGCTGATGGCCAAGTTGAACATCGCCGAACGCCGCCTGCCGCAGGACGGGCGCATCAAACTCAAGATCCTGGGCCGCGAAGTCGACCTCCGCGTTTCCACCCTCCCCACGCTTTACGGGGAAAGCGTGGTGATGCGCCTGCTCGACCGCTCGGCCGGGGATTTTTACGATCTGCGCCGGCTGGGTTTCGACGATCACATGCTGGCGCGCATGGAGCACTACACCGAGCTTCCACACGGAATCTTCCTGGTCACGGGGCCGACGGGAAGCGGCAAATCGACCACCCTTTATTCCGCACTGAAGCGCATCAACATTCCGGACAAGAAGATCATCACCATCGAGGACCCGGTCGAGTACCAGATGGACGGCATCAACCAGATCCACGTCAATCCTGCCATAGGGTTGACTTTCGCCGCGGGACTCCGCCACATCGTGCGCCAGGACCCGGATGTCATTATGGTGGGCGAAATCCGCGACCGGGAAACCGCCGACATCGCCATCCGCGCCGCGCTGACCGGCCACTTTGTGTATTCCACGCTGCATACCAATGACGCGCCCAGCGCCATCACCCGGCTGACCGACATGGGAGTCGAGACCTACCTGATCACTTCGTCCCTGGTCGGCGTACTGGCCCAGCGGCTGGTGCGCGTGATCTGCCGGCACTGCAAAATCCCTGCTGGAACGGCCATTTCGCCCGACGGCGAGACCATCGGCACCTTCCGCGGCTCCGGGTGCGAGCATTGCTCCGGATCGGGCTACACCGGCCGCATGGGCATTTTTGAACTGATGGAGCTGGACGACGAAATCCGCAAGCGCATCATGGACCATGAGGACGCATCGCAAATCACTGCCGCCGCCCGCCGCAACGACATGCGCAACCTGCGGGAAGACGGCTGGCTGAAAGTCCGCGAGGGCGTGACCACGGTCCAAGAGGTGATGCGCGTCACCCAGGAGTTCTGATGGCCACTTTCTTCTTTCGCGCAGTGGCCGGCGACGGCAAGCTGCGTACCGGCAGCTTGACGGCGGAAAGCGACAAGACGGTCACGCGCGAGCTGCGCAAGCAGGGGCTCACTCCGATCTATGTCGGCGTCGAGCAGAAGAAGACCTTCGAGCTCAAGCTGCCGGCATTTGTGCGCGGCCGCCATCGCGACGTCCTGTTCTTCACGCAGGAACTGTCGACGCTCCTGACCGCGGGAATTCCAGTCGATCGCGCCCTCGCCATTACCGGCGAGCTGACCGAGCACCCGCATTTCCGCTTCATCGTCCTCGATATCCTGCGCGTGCTCAAGGGCGGAAAATCGCTGGCGGACAGCCTAGCCGTTCATCCTGAGTACTTCTCGGATCTGTTCGTCAACATGGTGCGCGCCGGTGAAGCCAGCGGAAGCCTGGCCTCCGTCTTCGAGCGGCTGGCGGATTTCGAGCGCTCGCGCGACGAGCTGCGCAATTACATCATCTCGTCCATGATCTACCCGTCGCTGCTGGCGCTGGTAGGCGTAGCATCGATTTTCGTGCTGCTGAATTTCGTGGTCCCGCGCTTCGCCTCGGTATTTGCGGATTCGCACATGAAGATCCCTGTGCCGACGATGATCATGCTCGAGGCGAGCAAGATTGTGCAGGCATACTGGTGGATGGCGGCGTCGGCGGTGCTGGTGGCGGCTGTGGCTTTCCGGGCGTATATTCAAACAACGCGCGGCCGGCTCTGGTGGGACGCGCTGCGCCTGCGCATCCCACTATTGGGCGACGCGCTGCGCAAGGCGGAGACGGCGCGGTTTGCGCGCGCGATGGCGACGCTGGTGGCCAATAGCGTGCCGCTCGTGCAATCAATCGGCATCGCCGCGGCTATTTTGAACAACCGGAAGATTGCGGGGGCGCTGGGAGAAGTGGCGCAGGGCGTCAAGCGAGGCGAGGGCATTGCCGCGCCCGTCCGCAAAGCGGCCGTCTTTCCGCCATTAGCCGCGCACCTTTTGACAGTAGGCGAGGAAACAGGCAGGCTCGATCAGATGTTCGCGCGCATGGCCGAAATTTACGAAACGGACACCCGCGCCGCCATTAAACGCTTCACGGCGTTGTTCGAGCCTTTGGTCATTCTGGTTATGGGTGTGATGGTCGGCGCGCTGATTCTCAGCATGCTGCTGGCCATCACGAGCATTAATGACGTGGCGGTGTGAAATGAACAAACGCGGAAACAGAGGCAGGGCCGGCATCACTTTGATTGAGATGCTGGTAGTGGTGACCATTATTGCGCTGTTCGCAGCGCTCGTGGCTCCCCGCATGTTACGCAAGAGCGATGCCGCTCGAGTCACGGCGGCGCACGCGCAGATCAACTCGTTTATGACGGCGCTGGGATCGTACAAACTCGATACGGGAGTTTTTCCATCCAACGAAGAGGGTTTGCAAGCCCTGCGTCTGCCGCCGGCCAACGTTTCGCAGTGGCAGGGGCCGTATCTTCCCCAGGAAATTCCAGTGGATCCCTGGGGACATCCGTATTTGTATAAGTACCCCGGTGAGCACGGCGATGAGCCGGATGTGGTCTGCTATGGCGCCGACGGACAGCCCGGCGGGGATGGCATTAACGCCGACATCGTGAGCTGGCGGAGCAAATAACGCCTTCGTCACTCGGGCATCGGTCTATGAAGGTCTCCAGTCGCGGCGTCACGCTGGTCGAGATGCTGATCGTCGTCACCATCATCGGCCTGATTGCAGGAATCGCTTTCCCGGCGGTGTCCTCCGGCGTCGAGAGCCTGCGTCTTCGTTCAGCTTCAGATTCTCTCGTGAGTTTTCTGAATAGCGCTTTGAACCGCGCCGAACGGCGGCAGGAATTTGCGGAAATTGCCATCTCGATCCAGGAAAACGCCGTGTATCTAACTACGCCCAGCCTCTCCCGCGAGCTGGATATGCCCTCGGGAGTAACGATCCGCGCGGTCTGGCCTAAACTGTCGAGCGAGATACAGGGCCCGCGCCGGTTCTTGTTGCTGCCCGGGGGCGCGGTACCGCGCATCGGGATCGAAATCGCCAATCGAAAGGGGACGCGGCGGCTGGTGCGTGTCGATCCGATGACGGGTGTGCCCGACGTCCAGCCCCTCGATGCCTCCCAGGAAGCCACGCCGTGAAACAGCGGGGTTTCACTCTGCTTGAAGTTTTGGTGGCGTCGCTCATCATGGGGATTGCTGTCGTGGGACTGCTCTCGGCTATTTCGGTCTCGATCCGCAACGCGGCGCGCCTCACGAATTACGACCGCGTGGCTCTGGTGGCGCGCGCCAGGATGGATGCGTTGCTCTTGGATACGGAACTACCGCCGCTCGCGGTTGTCGAGGGCGGCATCGATCCAGCGCTCATGGGGGGGGTTGAATCCGGCTGGAGGGCGCGCGTGACCCCCTTTGAAATGCCGCGTGGCCGCGCGCCCGGAACCCCTATCCTAGAGCGGGTGCAACTCGAAATCTGGTGGATGGCCAGTGGCACGCGCCGAAGCTTTGCTCTGGAGGCCTTTCGGCGCAGGCGGTTGCGTCCGGGCGATCTGGCGGCAATGGGACAGCAGTCACCATGAAACGCTCCGGCGTCACGCTCATCGAGGTGCTGATTGCGGTATCGCTCCTGAGTCTGCTCAGCCTCGGCATTTTGTTTGCGCTGCGCGTAGGCGTGAGCGCCCTCGAGAAAACCGACCGGAGGCTCATCAGTAACCGCCGCGTGGCCGGCGCAGAGCGGATTCTCCGGGAGCAACTGGCGGGATTCATTCCGGTGATCGCCGTGGCTTCGCCCTCGCCCGGCTCTGCTGGAATCAAGGTTCCTTTTTTTGAGGGGCGGCAGCAATCCATGCGTTTCGTTTCCACCTATTCGCTCTCCGAAGCCTCCCGTGGAATCGCACAGATTCTGGAGTTCCAGGTAATCACGGGTGAGCAGGGACGCGGCGTGCGCCTGGTAGTCAATGAGAATCCGTACACCGGCCCGCGCTCGGCGGGTGTGTTTTGCCTTGGCCCGGGGCCGGATCCGGAGTCGGGCGTTCTCATGCAGCGGTTCCTGCCCATTTCCGTCGGCCCGGCCTCCTTTGTGCTCGCCGATAAACTGGCTTACTGCCGGTTTTCCTTTCTGGGGATCGATTCCGCGAAAAATATCGAGCGGTGGCTTCCCGCCTGGATATTCCCGAAATGGCCGGCGGGCATCCGGATCGAGATGGCTTCACTCGACGAGGATGTGGCGAACCTCAAGCTGGTGACGGTGACCGCCGCAGTCCGCGTTAACCGGGACCCTGCGCTGGAGTATGCGGATGACGTGCCGGAATAATCACGGCAGCGCGCTTCTTGCCGTGCTGTGGCTCTCGGCGGCGCTCTCCGTCATTGCTTTCTCGCTCGCCAACACCGTGCGCGGCGAAGTCGAACGGAGTTCCACCGCGGTGGATGGATTGCGGGCCCAGTACCTGGCCGAGGCGGGGGTCGAACGGGGGATTCTCTACGTCGAATGGACTCGGGAGAATCAGATGCCGCCCAATGTCCCACTCCGTTATAGTGCAGCGACTCCGATTCTGCCGTTCTTATTTCCCACCGGCCAGGCGGTAGTCGAGGTGGCGCCGGAAACGGCCAAGATGAACCTCAACACCTCGCCGCCTGCCGATCTCATGCGGCTGATTCTGGCCATGGGCGTCGATCCGGATCGCGCCGCCCAGATCGTGATGTCCATCGTAGCCCGGCGCAATCCTGCTGAAGCGGCACAAATGGGTGCATTAAATGCATCATTTGCGCCGTCTTTTCAGCCCATCGCTGCGTCTTTTCAAGAGACCGAGGAATTAATGGCGCTGCCGGGCATCACACCAGACCTGTACTACGGAGGCTACAACCGTGACGCCGACGGTCACCTGGTACCGTACGCCGGGCTGAGGGATTGTGTATCGGTGTTCGGCGCTACTGACCGTTTCGACGTCAATACGGCGCAGCCACCTATTCTCGCCGCCATCGGATTGCCGCCGGATGCCGTCGCAGCCATCGTCGCGCGCCGGCGGTTACAGCCTTTCAAGGGCGGGCAGGAGCTAGCGGACTTCGCGGGGAGCGGTCCGGCGGCGGGCCGCTTGCGAGTTGGCGGGAATTCGATCTTCACCCTGCGCTCCACAGCGCGCATTTTGCTGCCCACCGGACAGCTCTCGGATGTCGCGCGCACCGTCGCGGCCACGGTCAAGTTCCTGCCCGTCGATGAAAACCCCAAGCTCCAGACTCTTCGCTGGTATGACAATGCCTGGACCCCGTAACCTCACCCGCCTCAGGAAATTTGTCGCATTCGGCTCCGGCGTGGGAATCGAGATCAACGGTAAGAATCTCGAAATCACGGCGATCCGCGTGCGGCCCAGCGGAATCGATGTGCAGGGGACGCTGACCATTTCGGGTTTCCGCGAGCGGCGCGCGGCGGAGTGGGGAGCGGAGTACGCGCGGTTTCTCGCGGGAGTCGGCGCCACTCATCTGGCGGCGACCGTGCTCCTGCCGCGCCACGAAACCATCGTGCGGCAGGTTACCCTCGCGGGAGTGGCCGCCCGGGACATGGCTTCTGCCATCGCTTTGCAGATCGATACGCTGCATCCTTACGGCGAAGACGAGGTGGTTTCCGCCTGGGCGCGTCTGGAGGGCGGCGGCGTACTGGTTGCCATCCTTCGCCGGAGCACTCTTGACGAATATGTGGCCTTGTTTGCGGAAGCCGGCATAGCCGTGGCGTCGTTCACGTTCTCGGCTGCCGCCATTTACATCGCGCGTCGCATGCCGGTAGCGGAGCCGCAGGTGCATGAGGGCGGATTCGTGGCCGCGACGGCGTGTGACAACGGCGGCTTTGAAGTTTACGGGGAGAGCGCGTCGCGGCCGGTCTTCTCCGCGGACTTCGATCTGCCCCTGGAGCGCGCTGTGAATCTGGCCGCATCCGAGCTTCGCCTGGAACCGGGTCAGGAGCCGCTCGCGCTCGACCGCATCCTCCCCGCGCCGCGAAAGAATCCGGTGAGCAACGATCTGTCTCGGCGCGCGCTTCCTTATGCCACCGCGCTTGCGGGCGCTTGTCCATGGCTGGGGGCTGCCGCCAACCTGCTGCCGGTGGGGCATCGCCAGTCGAACTCGCGGACGATGTTTATTCCCACAGCGGTGCTGGGGGCATTTCTGCTGCTGGTCGCCGGCGCGCTTTTGGCGTATTCGTCCATTGAAGACCACCGCTACCTGGCCGCGCTCCAGGCCCAGATTTCCAAGATCGAACCGCAGGTCAGGCGCGCCGGCGCGCTGGATGCCGAGTTCGCGCGCGCTCAGAATCGGATTCATCTGCTGGATGAGTTCCGCGGGCGTACGAAGGCCGATTTGGATGTGCTCAACGGTTTGACCACACTGCTGCCACCCACCATCTGGTCCAACATGATCGATCTCACGCCGGACGCCGTGACCATCGGCGGCGAGGCCGAGCAGGCAGCGCCGTTGCTAAAGATGCTGGATGGCTCGCCCTATTTCCAGAACTCGGCGTTCGTCGGGTCCATCGCAAAATCGGGCGGCGGCGACCAATTTCAGATTCACACCACGCGGAGGGCGCGCCCGTGAACCTCACTTCTCGTGACCGCCGCGCTCTGGCGCTTCTGGGTTTGGGCCTCTTGAGCGTGATCGTGCTCCGTTATGGAGTGTACGGTGACCATCCGGCCACCGTAGTGGTAGCCACTGATTCCATTCCCGTCGCGGAAAAGAGGCTGGCTCGCTTGCGGCTAGTGGCTGCTACAGTGCCCGCCAAGCAGGCTTTGGCCAAGAAGATGACCTCTGAGGCGGAGTTGCGCGAGAGGGGCATTATCCAGGCGCCGACTGCACAGCAGGCTCAGGCACATCTGCTGGAAACCATCCGCCGCGTCGCGAAGGCCGAAAACATCGATGTGCGCGGCGGCGATTTCCCTGAGCTGCGCCCGCTTGGCAATGAGTATGGGGAGGCGGCTGTTTCAGTGAACTTCGAATGCCACATTGAGGATCTGGTCAATTTCCTGGCTGACCTGACCAAGGAAACAGAGTTGCTTGCGACGAATGAAATCCGCATTGCTTCCGCGAACCCCAAGAACAAAATGCTCAATGTCCGGCTGACCCTTGCGGGTGTAGTTCCACGCAAGCTGGTGCCGGTGAAGAAAGGATTCGCCTCGTTTTGAAGCGGAAGCTGCTCGCCCTGGATCTGGCCCTGATCGCAGCCATTGGCGCTGCGGGCTGGCGATTGCGCCTGGACTGGATCGCGCTGCGCGCCCGAAACGTCAAACTCCAGCAGCGATCCGTTCGACCCAGCCGGCCACCGGAGCTGAGCGTCGCCCCGCCACCGCAGCCCGTGCCGGCGGTGCGATACGCCGAAATCGCTCAGAAAATGCTGTTCTCGAAGGACCGCAATCCCAACGTGGTGGTTGAGCCGCCGAAGGAGGCGCCTCCCAAGCCCATGCCGCCGCTGCCGTTGCTTTACGGCGTCCTCAACCTGATCGACAGCACCACCGCGGTGATGGCCGAAAATGCCAAGGCGCAGCATCATGGAGTCCGGCTGGGCGAACAAATCGGCGAGTTCACGCTGGTTTCGGTCGAGCGCGACGAGATCACACTCGAATGGGACGGCAAGCCGGTGACGAAGAAGATCGATGAAATGCTGGTTCGTGCACCGGAGCCCGCTCCTGTCGCCAATAACATGACGCCGCGGTCCCAGGCGCCGGCCGCCAGCCAGGCGCCGCCTCCCAAGGCGGATGCCGCTCCGGGAGCCGACGTTGGAAACGGGATTCGTGCGTGCCAGGCCGGGGATTCATCGCCCGCTGGAACTGTTTCGGGGGGATACCGGAAATCAATTGCGACCACGCCATTCGGAGCATCGTGCCGCTGGGAACCGATTTAGACGTCTGAAGGCCGCCAGGCGCCGTTTTGGAGCGGCCAAGAGGGAGAGAGTGATGACACTTAGGATTTTTGCCGTTTTGACAATTGCCGCAGCGATGTCGGCCGCGGCCGACAAGCCCGCTTACAAGAATCAGCCGATTAACACATCTACGCCGACCAAAGTGCAGGCGCTGAAGATCCCGGCGGATGCGGTCCGGATCGACGCCAACACTTACAACTATACAGATCCGCAGGGAAAGAAGTGGGTTTATCACAAGACGCCGTTCGGGATCACTCGCTCGGAAGACAAGACCGTCTCTGTCGAAGATGCGAAGAAGGCGGAAGGAGATCGCGCCCGACTCATTGAGTCGACCAAGGCAGTGGAAGACGGCGACAGCATACGGTTCGAGCAGGCGTCGCCGTTCGGAACCACCCGCTGGCAGCGAAAGAAGTCGGAGTTGAACGACATGGAACGCGCGGTCTGGCAGCGCGAGCTCGACAAGCGCGCGGCCCGTGACAGTGCGGCCAGCGCCGGTAGTGCGGCTAGCGCAAGTAAGGACTAGAGCAAATGGTCAAGCTGAAGTGCGTTCAACTTGCGGTTTCGTTGACGCTGTCGAGTGTAGCGCTGTGGGCGCAGGCCAATCCTCCGCAGAGGATGCGGACGCAGGAGCAGCAGCAGTTGAGGACGCAGCAACAGCAGCAACTGCAACAGCAACAGCAGCAACGGCAACAGCAGCAACGGCAGCCGCAGGCCCAGCCGCAGGTTGCGCCTGCCGGCCAAGCCGGTGCGCCGGCGGCAACGTCCGTTACGCGGCCCGTGGTGCCGCCGGCGGCGCCAGGCACTGCGCCCCCCCTCTTTCTCGAGAACGCCTCCCTTGTGGAAGTCGTCGATATCCTGGCCAGGGCGCTCAAGATTAACTACATCATCGACCCGCGGGTGAAGGGATCGGTCACCATCAACACCTACGGCGAGTTCAAGCCGGTGGATGTTCGCCCCCTGCTCGAGACCATCCTGAGGATTAACGGCGCCGCAATGGTGCAGGTCGGGGACATGTACCGTATCGTGCCCGTGGGCGACGTCTCCCACTTGCCGTTATCCCCGCAGGTGAACGCCACAAATCTTCCCGAAGACGAGCGCACCGTTCTGAATCTCATTTTTCTGAAGTACGTGACGGTAGGCGAGATGGCGAAGCTCATCGAGCCTTTTCTTGGCGAGGGTGCCAAGATGACGGTTTACGACCCCGCCAACCTGCTCATGATTCTGGACAACAGCCGCAACATGAAGCGAACGGTTGAGCTGGTTTCCCTCTTTGACAGCGACACGCTCGCAGGGCAGCGCGTCCGGCTCTTCGACGTTCAACACGGCCGTCCAACCGACATCGCGAAAGAACTCGATAACGTGTTTAAGGCGTTCGCGCTTTCGGAGAAGACCAGCTCCATTCGGTTCATGCCGATCGACCGCATCAACACGATCATTGCTGTGGCGCCCAACCCCGGCGTTTTCCCGGAAGTGGAGAAATGGCTGAGGAAGCTTGATGTTCCCATGAAAGTGACGGCCGGCTCGATCGACAACTATGTGTACCGTCTCAAATACGGCAGCGCGCAGCTCGTCGGTATGGTCATCATGCAACTGTATACCGGATTCATGGGCTTTGGCGGTTACGGGATGGGCGGTTATGGCATGGGCGGTTATGGCATGGGCGGTTATGGCACGGGCGGTTATGGGATGGGTGGCTACGGCATGGGTGGCTACGGCATGGGCGGTTACGGCATGGGCGGTTACGGCATGGGTGGCTACGGGATGGGTAGCTACGGTATGGGCGGGCTTGGAGGCGGTGTGGGAGCCGGTCCGAATGCGTTTATGACCGGCATGCAGCCGGGCATGGCTCTTCCCAGTTCCGCCAACCCGGCGCTGGCGGCCGTGAATCCACAGTCAGCAGCGGCAGCCGCGGGCGGCACTACAACCGGCGAAGACCTCACCGGTTCGTACCTGGGCTATGGCGGCTACGGCGCCTTGAGGCACCCGCGGATCATTCCCAATCCTTTCGACAACACGTTGCTCATCCAAGGCACGCCCCAGGAGTGGGAGCAGATCTCCAAGCTCATCCAGCAGATCGATATTCCGCCCCGGCAGGTGCTGATCGAAGCCAGGGTGTACGAAGTGGACTTAACGGGCTCCTGGTCGGCCGGCGTGGAAGAACAACTGAAGTTGAAAGACGGCACTTACCGTAATCTCCTGGGCTCCCTCACGGCGGCAACAGGGGGCAATCCGGCTCTGAACCTCTCGGCGGGATTGCTGGTGGGTCACGCGCGACAATTGCTGGCCTTCCTCAACACCAGCGAAAACACAACCCGCGCGAAAGTGATTTCCGCTCCCAGCGTCATCGCCACCGACAGCATTCCGGCCTCGATCACAGTTGGGGACGAAGTGCCTACGATCAGTTCTACGGCGGTAAGTGGAGCGCAGGTTGGGGGAACCAGCCTATTCGCAAACACCGTCCAGAACCGCAGTACAGGAGTGGGGCTCAATATCCTGGCAAGGGTCAACTCCAGCGGAGTGGTCACGATGGTGATCAACCAGAACGTGAGCGCTCCCATCCCGCCTCCAGCCGGCGTTACCGTCGACTCGACTTCCTTTTCGCAGCGCAACGTCTCGACACAGGTGACCGTACAGGATGGGGACACCGTCGCCATCGGCGGCATCATCCAGGAATCGGATACAAACAGTTCGGCCGGCATTCCGGTGCTGCACCGCATCCCGTTTCTGGGCGCGGCGTTCGGCAGCAAATCGGTCACAAAACAGCGTACGGAACTGATTGTCTTCCTGACTCCTCGCGTGATCTACGACACCAACCAGATTGCCGACGCGAGCGACGAGGTGAAGTCCAAGCTCAAGGGCCTGGAGAGAATGATCAAAGAGTGAACGTCTTTGTTACGGGCGGCACGGGTTACATGGGCCGGCGCCTGATCCCGCGTTTAGGGGAGCGAGGCCACCGGGTCCGGGCCTTGGTGCGCCCTTCGTCCACAATGCGGCTTCCCCCGGGATGTACGCCGGTCTTGGGCGATGCGCTAGAGGCCCGCAGCTATTCCGACCAGATCCGCCCTGCCGAAGCGTTCGTGCATCTGATCGGTGTGGCACATCCAAGCCCGGCTAAAGCCGAACAATTTCATAGCGTGGATCTTGCGTCCGTCCGTGCGGCCACTGCCGCCGCTGTGACCGCCGGGGTCAGCCATTTCGTTTATGTGAGCGTGGCGCATCCGGCTCCAATGATGAAGGCGTACATTGCTGCGCGTTCGGAAGGGGAAGAGTTGATCCGCTCCTCTGGTTTGAGCGCCACGATTCTCCGGCCCTGGTACGTCCTCGGACCAGGCCATCGCTGGCCGGTGATCCTGCAGCCGTTTTATTGGCTTGCAGAACGGAACCCCGGAACGCGCGAGTCCGCACGCCGCCTGGGTCTGGTAACCATCGCGCAAATGCTAAAGACGCTGGTGCAGGCGGTTGAAAATCCGGCGAACGGGGTTCGTATCGTGGAAGTGCCCCAAATCCGCGCCGCAGTCTAGTGAAGCACGATTTTCGTCAGGCCGGCGTTGTTGGCGCTGTCCACCGCCCGCAGCACCAGCACATGCTCTCCGGGCGTCAGGTGTTCCAGCCGCACCACAAATCTTTCGCGCAGAGAATCGATCACGCCATCGAGGGATTCAAGCGGGGTCCAACCGCCGGCGTCCACCGAGTACTCGCAGCGCCGCAGCGGAGATGCCGAATCCACCGCCTCAAATCCCACTTCCACGCCGCTTGCCGTTTTGCGGGCCGCGGCTGCGTGGATGACCGGCGGCGTATCGTCGATCAACACCGGAGCGCTGATCAGTTCAGCTTCCCGCGCAGCTCCGGGAGGGTTCACTTCTCGATCGGACGCCACCACGCGGAAAAGGTACTTGCCGTCAGCGAAGGCGTCGCTGTCCACCGAGTAGTTGCTCTCATGCAGGTTGGATTTCAGCAGTTTCCACTCCCGCTCGTCTTCGCCACGAAACCAGAGCGCATAGACCAGCCGGTCGCCATCCGCGTCTTCCGCCACCCAACTGATGCTCATTTGCTGCGACGCGGCTCGTGAGGGGACCTGGGTTGGAGTGCCGGTTGAGGTAGCGGGCGCAGCGTCACCCGTATCGGTGACAGTAATGCTATAAACTGCTGATGGCGACTGTTGCGCGGGCTTGGCGCCGCTGGCGCTCGCCAGCAGCGTCACAACCGTAATGCTCTTCACCACCGGCGTCGTGTTCTGAGGAAGATAGGCCACGCTCACGCTGTCGAGCCCAGGCGTCTTGCCTTGCGCTCCGGTGAACTCGGCCTTCCACTGAATGTACCGTGCGTTGGGGCTTTGAATTTTCGAGCCGGCCGGGTCACTCAGCGGCGCCGACCAGTCGCTCCAGGTCTTGTCGGGCCGCAGAGAGTTTCCCGTTCTGGTGCGAAATGATATATTGCCGGCGCCGGCATCATCAGCGCGCCAGACCATGTGGCCCCACAACGCGACCGTGCCTGCATCGTGCACCGGAGCTTCGTACACACCCGATGTCTCGAGCCGATCCTCCATCCGGTAGACACGGCCCAGATTGCCGGTGGTTGCTAGAATCGAGTCACCCGAAGCCACCAGCCTCGTCGCTTCGGCCTCATTCGTCTGAGCCACGAGCGTGAGCTTACGATCCGGCGAAAGACGGTAGACGCGCCCATTGGCATCGGTCGCTAACAGCAATTGCCCTTTCCAGGGAAGCAGGTCGTATACGTTCTCTTCCTTCGAACTCCACAAAGTCTCCACCGTGTTATCGGGATTGATTTTGTAGACCGCGGATTTCTCCACACCCGAAACTTCGTTCGCGGGTGCAAACGAGGTTGTTACAGGAGCCGCGGTCACAACACCAGTGGCGCTGGAGGGGCTCGGCTGCGGCTTGATATCCGGTCCCGCCTGGGCGCTCTCTGCACTCACGCTAATCGACGTGGTGACGGTTGCGGTACTCGCTCCGCCCGTCGTGGCGGGTGCATTTTGCGGCATTCCCTGTGTCCGTTTGGCCAGTGAGCCGCCCATGGCAACGGCATACACACTTCCATCCGGCTGGGCAGAAATCGCGCGAACCTCCGGCAGGCTGGCGTTATAAAGAACGAAAGCTTTGTCTTTTGCCGAAATACGGAAGAGAATCCCGTTGGGCTCGGTCCCCGCAAGCACGCGGCCGTCCCGGTCAACCGCCAGTCCTGTTACGTGCGACTGGCCGGTGGCGTAGAATACTTCTCCCTTGCCGGCTGCGTCCACGCGGTAGACCTTGCCCTGATCGCCGGTGCCGGCATAAAGCACGCCATCCGGTGTGACGGCCAGAGACCAGATGTACTTGGTCTGTGGCGCGAAATATTCCAGCGCTTTGCCACCCTCAATGCGATAAATCTTGCCGTCAGGCGATGTGGCGGCGTAAACGGCGCCTTTGGCATCCACCGCTACGGCGAAGATTTCCGGCTGCTCGGCAGTCCACACCAGGGCGCTTTTGCCGGCCTTATCGATGCGATACAGGCGGCCTCGGTGCCCCGTGGCTACGTATAACGATCCGTCCGGCGCCGGCGCGACACCCCATACCACCGCTTGATCCGAAGTGAAAATACTCTCCATCTTCGGAGCCAGGCGCAAGCGCCCTTCGCGGCTCAGCGAAATGCCCTCAAAATGCCCGCGGACAAAGTCCTGGTAGGAATTCATTTCCCAGGTCTGGGTGCTTGAGGCGTTGAGGCATCCTGCTAATCCCAGCAGGACACCGAAGCCCATCCATCCTGCGCCGCGTCGCCACGTCGCCGCCGGAGGCCCGTGCTTCATCCGGGCGTTGCCGCGTCGGATCCTCTTCATTCCTTCACTTCCACTTGAACCGTTTTGACTCCGCTGATCACTGCGTCCCCCGCACTGATTTCCAGCTCCGCCAGCTTCGCGT
>Ga0335080_10003730_pt1 | contig 15442 bp, 16 predicted proteins | sample Lox_Sample_34_FD_206720 | JGI IMG/M metagenome (GOLD analysis project Ga0335080, IMG submission 206720) | Soil microbial communities from Loxahatchee National Wildlife Refuge, Florida, United States - Lox_Sample_3.4 | ecosystem: Environmental > Terrestrial > Soil > Wetlands | place: USA... | reverse complement strand
GGCTGGAGCCAGTTGCGGTTCCGCGGGTACGCGCGCGACTCGCAGGAAGTGGCGGCCGAACGGATCGCGGCGATGATCAGGCCGTATGTGGAGAAGGGGATTCCCGTGCCGGCGGCGCCTTTGGAGGACACGAGCGGAGTTTATCTGTTTGCGAACCTGTCGGTAGTCGATGGTGGATAGTGGATGGCGCCGGCACCGCAGACGGTGCATGGGGGGCGGCGGCGGTAGTAGTAGCCGAGTGTGGCGACGGCCAGGGCGGCGGCCCAGAGGGGGAAGAGCAGAGTCGGGCCGATGGCGAAGAGGATGGCTCCGGGCGATAGAGGCATACGGCTCAGGCTGCACCAGATCACGACGCCGCCCACAACGAGCAAGACCGAAACCAGCGAGGCTGGGACTACAGCCAGCGCGATGGGGACACGGCGTCCGGCGAGGCCGGGCATCCAGCGCGGGAACACTTCGCCCCAGCGCTGGAACAGGCCGAGCATGAGGACGGCGCCCGCCAGACCGAAGGTGGCGAGGAAGAGGCCGGAGATCCACACGCCACTCTGCTGACCGCGACGGAGCTGCTCTTCGGTCATGCCCAGCGGGAATCCCAGGGCCCAGGCGTAGCGGGTGAGGGCGTAGAAGACGGGCGCGACCATGGCGATGTAGACGGCGATGCGGGTCCAGCGGGCGGCGCGGTCCGGTTTCTGCCAGGCGGGTGGGACGTCGCGGCGGCCACAATGCGGGCAGGCGGCGCTGCTGCGGCGGGCGTAGGAGACGGTGGCTGCGAGCCAGAGAAAGCCGCCGGCGAGACAGAGCACCTGGTGCAGGACGGTCCAGTGGATCCAAGCGTCCAGGATCATTTTGCCGGCCTTGCCTCCGGTGATGACGCCGAAGATGCCGTAGGGAATGTAGCCGAACAGGACAAGCAGGTTGAGGCCGGTCATGAGGAGCAGGAGTGCGGCGGCGAGGAGCGCTCCGGCGGTTATGAAGATTGGCCGGAGGGCGGGGCTTCGCAGGCCACGGAGCATGGCGGTGGCAAGGGCGGCGGCGGGAATGCCGGCTGTAGTGACGACGATCCAGACGATGCGGGGGCCGAAGCGTCCGATGAGTGGTGCGAGGATGTCCGTCGTTGGCTTGGGGTCGTAGGGGAAGCCGCGGCCGCCGAACGACCAGTAGAGGCCCAGCACGGCGTAGACGAGTGACCAGGCGAGGGCGGCGAGGTCGATGGTGGATGGTCGATGGTGGATGGTCATCAACCTAGAGACGCTGACGGGTGGCTATTTCGGACAAAGAGGGGGCTTTTTATCGGCGAAGGACGTCAGGGTGCGGCCGTAGGCCATGAGGTCGGCGGCGGGGGCGGTGCCTAGGGCGCGGAGGCGCTCGATCAGGCGGAGCATGAAAAAGATGAGCGACTCGTTGGGGGTGGAGAGGGTGAGGGCGCGGGAGTCCTTTTCGAAGGCTCCGTCGCGGAGGGCGCAGCCGAGGTCGAGGCGCTCGTCGGGGCGGAGACATTTGAGGGCGCGGGGGAGGCGTTTCGCATATCGGGTGGGCCAGCCGGAACGAAGGGCGAGGATTCCGGCGAGGATGGACTGGCAGGCGATGGCGGGGCGGGGAGCGCCGGCGGAAACGATGGGGACCGAGGTGCGGCGGAGGCGGCGGACCGAGGCGGCTTTGCGGCCGGCGTCGCGGATGAGGCGCTGGTTGAGATCCTGCTTGACCTCGAAGACGGCGTAAACGCTTTCGGCGGGGATGTGGAGACCGGCGGGGTCGGCGAACAGGAGGGGCGAGTAGAGGTTGTCGTAGATGGCGATGTCGATCTGTCGGGAGCGGCGGCCGTCGGCATCGACGATAAAGGCGCTGGCGGCGCGGTAGCGGTGGGGAAGATAGCGGTTGAGGAGGGCGAGCCAGTGCTGCTCGGTGACGGCGCCGGCGGCGGTGGGATGCTCGAAGAGTTCTCCCGCGGCGAGGTGGGAGAGCATCTCCTGCTGGACCTGGTGGAACATGCCGCAGAGGTCGACGGTGCAGGTGTTGGGGTGGCGTCCCACGAGACCAGGGTAGGGGAGGGAGGCGGAGAGAGGCGGGGCTCGGACTGGGTAAGTGGCTGAAAAGGGGGCGATTGTTGATGGGGGATCGGTGGGAACGGAAAACGGCGTCCCTGCTGAGCGGGGCGGGCTGTCATGTCCCTGAGGGAAACTGCCGGTCGGTGAATTGGCGCGGCTGGTCGAGTCTGACGACGAATCTCTTCGGAAGGTGGAGCGATGAATGCACTCAGCAGGAAGGAAGCTGCGGAGTGGTGTGATCAGCGGGGCGTCGTGCTATCTGACCAGGACGATCTCAGGTACCGATCCATCGAGCCGAGGTCCTTTGCGACCGAGATTCCGCGGACCAGAGGTGTCATCGGCTTGGCCGCGGGGCTGACGCACAGCCGCGGCGCCGAGGACACGATCTTCCTCTCTCGTTGTCAGGCGGATTCGTCTTCGCCGGTGAGCATCTTGCGGACGGCTTGGACTAGGGTGGAGGGGCGGAAGGGCTTGCGGATGAAGGCGTATTGGGCGATGGCGCTGGCGTCGGCGATTTCGCTTTCGGTGAGGAAGCCGGACATGAACAGGACCGGGAGGTCCGGGTTCAGGCCGACCAGGTGGCTGGCGAGTTTGGTGCCATCCATTTCCGGCATGACCACGTCGCTGATGAGCAACTCGATGCGCTCGCTGTGCTCCTCGAAGACTTTGACGGCCTGCCTGGGACTGGTGGAGGCGAGGATTTCGAAGCCGCGCTTTTCGAGGATGGATTGCACCAACTTCAGCGCCATCGGTTCGTCGTCGACAACCAGAATGGTCGGCATTGTGCTTTCGCGTGACTTGTTCTCAGTTTAGCAGCAGGACGGGGGACTTCCGGCCCCCCCACCCCCTTGTGAGAGAATACGAATGAGTCCGCGAATTCGTCTCTGTTCGCGTCAAACTTACAATTCTCATGATCTTGCGTCTAACTGTACTCGCAGCGTTGTATCTTTGCGCAGGCTGGGCCCAGGGGCCCGGCGGCCAAAGCCCGTTTCTGGGCGGGGTTCCGAATGCGCCGGCAACCGCCGCGCCGCTGGCACTGACGCTCGAAGACGCCATCGGCCGCGGGCTGCGCCAGAACCTGGGCTTGTTCCTGGGCGAGCAAGGGACGCGGTCCGCGCAGGCGGCCCGGTTGAGCGCGCGCAGCGGCCTGCTGCCGACCGTTGCCGCGGGTGTTTCGTACAACGACGAGCAGATCAACCTGGAGGCCTTCGGCTTCCCCAGCTTTCCCGGCATCGCGCCGATCGTCGGTCCGTTCCACGTGTTCGACGCGCGGGTCTTCGTCTCCCAGGCGATCTTGAACCTGAACTCGCTGCGTAAGGCACGGGCCGGGAACGAGAGCCTGCGCGCGGCGCGGTTGTCCTATCAGGACGCCCGCGACATCGTGGTGCTGGGCGTGGCCGGACTGTACTTGCAGACCATCGCCGGCCAGGCCCGCATCGAAACCGCGAGGGCCCAGTTCAATACCGCCGAGACTCTGTACAAGCGGGCCGTGGACATGAAGCAGGCGGGGGTGGTCCCGGCCATCGACGTCCTGCGCGCGCAGGTGGAGATGCAGGCGCTTCAGCAGCGGGTGATCGTGAACCAGAACGATTTCGAGAAGCAGAAGCTGGGCCTGGCGCGCGCGATCGGCCTTCCGGTGGGCCAGGGGTTCACGCTGGCCGACCAGGTGGCGTACACCGCGCCGCCACCGCTGGGAGTAGAACAGGCGCTGCAACAGGCGCTCCAGAACCGCGCCGATTACCGCAGCGCCGAGGCGCGCGTCGCGGCGGCCGAATTCGCCAGGCGCGCGGCGACGGCCGAACGGCTTCCGGGAGTTCAGGTGGACGCCAACTACGGCTCCATCGGCTTTCAGCCCTGGCAATCGCACGGCACCTTTACCGCCGGCGTGACACTCAGCATCCCCATCTTTCAAGCGGGCCGGACCCAGGCCGATATCCTGCAGGCGGATGCGGCGCTCGAGCAACGCAAGGCGGAACTGGCCGATTTGCGCAACGGAGTGGAGCAGGACATCCGCGTCTCGCTGCTGGATTTGAAAGCCTCGGGAGACCAGGTGGCGGTGGCCGAAAGCGCGGTGAAACTGGCCGCCGAACAGCTCAAGCAGTCGCAGGACCGCTTCACGGCCGGGGTGGCCGACAATCTGGAAGTCGTGCAGGCGCAGGAAGCCGTGGCGACTGCAAACGAAAACGACATCTCCGCGCTGTTCGCATACAACCTGGCGAAAGCCTCGCTGGCGCGCGCGCTGGGCGGAGCCGAGAAGATCTACCTGCAGTTCCTGAGAGGAGACCGCTGATGCCGGATGCCGTGCGCACCGAACAACACGAAACCGAGGGCGCGCCGCCGGCGGAGATGCGGCGCTCCTACTTCCGCGAGCATCCCGCCGCCAAGTGGATTGTGCTGGCGGTGCTGGCGATCCTGGCCGCGGGAGCGTATGAGCTGTGGAGCTACTACTCCGTGCGCGAAGGCACGGACGACGCCCAGATCGACGGCCACATCGACCCGATCAGCGCGAGGGTGGGCGGGACGGTCATCGAGGTCAACGTCGACGACAACCAGGTGGTGAAGGCGGGCACGGTGCTGGTGCGGATCGATCCGAAGGATTACCAGGTGGCGCTCGACCGCGCCGTTGCCGACGCCGCGGCGGCGGGAGCGACAGCATCGGCGGCCCAGAGCGGAGTGCCGATCACCGAGACCACGTCGGCGAGCCGGGTGGACAGCGCCGACGCCGGAGTGCTGGCGGCCCAGGCGGGAGTGGCGGCGGCAAAGAAGGAAGTGGGGGCGGCGGAGGCCCAGCTCGGATCGGCGCAGGCGCGGCAGCGGGAAGCGGAGGCGCGCAGCCAGCTCGCGCAGCAGAACCTGGCGCGTATGAAGCAACTGGTGGCGCGCGACGAGATCTCGCAGCAGCAGTTCGACGTGACCACGAGCGATGCCCAGGTGGCGGGCGCGGCGGTGGATTCCGCGCGTGCGGCCGTAGCGCAGGCGGAGCAGGCGGTGGCGGTCGCCCAGAGCCACGTGGCGCAGGCCGAGGCGTCGGTGGCCCAGGCGCAGGCGGCCGTGCAGGCGGCGCGGGTTCGCCCGGAGCAGATCGCCACCAGCAGGGCCGAGGCCGGATCGGCTTCCGCCAAGTTCAAGCAGAACCAGGCCGCCGTGGAGCAGGCCCAACTCAATCTGGGATACACGGTGGTGCGGGCGCCGGTGGATGGCGTAGTGAGCAGGAAGTCGGTTGAGTTGGGCCAGGTGATCGCGGCGGGACAGCCGTTGCTGGCGCTGGTGGAGCTCGAAGACGTCTGGGTGACCGCGAACTTCAAGGAGACGCAACTCAATCACATGCGGGTGGGCCAGGCGGCGGTCGTCAAGGTGGATGCCTTTGGCGGGCGCGAATACGATGGGCACGTGGACAGCATCGCGGCGGCGACGGGAGCGCGATTCAGCCTTCTACCGCCCGAGAACGCAACCGGCAACTACGTGAAGGTGGTGCAGCGGCTGCCGGTCAAGATCGTGCTGGAGAAGGGGCAGGACCCGCAGCGGTTGCTTCGGCCGGGGATGTCGGTCGGGGCGACGGTGATCACGAAAAAGAAGGACTGAGTTGTTCGAATCAGGATCTGACCGGGCTTGCAGAGGGGCGTGGGATCGACAACGTGAGCAGCATTCGCATCATCACCGTAGGCGGGGAGTACGGCAGCGGGCGTGCGCCCATCGCCCGGGCCGCCGCCGGCGCGCTCGGTTGGAACCTGGTGGACCGCTCCCTGATCGAATCCATCTCCCGCGCGGCGCACGTGGACTGTGAAACGGCGAGCCACTACGACGAGTGCATCGACTCGTGGTTCCACCGCCTGCGCAAAGCGCTGTGGCACGGAGGCTATGAAGGGGTGGCCAGCTCGACCGAGGCCGGCTTCGACGCCGACGCCATGGCCTCGCTGGCCCGGCGCGTGATCGAAGAGGCGGCCAAGCAGGGGAAGTGCGTGATTGTAGGCCGCGGCGGGCAGTGCATCCTGCAGGGCCGCCAGGATGCCTTCCACGTTTTCGTATACGGTCCGCGGCGGGAGCGGATCGAGCGCGTACTGGCCGAGCACGGCCCCGCCGCCGACGCCGAAGAGCTGATGGATAGCTGGGACCGGAAGCGCGAAGCGTACATCCGCCGCCACTTCGGGCAGGAGTGGACCAATCCGCACCTCTACGACCTGATGCTCTGCGCGAGCATGGGAGAAGCCGCCGCGGTGGCCGCGATTCTGGCCGCGGTAGGTCCCCAGGTGCCCTGAGCCATGGCCACGGAAGTCATCCAGTCGCCGCCCACCACGCCGGTCATCAACCCGTGGCTCATCGCCGTGGCGGTGATGTTCGGGACGTTCATGGAGGTGCTGGACACCACGGTGGTGAACGTCTCGCTCCCGCACATCGCGGGCAACCTCTCGGCCACGGTGGACGAGGCGACCTGGGCGCTGACGTCCTACCTGGTGGCGAACGCGATCGTGCTGCCCATGACGGGCTGGCTGGCGAATTACTTCGGCCGCAAGCGATTCCTGCTGTCCGCGGTGATCGGCTTCACGGCCGCCTCGGCGCTGTGCGGATTGTCGACCAGCCTGCCCATGCTGATCTTCTTCCGCATCGTGCAGGGCGCGACGGGCGGCGCCTTGCAGCCTTTGTCGCAGGCGGTGATGCTGGAGGCCTTTCCGCCGCAGGACCGCGGCAAGGCGATGGCTTTCTGGGGCCTGGGCATCGTGGTCGCGCCGATGCTCGGCCCGGTGCTGGGCGGCTGGCTCACCGACAACTACTCCTGGCGCTGGATCTTCTACATCAACATTCCGATCGGCATCCTGTGCGTGATCATGACCAAGCTGTTCATCTTCGATCCCCCGTACATCCGCCGCGGATCGGCCCGGGTGGACTACTGGGGCATCGGGATGCTGGCGGTGGGGATCGGCGCCCTGCAGGTGCTGCTGGACAAGGGGCAGGAGGACGACTGGTTCGGATCCGACCTGATCCGCACCCTCACGCTGATTGCCGCGGTGGGCCTGGTCTCGCTGGTGATCTGGGAGTTGCGCGCCCCGCACCCCATTGTGAATCTGCGCGTGCTCAAGGTGCGCACTTACGCCACCGGTGTATTCATGATGACCATGCTGGGCTTCGTGCTTTACGGAAGCATGGTGCTGCTGCCGATTTTTCTGCAGACGCTGCTGGGCTACTCGGCGGTGCAGGCGGGCATCGCGATGGCTCCACGGGGCATGGGTTCCTTCATCGCCATGCCCATCGTGGGCGCGATTCTGGGCCGCCTGGATGCGCGCAAGCTGCTCGGTCTGGGAATCCTGGGGGCCAGCGTCACGCTGATTCAACTGTCGTACTTGAATCTCAACGCGGGCTACTGGGACATCTTCTGGCCGCAGTTCTGGCAGGGGATGACGATGGCCCTGCTGTTCGTCCCCCTGACCACGACCACCATGGACCCCATTCCGAAAGAACAGATGGGCAACGCGACCAGCATCTTCAACCTGATGCGGAACATCGGCGGGAGCGTGGGCATCGCGGCGGCGACGACTTTCCTGGAGCGGCGCACGCAGGTCCAGATCAACACGCTGGGCGCGAACGTGACGCAGTACAGCGGGGCGGCGCGGCAGATGATGCAAGGCGCGAAGGGCGCGATGATGGCGGCGGGCTCGAGCTCGGCCACGGCCACGCAGCAGGCTTTCGGGATGATGTTCGGAAACGTGGCGCGGCAGGCGACGATGGTGGCGTTTCTGGAGACCTTCCGGATCCTGGGCCTGGTGTTCCTCGTCCTGCTGCCGTTCCTGTTTCTGATGCGCCGGCCGGCGCAAAGAGGAACCGCTCCGCCCGCGCATTGACCGCGGCCAGTTGTGTCATCCTGGTTTGGAATCGCCCATAGGAGGACACTCATGAGACTCACCTTCGCGGCCGCGGCGTTCTCGCTCCTGGCCCCGTTCGCCATCGCCCAGTCCGCGCCCGGCGCGTCGGGCCACTGGGAAGGCTCGATTTCGGTTCCGGACCACGAACTGCGGATCCTCGTCAACCTGGCGCCGCAGAAAGACGCCTGGAAGGGGACCATCGCCATCCCCGAGCAGAATCTCAAGGAGTTTCCGCTGTCTTCGATCAGCGTCGCGAACGGCGCGGTGAAATTCGCCATGAGCGGCGTTCCGGGCAATCCGGTTTTCGACGGCAAGCTGGCCGCGGACGGCCAGTCCATCTCCGGCGATTTCACGCAGGGCGGCGCCACCCTCCGGTTCAGCATGAAGCGCACGGGAGCGGCGCAATTCATGGACGTCGCCAAGAGCACCTTGGTGGCGAAGGCGTTCGAAGGCGAATGGGAGGGAACGCTCGAAACCGGCGGCCCCAAGCTGCGCCTGGTGCTGAACCTAGTCAACGGGAAGGACTCGGCCAGCGGCACGATGACGAGCGTCGATCAAGGGGGGGCGGTGATTCCGATCGCGGTGATCACGCAGAAGGGGTCGGAGCTGAAGCTGGAACTGCCATCGGTGGGCGGCACTTTCGCGGGCGAGATGAGCAAGGATGGGGCGTCGATCAGCGGCACCTGGACGCAGGGAATGGGGGGTCTTCCTCTGACGCTGCGGCGCTCCGCGGGGAAGTGAGGGGGCATGACCCGAAACGGGCCGATCCCACGCGCAGACGACCAGGCCGATCGTGCCATTCGTGTTGCCGGCAGATTCTCGTCGGGAAGCGCGGAAACTAGCGCGCATCACGACCGCTATCTGGCCGAAACCTGTTCCATGAGCCATGCGGCGGAAGATGGTCGCTGGGAAGTGGTGCCGGGAGAGGGGGTCGAACCCTCATGCTCAGTGAAGAGCGCCGGATTTTGAGTCCGGTACGTCTGCCAATTCCGTCATCCCGGCGCAGGCAGTTTCATTGGCTATCGTAGCACGCGTCGAGTACAATCTCAGCATGCGTGAAATCGCGGTGGAACTTGCGGGCGTGGTCGAGCGGGCTGCGCCGGCGCTTCGGAGAATCGAAGATGGGGACGCGGGCGCCGCGGCGCTCTCCGGCGGCTGGTCAAGGAAGCAGGTGATCGGCCACCTGATCGATTCGGCCTCGAACAATCACCAGCGCTTTGTGCGCGCGGCCCTGGCGGGGGCCTTGGTGTGGCCCGGCTACGACCAGGACGGCTGCGTCAAAGTCCAGGCCTTCCAGGAAGCCCCCTGGCCCATGCTCGTGGACGCCTGGGAGGGGATGAACCGCCTGCTGGCGCACGTGCTCACGCACCTTCCGGCCGCGGCCGCCAGCGCCCCCTGCCGCATCGGGGACCACGCCGCGATCCCGCTCGCGGAACTGGCCGCGCAGTATGTGACGCACCTGCGCCACCACCTCGATCAGCTCTCCTGAGTCCGGGTGGCAAGCTGGCGTTTGAAGGCCTCCAGAATCGCGACCGTGGCCGTCGCCCCGATGCGGGAGCAGCCCACCTTATAGACCTCGAGCGCGCCCTCCAGGGTGCGCACGCCTCCGGCCGCCTTGATGCGGACGTTGGGCCCGGAATGCGCGCGCATGAGCTTCAGATCCTCGATGGTGGCGCCGGAAGGGGCGTAGCCGGTCGAAGTCTTGACGAAATCCGCGCCCACGTTGGTGGCAATCCGGCAGGCGACGATCTTCAGCTCATCGGTGAGGTAGGCGTTTTCAAGGATCACCTTCAGCAGCGCGCCGCCTTCATGGCAGGCCGCGGCCGCCTGGGCCAGCTCGGTCTCGACGTATTCGAACTGCCGCGAAATGAGCCGGCCGATATTGAGCACCAGGTCCACCTCGCAGGCGCCGCGCCGCAACAGGTCGCGGACTTCGTAGAGCTTGGTGGCGGTGGTGGCCGAGCCGTGGGGGAAGCCCGCCACGGTGCTCACCCCGATCCCGCTCCCTTGCATCTCCCGCACGGCCGTGTCGACGTCGCAGGGGCGCACGGTCACGGTGGCCACATTGTACTGGCGGGCGACGCGGCAGCCTTCGACGACCTGCGCGTCGGGCAGCTCGGGCCTGAGCAGCGAGTGGTCGATCAACTTGGCCAGATCCTCGACAGTGGTCAAGGGCGGGCGTGTTTGTTCGGTGGTCATGCTTCCTCCTACGACTTCTTCTTGCGCGGGACAGTGCCGCTGACCGTCAGCCCCATGCTGGCCAGTTGGGCCTTGGCCTTGGCCGCCAGGTCCGACCGCGGCGAGCGGTTGTAGACGGCGCGAAACTCGTTGGCGGCCTTGGTGCGCTCGCCCATCTGGAACAGAGTCCGCCCCTTCATATACATGGCGTCGAGGGTTTTGTTGTTGTCGGGGAAGCGCTCCAGCACCGCGTCGAAGGCCTGCAGGGCGTTCTCGTAATCCTTGCGGGTGTAGTAGATCTCGCCGACATAATACTGCGCGTTGGGCGCCATCTCGGAGGCGGAGTAGAACTTCAGATAGTCCATGTACTCCTGCTGCGCGATGTCGTAGTTGCCGCCGTCCTTGTCGCGCATGGCGTTGGCGTACAGCGACTCGGAGGTAACGCCCGGCGGAGGACCGCCCGCCGTGCCGGTCGCGGCGCCGGCCGCCGGCGCCGGAGGAGGCGGCGGCGCGGAGATGACCTTGACGGTGTTGTTCAAATCGATCAAGCCCTGCTGGAGCTTGGCCAGCTTCGAGCTGACATCGTCGAGCGACACGCGCATGGCCTGGAACTCGCCCGCCATGGAATCGACCTTGGTTCCGACCGCGGCCACCGGGCTGGACATGCTCTTGTCCAGCAGCGCGATGTTGGTGTTCACCTTATTGATGGTGTCGATGGCCTGCTGCAGCAGGGCCATGATCTTGCCCATGTTCTCGCTGTCGGACTGCTGGAGGGCGCGCACCTGATCCTGAAGCGCCGCCACGTCGCGCTGCAAATCGATCAGGTCTCTTTTCTGGGCGAAGGCGAAGCCTGGAACCAAGCTGAGAGCGAGAAGGCCGAGCGGCAAGAAACGCATTTCCAGATCCTCCTACACAAAAATGGCAGATCGCGAAGCACGTTTTCGGCGCGCTCCGCGACCTGCGCACAATTCCCGACGGGCGGAGCCGCAGGGCGGACCCACCCATCACGTCTAGTGTAATGCGGCGCGGATCACGCCGCACCACGCCAGTCTACTGGGCCGCCGCGAAATGGTCGTGGCGGTTCTTCTGGTAGCACTCCTCGTTGGCGTCGGTGCATACCGGCCGTTCCTTGCCATAGCTAACTGTCTTCAGCTTGTCGGCGGGAACGCCCAACTGGACCAGGAAGTCCTTGGCGGCCGTGGCGCGGCGATCTCCCAGGCCGATGTTGTACTCGGCCGATCCGCGCTCGTCGCAATTGCCTTCGATCTGCACGACGGCATCGGGAATCTCCGTAAATATGGACTTCAGCGCCTCGGCATCGTGGGTCAGCGTGGCCCTGGCATCGTCGCGGATGTCGCTCTTGTCGTAATCGAAGTAGGCGTCCTGCACCTCGGTGGAAAGCAACTCGCTGAGGGTCTTCTTGGGCACCGGCGTCGGCGTGGGCGGCGGAGGCGGCGGGGCGGTCACGTTGACCGTCGCGGTGGCGGTATCGCTTCCTCCCGGGCCGTTGGCCGTCACAGTGTAGGTGGTCGTGTCGGTCGGCGAAACCTGGCGATCGCCGCGGGCCGTCACGGTCCCGATTCCCGGTGCGATCGAAACATCGGTCGCATCGCTCACCGACCAGCGGAGCGTGGCGGACTGGCCGCGCTCGATGGTACCCGGCTCCGCCGAGAACTGTATGGCTGGCTTGGGCGGTGGCGGCGTCGGCGTCGGGGTTGCTGCCGGCGGCGGCGGGGGCGGCGGCGGCGGGACCTTCTTCTTGCAGCCGGCCGCGAACAGAATCAGAGAGACGGACAACAACAAAGCACTGATCTTGGGCTTAGTCATCCTGAACTGCCTCCTCGAAGTCGATCTCATTATTCTCCATTCCTACTTGCTCCACACAGGCTGCGTATTGATGCCCTGGGTGGTCAGTTGTTTGAGCTGGTTCCCGTCCGCCAGCATGGTCCAGATTTGCAGGGAGCCGCTGCGGTTGGACGAGAAAACTATGTGGCGCCCGTCCGGCGCCCAACTCGGGTGTTCGTTGCGCCCCGCGTCGTGTGTCAATTGGGTGTAAGCGCGGGTGGCAACGTCCATGACGAAAACGTTGTAGTGACCGGGAGCGTATCCCCTGGTCCACGAGAACGCGATGTGCTGGCCATCGGGGTCCCAAGCCGGATTCACCGCCTCGCCCGTCCCCTCCGTCAGCATCTGCACGTCGGTGCCTTCCATATTCATGCGGTAGATCTGCGGCATTCCCGAGCGGTCCGATATGAACACCATCTGAGCGCCCGTTTTCGGATTCACTTTCGGCTCCATGTCGATGGAGCGCGAGTTCGTGACCCGGCGCATTCCGCTTCCATCCAGATTCGCGATGTAAATCTGAGCCCAGCCCGTGACAGAAGAAGCAAACAGGATCTGCTTGCCGTCCGGGGTGAATTCCGGTGTCGCTGTCAACGGTGAAATTTCATTATAGAAAGGTAATCGCCTCCCTGTCTCAAGCGAGAGAACCTGGATGGCCGGACTTCCGTGCGCGAAACTACAAAAGGCGACGCGGGTGCCGTCGGGCGAAACCGCCGGCATGATGGAGAGCGACTTGTAGAAGGTGATCTGCTTCAGGTTGGAGCCATCGGCGTCGACCGACCAGATCTCCTTGACGCCCCGGCTGCGCTCGCTGGTGAAGTAGATCTTGGTGTTCCACAAACTGGGGCTTCCGAACTGCTGCAGGATATCGGCCGCGAACTCGTGGGCCACCTTGCGCGCGCCGTCTTCTCCCAGCGGCTCCAGATAGGTCTTGCCGAAGACCTGGGCGCTGGCCAGCGGCCTTGCGGTGTTATAGAACCACCCGCGGAGGACGAACTGTCCGGCCTCCACGCCCGAGTAGCCGAATGCCAGATAGCCCGCGCTGACCGGCGGCGATGCCCAGTCGGAAAGCCACAGGCCCTGCCCGTTCGGACGCACGGTGGCGGCAGAGGGAGACGCCGCGGGCTCAGGGCGAAAGTCGCGCGGCTGTTGCGGGGTTTGCAGCCAGTACAGGCTCTTGGGAGCGAGGTTGAACATGCCCGCCGCATCCAGGTCGCTCCACAGGGTTTGGTTGAAGGCGCCCATGTACTGCTGCGCGTCGCCGGATCCGCGCAGGTCGGGCACCGCCAACACGGCGCGCTCTCCCTTGCTGATCTTGATGATCTCGCGCTCCTGCGCCAGCAGGCCCAGCACCGCCGCGGCGGCGCAGAGAACGACGGTCGAAACAGTTTGTTTTTTCATCGCTTCAATGTGAACCAAATCTCGATGCCGGCGCTCGAGCGCTCGTATGCCTGGGGAAGCGGCGGGAACGGACCCGCCTCAAAAATGGCTCGCTGGGCCGAGTAGTCCAGCGCGCGGTTGCCGCTGCTTTGCAAGATGCGCACGTTGGTGACAGCGCCGTTTCTCTGGATGTCGAAGGTGACGATCGCCGTCGGAGCGGTCGTGATGCGCGGGTCGATTTCGTCCGTGCGCCACTTCTGCGCCACGCGTTGCTCGATCATGTCGCGATACGCGCCGAAGCGGTACCCGAAGGCGCCGGCATTCCCCTGCACGGTGCCTCCGGTTCCGGTCTGCGCCCCGTACATGTTCGAGGTCATCGCCTGGCCCGAGTGGCTGTAGAGCTGGTTCGGCCGGTCCGGCGTCGCCCGGTATTGCGAGTATTGCTGAGTGCGCTGGTAAGTCGGCTTTCGAGGCGCGTTGCGCGCGGGAATCGGCAGCGCGTCGGGATCGTATTCCGGCTCTTTCTTCGCCACCGGCTTCGGCGGCAGAGGCGCCCGCGAGTGCGTGTCGTTGGCAAGCAGGTTGGTCTCACCCGAGCGGCTGGGCAGCGGGATCTGGCTCACCGCGTTGACTTCCACCGCGCCCCCCAGCGAGTGCGGGTTGCCCCACTGCAGCCCCCCGTGCGCGCCCAGCGACGCGTAGAACGCAATCGACGCGAAGAACGCAACGTGCACCCCCGTCGAGAGCGCAAAGAATCGGCCCAACCCGTCATGCTGTTCGAGAGTATCGACGCGGCCGGACATGTTCAGCGCCGCCCACCGCCCTTGCCGGTTTCATCCGCCGGTTGCGTGACCACGTTGATCTGTATGTGTGCCTGGTTGAGCGCGCTCACCACCTGCGCCATCACGTCCCATACGGCGTCTTTATCCGCGCGCACATATACCGCCGTGGCGTTGCCGAACCGCTGCTTCACCGCCGGGCCCACTTCGTTGATGTTCAGTTCTTTATCGTTGAGGAAAAGGTAGCCCTCTTTGGTAATCGTGATGACGGGCAGTTCCTTGGCCGTGTCCCGCACCTGGTTGACTTGCGGCACATCCACTTCCATGCCGAACTCCATCACGTGCGCGGTGAGCATGAAAATCACGAGCAAGACCATCACCACGTCCACCAGCGGGACGATGTTGATCTCGGCCAGCGAATTCATGCCCCGGAACCGGCTCCGCCCGGAGCCTCCGTTGCCCATCGAGAACGCCATCGCTTATCCCTCGAAGTTCCTTTCCGACAGGTTCAGGAACTCCAGGCAGAAATCTTCCATGCGCGCGCCGATCTCGCGAATCACGTGTCCGTAGTAGTTATAGAAAATAGCCGCGGGAATGGCCGCCGCCAGGCCCATGGCCGTCGCCACCAGCGCTTCGGAGATGCCGGGAGCGACGGCGCGCAGGCTGGCGCTGCCCGCCAGTCCCAGACCCTGGAACGCGTCGATGATGCCCCAGACGGTGCCGAACAGGCCGATGAAGGGACTGACCGTAGCGGTGGTAGCGAGCCAGTTCATATTGCGTTCGAGCTTGGCGACTTCCTCGCTGACGCCGAGTTGCAGCGCGCGCTCCAGAGCCAGTTGGTTGGTCACGCTGCCCCGCGCCTTGATCTGATGAGTGACTTCGTCGTATCCGAAGTCGAAGACGGTGGCCAGGGGACAAGGGCGGAACTGTTCGCTCACCACCGCCACCGCCTGAAGCCCGGAGGCCTTGCGGAACGCCCGCAGGAAGCGCCCGTTCGCGGACCGCGCCTTTCCGAAGCTCAACCACTTCGAAAAGACGATGGCCCATGAGACGATGGAGAACACCAGCAGCAGGGCGAACACCGCAAGCTGCAGCGGCTTGGCGCGGCTCACCATATCCAGGATGCTGTACTGCAAGAAAAGCGCCACGGGCGTTGAGAGCAGATTCAAACCAGCTCCTCCCTAATTTCCTATCATAGCGGTGTTTGTGGCGCGGGCATGCGTGCCCGCTGGGGCTCGGCTTGGTGAGGCGCGCGGTTGGGTGCAGAGGCGGGGTGGCCTCGCGGCGGCTCCGCTAGCTGAGGCGCGCGGGTGGGTGCAGAGGCGGGGGGGAATCGCCGCCTCACCTGTTTCTCTCGCGCGCC
>Ga0335080_10003728_pt1 | contig 15446 bp, 14 predicted proteins | sample Lox_Sample_34_FD_206720 | JGI IMG/M metagenome (GOLD analysis project Ga0335080, IMG submission 206720) | Soil microbial communities from Loxahatchee National Wildlife Refuge, Florida, United States - Lox_Sample_3.4 | ecosystem: Environmental > Terrestrial > Soil > Wetlands | place: USA... | reverse complement strand
AGCGTGGGGCGCCTAGCGGGCGGCGTCGCGCACGACTTCAACAACCTGCTCACCGTGATCTTGATGTGCGCCGAGGCGTTGAAGCGGGACGTCGGAGCCCAGCGACCGGCGGAACTCGAACTCATCGAGGACATCGCCGTGGCGGGGGAGCGCGCGCGCGACGTCGCCCGCCAGCTGCTCGCCTTCGCGCGAAGGCAGGTCATCCGACCCGTGCCGCTCGACCTGGGCGCCCTGGTGAGGGGCACGGAGAAGCTCCTGCGGCGCGTCATGGGGGAGGACGTCGAGGTCGTCGTGACCTCCGCTCCTGCCCTCCTGAGCGTGCGCTGCGATCAAGGGCAGATCGAGCAGATCATCCTCAACCTGGCGGTGAACGCGCGAGACGCGATGCCGAAAGGCGGCCGGTTCATCATCGACACTCGCAACGCGCAGGTCGACGTGGGCCAGGTCGCGTCCCATCCTTTCCTGAAGGATGGCCCTTTCGTGCGGCTAGCCCTCCGAGACACCGGACACGGCATGACGCCGGAGGTAAAGGCGCATGCCTTCGAGCCCTTCTTCACGACGAAGCCTGCCGGTCAGGGAACCGGGCTCGGCCTCGCCATGGTCTACGGGATCGTGAAGCAGAGTGGAGGCCACATTCTCGTGGAGAGCGAACCCACCCAAGGTACCACCTTCGAGATCTACTTCCCTGGCGGCTACGAGACCGCCGTGGATCCCTCGGAGCCGGTCGCAGAAGGGCCGACAACCGGATCGGAGACCATCCTGGTGGTGGAGGACGACCCGCAGGTGAGGGAGGTGACGGTCCGCTCGCTGAGAGCGGGGGGATACGAGGTCCTCTCCGCCGGGCGGGGGCAGGACGCGCTCGAAATGGCGCCCGAGGATCTCGGCCGCGCTCAGCTTCTCGTGACGGACGTCGTCATGCCCGGGCTCACCGGGCCCGCGCTCGCGGAAGAGATGCGCCGACGTTACCCCGACCTCAAGGTGCTGTACGTGTCCGGCTACGCCAAGGACGCCCTCATGCAGCGCGGTGGGCTCGAGCCGGGCATCGAGTTCCTGCCGAAGCCCTTCACTGCCGAGGGACTGCTCGGCCGGGTTCGCTCCATCCTCGACGCCCGGGCCGCGCGGGCCGGCCCGAGGTGACCGACCTGCAGGGACGAGCTCCGAGGTGACGCTCCCGCGAAGGGGGGGTGAGAGCTCGACCGCCGGCGCCGGGATCGGCTCTTGAGATCGCTGGGTCCGACGCGCGGCGCGCGGGATCACCCCACGAACCGAGGCTTACGATCGGCGAACCGGGGATGAGTACTCGGGTGCTCATGAAGCGTTCGTCGCCGAGCTGCTCCGGTGCGAGCGAGGGGCCGGACCCTTCGACCGGTCTAGCCGTGCGTGGCCTTGCGCTGCGCCTTCTTCATGGCGGTGCGCGCGACCCACTCCTCGAGCATCTGGTACTGCTTGAAGAGGTCGTGCTCCGGGGTCTCCCCCTCGGTGTGGTACGGCGCCTTGAAGAACACCGACAACTGCCGCTGGATCCCGCTCTCCCCGTTCGCCTCCGCGCAGTCCAACAGCCGCACGATGTCGATCGCCAACGGCGCCGCCAGGATCGAGTCCTTGCAGAGGAAGTTGATCTTCATCTGCATCGTCTCCCCCAGGAACCCCTCCAGGTCGATGTTGTCCCACGCCTCCTTGTTGTCCCCGCGCGGCTTGTAATAGTGGATGTGTACCTGGTGGTTCGGCACCGCGTACCCCAGGATGCTGTCCAGCACCTTCTTCTTGCTCGTCACCTTCGTCTTGTTCGCCGCCGGGTCGTCGAGCACCAGCCCGTCGTTGTTCCCGAGGATGTTCATCGAGAACCAGCCCCCCACCTTGAGCTGCCTCACCGCGAACGCAGGCGCCAGCGCCGTCTTCAGCATCGTCTGCCCCGTCTTCCCGTCCTCCCCGGCGATGGGCACACCCCGCTGCGCCGCAAGCTCCTCCAACGCCGGCACCTTGCTCAGGCTGGGCGTGAAGTTCGCGTGGGGAATCCCCAGCTTGCTCGCCAGGTACAGAAACTTCATCGCCGGGCTGATGCGCGCGTCGTTCGCGTCCAGCCCCGCCTCGAACGCCGCCACGCTCCGGTGCACGTCCCCGATCTCCGTGAACTTCTCCGTCGACGTCAGGTTCAAGAGCACCAGCCGCTCCACCCCCTGCGCCCGCTTGAACGCCGCGATGTGCCCCTCCAGCACCTCCAGCTCCTTGCGGAAGCTCCCGGCCGTCACCGCGTGCTTCCCCACCCCCGCCGTCAAGAACCGCGACGAGTGCACGCTCGGCCACGGGTGGATTGCCTCCAACTCCTCCTTCACCTGGTCGAGCAGGTGCCGCGGCACCACCTCGTGCCTCAACGCCGCCTCGTAGGCGCTCCCCCGCGTCAGGTCCCAGCCCCCGAACACCAGCCCGTCCAGCGGCGCAAGCTTCAGCCCTCGCACCAGCTCCGACTCCGTCACCATCCCGTTGCGCGGCGAAAGACCCCGCCGCATCAACGCCACCCCTGCTATCACCGTGCTCGCCACGGCGCCGTTCGACCCGACGATACACACCCCCAAACGTTGGTTCACGGCGCACGACCTCCAGTGTGGGATGCCTCGGCGAGGGGCCAGAGCAGCTCCCCCCGGCGGGAATCGATGATGCGTGGGAACTTCTGCTGCACGCTCTTCAGGTCCAGCGCCTCCATGAAGCGCCGGGTGGCTCCGCGCACCAGGGGCACGACCCTCGGTGGGAGGATCGCCACCTCTCCTTGGCGGTGCTCTCGGTAGACGCGGTTCTGCCGGCACAGGCTTTCGTCGACGGCGCGCGCAAATCCGGCCAGGTCCGCCGGAGGCCGCTCGAACTCGATGAAGATCTGGTAGCGCCCCTTGGCGGTACCGTCGACCCCCACCTCGGTGCAGGCGGCGAAGTCGACCGCCGCCGCGCCCGCCACGGCGGTGGCTGCGGCCACGGCCCGCTCGATCTCCAGCTGCGTGGTGAGCTCCTGGGTGAGGGACAAGACGCCGCTGCGGCGCCCGGCGAAGCGCAGCCGGTGGGGCGCCGTGGAGGTGAAGCGGACGTAGTCACCGATGGCATAGGCGAACAGCCCGGAGCAGGTGGTCACCACGACCGAGTAGTCGACGTCTCGCTCCACCTGCCAGAGGGGCAGGCGGGGGGCATCCGGATCCTGCTCGCGCCCGCGCGGCACGAACTCGAAGTAGACGGCGCGGTCCGGGATGACCTGGAGCGCGTCGTCGTCCAGGCTCGAGGTGGCGGCGAAGATCCCGCCCTCGGTGGCGTTGTAGTTGTCCATCAGCACCGCGGGCCGGCCGAGGCGCTCGGCGATGATGGGCCGGTACGGCCCGGCGGCCACGCCTCCCCCGAACAGCACCCGCAGGTTCGGCCAGATCTCCGCCACCGTCTTCACCTCGCGCCCGCGCGCGTGCGCGGCGTGGAGGAGGCGGTCGAAGAAGATGGAGAACCAACAGGTGGTGCCCGAGATGGCGCGCACGTCGTGGTCGAGGTAGGAGGCGGCCACCGCGTCGAGCTTCTTGTCGTACTCGGGGATGTCGCGGACCGGGGGTTTGGGAAGGGCCAGGGGCCTCGACGGGAGTGGCAGGTGGAGTTGCATCAGCCCCGGGTTCGAGCCGATGCCCACCTGTCCCTCGCGGCGCACCACCGCCGGAGGGAAGAGGCCGAGCAGGAAGCCGCCGGTCAGGTCCAGGTCCCCGGTGAGGGTGAGGTAGCGGGCCACCACGTCGAAGCCGGCCCGCTGCTGCCAGCGAATCTGCTCCCCGGAGATGGGGAGGAACTTGTGCATCGCCTCGGTGTTCGAGGTCCCCGACGATTGTCCGTAGTAGGGGATGAGCCCGGGCCAGAGGACGTCCCGCTCGCCGGCGCGCATGCGGACGAGGTACGGCTCGAACTCGGGGTAGCCGCGGATCGGCACCCGGCGCCGGAAATCCTCGTCGTTCCGGACCTCCCCCAGGCCGTGGGCGCGGCCGAACTCGGTGTCGGCGGCCTGGCGGCAGTGCGAGACGAGAATCTCGAGCTGCTTGTGGCGGACCCGCTCCGGCGAGCCACCGATGTGGTCCCAGCGCGCGACCCGCGCGCGCGCGGCCGCGGACATGAGCCTTCCGGTGAGGAAGGATCCGGGGATGGTCCTGAGAGCCATCGAATGGGGGGTTCTAGCTCATATGGCGGGCGAAGTGTTTGACATTTCGCCAAGGAAACACTGCGAAACACTGCCCGAGCGCGCCGGAAACGCCCCGCTCGCGGAGGCCCAAAGGTTACCCGTTAACCACTTTGAAGTGAAAGGGTTGTCCAGGGCTTTCACCCATCCTATCCTCCGCACCCCGCCGGCGGCTCCGAGCGCGCCGACGCCCGAAGAACCCGATGCCGCCCCGCGCCCCTTCCCTGTCTGCCGCCGAGCGCCGCAGCGCCCTCGGCCTGGCGCGTGCGCTCATCCCCGGGACCGAGCGCATCCCCGCGGCGGACGACCAGCTCGTCGCGCGAAGCGAGGAGTTCCTTCGCGATCTCTCCCCCGCCCTGGTCCGGGTCTGGAGGATCGCCCAGCGCCTGCTCGCCGCCAACGCCTTCGCCCGCTCGGGCCGGGCGTTTCACAAGCTCTCCCGGTCGCGTCAGGAGGAGCTGCTCCTCAGCTGGGAGCGCGGGAAGGTGACGCGCGCGGCCTTCTCCATCGTCTCCTTCGTCTACAAGCTCGTCCACTTCGACGACCCGCGCGTGTACGAGGCCATGGGCGGAAGCAGGCCCCGGGTGCAACAGGTCGACGAGCCGCGCTGGCTCGAGCGCGTGCGACCGGCGGAGAGCTGGCCGGAGGGTGAGGTGGTGGAGTGCGACGTGGTGGTGGTCGGCACCGGCGCCGGCGGCGCCGTGGTGGGACGCGAGCTCGCCGACCGCGGATACGCGGTGGCCTTCGTGGAGCGGGGCGAGCATTACCGGCGCAACGCCTTCGACGGGAGCTCGATGACGGCGGTGAGCAAGTTCTACGGCGCCGCCGCCGCCGTCGGGAACACGGCCATGCCGGTCTTCTACGGCCAGCTCGTGGGCGGCTCCACCGCGGTGAACGGGGGCACGAGCTTCCGGACGCCCTCCTGGATCCTCGATCGCTGGTGCGAGGACATGGGCACCGAGGAATTCGCCCCCGACCGCATGGAGCGCTACTTCGAGCGCGTCGAAGAGTTCACCGAGGTGGCGCCCGCCGGGCAGCCGGCCATCGGCCCCATCGAGAGAATCTTCGTGGACGGCTGCACCGCGCTCCGCTGGAACCACGCCGCCATTCGTCGCAACACCCGCGCCTGCGACGGCTCCGGCTTCTGTGACTTCGGCTGCCGCAGCGAGGCGCGCCGGAGCACCGACGTCACCTACATCCCGGCGGCCCTGAGAACCGGGGCGCTCCTGCTCACCGGCCTCCGAGCCGAGCGGATCCTGCTCGAGGGGGGCCGCGCCGTGGGGCTCGAGGCCGTGGCCAACTCGGGCCGCCGGATCGAGCTGCGCGCGCGGGCGGTGGTGGTGGCCGCCGGCACCCTCTCGACGCCTTTCCTCCTCTGGAAGCAGGGCCTGTGCGGCCGCAGCGGCCAGCTGGGCAGGAACCTCACCCTACACCCCAGCGCCGGCATCTACGGCCTCTTCGACGAGGAGATCCGGGGGTGGCGCCACATCCCCCAGGGGTACTGCTGCGATCAGTTCCTCCGCCAGGGCGAGCTGCTCATCGCCTCCCAGCCCGACGTGAACGTCGCCCCACAGCTCTTCAGCTTCGGGGGCGCCCGGCTGATGGACGTCCTCGACGTCTTCTCGCGCGTCGCCTGCCTGGGTGTCCTCATCGCAGACGCCACCACCGACGGCCGCGTCCTGTTCGAGGCGCGCGGGCGGCCCGTCCTCAAGTACTCCATCACCCGCGCGGATCGCGACCGCCTGCACTCCGGCATGGTCCACGGCATGGACATGCTGATTGCCGCCGGCGCCAAGCGGCTCTGGCCCTCCCTGTGGTCGGCGCCGGTGCTCGAGCTCCGCGACGTCGAGCGCTTCCGGCGCACGCCTCCCGCCGCGAGCGACTTCGGCCTCATCAGCTACCATCCCCTCGGCACCTGCCGCATGGGCAAGGATCCCCGCAAGAGCGTCGTCGGGCTCGACCACCAGGCGCACGACGTGCGCTGCCTCTACGTCGTCGACGGCAGCACGGTGCCCGGGCCTCTCGGCGTCAACCCCCAGATCACCATCATGGCGATGGCGACGCGGGCCGCCGAGCGCATCGCGGACGCGCTCGCCTGACCGTCCTCCGTTGCCCGGGCCTCACCCGGCGCCGAAGAAGCGGCGGATCTTGCGCACGCGCCGCCGCCAGAGCAGCGGGATCCGAAGGGCACCCCCCAACTGCATCAGCTGGACGTCGGCGAGGAGGTTCCCCATCTCCCACAGCGACTCGTCGAAGGGCATCCAGAACGGCTCGGGCGCCCGGGCCCGGTCCACCACCACCGTACGCGGCCGCACGAAGGTGGTGAGGGACAGGGCGCTGTTGGCGATCCCGAAGCCGGAGGCGCGGGTGCCGCTCCAGGGGAGCTGGGGGATGGCCCCGGTGAAAGAGTGGTTGTTCACGTCGACCACGCCGACGTCGAGCTGCCGCGCCAGCCGCTCGGCGCGGGCGAGGTCGCTGGTCCAGATGGACGCACCGAGCCCGTAGCGCGAGCGGTTCACTCGCCGGACGGCCTCGGCGGCGCTCTCGACGCGGAGCACCGCCAGCACCGGGCCGAAGGTCTCGTCGCGAACGACGGCCATCTCGTCGCTGCACCGGTCGAGGATCGTCGGCGGGTAGAAAAGCCCCGCTCCGGTGGGCTCTCCCCCGCACACCACCTCCGCCCCGAGCCTCCTCGCCTCCTCCACCTGCGCCGCGACGACCTCGAACTGTTTGCGGTTCGCGAGCGGCGCGATCTCCGAGTACCTCGCCGGCCCTATCCGCAATCCGCTCCAGGCGGCCCGGAGCTGCGCCACGAACCGATCGGCGACGGGCACCTCCACCAGGGCGACCTCGATGGCTCCGCACGCCTGGCCGGCGTTGCTGAGGGCCCAGTGGGTGATGCCGGCCACCGTCCGAGGGAGGTCGCAGTCGGCGAGTACGATGGCGGCGTCCTTGCCCCCCAACTCGGCGCTGAGCGGGATACCGCGCTCCGCGCAACGGATCCGCACCGCCCGGCCGCTCGCCGGCGACCCGGTGAAGACGCAGCTGTCGATGCCGGCGTCGATGAGCGCGGCGCCCACGCCACCGTCCCCGTGCGCCACCGAGACGAGTCCGTCGGGCAGCTCCTCGGCGATCCGGTCCGCGAACCACTGGCTGGTCCGGGGCGTCCACTCAGAGGGCTTGAGGACGACGCCGTTCCCGGTCAGCAGGGCCGGATAGAGGGACCGGTACAGGTTCCCGACGGGGAAGTTCCAGGGGGCGATTACGCCCACCACTCCACGCGGCAACAGCTCGACGTACGCCTTCTTCCCTCCGAACTTCATGGGGCTGAGCCGCACCCGCCGGTGGAGCCCCGCGCTCTTCACCACCGCGATCCAGGAGTGGAGGAGGTCGAGGTGGCCGAGCCCCTCGTGGAAGAGCCCCTCGATCTCGAGTTTCCCCATCTCCTCGCGGGCGAGGGAAAGCGTCTCCTCGCGGCGGAGCAACATGGCCTTGGCCGCCCGCTTCAGCGCCGCAGCGCGCTCCGAGAGTCTCCGCTCGCGCCAGCTCTCGGAGGCCGCCCGCGCTCGCGCCACCATGCGCGCCAGCTCCGCCGCGGTGGCGGAGGGGACCGGCTCGAGCGGCCTCAGGTCGATGGGGGAAACGCGCACCGAGCCCGCTGGCGTCCGCTCCCCGGCCTGCGCCTGCGCTGTCGTGGTCACGGGAGGCTCCTCTCGGTCAGCGGCCGGACGGTCAAAGGCCTCGGTCGCCCCGTCCGTTCCGCGACCTCCATACGGGAACGGGTAGCGGGCTGCAAGCGCCGCGAGCGGCGCCCGGGCTCAGAGCCGTTCGTCGACGGGGTTCCCTGTCAGGGGATCGCGCCCGTGCAGGTCGACCTGCATCTGCGTCCCCAGCGTGACGTGCACGCTCAGAAGCTCGGCGCCGGAGACGTTGGCGATCCGGGTGTAGACCGCGGCCCGGCACCTTCCTTCGAGGTCTCGCCAGCTGGTGACGAAGATGTCGCGAGCAAGAGGGCGCAGGCGCATCGTGACCTGGCCCCCGGACGGCTTGCGCCGCACCACCCGCTGCTCCGCGATGCCGTAAGCGAAGAACTCGACCCACTTGAGCCCGTGAGTGCGGATCGGAGGGGCATTCTCGAACTCGCGCCAGTAGGGGAAGACCGGGGACTCCGCGGCCGGGGAGCACGCAGCGTCGAGCCGCATCCCGTAGTCGACGCGGTTGTGATCGTCGCTCTTGTCAATGAAGAAGACCGTGGGAATGTCCTGCGGCCCGAACTCGGGCTCGTCGCCGAGGGCGCCACCCGGAAACAGCAACGGGAGCGCCACGAGCGCCAGAAGCCGTGCCGCCGGGCGGCGCGGGGTCGCGGTCCGGGCGGCTAGCAGTCGACGTCTCGTGTGCATGGTGTCTCGCGCGGCCGGACCCGCGCCCGCTAGCCCGGCACCGTCGCTTCCCGGTCGCAGCTCCCCGCCGGTCTGTCGGAGAGGTCGCAGGAGCCCATGTGGACGTTGTTGCGGACCCAGGGGGTTCTTACCATACGGGCCATGCCCTGGACCTGCAACTACTACGTCACGCTCCGGTGTAACCAGCGGTGCGTCTTCTGCAACATCCCCCACACCAACAACGGTTCGCCGGCGCGCGAGCCCACGCTCGATCAGGTGGCGGCCAACCTCCGCGACCTGAAGCGCCTGGGCGTGAAGGTCGTCGACGTCACCGGAGGCGAGCCGCTGCTCTACCGCCACCTCGTCGAGATGCTGACGATGGCGAAGCAGAAACGGTTCATGACGAGCGTCACCACCAACGGAATGCTGTACCCCAAGTACGCGGAGAAGCTTCTGGGCAAGGTCGACGCCCTGCTCTTCTCCATCGACTCGACCGACCCGGCAGAGCACGATCGCATCCGCGCCACCCCTTCGTTCCACCTCGCCCTGGAGGCACTGCGAGTGGCGCGCGAGCTCAAACAGGCCCTCTACATCTCCCACGTCGTCACCAACGAGTCACTCTCGCGCGTGGACGAGATGGTGCGGTTCGCCCGGGACCAGGACGCCATCCTCTACCTGAACCCGTGCTTCTCCTTCTTCGGCAACGAGGGCCTCGACCGAGAGAAGGCCCGCGAGCTCGCTCGCTACTTCGGGAGGCCGGGCATCATCTTGGACAAGGCGAACCTCCGGCTCATCACCGCCGGGGGCAACGACCGGGAAGACCCGGTGTGCCGGGCGGTGTCCTCGACCGTCGTCATCTCTCCCGAGAACCAGCTCTGGCTTCCCTGCTACCACTTCAAGAAGGAGGCCATCCCCATCGAGGACAACCTGTACGAGCTCTACACCCGGCACCCGGCCGTGCAGGAGGCGAAGCGCCAGGAGGGGCGGTACGAGTTCTGCCAGGGCTGTACCGTCTACTGCTACATGCGGAGCTCGCTCGTCTGGAAGTACCCGCTCGACACCGCGGCGATGGCCGCGCACTACCTCCGGGAGCGGGTGCGCCAGCGCGCGCGGCGGAGCGTCTTGAACCTGAGGGCGCCCGCTCCGCCCTCTCCCTAGAGGAGCGTCGATGAGCCCGAGAGACGTGGCGGTGATCGTGGGCAGCCTTCGCAAGGAGTCGTTCACCCGCAAGATCGCAAATGCCCTGGCCGCGCTGGCGCCCGCGAGCCTCAAGTTGGAGACGGTCGAGATCGGGCAGCTTCCGCTCTACAACCAGGACGAGGACGGGCCGACGCCGCCGCCGGCCTGGGCGGCCTTCCGAGACCGGGTCCGGAAGTGCGACGCGGTGCTATTCGCGACCCCCGAGTACAACCGCTCCGTCCCGGGCGTCCTCAAGAACGCCATCGACGTCGGTTCGCGCCCCTACGGGAAGAGCGTCTGGCAGGGGAAGCCGGGGGCGGTGATCGGCGTATCCCCGGGGGCGCTCGGCGCCTTCGGCGCCAACCACCACCTGCGGCAGTCGCTCGTCTTCCTCGACGTCCCGGTGATGCAGCAGCCCGAGGCCTATCTGGGCGGGGTCGCAGGCCTGCTCGACGGGCAGGGGAACGTGGCGAACGACGCCACGCGCGATTTCCTGCGGAGGTTCGCCGAGGCTTTCGCGAACTGGATCGAGAGGATTGCGCCGAGGTAGCCGCCTGCCCTCCCACCGCTCCGGCGCCCGGGGGGACCGGAAGCACGTTCCCTCCTACGCCCCCGTGGCGCGGGCCGGGCGCGAGGGGGGCGCCGACCGACGCAGCGGGCTCCCGGGGTCCTCGTTCATCCAGCGCCAGGCGTCCCGGAGCGACCGCTCGACGGTCATCGAGGTGAAGCCGAGCTCGCGCCGGGCCTTCTCGTCGCTGATGCGGAACCGGGCCGAGATGGTGTGGACCGCGTAGGGGGTGAGGAGCGCCCGCCGCCCGGTGAGCCGTTCCCAGGCGGGCGCGAGGCGCGCGATCGCCGCCGCCACGGGCAGCGGCAGGACCACCCGGGGCGGGCGCTTGTCCGCCTCCTCTCCCAGGACCCGCATCACCTCGCGAACGGAGAGGCGGCCACCGGAGAGCAGGTAGCTCTCCCCTCGCCGCCCCCGCTCGGCAGCGAGGAGGTGCCCCCTCGCCACGTCACGGACGTCCACGAAGTCGTAGCCGCCGTCGACCACCGCGGGGAGCTTGCCCTGCGCGAACATGCGGATGAGCTCGCCCATCTCGGAGAGGCGGTAGTCGAAGGGGCCGAGGACGGCCGTGGGGAGGACGAGCACGGCGTCGAGGCCGTTCCGGGACGCCTCCGCGACCGCCGCCGAGGCCTCGGCCTTGGCCTTGCCGTACTCCCCGACGGCCCGTGCCGGATCGAACCCGGCGCGCTCGTCGAGGACGCCCCCGGGCGGCGGCTCGGTGAGCGCGTGGACCGAGCTCGTGTAGACGAGCCGCCCGACGCCGGCCTCGAGGCAGGCGGCGAGGACGTTGTGCGTCCCCTTCACGTTCACCGCGCGGACGGCGGCCGCCTGGATCGAGGAGATGCTCACGACGCCGGCGAGGTGGAAGACGATGTCCGCGCCCCGGAACGCCTGCCGGAGCGTCTCGGGCCTCGTCACGTCCCCCCTGCAGATCTCGACCGGGAGTCCCGCCAGGGACCGGCCCTCGTCGTCGGGGAGGACGAGGGCTCGCACGTGCTTTCCGCGGCGCAAGAGCTCGCGGATCAGCACGTTGCCGAGGTGTCCGGTCGCTCCAGTCACTGTGGGTGCGTGGTAGTCCACGGTCGCCTCGAGGCCTGCGAGCCTGGCACGTTAGCATTCCGGCGACCGGGTGGGGACTTCGACGGGAGCGCTGCCGCGGGTCCGGGAACGACCGGGTCCGGTGAGCTAGGAAACCTCGGCGAGAGGGACGAGCCACCCGGGCAACAGGGTGGGGTCCTCCTCCTCCGGACCGAGCTCGATGACTTCCGGGGCGAGCCAGTTGCCCGGGGCGGGTGGCTCGGAGGACGGGCCGAGCGCCCGGAGGATCTGCTGCTCCTCGCCCCTCAGCGCACGGATGCGCATCCCGGTCGCGAAAGCGAGATCGTCGATGGCGACGAGGTCGTCCGGGTCGCGCATCACGACGACCAGGGTCGTCCGACCGCGGCCGGGCTCGCGCGCGACGGGAACGGCGCAAGTTGCCCGCCACAGGCTCTCGGGGGCGAGTTGGGTCCTCTCCGGGAGCACCGCCGAGGTGTCGAGCTCGACGCCTGGCGAATCCGACCTGGGCGACAGCGGCTTCACGTATGGGGCTTCGGCACGTTCGGGCCGGAACGAAGTCCCGTGACCCCGCGACGATGAAGGCGCTGGACGGCCTACCCAACGCTCGGCACAGCCCACCGCGATCGACACCGACCGGCACCCGGAGGCTCCCGTGACCTTGCCCAACCGGGTTCCGAGGCCCCCTATAATTTCGCCAACTTGGGAAGGCCCAAAGCCCTGGCACGAGGCGCGCATAGCCCCTCTCCCATGGATGCTGGCGGAACCCGGCAGCTCGGGACTGCCGACAAGAGGGTGCTCGTCGTCGACGACGACCGGGACATTCGGGAATCGCTCGTCGAACTCCTCGAGAGCGAGGGCTACCAGGTGTCCTCTGCGGCGAACGGCCGCGATGCGCTCGCGGAGGCGAGGCGCACGCGCCCCGACGTCATCCTGCTCGACCAGATGATGCCGGTGATGTGCGGCCGCGAGTTTCAGGCCGCCCAGGCGCGGGACCCGTCGCTCGCGGGCATCCCGGTCCTGCGCATCTCCGCGAGCCCGGTCGACTCCGTGGGCGAGTTTCTCCGCAAGCCCTTCGGAATCGACGAGGTGCTCGGCGTGGTGCGCCGGCTGGCAGCGGGCCGGGCCTGCGCGGGATATGCGCCCGTGCCGTGACACCGGGAGCGCGACCCGGGATGCAGACCTCGACCCACAGGGAGCTGTGGCCCCGCCTCGGAGGGCGGCGGGTGAGACGCCTCTCGGCCCGCGCGGGGGCCAGGGAGCGGGACGACTCACCGCGCTGAGGGACGACATGGAAGCTCTCCCGACACGGTCCTCCGAGGCATACGCGCTCGCACCGCCGAAGCGGATTCTGGTGGTCGACGACGACCCGGCCATCCGGGCGGTGCTCGCCGCGTTCCTGGAGATGGAGGGCTACCAGGTCGCGCCCGCCAGAGATGGGCGCGACGCGCTGCTCAAGGCGAAACTCGAGCGGCCCGACCTCGTCGTCCTCGACCTCATGATGCCTTCCATGAGCGGATGGGGCTTCCTCTCGGAGCAAGCGAAGGACCCGACTCTGGCGGGGATCCCGGTGGTGGTGGCTTCCTCCTTCACCTGCCGTCTAAAGGTCGCGGCGCATCTGCAGAAGCCCTACGGGCTCGAGACCCTGCTCGCCACCATCCGGCGCCTCGCCGCCTAGGAAGGTTCGGCTCGGCCAACCGACACGCCGCTCAGAGGGCGAAGCCCCCTAGGGCACGTACTCCGCGTGAGGGCAGGGAACGCCTGCGTCGACCCTCGTCAGGCAAATGCGCCCGTTGCCCGGCCCCCCCCGGTAGTCGCAGCGCTCCGCCATCGCCGGAGTGCAGTCCTGGGGGTCGAGGATCGTCCAGCCGCCGCTCGGCCCGTCGGCGACGCCCTCGGCCACTGCGGCCGCGAGAGCCTCCATGGCATGCTGTCGTTCGCCGGGCGACATCCGGCGGATCGCGTCGGCGGCCTCTTCGAGCGACATGTGCTTCATGGCGACCCCCTCGTTACAAAAGCTAGACTCACGCGACGGCCTTCGGGAAGCCCCCCGGCCAGGGGGCGGTGCGGAATCCGCTCAGGGTGTTGACTCGGGGCGGCTGGATGCCCAGGTTGAGCTTGGCTCCGGTGATCGCGGCGAGCCCCCTAGCGGGTTCCCTGGCCCGTCGGGAAGCGCGAACGACGCGCCGCGTCGCCGGGGCCCAGCTCAGGCACTTTCAAGGACTTGGGGACGCGACGAAAGGCGGCAGCTCGACGTCCCAGCCGTCCACCGTGGCTTCCTCGCCCGCCGGGGAAACCTCGTATCCGGGCGCCGAGACGTCGAGCCGGTAGCGCCCGTCGAAGACGAGGAAGGCAAACCACCCGTCCGGGTGACTCTGTGTCTCGGTGAGAACGACCTCGTCCGTTACCCTCGTCAAGGTGACCGACGCGCCACCGACGGGGGCGCCCGAGGCGGTGACGATCCTGCCCCTCAACCCGTACGGCGCGATCCCCTCGGTCGTCGTCGGGTCGGAAACGGTCCCCCCGCACGACAGGGCGAGCGCCGCGGCGCCGATCACGGAGGCGATCCCCCGAATTCCACCGCTCGCCGGTCGCCGCATGACGTCGCTCCGCGGCTCGATCGCCGCCCAACGACATCAAAGCACGTCTGGGCCGCGGCGCAGGCTCGCCTTTCGCTCGCCTTTCGCTCGCATTGCGCGCTCGGGCGCGGTTCGCGACCGTGGCACGGAGACCGCGCCCCCCGGCCCTTTCGCGGCGTCGGGCCGCGCGCGTGAGAGGTCGGCGCGCGGCCGGGCGATCCAGGCTCGGTTTCGCGTTGACTCACTTGCACGTATGGAGCGGGGCTCGGGGGCGGTCGCCTCCACGAGCCCCGTCGCTCACCGGCGCGTCGCGGCTACTTCTTGTCGAGCCACTCGCCGACGCCGCCGTGGTGGGAGCAGGCTCCCTCGTGATGCTTCGCGTGAGAGTAGGTGCCGTCCCTGCACTTCGCGATGGCACCGGACGGATCCGTATCCACCGCCTTGCCGCTGCCTCCCGACGCGGCCGGGGGGGCCTTGGCCGCCGTCGCCGGCGCCGAAGGGGCGCTAGGCGCGGCGGGAACAGCGGGAGCGGGTGCCGCTGTCGCGGCGGCGGGGGCCGGCGCCATCGCGGCCTTGGCCTTCTTGTCGATTCCGCCATGGCCGCTGCAGGCGCCCTTGCCTCCCTTCGAGGTCGTTCCGTCCTTGCAGACGACCTGCCCGGCCTCTGCCGCCGCGGCAGGCGCCGCCGGCGCCGCAGCCGCCTCGCCCTTCGCCTCCTGCGGGGCCTTCGCCTTCTTCTCGACGCCCCCGTGACCGCTGCAGGCGCCCTTGCCTCCCTTGGAGGTCGTTCCGTCCTTGCAGGTGACCGTCTCGCCGGCCGCCGGCGCCTGGGCCTGGGCGGCTGGCGCCGGTGCCGCTTCCTTCTGCTCCGCCGTCGCCTTCTTGTCGATCCCACCGTGGCCGCTGCAGGCGCCCTTCCCTCCCTTGGAGGTCGTTCCGTCCTTGCAGGTGACGACGTCCTGCGCCGAAGTGGTGATCGAGAAGCCGATCGCAAAAACCAGTGCGCAAACACGCAAGAGTGACAAGGGGCCCTCCGAGAGCATGAGATTGACGACTGGTGCGACCGCGGCAGGGTTGCCGAGCGCGCCGGCCCGTTGCAATCCCCGTTCGGGTCAGCCCGTACGGGGCTCCAAGCCGGCGCGCCGATCGCCAGCCCGACGAGGGATCCCGGCAGCCCCCGCGAGAGGGAGAAAGTTCGGCTCGACGCGCTCGCGCCTCTCGCGGCGGGCCGCGGACCGGGTCGTCGCCGGTGCCGGCCCCGGGCCCCGGGCCTCGCCCCCGATCAGGGTAAGTGTGACACCCGACCGCCGGCAAGGCGCGGGCGCGCTCATTTCGTGCAATAACTCACAGTGTCGGCTTTCCCACTTCCGCTTCCGGGCGGTATCCTTTTCGGGCAATCGCGGGCGAATCGATGCACCCACCAGCCACCCCCCTCGCCGCCCGCCCGACGTTGCCGGCCAGGATCGATATGCGCAGGGTCTCGACCCGGACCAACCGCG
>Ga0335080_10003727_pt1 | contig 15447 bp, 14 predicted proteins | sample Lox_Sample_34_FD_206720 | JGI IMG/M metagenome (GOLD analysis project Ga0335080, IMG submission 206720) | Soil microbial communities from Loxahatchee National Wildlife Refuge, Florida, United States - Lox_Sample_3.4 | ecosystem: Environmental > Terrestrial > Soil > Wetlands | place: USA... | reverse complement strand
GTTATTGGCGGGTCGCCGACGGGCCGTCAAACGTGAGTCGGAACGCAGCATCGCCTTTCAACTCGAATTGCCTGGCCGCTGAGCTGGACCAGGCATTTTGCATGGACTGCTGCGGATCCCTCCAAGCAGTCCTTCTTTCCCGCGCTGATGGCGACTCTCGACCTATAGGATTGTGGTCATATCTCCATCGTCACCCGCAGTGGTAGGCTTCCCAGTGGACCAAACCACAAGGAGAAACCTGTGCGTATTTCTTTGTTTCACTTTGCCGCAATCGGGCTCCTGTTCGGATCGACCATCGGATTGTCGCAGGCGCCGCAGGAGCAGGCTGGCGCGCCGAAGGCCACGCAGCATTCATCAGGCGTGGCCATCACAAATCCGGTCGCCGATCCCAGGGCAGTCGTCGTCGTTGGAAAAGCAAGATTCACCGTGCTCACACCGGAGATGATCCGCATGGAGTGGGCGGCGGATGGCAAGTTCGAAGATCATGCGTCGTTCGTGTTTATCAATCGGCGTCTGGCGTTGCCAAAGTTCACATCGAGGATTGAATACGCCGGGAAGATTGGGGTGTTCCAGCTTAAGACCGAAGCACTGGAGCTTTCCTATACTGTGGACGGGGCGCCGGACGCAAAAGGAATGTTCAACGCGAACAACCTCTCGATCAAGTTGACCGTTGAGGGCAAGCAGGTCACATGGCACCCCGGGATGACCGACGACGAGAATCTGCAAGGAACTACGCGTACTCTCGACGGGGCGCGCGGCGGCAAGACCCGTGAGCCCATCGAGCCGGGGCTTGTTTCGCGCTCTGGCTGGGCGCTGGTCGACGACTCGACGCGTCCGCTGTTCGACTCTGCGAACTTCAATTTCAAAGAGGGCGAGAACAGCCCGTGGCCCTGGGTTATCGAGCGTCCAGCGGGCGAGCGGCAGGACTGGTACTTCTTCGGCTACGGCCACGACTATCGAAAAGCTCTCGGTGATTACGTCAAGGTTGCAGGCCGCATTCCTTTACCCCCGCGATTTGCCTTCGGCGCATGGTGGTCGCGCTATTGGGACTACAGCGACCAGGAGATCGAGGAGATCATTCGCGGATTTCGCGAGAACTCGACGCCTCTTGATGTGTTCGTCATCGACATGGGGTGGCACATCAGCAAGGAGCAGTTGAAAGCATTAGGCTACGGTGATGCACACGGACTCGATCAGTCGAAGCATGATCTCGGGTGGTCGGGCTACACATGGAACAAGGAACTCTTTCCGGACCCCGGCGGATTTCTTGATCGCCTGCACGCGGATCATCTGAAGACCAGTCTCAATCTGCATCCAGCCTCGGGCATTCAGCCGTGGGAAGCGTCGTATCCGGAGATGGCGAAAGCCATGGGCATCGATCCGGCTACGAAGCAGTATGTGCCCTACGACATCACCAACAAGAAGTTCGCCGAGAGCTACTTCAAGTATGTGCTTCACCCCCTCGAGAAACAGGGCATCGACTTCTGGTGGCTCGACTGGCAGCAAGAACAGAACACGAAGATGACCGGCGTGAAGCCGACGTGGTGGATCAACTACGTGCAGTTCACTGACCAGCAGCGTGAAGGAAAACGGCCTCTGCTCTTTCATCGCTGGGGTGGCCTCGGCAATCACCGTTACCAGATCGGCTTCTCCGGCGATACGGTTTCGGTGTGGGACTCGCTGGCATTCCAGCCCTGGTTCACGTCGACCGCCGCGAACGTTGGATATGCCTATTGGAGCCACGATATCGGCGGACACATGCCGGGAGCCGTCGAGCCGGAACTGCTCACACGATGGGTTGAGTTCGGTGCATTCAGTCCGATTCTACGTACGCACACGACAAAGAATCCCGAGTCAGAACGTCGCATCTGGGCGTATCCAGAACCGTTCTCCTCGATCCTGCGCTCCACGTTCCAACTGCGTTATGAAATGCAGCCCTACATCTACACCGAGGCGCGGCGTACCTACGATAGCGGCATCGCCTTCCTGCGGCCGCTCTACTACGACTGGCCGGAAGCGAATGAAGCCTACGAAAACAAGAATGAGTATCTCTTCGGAGACAACATGCTCGTCGATCCGGTGGTAACGCCCAGCGACAAGCAGTCCGGCCTGGCAACGGGGAAGGTCTGGCTGCCCAAGGGCGAATGGATCGAATGGCCCACGGGCAAGCACTTCACCGGCCCGGTATCCATAGACCGTAGCTTCTCCATCGATCAGATTCCGGTCTATGTAAAGGCTGGTTCCATTGTTCCGATGCAGCCAGAGATGAACTACACCGGGGAGAAACCGGTCGATCCGCTTATTGTGAACGTATGGCCGCTCGATCCCGGCACGAACACGAGCTACTCGGTCTACGAAGACAGTGGTGTCGCCGAACAGTATCAGCGCGGCGCCTTTACGCGCACACCGATCAAAGCCACGCAGACAGGCGAAACCCTGCGAGTTGAGATTGGCCCCGTGGAGGGCAGCTTCGCTGGAATGCTGAAAGAGCGCGGCTACAAGCTGCAGCTTCCCGCAGACTGGCCGCCGGCTTCGGTAACGGTGAATAGCGTGGCCGTGAAGCAGGCAGGGCCGACGGGCAGGGGTGGATGGAGCTTCGAAGGAAACACCCTTACCACTGTCATTCCCGTTGCGAGCCGTAGCACCGCATCAAAGGTCGTGATCGAAGTTCGCCGCGCTGCCGGACTTACTGCGCGTCGCAGAGAACTCGATGGCTTCAACGGCTTGATGACGCGCCTGCGAGCCACCTACGACGCGCTCAACACAACCCCGCCATTGGCTGCGCCACCTGACCTTCTCATTAATGCGATGCAGTCGGGTGATCGATTGGGCTATCATCCCGAAGACGCGCAGAAGGAAATTGCGCATTTCCATGAAGTGTTGCCCCAGGCGCAGAACGCTGTCACGAAGGTGGTGCAGGACGGCAAGGAGCGCCTGGACAGGTTCGGCCAGGAGATGCACCACGAAGCCGGCAATACCATCGACATGCAGACCGAGAAGCAAAAGCGCGTCGACGCTCTCGACCGCGCGGAGAAGCTGGTAGCCGACACTGGCAAGTAGCCAACTGTTCGGTTGCCTATCAGAGGGGATGCCATGACCCACGGCATCCCTTCGCTTTATGGCTTCAATCGTGATGTTCGCAACAGGAGTGGCTCGCCGCCGGCTTCGGCTGCTCGTAACCCCGATGGGGATCGACAGAGTAGCCGCCCTCGTACTTGTCGTGATGGCGAACCCACGCCATGGAGTGCGCCAGCCCTTCTTCGTCGCGGCCCTTGGGCACCAGGTCGAGGACGTTATACGTGCCGACCAGGATGTCGAGCCCGCGCGCGAAGGTCGAGTACGTGTGATATATCAGGCCGTCAGGATCTTTCTGGAACACGCTAAGCCCCGGCCCTTCCTCGCTGGGGAAGTTCATCTCGGTGTAGTTGTAGTGCACTGCGCCCTTCTCACGCTCTTCCTTGGTGAACGAGACGTGGTAGTCGTAGTTGAAATCCGAAGCAGATGACGATACCCAGTTGAAACGCCAGCCCATGCGCTTTTTGAACGCGGCAACCTCCGCGTAGGTCGCGCGCGAAATCACAACGAAACTCGCGTCGCGATGCGCCAGGTGAATCGTCATTCCATCCCAGTGATCGGAGAGGTAAGAGCAGCTCGGGCACCCCTCGCTCCACCCGGGCCCGAACATGAAGTGGTAGATAACCAACTGGCTGCGGCCGTCAAAGAGATCGCTGAGCGTCTCTTTGCCGCGCGGACCTTCGAAGAAATATTTCTTTTCGACTTTCTCACGCGGCAGTTCGCGACGCTGCCGGCTCAGCTCATCACGCAGGCGTGTGAACTCCTTTTCCTTTTCGAGAAACCGACTACGGGCGGCAAGCCACTCAGCGTGCGAGACCGTTCTGGGCGTCTTCAACTCCGTTGTTGTCGTTGCCATGATGAACCTCCTCGGGTTCGCGTTGGGGAACAATCTTCAGTTTCCTGCGTTTGAGAATCGTACCGGCAATGAATGCAGTGACTCCACCGGTTCCGGTGGCGGAGCCCGCAATCACTGCGGCTGTCGCAAGACAAAATGGACACATCGAACGCTCCTGGTCAGCAGGTTCACCACCGCTGCCTATTTCTGCATAAACGGCGGCGGTTCATCTGCGCTGGGTCCCCAGCTGGCTGGAACGGGGACGTTCAGCAGTCGCAGATAAACCGCGAACTGGCCGCGATGCTGATACCAGTGACTGAACATCACGTCGCGAATGAACTGTCGACGAGGCTGCGCAACCACCTGGTTGCCTGCGACGCTCAAACGCCAAACTTCACTCATCGCGGCTTCATCAAACGTCGGCAGAATATCGCGTACCGCAGCGATGCTCTCTTCGAAGGTCTTGAGGCACTCTTCGCGGCTCGCCGGCTGCGGAAAATTCGGCAGACTGTGCACCTCTGCTGGATTTACCTGAACCAGACGAATGATGCCACCCGGCACAGACGCGAGGTGGAACGCGAGCTGTCCTGCGGTCATCGACTTCTCATGCGGCTTCCAGGTCAGTTTGTCTTCAGGCAGCCGCTCGATGTACCTGCGAGTGATGAGTGCTTGTTGTTCAAACTCGGCAAGAAGCGCCTGAGCGATGGAGTCAGCGATGAGAGGTTGTGCAATCGACATGTGGACCTCCTAGAGTCCTGTGGGGATTTATGGGGTTCGGAAATCTGGATTACTTGGAGGGCTTCTGTTCAGCGCTCCGGCGAATTTTCTCGTTGATGTGGCCCCAGCCTCCGGTCACGCCCTTGCGGTGATCCTCCTGGATCAGCCCGAATCCGGAATGCCGGAACTTGATCAGCGTGCCACCATTCTCTTCACTCAAGCGATACTGCACGTTATTCGCCACCGGGTGCGACATGAAGAGGGGACCGCTCAGTTCCAGCAGGGTTGGCCGTTTGATGGCCTGCACATGCGCCCAGTAGTGGCCGTTCTCGTTGCCCAGATCGCGATACCAGCGGCCGCCGGGCCACGCCTCCAGCACCATAGGCATCGGCCGTCCTTCGCCGCCCTCGTTCTCTGGACCTAGTTGCTCGAGCAGTGCTTCGAAGGTGTCCTCCAGCGACGCACGCACGTGAATCTCCTGCTCCACCAGCAACGTTAGATCCTCTACAGCTGTTGTTGCGTTAACGATCATTGATCCTCCTCGTTTGGGGTGATTCGATTCGACGAATCTCTTTTTGCAGCGGCGCGTTTTTCGGCGCGCTCTTTCACGCGATTCAGCTGGTGGCTCCAGTAGCGCTCAAATTCCGAAGCCCACTCGTGCAGCGGCCGGATGCCCTCCGCATTCGTCCGGTAAAGTTTCTGGCGGCCATTGCAGCGCATCCGCACCAGGCCAGTGTCGCGCAGCACGCGAAGATGTTTCGATACAGACGGCTGATCCACGCGAAGGATAGCCACGATCTCGTTCACCGAGTGTTCCCGGGCGGCCAGGAGCAGCAGGATCTCACGCCGCCGGGGCTCCGCGACTGCGTTGAATGCATCCGAGGTGGTTGCCGCTCGCGCCATGATGAAATCAAATATATTCCTATATAGGAATATGTCAAGCCCTGCGCACGAGTTTTCTTCATGAACGGATGTAAGCGTTTGCAGGCTCTTCCTGGATCGGTTAGGATTGCGCCGTTATGAAAAAACTCATGTTTCTGTTGCCTGCAATCCTCCTGGCTGCCGTGCCTTTCGTGTTTGCTCAATCCTCGAGCCCCTCATCCGACCCGCTCGCGCCCACCCAGGGTTTCAAGTCTGCCGAAGAGATCGATCACGAGTGGCAACAGTCCGTGAGCAAGTACGACGGCGAACGTAAGCGTCTTCTGGACGAAGCCGATCGCCAGGCGCACAGCGGCCCCTACCGCCCTGACTGGGCGACGCTGATCAAGTACCAGCAGCCCCAGTGGTACAAGGATGCTAAGTTCGGTATCTTCATTCACTGGGGCGTCTACTCTGTGCCTGCGGCGGAGAACGAATGGTATCCCCGCAACATGTATAACCCCAAGGACGGCGCATTTAAGAACTTCCGGGCACACTTTGCCAATGGCGATCCATCGAAGGGTTATAAGGATCTGATTCCGTTCTTCCGGGCTGAACGCTTCAACGCTTCAGAATGGGCGAAGCTATTCAAAGAAGCTGGTGCACAGTATGTTGTTCCGGTCGCCGAGCATCACGACGGATTCTCGATGTACGACTCCGGCCTGTCGGATTGGACGGTGGTGAAGATGGGGCCGAAGCGTGACACGCTGGCAGAGCTTGCCGCAGCGGTGCGCGCCGAGGGCCTGCACTTCGGGCTCAGCTCGCACCGCGCCGAACACAACTTCTTCTACTCCTACGGCCGCGTCAACCGCTCCGACGTAAACGACCCGAAGTACGCATCACTTTACGGTCCCGCGCACCAGTGGCTCGATCCGGGCGGCGATGCGCATGGCATGATCAATGACTGGACCTATGTGAGCGATGCCTGGACGCGCGACTGGCTCGCCCGCGACACCGAACTCGTGGAGAAATACAAGCCCGAGATCGTTTACTTCGACTGGTGGATGGGGCAACCAAGCTTTCGCAGGGCGGTGACGGAATTTACCGCGTTCTACTACAACTTCGCTGCGGCTAACGGCTACACCGGCGTTATCGATTTCAAAGATTACGCAATCAACTGGAAGGCCGGCACCCGTGACTTCGAACGCGGCCAGCAGGACAAAATCATCGCCGACCACTGGCAGACCGACACCTCGATCAGCAACGCATCGTGGGGATACATCGGGCACGATACCTTCAAGTCACCGGAGTTTCTTATCCATCAGCTTGTCGATATCGTAAGCAAGAACGGTAACTTGCTGCTCAACTTCGGACCGCGCTCCGACGGCACCATCCCCGAGCAGGTGCAGAGTACGCTGCGCGAGATGGGTGGATGGCTGAAGGTGAACGGCGAGGCCATCTTCGCCACCACGCCGTGGAAGACCTTCGGTGAGGGCCCCACGCAGGTGGTAGGCGGTGCATTTCACGACACCGACACGAAGCCCTACACGCCCGAAGATTTTCGCTTCACCGCGAAAGGCAGCACCGTGTACGCCATCGGAATGGCCTGCCCGGCTGACGGGAAGGCTACGATTCATGCACTCGGCAGCGCGCACGAAGCAGCTGCGTTTTCGATCGGCAACGTTGAACTTCTGGGCTCTTCCGAAAAGGTCAGTTTCACCCAGACTGCCGACGCGCTCAACGTAACACTACCGGCCGGTGCAGCATGCAAGTACGCCTACGCGCTGAGACTCACTGCGAAGTGAGATTGCGAGCCTGGGCCCGCCAAGGCTCGCAATTGCAGGGAGAAGTCAATAGCGCCTGTCGCCCCGGAACGCCTGCTGATAGCCTTCGCGGAATCCATGCCTGTAATCTTCGAATGCGGGGCGTGGAACGGGCGGGTTGCGGAAACTTCCATGACGATCAACATCAGGAGCCCAGCCTTTCGCCATATCGTGGCGGGCAGCATCAAATCCATCGTGGAATCCGCGTTGCGAAAAGTCGTTGTATGCCGGCGGAGGCGGCGCCGTATAGTACATGTGGTCGTGGCTGGAGCAGCCCGCGACTGCAAAGGGTAAAGCAAGCACAGCGACCGCAAGTAATCTACGCATAATCTTCCCTCGAGACAGGATTTGTTCCCGGCGTCCCAACCAATAGCGAACGCTTGTCCTGTTGAAACACCGACTCGCGAGGAATGTTGCACGCTGCGGACGAATTTCGCGATCCAGGACATCTTGTGATTGGCAAGACGCCATGCCTGAAGGCAAGTTCCGCAGCACTGACCCTGTCTTGCAGTCGTTATATAGTTGCAGTGAGTTGAAGAAAGAGTCTGCCTGTCCATGAAGCACCCTCGCCGAGCGTTTCTTAAATCGCTTGGGATTGGAACCGCAACCGGACTGGTGCTGAGCCAATCGTCTCGTTGGAGCCTCGCCGCGACAGGCCAGCCACAGGATCAGATCGCGGTCATCGCGCGAGATCCGCTTCGGCCCGAATACCATCTGATGCCGCAACACAACTGGATGAACGACCCCGACGGTCCGATCTGGTGGAAGGGCGAATACCACCTCTTCTATCAGCTCAACCCGCACGCGGCCGTCTGGGGAGACATGCACTGGGGACACGCGACGAGCCTGGATATGATTCACTGGCGGCACCAACCAATTGCGCTCGCGCCCACCCCTGGCGGCGCTGACAGCGAAGGCTGCTTCAGCGGATCTGCGGTGGTCTTCGAGGGCCAGCCGACGTTCATCTACACGGGTGTACAAAACGCTCCCCCCTCGGAGATTACAATTCGCGACGGCAGTGACAAGCTGCGCGAAACCCAGATGCTCGCCACAGCCGAAGACGACAAGCTGCTGCACTGGAAGAAACTGGAAAAACCCATCATCGCCACCCCGCCGTCGGGCATGGTCGTCACAGGATTCAGGGATCCCTGCCCCTGGCGCGAAGGCGACACGTGGTATCTCGGCGTTGGCTCGGGCGAGCGAGAGGTTGGCGGATGCGTCCTCCTTTATCGCTCACAGGATCTCCACCGCTGGGAGTACATGCACAAGCTCGCGCAGGGCAAGCCCAACGGTAAGGTGGCTGTAAATCCATGCGACAGTGGCGAGATGTGGGAGTGTCCAGACTTTTTCGCGCTGGACGGTCATCATGTTCTTCTCTACTCATCGGAGAATAAAGTGTTCTGGACCACAGGCGTGTACGACGCGCACGAACACGTCTACGTCCCCATGCGTACCGGCGTGCTCGACCAGGCCGGCGCATACTATGCTCCCAAAAGCTTCGTGGCTCCCGACGAACGGCGCATCCTGTGGGGATGGATTCGTGAAACGCGCATCGAAGCACAGTTTTCCGCGGCTGGATGGTCCGGGGCCATGAGCCTGCCGCGCGTACTCACCGTGAATCACGATGGACAACTGGAGATGAAACCCGCGGCCGAGTGCGAGAAGCTGCGCGGTGCGGTCGAGTCGGCGACAGTGAAACCCGACACGCCTTTTCGACAGAGACTCGCCAGCACTCGACGTGAACTGCACATTCAGTTCGGCTCATCAGCACTGAAGGTCGCCGTGCGCCTGCTGACCGGCAGGGAGAAAGCCTGGGAACTCATCGTCGATGTTCCTGGAGCCGTTGCAACCTGCGGCGACGATTCATTCGGATTGCCGCAAACTCCGTGGCCCAGCGATGCGCTCCGAATTTTTGTTGATGCCTCAATAATTGAGTCGTTCGTTGTCGGGCGAGAAGCGCTCACCAGTCGTGTATACAACATTGCACCCGGCAAAACCGAACTCGAAGTTGAGTTGCTGATGGGCCATGGCCTCGAGGTGAAGCAGTGGCCGCTCGAAGCAATCTCGCAGGATCGTTTGACAAGGTAAATCCTCCCGTCACTCCGAAATCGTCCGTTATATTTGTGCGCAGAGCAATTCCCTGCTTCTCAAAGGATCGCCATGGCTCTAGATCGTCGCGGTTTTCTCGCAGTATGCAGCGGTACAGGCGTTACCTCTGCCCTCTTTCCCGGAGTTCTCTACGCACTCCTGTCACAAGCTCACGCGCAGGAGTCGCCGAACGCAGATCAGTCGAAACTGCTGAAAATTACACCTGCGATGATCGATCAGGCTGCAATGCTAGCCGGCGTCGGACCGTTCACCGACGAACAGAAGAAGATGATGATCGATGGGCTCGTCGATCAAGACGGCTCCGTTAAAGCGATCCGCAAGCTGAAGATGCCGAACTCCGTGCCGCCGGCGTACGTCTTCCATCCGCTCCCGCCCACCGGAGCAATGCATGTTGCGCAGGAGTTGAACAAACCTACGGAGTGGCAGCCTGACCAGAGCATTAATGCACCTGAGAACATCGAGGATCTCGCCTTCGCCCACCTCAGCGAGATGGCCAGCCTTCTTCACGCCCGCAAGATCACCTCGCTTGCGCTCACACAGATGTATATCGCGCGCCTCAAGCGCTACGATCCGAAGTTGCACTTCGTCATCACCCTCATCGAGGAGCGAGCACTGGCGCAGGCCAAAGCTGTTGACGCGGAGATTGCAGCAGGCAAATATCGCGGCCCACTGCATGGAATTCCCTGGGGTGCGAAGGATCTGCTCGCGATGAAAGGCTATCCCACCACGTGGGGAGCAGGCGGATTCGAGCATCAGTCTTTCGATGAGGATGCGACGGTCGTCAAGCGCCTCGACGAGGCGGGAGCTGTGCTCATTGCCAAGTTTACGCTCGGTGCGCTGGCCATGGGCGACAAGTGGTTTGGTGGGCGCACGCGCAATCCATGGAATCCGGAGCAGGGATCGAGCGGCTCTTCTGCGGGATCGGCCAGCGCCGTTGCCGCAGGTTGCGTCGCCTTCGCAATCGGCTCGGAGACGCTGGGGTCGATCAGTTCTCCGTGCACGCGCTGCGGTGCAACAGGACTGCGGCCGAGCTTCGGCTTTGTACCGCGTACAGGCGCAATGGCGCTGAGCTGGACGATGGACAAGCTGGGTCCGATTGCGCGCTCAGCCGAGGATTGCGCATTGGTGCTGAACGTGATTCACGGGCCCGACGGTCAAGACGCATCTGTTCCTCCGGCGCGATTTTTGTGGAATCCAAATCTCGATATAAAGACTCTTCGCGTCGGCTTTCTGAAGAGCGAGTTCGATGAGCCAAAGCCCTTCAAGCCGGAACCGCCGCCCGCTTCTGAAACCGCCGACGAGAAGAGGGAGCGTGAGAAGCGCGAGACTGAACAGCACGCTGCCCACGAAAGGCGGGTCTACGATCGCCGTTATGATCTCGACGCGCTGGAAAAGCTTCGCGCCATGGGCATCAAGCTGATCCCGGTGGAACTGCCCCAGCTGCCCTACGGGGCGATGGTTCCGCTGCTCACTGCCGAAGCTGCTGCCGCATTCGATGAACTGACGCTGAGCGGGCGCGATCGACTGCTGACTGAGCAGGGACCGGAGGATTGGCCGAACGCATTCCGCACCTCCCGCTTCTATCCCGCGGTCGAGTACATTCAAGCGAACCGCGCGCGCACATTGGCCGTCCAACAAGTGTCCGCCTTATTTGAAGGGATCGATATCATTGTCGCGCCCACCGGTGGCCGGCAACTTCTCGCCACAAATCTCACTGGGCATCCGGCGCTCATTGTTCCCAATGGCCTTCGAGGCAACGATGCCCCGAAGCCTCCTCGCGAAGACAACGGCGATGAGGATAATATCGGCGGCCCAGGCACTCCGGTCTCCATCACTTTTCTCGCCGGCCTCTATCAGGATGCAAAGCTGGCGGCCTTTGCGCAGGCGTATCAGCAGGCCACGGGATTCAACAAGCTGCATCCAAAGCTGGATTGAGAAGAATCGCCGCGACCGCTCCGGCCTGGGCGTTCTCTCAACATCAATCGGCCTGGGGTATAATCGGCAGCCAACAGAGGAGGCGGCATGACCGAGGACTCGGCAACTGCTTCGGCACCGATCAGCAGTATTGTCGCAATGATCCGTGTTTCCGACGTAATGAACTCGGCGAAGTTCTACCATCATCTGGGCTTCGAGATCGGCAATGCCGTGCCGCGGGAACATCCTCCGTTCAATTGGGCCTGGTTGTACCAGCCGAAGTCGTCGAACTGGAAGACGGGCGCCAACCTCATGCTTGTTTCCAGTGAGGTTCCGGGAACGACGGAGAGCCGCGCAAAAACGGTCTTGTTCTACCTCTACGCGCGAAACATGAAGTTGTTGCGCGAGGAGCTACTGGCGACGGGCTTCAACGTGAGTGACATCGGGCATCCTCCATACCTTCCCGAAGGAGAATTCCGAGTGGAAGACCCCGATGGATACACCTTGATGATCGCGCAGTCAGGTCTCGACACACCCTAGTGCTCACTTTCGAGTGCGGTCACAACGGTGCGCGATCGCCCGATCATTGGTGCGCTAACCGAGCACACGTACCACAACGATGGAGCGCAGTCGCTTGTCGAGAATCGGCGAGGCCAAGTCACTCTGCGCCAATCCGCGCGAACGTGTACGCGCAAGCTGCTGGCGGCGACGCCCAAGCTTCCTGAACTAGAACTGCCTCAAGACCGACCAGACCGCTGCTTGATCCAACCTCATCATTCAGACTGCGGCTTTTCCTGTGGCTGAGGCTGAGGTGTGCTCGCTGGCGCAGGAGTTTCAGAGGGCGGAGTCACCGGCGCAGCCGCGTGAGGAGGTGTAGCCGGATTCGGCGTTGCCGTCGGCGTGCCTGCAGTCGGCGGTGCCCCGGGCGTTGCGGGATGCGGCGTGATATGCATCGGCTGGCCCATGCCCGGATGTCCCTGCGGCACTTGCAGCTCCGTCACATCCACAAGCTCGATGTCGAAGATCAGATCCGCTTTCGGCGGAATTCCGGGATTCTCGGCGTTCGGACCCGGCCTTCCGCGAGCGCCGTATGCGAGTTGCCACGGAATGAAGAGGCGCCGTTTGCCGCCGATCTTCATTCCCGAGAATCCCTGGTCAAAGCCGGGGATCACCCGCCCGAATCCCTGCATAAACGTGATCGGTTGGCCTTCATTCATCTTTGGCTTGCCGTCCGCATCCAGCTCAGGTTTCCCGTCCGCACCGATAACCGGAGTTTTGTGATCGTACGATGAGTCGAACTTGTGACCGTCTGCCGCCAGCCAGCCCGTATAGTGCACCTTGTACATCTTGTTTGGCTCAGCTTCGGCGCCGGTGCCGGTTCGAATGTCCTGGTAACGCAGAGTAAAAGCGGTCTTGACGACGCCATGCACCGGCGGGACTCCCGGCGGCAGTTTCACGCTGGCGGCAGTTGAGGCAGTTGCCGGTCTCGCTGCCGTCCTGGGTGCAGTCGGCTTGGTAGCGGTTTGAGCAAGAATCGCGGCGGGGAAAAACACAACGAAAAAACCAAAAACGAATTGTTTCATTGCCTGAAGGTGCTCCGGTTTGTTCTCATCGGGAGTGTAACAGGCGTTCCATTCCCTCCCGAGCGCTGATCCCCGGATTCTTATGGGCGCTTTATCCCTGCCCGCTACAGTGACCAATGGCCGAACTGATTCTTCAACTTCTCCATCTGTCCTGGCTCCCTGCCGGATCTTTTCTCGCTGGAGTTTTGAATTCGATTGCAGGCGGTGGATCATTTCTCTCCCTTCCCGCGTTGTTTGCCACTGCCGGAGCCGCAGGGGTCGGAGCAGTGGCGGTGCAGGCCACCAATACGGTGGCGTTATGGCCTGGCCAGTTGACCGGAATGGTCGCCTTTCGAAGAGAACTTCGAGAATACGGGAAGGAACTCCTTCCTCTTGGAATTGTCTCGGGCCTCGGAGGATGGCTCGGCGGTTTGCTGCTGCTCAGAACGGGCAATCACATGTTCCGCCAGCTTCTCCCCTGGCTGCTGCTTTTTGCGGCCGTGATGTTCGTGCTCAGCTTTCCCCTGGGCCGCTGGCTGCAGTCCCTCAATGGCGGCAGGCGGCACAACACCCTCCTGCTCGCCGGCATGCTCATCGTCAGCATCTACGTCGGCTATTTCGGCGCCGGCGGCGGTTTCCTGGTGATGGCGCTCTTTGGCGTCTGCGGTGTACACGACATCCACGAGATGAATGCCCTCAAGGTTCTCACCGCAGCGGTCTCGATCGGCGTTCCTGCCATTACGTTCATCATCGCCCGGCGTGTGCATTGGACATTTTGTTTGGAGATGGCCATTCTCGCGGCGCTCGGCGGTTACATCGGCGCCCATTACAGCCGCCTGATCAACCAGGCGATCATGCGCAGGACTATCGCGGCCATCGGATTCACGACCGCCGCCTACTTCTTCGTTCAGAATTACGCAGTGCATCCGATCCGCTAAGCGATTCGTCCTGCCGGCGCGGAATCAGTTGCCGACCTTTGTCTCCGATCCCTTGGCCATCGGCGTCCAGTGCACGTTATCCGGAGAAAACTCTTGTGCGTAATCGATGTGGTCGGAACCGGTGAAGACATTTACCACGTGAAAGTAGGTCGTGACTCCACCCTGCACAACTTCCCACGGAAACGTCCAGACATTGCCCACAATCTGGAGCCTGCCCGCACTTGCGGCCTGGCCATTGGGCGGGATTGGATAAGTTGTGTACATCTTCAGCAGGTCGCTGTAGGTGTAGACGATCAGCACCTTCGACTCGCCGTTCACAAACTGATTGCACGCCACAAATCCGCCGCTCTTGAAGCACTCGTTCCGCAGGTTCGAGTCTTCCTTGCCCGCGGTACTGTATGGAGTGGTGAAGCGCTCGCCGTGGACCTTCCACGTCCCGGCATACGCCATGATGGCGTCGATCCCCGCGGTCGGTTGCTGGACATCGACTTTCGGCGGTGGCTGGGGTGCCTGCGCAGAAGCAGATCCGACCACAAAAGCGGCCATGATTCCGACGACGAACCAAGAAGCAATACGGCACATGTGCGATCGATCCTCCGGCTAGTCTGCAATGGTAATTCCCACTTGCTCCCAGAAGAAGTGATTAACTTGATCTCGCCAGCATACCCGCCAGCAGAGCTGTGCGCGGGGCCAGGTGTTCCAGCACGATCGACTCCTGGCTCGCGTGCGCTCCTTCACCGACCGCTCCCATGCCGTCGAGCGTCGGGATGCCGAGCGCCGATGTGAAGTTGCCGTCGGAGGCACCTCCGGTTGCCGCCTCATCCAGCGCAATGCTGAGTTCGGCGGCCAGTGATCGCGCCCGCTCAAACAGCTGTACCGTGCCCCGAGTCCGCTCCATCGGCGGGCGGTTGATACCTCCCGTAATCTTGAGCGAGCACCGCTTATCTTTCGCCCTGAGCGAAGCGAATCTGCGCTCGATGCGCGGGCCATCGGCGATCTTCGCGATGCGCACGTCCACTTCCGCAAAGGCTTCGGCGGGAATGACATTGGTCTTGCTGCCGCCGCCGGCCAGCCCCACGCTCACCGTAAGCCCGCGCTTCAGGTCCGTCCAGCCGCTCACCGTCTCAATCACGCGCGCGAGTTCGCAAAGGGCGCTGGCGCCCTTTCCAAAATCGACACCCGCATGCGCGGCCACGCCATGGATATCAACTCGCCAGTTGCCGGTCCCCTTGCGTGCCGTCTTGTACGCCAACCCCTGCGCCGGCTCGAGAACGAACACCGCGGAGCACTGCTTCGCCAGGCTCTCCGTTATCGGTCGTGAAACCGGGCTCCCGATCTCTTCGTCGCTGTTGAGTAGCAGGATGATTTCGTGCTGCAGCAATTCCGCTTCCACCAGCATCTCGATCGCCGAAATCGCCATAGCAACCCCGGCCTTCATGTCCAGAGCACCCGGCCCGTACAGGCGTCCATCCGCGATGCGGCACGGCATGGTGCGCAACGTCCCAACGGGCCAGACGGTATCGAGATGTCCAAGCAGGAGGATCGGTTTCGCACCGCGTCGTTTCCGCGGCCCGAAGCGGGCCTCGAGTACATCGCCATAGCTCTTTTGGCGGTGA
>Ga0335080_10003725_pt1 | contig 15451 bp, 10 predicted proteins | sample Lox_Sample_34_FD_206720 | JGI IMG/M metagenome (GOLD analysis project Ga0335080, IMG submission 206720) | Soil microbial communities from Loxahatchee National Wildlife Refuge, Florida, United States - Lox_Sample_3.4 | ecosystem: Environmental > Terrestrial > Soil > Wetlands | place: USA... | reverse complement strand
ATTCCGTAATTTCTTCGCGAGATGCCCCTGCCGCTTTCGCAGCCTTCGTGTGCACTTCGATGCAATAGGGGCATTGGGTTGTGAAAGCCACGCCTAATGCGATTAGCTCGCGATACTTCCTTGGGATAGCGCCGTCCTCCCGCCCAACGATCTTGTCCAAGGCCAGCCAGGCGTTGAACTCCGTTGGCGCGAGTGTTCCCATTTGCTTGAGAAACCGAAGATCCCCCACGTCGTGATAATGTTCGCTCATTTTCCCATCCTTGTAGCGCCCGCACCTTGTGGAACGGGTTCGCTTACGATCTGTTGAGAGTAGCTGCTGATGTGGCTTGAAGCAAGCCTCCGCAACGATCATCTGCAGCTACAGGGGTATATTCCCGTGCTTCTTGGGCGGGTTTTTGTCGCTCTTGGTTTCAAGCATTTCCAGCGCCTGGATCAGTTTCTTGCGCGTTTCCCGGGGCTGAATGACGGCATCGAGGAATCCGCGATCGGCGGCGATGTAAGGATTAGCAAAGCGATCGCGGAATTCTTCGATCTTGGACTGGCGCAGCTCCGAGCGCTCGGAGCCGCTGCCCCCGTTTTTTGCCGCGTCGAGCTCACGCTTGTAGACGATGTCCACCGCGCCTTCCGGGCCCATGACGGCGATTTCGGCGCTGGGCCACGCATAGTTAACATCTGTGCGGATATGTTTCGACGCCATGACGCAGTACGCGCCGCCGTAAGCTTTGCGCGTGATCACTGTAATCTTCGGCACCGTCGCTTCGGCAAACGCAAAGAGCAGCTTCGCTCCATGCTTGATGATGCCGCCGTATTCCTGATTGGTGCCAGGTAAGAATCCGGGGACGTCTTCAAACGTCACGAGCGGAATATTGAAGCAGTCGCAGAAGCGCACGAAGCGAGCGCCTTTGACGGACGCGTTAATGTCGAGCGTTCCGGCGAGCATGGCGGGTTGATTAGCGACAACTCCGACCGATCTGCCATTGAGATGCGCGAATCCGACGACAATGTTCTTCGCATAGTGCTCGTGCACCTCGAAGAAGTAACCGTCGTCGACGACCGTCGTAATGATGTCCTTCATGTCGTAGGGAATGTTGGACTCGTTGGGTATAAGCGTATCGAGCTTTGCGTCCATGCGGTCGATCGGGTCGGTACAAGACTTGCGCGGCGGGTCTTCCAGATTGTTCGAAGGGATGAAGCTGAGCAGTTCACGCACCATGGAGAGGCACTCGGCATCGTCGCGGCAGAGGAACTGCGCGACTCCGGAGGTTTCATTGTGGGTGTGGGCGCCGCCGAGTTGATCCTTTGTGACCTCTTCGTGGGTCACGGTTTTGATGACGTCGGGACCGGTGATGAACATGTAGGAAGTCTTGTCGACCATGAGAATGAAATCGGTAATCGCCGGCGAATAGACGGCTCCGCCTGCACACGGCCCCATGATGGCGGAAATCTGCGGGACGACGCCGCTATAAAGAGTGTTACGCAGGAAAATGTCGGCGTAGCCTGCCAGCGACATCACGCCTTCCTGAATGCGCGCACCTCCGGAATCGTTAAGGCCGATGACGGGCGCGCCCATCTTGGCGGCCAGATCCATGATCTTGACGATCTTGAGGGCATTGGTTTCTGAAAGCGAGCCGCCGAACACGGTGAAATCCTGCGCAAAAACGAAAACGAGGCGGCCTTCGATGCGGCCGTAGCCGGTAATGAATCCATCGCCGTAAACCTTTTGGTCTTCCATGCCGAAATCGTGGCAGCGGTGCGTGCGCAGCTTGTCGGTCTCTTCGAAGGTACCCTCATCAAGCAGGAATTCGACGCGCTCGCGGGCCGACATTTTGCCCTCTTTATGCTGGCGTTCGCGGCGTTTGGCGCCGCCGCCTTCTTCGGCAAGCTGGTCACGTTTTTTCAGTTCGGCAATTTTCTCTTCTAGTTTCATAGGGAAGCATTATAGGCGGGCTGGCGTTAATTGGCGCGTGGGAGATGGTCGTTGGTCCGTGTCGTCAGTGGTCGGGAAGGAGGTCCCATAGCCCGGCGACTAAATGACCGCCAACCGAACGATGAGGAATTCTAGGATCTCTCGGTTGCCGCCGCGTCGAACAAGTTCAGGAATTCGATTTTTCTTTCTGCGGGCAGAAACGAGGCTTCAAACGAGTTGCGGGCCAGCTCCCGCAGCTGATCGTCGGCAAAGGCAAAATGATCCTGCACCAGCCGGTACTCCTCGACTAGCGAAGTGCGGAACATGGCCGGATCGTCGGAGTTGAGCGTCAACATAAGCCCTTCATCAAAATAGCGGCGGACGGGGTGTTGCGCGAGTTCGGCGCAGCATAGGGTGCGAAGGTTGCTGGTAACGCAGACTTCGATTGGAATCTGGCGCTCGGCAAGTTCTTCCAACAACTCGGAGTCTTGGCCGGCGGTGAGGCCATGGCCGATGCGTTCTGATTTCAGGTTGAGCGCGCCCCAGATCGATTCGGGCCCGGCGCTCTCTCCGGCATGGGCTGTGAGATGCAAACCGTGATCGGCGGCGCGGGCAAATACTTTCTGGAACAGTTCAGGAGGGCCTTTGAGCTCGTCGCCCCCGATGCCAAAGGCAACGACGTTGCGGTCCCGAAACTGAATGGCGAGATCGAGCACAGGCTCCGCCTTTTCCGCTCCAAACTGGCGGATCGCGTCGAAGATCCAGAGCAACGAGATGCCGAAGTCTTTCTCGCCGCGCCGGCGGCCGCGTTCGAGGCCTTCGAAGATTGCCGGAAAATCCTGCTCGCGCCAGAGGCACACGCCGACCGAGACGGTGACTTCGGCGTGGAGGATGTTTTCTGATTTGAGACGCTCCATCAGGCGGTAGGTGATGAGTTCGTAGTCGTCGGGAGTGCGGAGGTATCCGGTGACGTCTTTGAACGCGCGAAGGAATCCGGCGAAGTCGGTGAAGTTGTAGAGCTGCTCAATTTCAGCGGGAGAGCCATCGATGCCGTGGCGCCGGCGGAGTTCGAGCAACGTGGCGGGCTCGATCGAGCCTTCGAGGTGGAGATGGAGTTCGGCTTTGGGTAAGGCGAGAAGGAAGCGCGATGGCTCCGGGAGCATGTAAGCGATTCTAGAATAATCGAGCGATCACTCGCGTCAAAACCTCGACGCCGGCTGGTTGCAATCTCAGGAGGCCAATATCTGTTCGGCGATCTGCAAATTTTGCTCTTGCGCACGCTTTACAACCCAGAAGAGTTCAACAAAAGCCGCCAGAGATGATGGGTTACATAGAATGAGGAGCCCCACGAGCGGCCACCAACCCTTTTGCCACAATGACAACAGGTACGGTCGGAGCAAAATCAAGTAAACGATGCCAATGACCGTATAAGCTATCCCGCGGGCCCATTTCTTCATGTAGTAGTGGTGCGCACCAAAAACACCTAGGAAGTAGCATAATAGCCACGCTACACCGGGGCTTCTTCGCTGAAGTTTGTAGAGCGCCTTCTGCTGCCGCGACATACCCATTTCGAGCCTTTTCTCGGAAGACAAGAGACGCTTGAAATCCTCGCGGGCAAACTCACTCCAGTACCGTCCCCAAGAACCAAAGAGAACCATTCCCACAGCAAGCCATCCCACAAAACGCGCCCACGTAAGCAATGTCAGTCCGAACATGAGGCCGCCGCAGAGTAGAACCGAGATCAGCGGGAACCACGGCACGAAGGGGACTCGAAACGCGCGCTTGCGGTCGGGCTGCCTGCGGCGCAGGAAGATCACTCCGAACGAAACTAGAACGAAAGCGAAGAGCGTGCCGATGTTGGCGAGGTCGGCGGCGTCGCCGATATCCACGAGACCGGCCGGAATGCCCACCGCGAAGCAGGCGATCCACGTGGACCAGTGTGGCGTCTTGAATTTCGGGTGCACGGCGGAAAACAGTTTCGGCAGCAAACCGTCGCGCGACATGGCGTACCAGATGCGGGCTTGGCCGTACTGGAAGACGAGGATCGAGGAAATCATGCCGGTCAGCGCGCCGATGACGATCACCGAGCGGAAAAACGCGTGTGCCCCAAGGTACTTCAATGCGTAGGCCACCGGCGCTTCGGCGGCTTCGCCAGAAACGAACGTCGTGTACTTCATCATGCCGAGCAGCACGACCGCGACGCCCACGTAGAGCAGCGTGCAGATGATGAGCGACATGATGATGCCGAAGGGCAAGTCCTTTTGCGGGTTGCGCGATTCTTCGGCGGCGGTGGAAACCGAATCAAAGCCGATGTAGGTGAAGAAAACGATTGCCCCGCCCGTAACGATGCCCGCGAAACCCGACGGCGCAAACGGCACCCAGTTCGCCGGTTTCACCAGCATCCCGCCCACAACCAGGAATGTGAGGATCGCGCCGATCTTTACCATCACCATGATGTTGTTGGTCTCGGCCGACTCCTTTACACCGCGCACCAGCAGCAAAGTGAGAACAAAAACGATGAGAAACCCCGGAAGATTGAAGTACGCTCCTGTCCACTGCCCGCCCGCCCACACAGGGCTCGCCCACTTGTCAGGCAAATTGAGTCCAAAGACTGCCAGCTGAGCTTTCGTGTAACCCGCAAAGCCTACCGCTACCGCGACGTTCGAGACCACGTATTCGAGAATCAGGTCCCAGCCGATGATCCAGGCAAAAATCTCGCCGAGCGTGGCATAGGAATACGTGTAAGCGCTACCGGCGATCGGAATCATCGACGCGAGTTCGGCATAACAAAGGCCGGCGAAGCTGCAGGCGATGGCGACGAGAAAAAACGAAATTGCAATTGACGGGCCGGCAGGAGGGCGTCCGTGCATAAGTGCTCCCGCGGTCGAGCCGGTGCGCAGAAAATTCACGATCAGATCGAGCACCTGGGCATGGAGAATGGAAGGCGCTTGAAAGTACTCGCCAGCGGCGGCCGTTCCGGTGAGCACAAAAATGCCCGAGCCGATGATGGCGCCGATGCCGAGCGCTGTCAGCGACCACGGGCCGAGTGACTTGCTCAGGCGATGGGTGGGGTCTTCCGACTCGGCAATCAGCTTGTCGATCGATTTGCAGCAGAGAAGCTGGTTCTGCCGCGCAGCCGTATCGTTCTCGGTGACGGATTGTGGCAAGAGACGGTGGCTCCTTCACAACTTCTTAATAGATTCGAAGGCACGGGAGAGATGCCCGTGCCTTCACGATCGACAGGGCGGGCAGGAATGCCGGTCCCGCCCGCTCAGCGGCTTACCTCTTGGCCTGACCGCGCGCCATCTTCTTTACTTTGCGCTTTTTCGACCCACGCGCGTAATCGCGGGGCTTTTTCGGCTTTTCAGTCTTGCTCTTCTTGCGCGCGGCGCGCTTGGCTTTTTTGCGTTCGTCTTTACCTAGTTTCGTTGTGTCTGCCATGAATGTTTTTTCTCTTCTCACTCTTGTAATTTGGCAATCGGGTAATCTTCCAATTGGCCAGGCAAGCAGCGCTGAAAATTAGAAGATAACCCGATTACGAAATTACCAAGTCATTTCTATGCACGCTCCAGCTGTGCATACTTCTCCACCAGCTTCTTCAAACCAAAGCGAGGAAATTGTACCGTAATCTTCGCGTCTTCCCCATCTCCTTCGCGCTGAAAGACCGTGCCTTCGCCATATTTCGGATGCTTGACCTTTTGCCCCGGCCGGAATCCGCGCTTGCCAGACGGCTCCTCAACCTGCATTTTGGGACGGCTGAACTTCTTGCCGCGCGAAGCAAAGAATTCGGCAATGTTGTCGATAGAGTTGTAGCTCTGTAGCGGCCGCGCGGGCTTCGACTGAACACGCGACGGATTCCACGTCGCGCTTTGATCCTCGTCCTCGTAGGAGTAGTGCGGGGATTCCTTCTCATAGGAAGAAGCGCGCCGGCCTGCTGCGTCCCGGTAGGCATTGCGATCGTTGGACCGCCGTTCACTGAATCCCGTCGTGCGGCGGCGCGATCCGCCTAATTCCTCTACTAACTGCATCGGCACTTCGTCGAGAAAACGCGAGGGCACACTGGCCTCGGGCATATCGGTGCCATATCGTCGGCGATAGACGGCTCTCGACAAAATCAGAGTATCCATTGCGCGCGTCATGCCGACGTAGCAGAGACGGCGCTCTTCCTCGATCTGGTCGGGCTCCATTAGCGTGCGCGAGTGCGGGAACAGCCCTTCTTCCATTCCGGCGAGCACTACCAGCGGAAACTCCAGACCCTTGGCGGCATGCAGGGTCATCAAAGTGATCTGCGCGTGCTCGTCATATTGATCGGCATCGCTGACGAGCGCGGCATGATCGAGAAATTGGTCGAGCGTTTCGCCACGATCTTTGGAATCCATGGCAGCATTAACGAGTTCGCGCAGGTTCTCGATTCGCGAATACGCCTCGGGAGTGTCTTCCGCCTCCAGTTGCTTGATATAGCCGGTGCGATCGATCAGGAACTTGAGAAGTTCGGCGGTATTGGCGGCGGAGCCGGGGGAGCGGAAGGCGGCCGATTCCTCTGCGTCAGAGGTGGCTGAGCTTCGCTCGGCATGGACGGGCGAGGCGCCCGTCCCCACACGGCCACTGCCCGTGCCCGCATCTGCCGGCGGGTCGTCGGCAGTACTTTCGTCAGCGCTGGCGCCGAAGTCGAAGCTGAAGTTGGCAGGATTGAAGTCGGTGTCATCGGGCGGTTCACTGGAAACGGCGATGGCGCGCCCGGCGTCGAGCGGCGTACGGCCCTTTCCTTCGCTTTCGCTCGACTGCGCCTCGGCAAACTCTTCCCGCGCATGGGCCAGCAAACGGTCGGAAAAAGTCCCCGCCAGCATGGCGCGCCCATCGTCAATCAGATCTCGAAAGGATTTGAGCGCGCTCAATGCCCGCGCCGGCAGCAATTCCCGTGCAATCGCCTCACCGATCGCGCCCCACAACGAAAGCCCTGTCTCCAGCGCCAGGTGCTCGATGGTCTCGAGTGTAGTCTTTCCAATGCCGCGGGCGGGGGTATTGACCACGCGCAGAAGAGAAACCGAATCATCCGGATTCTGGATGACCTTCAAATACGAGATCATGTCCTTGATCTCAGCGCGCTCATAGAACGAAAACCCGCCGACAACGTGATACTTCAACTGGTAGCGCCGCATGGCCTCTTCAAACAGGCGAGACTGTGAGTTGGTCCGGTAAAGCACCGCCGCGCGCGCGGTTTCCGCATTCTCGATAGCCTGCTTCACGTAACGATTGATCGCGTCGGCAGCGAACAGCGCCTCGTTTTCGCCATCGGGCGCTTCGTAATAGCCGATTTTCGCTCCGCCCTGGCGCGAGGTCCAAAGATTTTTGCCCTTGCGGCGCACGTTGTTGGCAACGACAGCCGATGCCGCCTGCAAAATGTTTTGCGTCGAGCGATAGTTCTGCTCCAGCCGGACGATTTTCGCCTCCGGAAAATCGCGCTCGAATTCAAGAATGTTGCGAATGTCGGCTCCACGCCAGGAATAAATCGACTGGTCTTCATCGCCGACGGCGCACACATTGTGCCGGTCGCCCGCCAGCAGTCGCATCAATTCATACTGCGGGCGGTTCGTATCCTGATACTCGTCGACAAGAAGGTATTGAAACCGCCGGTTGTAATATTCGCGGACGGTAGTGACCGACTTGAGCAGGCGGGTGGCCTCAAGGAGCAGGTCATCGAAATCCATAGCGTTCGCCTTGCGCAGTTCCTTGCGATACTCCTCGTAGATGTGGGCGATGCGCTCGCTCTTCGGGTCCGCGGATTGCAGGTAGATTTCCTGCGGGTCGAGCATGTGATTCTTGGCCCAGGAGATGCGCGAGAGCACGGTGCGCGGCGTTAGTTCTTTGTCGTCGAGGCCGAGGCGGCGCATGACGCCCTTAACCACTTGCTGCTGATCCGTCTCGTCGTAGATGACAAAGTTCTTTGTTAGTCCCGAAGGCGGCTGGCCGGGCACGCTCGATGGAATGCGCAGGGCTTCAATATCGCGCCGCAATATACGCACGCAGAAAGAATGAAATGTCGAGATGACAGGCTTGGCAATGCTCAGGCCGCCGACGAGCTTTTCCACGCGCTCGGCCATCTCGCTTGCGGCTTTGTTGGTGAACGTCACCGCGAGAATAGCTTCCGGCATCACGCCCATTTTTTCGATCAAGTAGGCGATGCGGTAGGTGATAACGCGCGTTTTCCCGCTGCCCGCGCCGGCCAGTATGAGCACCGGGCCCTCGGTGGTCTCGACGGCCTCGCGTTGTTGTGGGTTTAACTCGTCCAGAAACGACAAAAAGAGTGGCTCCGCTCGGGCTCTGATTGGATTTTACAGGAAGGGCAGCTGTGAAATGGACTGTGGGTGAGGAGGGCATTTCCTCCAGCCGACCCTGGAACGGTTCAGTGTGAGGTAAGTGTATAAACGAAAGCTGCGATTAGCACAATGGTTACCAGCGTTTCAAAGCCCACCCAGACGGCATATTGCCTCCTGTTCCGAACAAGGCGAAAGCGCAGTCGCGCTTTGGAGAAGTGGAGCGGAATAACTATCACCGAAGACAGAATCCAGATACACGCAACAATGAATAGATATGTTCTGGCAGTCGTCATTCCAGCCGCAACGAGCGACAGAATAGAGACCGACCACAAGATTCCCTCAACGTGTCGTTTCATGGCTTCTGCACCAGCATGAATGGTGCTTCTCTACATAGACCGCCTGTATAATAAAAAATTGCGCTCATGAGAAAAAGTGGTTCTGTATTTTCTAGGTCGGAAATGTCTTATGGGGGGCAGAAATGCCCGCCCCACACGGGCAATACCCATATCCCCACCCGCCGCATTCGTTCTACCACCGTCCTTTGCGTGCGCCGTGACGGCAAAGTCGTCTTGGCTGGAGACGGGCAGGTCACGCTCGGGGACCACGTCATCAAGCACGGCGCCAAGAAGATTCGACGTCTCTATCAGGACAAGATTCTCGCCGGATTCGCCGGGTCGACTGCCGACGCGTTCTCGCTTTTCAGCCGATTCGAAGCGAAACTTGAGCAATATCACGGCAATCTCGGCCGCTCGGCGGTTGAATTGGCAAAAGACTGGCGCACCGACAAATACTTGCGCCATCTGGAAGCCCTTCTGCTCGTTTCTGACAAGGAACAGACGTTTCTGCTGAGCGGGCAGGGCGACGTGATCGAACCCGATACCGGTATCGCCGCCATTGGCTCGGGGGGGCCGTTTGCGCAGGCGGCGGCACAAGCACTGGCCGACCACACAAAGCTTTCAGCGCGCGAAATTGCCGAAGAAGCAATGAAGATTGCCAGCCAAATGTGCATCTATACAAATGACAAGTCAACGATTGAGGAGCTCTAGTCGTCATCGCTAGTCGTTGGTTGTTCGGGAATCCCGGACGATGGCCGCCTCGCTGACAACCGACGACTACCGACCAACGGCGCACTTTTATGGCTATCTACTTACCCGGAACCGCTGAAGAAGAACAAGTCACACTCGACGAGCTGACACCACGCGAAATCGTGGCCGAGCTCGACAAGCACGTTGTCGGACAAAAAGACGCGAAGCGCGCCGTCGCCATCGCTCTGCGCAACCGCATGCGCCGCCAGAAGCTTTCGCCTGAACTGGCCGAAGAGGTCATTCCGAAGAACATCATCATGATCGGTCCGACGGGCGTAGGCAAAACTGAAATTGCCCGGCGCCTGGCCAAGCTCGCCAACTCTCCGTTTCTGAAAGTCGAAGCCTCGAAGTTTACCGAGGTCGGTTATGTAGGACGCGACGTCGAATCGATGATTCGTGACCTGGTCGAGATCGCGATTGAAATGATCCGCGAAGAGAGGCTCGAAGACGTCGCCGATAAGGCTGAATTCAACGCGGAAGAGAGGCTGCTCGATATCCTGTTACCTCCGGTGACACCCAGGAGCGACGGGCCGTCCTCGACATCGGGCGGAGTGGTGATTGAAGCGAGTGCGACCATCACAGAATCTGCCAGTCGCACGCGCGAAAAGCTGCGCCAGCAGCTGCGGGAAGGCAAGCTCGATGACCGCACTGTGGAAATCGAAACGCGAGAGCGGAATTTCCCGTCCTTCGAAATCATCTCCAACCAAGGCGTCGAGGAGATGGACGTCAACATTAAGGACATGTTGCCGAACATCTTCGGGCAACGCACGAAGAAGCGGAAGATGAAGGTGAACGAGGCGTTCGAGTATTTGATTCAGGAAGAAGAACAGCGCCTGATTGACATGGAGCAGGTGACGCGCACTGCTATTGACCGCGTCGAGAATTCCGGCATCATCTTCCTCGATGAAATCGACAAGATTGCCGGGCGCGAGAGCGGCCACGGTCCGGATGTTTCGCGCGAAGGTGTGCAGCGCGACATCCTGCCGATCGTTGAAGGAACCACGGTCAACACGCGCTACGGTATGGTGCGCACCGACCACATTCTTTTCGTTGCGGCAGGAGCATTCCACGTTTCGAAACCGAGCGACCTGATTCCCGAACTCCAAGGGCGATTCCCGATTCGCGTGGAGTTGCAATCGCTCACGATGGAAGACTTCATCCGCATTCTCACCGAGCCGAAGTCGTCGTTGACCAAACAATACATTGCGCTGCTCGAAACCGAAGGGGTGAAGCTGGAATTCACACCGGACGCCCTGGAAGAGGTTGCGCGCTTTGCCTTCCGCGTGAACGAAGGAACGGAGAACATCGGCGCGCGCCGCCTCCATACGATCATGGAGCGCGTGCTCGACGAAATCAGTTTCGATGCACCCGACAAGAAAGGCCAGCAGATTACGGTAGACGCGGCGTACGTGCAAAAAATGCTCAGCGAGATCGTGAAGGATCAGGACCTGTCGCGGTACATCCTATAGAGGGGTTGAACCAGGCAGAGGAATCGGCTACTCCTCAGATCTCTTTTTCCCCTTTGAGGTTCTTCTCGGCGCGCAAGGCGATCGATTGCCGCGTAAACGTGTCAGCAGAATTGATTTCGACTTCCAGTCGTCCCCGCGTGGGCCAACATGCCGTTTTTGTGCGCCAATCTGATGCGTGCGCAGTATCAAGCGGAGGACGCGAACCGGCTGCCGTGAGGGACCTCCAATCTGCTACCCTTCTATTTCCGCGAATATTTCTGCGAATGATGCGCGTATTCGAACTTTGCGCCCTGTCGGCGCTCTCTCTGATCCTGGGAGGCTGCGCCCAACCTGGCGCGCCGCGACCGCCGTCACTCGAGTTGCCAAAGCCGCCTTCTGACCTTCGCGCTGCCCGCAAAGGGAATCTGGTTACGCTGGTCTGGAACGAACCCAAGCTGACGACAGACCACGAGACCGTGCGCTCGCTCGGGCCGACGCGAATCTGCCGCGCAGCGGCTGAGATAACGACGTGCGGAGATCCGGTTGCAACGGCGCCTGCTCCGGTGCTGCCGTCAAAGAAGTCGCGGCAGAAATCGCAGGCAAAAACAACGTCGATGTTGCAGACTTTTACGGACAAGCTTCCGTCGAGTGCACTAAGCGACAGCCCGGACGCCGATGTGATCTATGCGGTCGAAGTGCTCAATCGCAACGGGCGCGGCGCGGGGCCGTCAAACCGTGTACACATTCCTGCAATCCGAACTCTTGCTCCGCCGACGGATTTTGCTGCACAGCCCAATGAAGACGGGATTCTGCTGACCTGGACGAGTGCGGGCGAATCGGCGCAAATATCCGGCGCGAAGTTTCGCTATCGTATCTATCGGCGCGACGAAAGCAGGCAGCAGGAAATGGCGGTGGGCGAAGTGCCGGTGGACGCGGCGGGCGCCGCGCATTTCCTCGACGTGATCGAGTGGGAGAAGACCTATCTATATCGAATCACAGCGGTGAGCATCGTGACGCGGCCGAGCGGCGAGGTGCAAATCGAGGGAGACGACAGCGCGGCAGTGCGGGTGGTTGCTCACGACATTTTCCCGCCCGAAGCTCCTGCGGGCCTGCAGGCAGTTTATTCGGGAGAGGGCCAAAGGCCTTTCATTGACCTTGTTTGGGCTCCGGTGACGAGTGCCGATCTTGCGGGATACAACATCTATCGCCGCGAAGCGAGCAGCGAAGGGAACGGCGCAGTAACAGCGATGGTCAAGCTGAATACCGACCTGGTGAAGACTCCTTCCTATCGCGACAACGCAGTCACTTCCGGAAAGACGTATGTTTATTCCGCTTCGTCTGTGGATGTGCGCGGCAACGAGAGCGCACGGTCGGAGGAAGCCAGCGAAACTGCTCCGGCGAGCAACTGAGATTCGCAAGGCTTTTGCAAGTAATCCGATATGCGGCGCAGATGCCGCGTTTTTCTCTTTGCGTTCTGCGCGCGGTCATCGTAACCTGCGGTTCTAGCTGCTATGCGATATTGCCGGTTTCACCTCAATGGCTCCAATCACTACGGCTTCGTCGAATCGGTTGCGGGCGACGATTCGATCACACGGTTGCTGCTCAAATCTCCGCACGCAAGTGACGGCGATGTCGAAGGCTTGTCAAGCCGGCGGATGGATGCGATTCCACTCGCACAAGCAGAATTGGTTCAGCCCGTCGAGCCCTCGAAGATTGTTTGCGTTGGCCGAAACTACCGCGACCATGCGGCCGAACTCGGAAACGAGGTGCCAGTTGAGCCGTTGCTCTTCCTGAAAGCTCCCAGCGCACTGCTTGCGCCGGGCGCAACCATCGTGCGGCCAAAGGTTTCCTCGCGCACAGATTACGAAGGCGAACTGGGAGTTGTCATTGCGCGCCGCGCGCGCCATGTGCGCGACGATGAGGATGTCCGTCCGTACATTCTCGGATACACGTGCGTTGACGACTTTACGGCACGCGATCTGCAGAACAAAGACGGGCAGTGGACGCGTGCGAAGGGTTTCGATACGTTTTGTCCGGTCGGTCCGCTCGTGACCGATGCGCTCGATCCGTGGAGCGGCGTGCAAGTGGAAACCCGCGTCAATGGCGAGGTTCGGCAGTCGGGCAACACGCGGGACTTCATTTTTGCGCTCGATGTCGTAATCCGCTACATTTCGCGAATCATGACGCTCGAACCCGGCGACTTGATCGCGACGGGAACTCCGAAAGGAGTTGGACCGGTTGTGGCGGGCGATGTGGTTGAGGTTTCGATCGAGGGCGTTGGCGCGCTGAAAAATCCGGTTGCGGACGAAAGCCAGCGCTTTTGAAAGTCACTGGCGCGCGATGAACTTCGTCAATGTCTACGAGAATGCGGCTCGCGCGGATGCTTACTCGAAGCTCGAGTTCGCAAATACCTATCAACTGGCGTTTCGTGACCTGCCGGAAATTTTTCGCGCCCATGTGAAGGGCGCGGCGGCGCTCGATTTTGGCTGCGGAACGGGCCGTTCAACGCGTTTTTTGCGCGGGCTCGGATTTCATCCCATTGGCGTTGACATCTCGGAAGAGATGCTGGCCAAGGCGCGCGCGTCCGATCCCGCGGGCGATTATCGGCTTATTCCCGGCGACGACCTGAGCGCGTTGCCCGCCGCGGGTTTTGCGCTCATTCAGTCGGCGTTTACGTTCGACAACATTCCGGGCATGGAGACCAAGGTCCGGTTATTTTCCGACCTGCGCCAGTTGCTTACGCCGGACGGAATCCTCGTCAACATCGTTTCCGCGCCGGAAATTTATTGGAACGAGTGGGCTTCGTTCACAACCAAAGAGTTTCCCGAGAACCGTAACGCGCGTCCTGGCGATTCCGTAAGAATCATCACCACCGATTTCGAGGACCGGTCGCCGGCGGTGGACATTCTCTGGCCGCATGAGTCGTATCTCGAAACCTATGCCAACGCGGGGCTGGAGTTAGTCGAGGTGCGTAAGCCGCTGGCCAAAGGCGACGAACCTTATAAGTGGGTCAGCGAGACGCGAATTGCGCCGTGGGCGATCTATGTAGTGCGCCGTTCGCGCTGAAGATTTCCCCGATCTGGGGAGGCTTTTGTTTACTAGTAAATAACGGATACCCCCCTCCCCCCCTTATACCCGGTCTATTGGAATCATAGACTTAGGCCAAAATATTCCGGAATAAGGACTTAATAAGTAAAGTCTTGAGCGCTTGGGAGTTAGACCGGCTTTCAGCCGTCCGCCATCAGTAGAACCCTATGAAGCGGAGCGCCGGGGTGATCCTTGGCACCCGGGATCGGGATGACCCCATCATTTTGTCAAAGAGCGGCTGGCAGATTTGACTGCCTTACTTCTATTGTAACTTGGGCCGTCAAGGACATGGGTCACAAGTTAGCAGTGACACATCCGTCTGGGCCGTCTTGATTCCTCTCGGCGACTTCTTTTGGAAGGCGAGGGGAAGGCCGGTGGATGAGTTATGGACGCTGTCCGGTGGCCCCAATGCGCGGGGAGAATTCCCTGACGTGTTCTTGCGGCGGCAAAGGGAGTAGGGGTCCTTCGACTGCGCGGGAGCTTTGCTCCGCACGCTCCCGCTGCGCTCAGGATGACAGGGAGACAGGGGCGGCAGGCGGCGCCTCAGGGGCTAAAGCCCCACATTTTTCGCGGTGCCTGGCGGCACGGCTAAAGCCGTGCCCTACCCAAACCAAGTTTCCACCCTCTGAACTTTTGCTACACTCCACTTCATGCCGACTGTTACTTACCTCGAAGCGATCCGGCAGGGGATTTGGGAGGAGATGGAACGCGATCCGTCTGTGTTCTGCCTGGGCGAGGATATTGGGATTTATGGGGGGGCGTTCAAGGTTACGGAGGGGTTCATTGACCGGTTTGGGGCGGAGCGGGTGATCGATACGCCGATTGCCGAGTCGGCGATTGTGGGAGCGGCGTTTGGGGCGTCGCTGACCGGGATGCGACCGGTGGCCGAGTTTCAGTTCATGGATTTCTTGCCGTGCGCGTTCAACCAGATTGTGAACATGGTGGCGAAGGCGCATTACCGGTGGGGAGCGCCGGCTCCGGTGGTGATTCGCGGGCCGAGCGGCGGGAACGTGCATGGCGGGCCGTTTCATTCGCAGAATCCGGAGATGTGGTTTGTGCACGCGCCGGGGCTGAAGGTGGTGTGTCCGGCGACGGCGTATGACGCGAAGGGGCTGATCAAGGCGGCGATTCGGGATAACAATCCGGTGATTTTTTTCGAGCACAAATATTTGTACCGGCGGATCAAGGAAGAGATTCCGGCGGAGGATTATGTGGTGGAGATCGGGAAGGCTCGGGTGGCGCGGGAGGGCAGGGATTTGAGCGTCATTACGTACGCGGCGATGGTGCATGTGGCGCTGGAAGCGGCGTCGATTTTGGCGGCGGAGGGGATCGAGATTGAGGTGGTGGATTTGAGGACGGTATCGCCGCTGGATCGGGCGGCGATTCGGGCGACGGTCGAGAAGACGAACAAGGTCATCATTCTGCATGAGCACGCGCGCACGGGCGGACTGGCGGGCGAAGTGGCGGCGATCATCAATGAAGAGGCGTTCGATTCGCTGGATGGGCCGATCGTGAGGTTGACGTCTCTGGATTCGCCGGTGCCGTTTTCGCCACCACAGGAAGAATATTTTTTGCCGAAGGTGAGTGACGTAGTGAGAGAGGCGCGGA
>Ga0335080_10003724_pt1 | contig 15452 bp, 13 predicted proteins | sample Lox_Sample_34_FD_206720 | JGI IMG/M metagenome (GOLD analysis project Ga0335080, IMG submission 206720) | Soil microbial communities from Loxahatchee National Wildlife Refuge, Florida, United States - Lox_Sample_3.4 | ecosystem: Environmental > Terrestrial > Soil > Wetlands | place: USA... | reverse complement strand
TGTGGAGGGCGGGGAACAGTCCGAACAGGATGCCGGTCAGGACGGCGAGCACGGCGGTGAAGCCCAGCACCGCGGGCTGCAGGGTGAACTGCATGTAGGCCGAGGTGTCCGCGGGCATCAGCGACGCGAGCAGCTTGAGCGTGAGCGCGGCGATGGCGAGGCTGGCGACGCCGCCCATCAGCGCCAGGATCACCGACTCGGTCAGGAGTTGCGCCACGAGGTGGCGGCGGCCGGCGCCGATGGCGAGGCGCACGCCCATCTCCTTGGAGCGGCTCGCGCCGCGCGCCAGCAGGAGGTTGGCGATGTTGGCGCAGGCGATGAGCAGCACCACGCCGGTGACGCCGAACAGCATGGCGAGCGGGGTCTTGGCCTGGCGATGGATGCTGCTCTGTCCCCGGTAGCCCGGGAGCACGCCGATCTCCTTCGACTTGAACTTCGCCATCGTCGCCGGGCTCATGCCGGTCTGGAGCGCCGCCTCGACGTCGTTCAGGATCGGGCGGTAGATGCCGTTGAGCGCGCTCTTGGCCTGGGCGAGCGTGACGCCGGGTTTCAAGCGCCCGAACAGGTAGACCCAGTAGGCGCGGCGGTCCTCGTAGCGGCCCCAGGTGCCGAGCTTCGCGCCCATCGTGAGCGGCACGAACACCAGCGGGTGGTTCCCGAAGGTGGTGCCCTCGAAGCCGCGGGGCGCCACGCCGACGATGGTCAGGGTCTGGCCGTTCACGACGAGGCTCTTGCCCACGACCGAGCGGTCGGCGCCGAGGCGGCCGGCCCAGAACGGGTAGCTCAGGACGGCGACGAACTCGGACCCGATGGTGGCGTCGTCGTTCGGTCCGAGGAGCCGCCCGACGGCCGGGGTGAGGCCGAGGGTGGGGAAGTAGGAGCCCGAGACCTGGGCGGCCTCGCCGGTCAGGGGCTGGCCGTTGATGGCGAGGTTGGCGTGGAAGATGCGATGCCCCGCGAGACCGGTGAGCACGCTCTGGCCGCGCTCGAGGTCCTTGAACATCGGGTAGCTGAACACCTCGTTGCAGCTGCCCGCCAGGTTGCACGACTGCGAGCCGGGGTTGGGGCCCGGGGCGGTGAGATTGATGAGCCGGTCCGGCTCCGGCACGGGCAGCGGGCGCAGCAGCACCTGGTCGGTGAGGGAGAAGATGGCCGCGTTGGCGCCGATGCCGAGGGCGAGGGAGAGCACCGCGACCGCCGTGACGAACGGAGTGCGGAACAGCGTGCGGAAGGCGAGCCTCACGTGGCGCATCGGCGACCCGTGGCGGAGGTGGGGACGTGACCGGCTTGGCGTTAGACCACCGTACGGGGCAATTGGTTGGCAAGTTGCGCCGCTTGCGGAACGCGTGGGGCCTGGCGAGTTTTGTCCCCGCGCGCCGCTAGCTCAACTGGCAGAGCAACTGACTCTTAATCAGTAGGTTCCGTGTTCGATTCACGGGCGGCGCACTTGAGGCAGGACAACGACCTATCCAAGCGGGCGGCTCGCTGGAGCCGCCCGCTTGTGCTTTATTGTGCGCCCCATGCGCGTCGGTACGGACCATGGAGCGGTGGGCGCTGCGCTCCGCAGCGAACGTGCCCGTCGCCATTGGGGGCTGCTGCCTCGGAAGGGAGGCGCGCGCTCCTCGCCGTCCGGTCGTGAGCGGGGGGCCCGACCTGCCCTTGCGCCGCTTGAGTTTGGCCTACTCGCCGCCCAATACGGAGCATGATGTGACGAACACCGGCGCGGTGCCGCTGCGCTACGTGTATATCGTCGCGAGAGCGATCCCCCAGGCCGGGCGCGCGCGCGGCCGGTGCGCGAGGAGCGGGCGGATGTCGTCTTTCGCCAGGCCGGACGTACGGCGTCACCTGCAGGAGGAGCACCGATGAACCATCGTGGTCTCGGCATCTGGGCGGCGGCATGCCTGCTGGCCTGCGGTGCGTGCCGTTCGTCCGGGACGTCGGAGCGTTTTTCGCAGGACGGGATCGTGGTGAGTCACGTGGTCGCCGCGGAGCCGGTCGCGGCCGGAGCGCCCGCGGACGTGGCGGTAGCGGTGTACCTCACCATCGCGAACGAAGGTGACGCCGCGGACACCCTGGTCGCGGTCGAGTCGCCGTCAGCGGCCCGCGCCCAGGTCCATGGCGAGATGCCCAGCGGCGGGATGATGATGATGACGCCGGTTGCCTCCGTGCCCGTGGCCGGTCACGAGATGGTCAAGCTGGCGCCCGGAGGACTGCACGTGATGCTGGAGAGCCTCGAGCGGCGGGTGACGGCGGGAGACACGATCCCGCTGGTGCTCGTCTTCCGCCGGGCCGGACGGCTGAGCGTGCGGGCGCGCGTCGTTCGGTATGCCGACCTGCAGGGGGCGCTGGGCGTGGCGTCAGCCCCGGCCGCACTCACGCCGTCGTTGCGGCTCGTGCGGAGCGACGGCACGATCTTCGATCTCGCCGACCAGCGGGGCAAGGTGGCGGTGGTCTTCTTCGGCTACACGCACTGCCCCGATCTGTGTCCCTTGACCCTCGCGAACTTCGCCTGGGCGCGGCGACGCCTGGGGGCGCGGGCGGATCGCGTGAGGTTCGTGTTCGTGACCGTGGATCCCGGCCGCGACAGCCCGGCGGCGGCCATGGCGTACGCCCGCCAGTTCGACTCGTCCTTCATCGGGCTGTCCGGCGACTCCGCCGCCCTCGCGAAGGTCCAGCAGGCCTTTCACGTGGCTTCGTGGGTCAGCCACGATTCGGCGGGCAATATTCTGGTCGCGCATTCGGCCACGGTTTTCGTGGTCGGCCCGGACGGCGCCCTCGCGCGCATGATTCCCCACTCCGAGGCGGACGTGGAGCGCATCACCGCCGCCATCACCGACGTGCTCGGCACGTGAGGACTCGCGAGCTGGCGACCACGGCCGCGCCGTTCCTGATCCTGGCGCTCGGTTTCGCGCTCGGCGCAGTGATCTTTCGGGGGCGGACGGTGAGCGTGACGTTCCAGGCTGGCGGTCGCACCTACCTGACCGACGGCTCCGGCGCCCGGCGGCTCCCCGCCACGATGACGCTGTCGGACGCCGAGCGCGTGCGGCTGCGCGTGGTCAATCGGGATGCGCGGCCCCACGCGCTGGGCGTGCTCTCGGTGGCGCCGGGCGACAGCGTCGAGGTGCGGCCCGACGTGTGCGCGCCGCTGCCAAGGCGGCCCCAGCTGGTGTTGCTGGTGCAGTAGCGCATCGCCCCGCCGAGCGCGCCGCCCGCCACGGAGACTGGCGTGCGCCACACCATGCGGGTGCGTTCTCTTCTCGTCGCTGGCGAGTGGTGGGGCCGCTCTTGGTCTGTCTGGATGACCGGTGTCGGATTCGGTGTCCCGCTTGCGACGGAGGCGAGGGCCGCCTATTGCCGCCCGGTCAGGTCGGCCAGCCTCCGCAACTGAACTGTCGCGTCGTTCGCGACGTCCTGCCGCAGCCATCCGAGATGGCCGGCCCCATAGATCACGAGAATCCTGTCGTTCGGAGATGTGGCCAGCGCGACGATGTTGTGATAGATGTGGATGTTCCTCTGATACCAGGTCGCCAGCAGGTCGGGTCCCGCGTCGTCGCTGGGGTCTCCGTAGGGCACGAGGGCGAAATACGAGGCTACGTCTCGAGCTACCCTGGCATCGGAGTTCATGTACTCGAGCGTCTCGAGCACCGTGTGCGACTGCAGGAAATCGCTCTGCTCCTTCGCCATCGTGCCCCAGGTTGCCATCGCCGAGTCGGCCTTCTCCGCAAGGCCGTTGGCCTTCGCGTAGTTCATCACCCGCTCCAGAGGGAAATCCCACCCTTCATCCACGGGGTAGACCGCGTGATGGCCAAGCTCCCTCGCCAGCCGGAATGCGATTTGATCAATCTCGTTGCGCGATAGCGTGTACTTGCCCGCGAGGTAGTCGGCGTACTCTTGCCCGACTTGCTGGCTCCCGACCTCGGCTTCGATCGCGATCTTCGTGGGATGAAACCTCTTCAGGACTTCGATCAGCTGCGCGATCTCTTCCTGCCGTCGCGGCGACAGGACATCGTCAGCATGCGCGTTGAAGACATCGTGTCCCGGGTTCGACATGTGATAGGTCCCGAGCACCAGGATCTCCGGGCGTGCGTCCGATTGAGCCAAAGAAGGCGCCGGCATCGCCAGGAGCCCGAGAAGCAACACGACCTTCCTCATGCGTCCTCCGCTCGATGTCTGACAGACTCGGCCCAAGCTGACGACGAGGGCTTCGGCGCCTGGTGCCGAACGCAGCTTCCATAGGTTGGTTGGACACTCTGGCACACGCCGCGGTTGGAGCACGCAGCCAGGCGGCGCCGGATCTAGGAGCGCGCGCGGCAGACGTATCGGCGGCTCCCGGCCGAGTGCGACGTTGATGCCGACGCCGCGCGTTAAGATAGGGAGACCTCTTGCGCGGAACATCATCAGCCGACTCGGTCGTATGGAGCCGGGGACGAGGAACGCCGGAGCGCGGGGCTGGTAGAATGCAGCCCCAGGTGTCTTCCCGACCCGGAGGCGTGATGCGGAGCTGGACGCTCGGAGCCCTGATCGCATTGGCGTGCGGCCATCTGGCCGCCCAGACGCCGCCGGCCGCGGCGTCGTCCTCCTTCGCGGATTACCTCGGCACCTACCAGTACCGGAACGGCCGCAGCGTCGAGATCGTGTCCGGCGCGGAGCTGTTCGCGGTGCTCGACGAAGCCAAGTACCTCCTCCGTGCGGCGGGCCCCGACGCCTTCGTCAACGCCGGGGGAGACACCGTGCGGTTTCGTCGCGGCCCCGGGGGCGGCGTCGCCGGGTTCGAGGAGCGCGGAACGTTCTTCCCCCGCCTGTCGCCGACGGTCACCGCCGAGGCCGCCGGGCTCGCGCACCCCCGGCCTCCCGGTCAGGATTCGCCGTCGGACTACCGCTACCGTCCGCCCGCCGACCTGCACGACGGCATTCCCGTCGGGGACATCGCTGCGTCGGATCTCGGCGATGCCACGGCCGTGCGCATCGTGCGGGGCATCCTCGACGGCACGTACGCGGACGTGCACAGCGTCCTCCTCTACCAGCGCGGGCATCTCGTCATGGAGGAGTACTTCTACGGGTACGACGTCGCACGGCCACACCAGCTCCGCTCGGCGACCAAGTCGGTGGTGAGCGCGCTGGCGGGCATCGCCGTCGGCCGTGGCGCCTTGTCCGGCGCGGACGAACGCGTGCTGCCGCTCCTGCGCTACACGGCCTACGCCAATCCCGACCCCCGCAAGGCCGCGCTGACCCTCGGGGACTTCCTGACCATGAGCACGGGCCTCGCCTGCAACGACCACAGCGCCACCTCTCCCGGGCGCGAGACCGTGATCGACGACACGCCCGACTGGGTGAAGGCCACACTCGACCTGCCGATGATCGACGAGCCTGGGCGCAAGGCCTACTACTGCTCCGGCGGCGTCGCCGTCGTCGGGCGGGCGACCGAGAATGCCGTGCACATGCGCCTCCCCGACTTCGCCCAGGCGTACCTGTTCGGCCCGCTCGGCATCGCGCGCGGCGACTGGGCCTGGAATTACGACCTGACGAACGCCGACCGCGAGTTCTCGCAAATCCATCTCCGCCCGCGCGACATGCTCAAGCTCGGCTTGCTCTACGCGCGGCAGGGCCGCTGGGCCGGCCGCCAGGTCATCCCCGCGGCGTGGGTGCGGGCGTCGCTCGCCGCGCACAGCCAGGTGGACGGCACGGGCTACGGCTATTTCTGGTGGCGGCCGTACCTGAACGTGCCGACGGCGAACGGCGCGGTGCAGGTCTACTACAACGCGGCGCAGGGCAACGGGGGCCAGAAGATCTACCTCGTGCCCCAGTACGACCTCGTCGCCGTCTTCACGGCCGGCGCCTACAACGCGGACGAGGCTCCTCCCAACCGCATCATGGTGCAGGTCATCCTGCCCGCGTTGATCGCCGCCCGCGGGCGCGATCGATGAGATGCCGGTGCGTCGGTCTCTGAGCCAGTCTCGGGTGTCAAAGCCCGGCACGTAGGTTCCGTGTTCGATTCACCCGCGGCGCGCCGGAGGGGGGCGCCGCCCCTCAGTGCGCGTTCTCGACCAGCGGGGCCGGCGCCGGGAGGACCCGGACGACCGTCACCTGTCGGACCGAACGCCGGGCGTGATGGTCTCCCGCGACGACCAGCCGCCACGGCCCGTCCTTCGCGTCCAGCGGCTGCCCGTCCACCCGATCGGCGAGCAGGAGCGTGCGACCCGTCATGACGCTGTCGAGGTCCGCCAGTCCGAACGCCACGCGATAGCCGTCCGCCGCCTCGATCAGCAGCGACTGGGCGAGCGCGGGACCGTGCAGCTGCGACGAATCGAGTCCGGCACGCTCGAGCGCGGCGACCAGTGGAACGCCGGCGTAGGTCTGCGGCGTCCTGCCGAACGCGGCCCCGACGGCGACGCGCGGCAGGGTTCGAAGGTCGGCGGCGTGCAGGACGTGCCGCTGGCCCGCCAGCTCGACGATCAGGGAATCACGGGACGGTTGCTGCGCCGCCAGCGCCGGCGCGCAGAACAGAAGCAGTGCGGTGAAGCGGAGCATCGTCGATCTCCTCATCGGTAGGCCTTGACCCCCGTCGCCTTGAAGCTCGCGAACACTTCGAGACCCTGCCGCAACGCCAGCGCCGCCACGGCGTGCCGGGTCACCTCGGCCACGAGCGGGGGACTCGTGGCCAGCGCGACCCGCACCCGGTCGCCCGCGGGCGGCTCCGGGGCGACTTCGGTGACCGTGCCCCGGAACACGTTCTGGGCGCTGCCGGCCGGCGGCTCGAGCGACACCGTGATCTCCTGCGGGTTCACCGTCACGAACACCGCGCCGTCGAGACCCGGGTCGGCCACGGCGAGCGCGCCCTCGGCGGTGCGCACGGTCGCGACGCCGCCGGCGTCGCGCCCGGCCACGGTCCCCTGGAACAGGTTCACGCCGAGCAGCGTGGCCACATAGGGCGAGCGCGGATGGCGCAGCAGCTCGTCGCGGACGCCGACTTGCGTCAGCTCGCCGCGCTCCAATACCGCGATGGTGTCGCCGAACACGGTCGCGTCGAGCGGGCTGTGCGTGACCAGCACGGTGGCGCACGCGAGCCGCGCCAGCAGCGCGCGCAGCTCGCCGCGCACGGCCTGCCGCGTGCCGAGGTCGAGCGCCGACAGCGGCTCGTCCAGCAGGAGCAGCCGCGGCTCGAGCACCACCGCCCGCGCGAGGGCGACCCGCTGCTGCTGCCCGCCCGACAGGTCGGCCGGGCGCCGGAGCGCGAAGTCGGCGAGGCCCAGCCCATCGAGCGCGGCGTCCACCCGCTGGCGCGCCGCGCGCGCGGCCGCCCCGCCGGCGCGCAGGCCGAACGCGACGTTCTCGCGGACCGTCAGGTGCGGGAACAGCGCGTAGTCCTGCGCGACGTAGCCGATCTCGCGCTCCCAGGCCGGGACCTCGACGCCCAGCTCGGCGTCGAACCACGCGCGGCCGCCCATCGCGATGCGGCCCGCGTCCGGCCGGTCGAGGCCGGCCAGCAGGCGCAGCAGCGTCGTCTTCCCCGCGCCGCTCTCGCCCACGACCACGAGCGTGGCCCCCTCGGCCGCCGCGACGGCGAGGTCGAGGCGGAAGTCGCCCCGCCGCTTAGCGACCGTCGCCTGGAGCACGCGCCGTCCACGCGCCGTGCGGGAACCGATGCACCATGCGCAGGCCGATGAGGATGGTGAACGCGAGGATGAGCAGCACCACCGAGAGCGCGACCGCCGACTGCAGGTCGGTCTGGAGCCCGATGTACACGGCGAGCGGCAGCGTCTGCGTGCGCCCGGGCAGGTTGCCGGCGAACATGATCGTCGCGCCGAATTCGCCCAGCGCCCGCGCCCAGCTCATCGCCGCGCCCGCCGCCACCGACGGCAGGGCCAGCGGCAGCAGCACGCGGCGGAACGCGTAGGCCGGGCTCGCCCGGAGCGTGGCCGCGGCGTCGGCGTATCGGCCGTCGACCTCGCGCAGGCCCGCGGTCGCGGCGGAGACGAAGAAGGGGCACGCGACGAACAGCTGCGCCAGAACCACGGCCAGCGTCGTGAACGGGATCGAGAGCCCGAAGGCGCCCAGCGCCCGGCCCGCGAGTCCCGCCCTGCCGAAGGCCAGCAGCAGGCCGACACCCGCCACGGTGGGCGGCAGCACCATCGGCAGCTCGACCACGACCTCGAGCACGCGCTTGCCCGGGAAGCGGCGGGTCGCCAGGACGTAGGCCACGGGCAGGCCGAGCGCCATCACCGCCAGCGTGGCGACCACGCTCGTCTCGAGGCTGAGGCGCAGCGCGGTCAGCGACGCCGGCGCCACCAGCCGCGCCCACAGCTCGACCGGCGGGACGCGCACCACCAGGCTCACCAGGGGCAGGCCCAGGAACGCGAGCAGCACGCCCACCGCCGCGAGGACGCCGATCTCCCACACCATCCCGCCGAGGCGGCGCGCGGGCATCAGCGGCGTCGGAGCGGCACGTCAGTCGCCCGCGGCCGGGATGAGGCCGCCGGCCCGCAGCACGGCGCGGCCGGTCGGCGAGAGCAGCAGCCCGACGAAGGCCCGGGCGGCATCGGGATGCGGGGCGTGGCGCAGCACCGCGACCGGATAGTCCGCGATCACGTTGGCGGCGTCGGGGATGTAGATGCGCGCGACCTGCGGCGCGACCTCGGCCGTCACGTCGGAGAGGTACACGATGCCGGCGTCGGCTTCGCCGAGCTGCACCTTGGCCACGACGGCCTTCACGTTCTCCTCGTCCGACACGAGATTCGCCAGCACGCGCCGGTCGAAGCCGGGACCGAACTCCGGCAAGCGCGCGAGAGCCGCCAGCGCCTGCCGCGCGTAGCGGCCGACCGGGACGGCGTCGGCGGCCAGCACCAGCTCGACGCCGGGCCGCGCGAGATCCTCGAGGCGCCGGACGGCGCCCACCCGCGGCGTGATGACCACCAGCCGGTTGTGGGCGAAGACCGCCGGCACGCCTTCGACCAGGCCGCTGTCCACGAGCTGGCTCATCCAGCGCTGGTCGGCCGAGGCGAACACGTCGGCGGGCGCGCCCTGCTCGATCTGGAGCGCGAGCTGCTGGGAGCCCGCGAAGTTGAACGTGACCTTGAGGCCGGGCGTCAGCCCCTGCAGCGTGTCGCCGAGGTCGGCGAACGCCCTGGTGAGGGACGCCGCGGCGTACACCGTCAGCGTCGAGGGCGGCACGCCGCGGGGAACCGGCGCGGCCAGCGCCAGGCAGGGCAGGGCGCCGAGCAGCGACCGCATCGTCCATCCACGCATCGCCGGGGTCACCCCTTCCCGATCATCACTTCGGTGGACTTGATCACGGCGAACACGTCGTCGCCACGGCGCAGGCGCAGCCGCCTCGCCGAGCCGCTGGTGATGATCGAAACCAGCTCCTGATCCCCGATCTGCACCCGGACTTCCGCCATCACGCCGTCGAGCTTCAGCGACCGGATCCGGCCGCGCAGCTGGTTGCGGGCGCTCAGCTCCACGGGCGCGGCCGCCAGCTCCGCCTCGCCCGCGCCCAGCAGGCGATCCAGCTCCTCGCGCCGGAACAGCCACTTCCGGCCGACCCGGACGGCCGGCAGCTTGCCCGCGCGCGACAGCCGCTGCACGCGCTTGACGCTGAGGTGCAGCACGGCTGCCGCCTCTGCCGCGTTCAGTGTGTTCATAGGTGTCTCTATGTATCTCAACGTGCCCAGAACGACAAGGGCGGCGGGATCAGTCGGCCTGCAGCGAGCTCCGTGGATCGGCGGCGGCAGCCGATCGTGCCGGGGCGAGACAGGCCGCGACGACGGCCCCGAGAAGCAGCAATGCCACCACGGCAAGGACGAGCGGGTCCCGCGGCGAGGTGTGGAAGAGCTGCGAGGCGAGCAGGCGACCGGTGACCGCGACGAGCGCGAGGCCCAGCGCGAGTCCCGCCACGCCGTAGCCCAGTCCCTGCGCGAGCAGCAGGCGCGCGAGGTCCCAGCCGCGGGCGCCCAACGCCACGCGGATGCCGAACTCGTGGGTGCGCTGCGCCCCGTCGAAGGCGATGACGCTGTAGAGCCCGACCATCGCCACGAGCAGCGCCAAGCCGCCGAACATCGCGAACAGCGCGGTGCCGAGGCGCCACGCGCGGAACTGATCGTCGAGGAGGGAAGGGACGGTGTGCACGGCGCCGTCCGGCAGGTCAGGCTCCATCGTCTTCAGCAGAGCCGTCAGCGGCGCGACGAGGCGGGCGGGATCGCTTACGCTGCGCACCATGATGTCGGGGGCCGACAAGCGCGGGTCCGATCCCAGTGGCACGTAGTACTGCATCAACGGAGGCTCCGACACGTTCTGCCGCACGCTCCCGATGATCCCCACGATGCTGCTGCAGGGCGGCTTGTCGTTGCCCGTCTGGATGGTCGTGATGTAAAGGCACTTCCCGAGCGCGTCCCCAGCAGGCCAGAGCCGGCGGGCCATCTCCGCGCTTACCAGCGCAACCGTTGCAGGCGCCGTGTACTCCCCCAGGGCGAACGTCCGGCCGCGCAGCAGCGGAAGACCGGCCGCGTCGAGGTAGTCCTGCCCTATCAGTGAATAGAACGGCCCACCTTCACTCGTGTTGTTCGGCAGCGAGGCGACTCCCTCGGCCCGCAGGTAGCTGACGCCGAAGCTGAACATCGGCAGCGCCTCCTCCTCGGCCGTCGCCGCGCGCACCCCGGGGATGTGCCGTACTCTCGCCAGCAGGGCGTCAATGTCGATCGGCGGCGCTTTCGGATCCTCACGCGCGGTGCTCGCCACCAACAGGTGACCCGCGTCAACGCCGAAGTCCACCTGAGTCGCCCGTGCGAGGCTACGCGCAAACAGGCCGAGACCGGCCAGGAGCGCCATGGTCAGCGCCACCTGGCCGATCATCAGGGTTCCGCGCACGCGCGAGCGCCGCCATGCCGAGAGCCGGACGCCGGCCCGAAGAGATGCGAGCACGTCTGGGCGCCCGCCGAGCAGGGCCGGCACGAGCCCCGTGAGGGTGCCGACGACGACGGCCGTCAGGGCGACGAAGATGAATACTCTGGTCCCGAAGAGCGGCGCGGCCCAATCCTCTTGCACGAGGAGCCTGCGCAGCACCTCGCCGCCGGCGGACGCGATCCAGGCCGCGGCGGCCCCCGCGACCGCCGCGAGCAGCAGGCTCTCGGCCAGGACGGAACGCAGCAGCCGCCAGCGGCTCACGCCCAGGGCGATCCGAATGCCGGTCTCACGCCGGCGGGCGAGCGCGCGCAGGAGAAGCAGGTTGGCGACGTTGGCCATCGCGATCAGGCACACGATCAGCGCCACCGCGGCGACCAGGAGCGAGAGACTCAGTGAATCGTCGTGCCGCCCGAGCTCGACTTGGCTGCGACCGGGAACGATGGAGCCGAGGACGACGGTGGCGCCGGGATCAGCCGCCGAGAACGGGCCAGTCGCGAGGAGCGCCTGGTGCCTCCGAAGGGCCAGCGTCAACTCGCCGGCGACCTGCTCGCGCGTGAAGCGCGGCCGCACGCGCGCCACCGCGTCGAAGACATAGTACCGGGTGTGTGGATTGCGGAGGCCGGGGCCGAACACGTCCTCGACGGCCACGCCGGCAGGCAGCCAGCAATCCACCGACTGCGGCGTCAGTCCGGAGAAGCCACGAGGCGCAACGCCCACGACCGTGTAGGCCCGTCGCTTCACATGGATGACGCGGCCAACGATAGACGTCAGGCCGCCGTAGCGGCCCTGCCAGAGCGCGTAGCTGATGACCGCCGCGGGAGAGCTGCCGGCCGAGTCGTCGGCGGGCAAGAGCACCCGGCCCAGCGCGGGGCGTACCCCGAGCACCTGGAAGTAGGTCGCCGACACCAGCTCGGCCCGCGCGTCCAAGGCGCCAGCCGCGTCGTCAAAGGGGACGGGCATAGCGCGGTGGAAGCCGAAGGCGACGGCCGCCGAGCGGGCCTGGTCGAAGAAGTCGAACTCCGTGAACAGGAACTGTCCCAGGAGTCTCTGTCCCCTGGTGTCGGGCTCCCCTTCCTTCGCATACAGCCGCACGACCTCCCCGGGGTCGCTGATGCCGATGGGCGCCCGCAGCAACAGTCGGTCGAGCACGCCGAACATCGCCGCCGTGGCGCCGAGGCCCAGCGCCAGCGTCAGCACCACGACCGCGGTGAAGCCCGGAGCGCGCGCCAGGCTGCGCGCGGCGAACCGGAGGTCGCTCCATACGGCCTCGAGCCAGTCGGCGCGGAGCCGGCGCCCGGTGTCCCGGTGATCGATCGCCGCCAACTCACGCCGGGCGCGCTTCACGTCGCCGAACTGCCGGAGCGCCTCGTCCCGCGCCGCGGCCGGGATCATCCCCGCGGCGACCAGCGCCTTGGTCTTGGTTTCGACGTGGAATGCGATCTCGGCGGCCACGTCGTCCTCGACGTCGCCGTGCCCACGGTAGAGGCGGAACAGCCGGCGGATCCCGCGGGGTAGCATCGTCAGGCAGTGCCGAGCACCCGCTCGACCGCTCGCGCGTATCGCGCCCACGTGGCCGTCTGCGCACGCAGCTGTCCGCGGCCCGCCGCGGTGAGACTGTAGTACTTGGCTTTCCGGCCGTTCTCCGACACGCCCCACTCGGCTTCGACCCAGCGCTGGGCGGCGAGACGGTGCAGCGACGCGTAGAGCGCGGCGTCCTCGACCCGCAGCTCCTCAGCCGTCGTGTCGCGGATCCACGCGGTCACCGCGTAGCCGTGGCGCGGTCCCCAGGCCAACGCCTTCAGCACCAGCATGTCGAGCGTGCCGCGGATCAGGTCGAGGTCTTTGGGCACTCAAGGTCTCCCCTCAGGTTCTGAGGGGCCAAGATGCGGCGCGCGCCGGGCCCGATCAAGTGCCGGGCGAGTCGGGTTTGACGGCGTGAGCTTGCGGTGCTCGCGGGCCCCCACTAGGAATCGAGCCGTGGAGCTTTCAGAGACCGCCGCGGACCGGTTCTCCCGGCCGAGGCACCCGTGAGATCGCCGCTCGCCGCCGCGGGACTCCTGTGGCTGGCCTGGGTCGTGTCGTGGACCGTGGCACGGCTGTGGGCCGACCGCGCCGCGGCGCGGCCGGACCTGCGCCGGCAGCTCCCATACTTCGCCTTGATCGTCGCGGGCGCCGTGCTCCTGTTCGGCAGCAAGGTGGCCGGCTGGCCCGATTGGACGTCGTGGCGGACCGGACCGGCGGCCGGCTGGGCTCTCCTCGGCTGCGTCGCGCTGGGTCTTTCGTTCACGTGGTGGGCGCGCCTGCACCTCGGGCGGCTGTGGTCGAGCAGCGTCACGCGCAAGGCGGAGCACCGCATCGTTGACACCGGGCCGTACGGCCTGGTACGCCACCCGATCTACACCGGCCTGATGCTCGCCGCGCTCGCCACCGGCGTGCTGCGCGGCAACGTGCTGGCGCTCGCGGGCGCCGTCGTGCTCGTGTTCGGCGTGTACCTGAAGGCGCGACTCGAGGAGGGCTTCCTGCGCGAGCAGATGAATCCGGGAGAGTACGACGCCTACGCGCGACGGGTGCCGATGTTGGTGCCGTTCGCGCGCCGGGTCCGCCGCTAGAGCGACCCCGCCGAGACCAGGGCGACCGGCGGCGTGTGCGCCGCGCGCCAGGCGGGCACGAACGTCCCCGCCAGGGCGGCGCCGCCGAGAAGCAGCGCGGACCACGCCACCCCGCCCGGATCCCACGCCGGCAGGCTTCCGGCCAGGGCGTGCACCGCGTCCCACACCATCAGGCCCACCCACACGCCGAACGCCGTGCCCCACGCAGCGACGGCCGCCGCGCGCGCCAGGACCCAGCGCATGATCTGGCGGCGGCGCGCGCCGCTCGCGCGGCGCAGCCCCAGCTCGCCGAGGAGGGACGTCACCCACAGCCACATCACCGAGAAGGTGCCGAGGCTCGCGACCGCGAGCATCGCCCAACCCTCTCCGCCGAAGGCGCGCGCGAACCAGCGGAGCGGAGCGGCCTCGGCGGCGAGCAGGGACGCCTCGCTCGCCGGCCCCGACGCGGCCGCGTCCGGCCCGAGGGCGGCGCGCACCGCCGCCGGCACCGCGGGCGGTCCCCGGCCGGTGCCGCGCACCAGCAGGTCCGCGCCGGCCGCGGGGTGCTGGAGGATGCTGGCGTAGACCACGTACCGCGGCTCGAGCGTTCCCCCGAGCCCGGGCGGCGTCGCGTCGTCCACGACGCCGACGACTGTGTGGTCGCGGTCGGCGCCGTACCCGAGGGCGATCGTGCTGCCGAGCGGGGCGACGTGCAGGGCGAGCGAGCGGTTCACGACCACCACGCGCGGCGCGCCCCAGTCGTCGGCGGCGGTCAGGGCGCGACCGGCCACCACGTGCAGCCTCAGCAGCTGGAAGCTGTCGGCCGAGAGCACGTGTTGCACCGCGTAGAAGGCGCTTTCGCCGGCCGCCATCCCGACGTGCCCGAGGCCGACGAGCGCGCCGGCGCTGGACAGGCCGGCGAGCGCCACCGCGTGATCCGCCGCCAGCGCCTTCAGCAGGCCCGCGTAGCCGGCGGCTCGGGCGGGCACCGGCAGCGAAGCGGCGTCGACGCGGTACACCTGGTCGCCGGCGCCGGCGGCGGTCGCGGCCGGCGCGACGCGGCCCGCGCCGACGCGCAGCATCGCGGCGGCGCCGAGCACCGTGAGGCTGAGGCCGAGCTGCACGGCCGGCACCACCAGCGCGAGCGGCGTCGGATCCACCGTGTTGCTGCGCGCGGGGCGGCGCGCGACGGCCACCGGAAGCAGCGCGCCGAGGAGGATCGTCCCGGTCACGACGGCCGCCGCGCAAGCGGCGAGGTGCCCGGCGGCGGGCGCGAGCGTGCCCGGCCACGCGCCCGCGAGCAGGCGCTCGGCGGCGAACCCCAGCGCTCCCCCGGCGAGGAGCGCGGCGGCGGCGACCGCGAGGCCTTCGACCAGCAGGGTGAGGAGCAGCGCGCGGCTCGACGCACCGACCGCGCGCCGGATGGCGATCTCCGGCCCGCGCGCCGAAGCCCGCGCGACGCACAGCGCCACGAGGGTCAGGAGCGCCACCGCCACGAGCGCGCAGGCGACGCCGAGCAGCAGCTTGAAGAGGAGCGCGACGGCGGCCTGGCGCAGCTCGGCCGGACCCTGCGCGGCGTTGATCCAGAGGAAGCCGGCGTCGAAGGGGAGGGGGCCCGGCACCCGGAGCCGCGTGAGCGTCCCGGCCGGCGCGGCCAGGCGCGCGACCGGCAGGGCCGCGATCAGCGCCAGCGCGCCGGTCGCGGCGGCGAGCGCCGCCGTGCCCCAATACGCCCGCAGGCCGTCCAGCGCGGAGCCGAGACTCCGGCCCGGGCCGGGCCTGCGCCGGCCGGCCGACGAGGTGGCCATGGCGCTAACAGTCGGGCGATTCGGCGACGACCGCAAGTTCGGTCCGGCAAACGAAAACGGCGCCCGGGATCCGGGCGCCGTTCGCGTGCGATGCGTGCGGTGGGCTAGATGCCGAGGTCGGCGCGGCCCATGGATTCCCAGTCTTCCGGCGGGCCCCACA
>Ga0335080_10003723_pt1 | contig 15457 bp, 14 predicted proteins | sample Lox_Sample_34_FD_206720 | JGI IMG/M metagenome (GOLD analysis project Ga0335080, IMG submission 206720) | Soil microbial communities from Loxahatchee National Wildlife Refuge, Florida, United States - Lox_Sample_3.4 | ecosystem: Environmental > Terrestrial > Soil > Wetlands | place: USA... | reverse complement strand
CGTCACCCGGGGCGGTCCTGCCCGGGATCGTCGGGGGGATCGCCTTGCTGCTCGCGCTCTATGCTTTCTCGGTGCTGCCCGTGAATCTCGCCGGAATCTTCCTGATCCTCTTCGGCATCGGCCTCTTTGCCGCCGAGGTGAAGGTCGTCAGCCACGGCCTGCTCGCCGTCGGCGGCGCGGTCGCGCTCGTCGCCGGCTCGCTGCTTCTTTTCTCGGGCGGCGACGGCCGCGGAGTCTACCGGGTAGACCTCGGCATCCTCGTGCCGTCGCTCGTCCTGGCGCTCGCGCTCGTCGCTCTCCTCACGGCGCGAACCGTGCAGATGCGCCGACGGCCGACGACGACGGGAGCCGCGGGGATGATCGGGGCCACGGCCCGCGTCGTGGAGCCGTTCGCCGGCGGGGAGGGCAGGGTCCACGTCTTCGGGGAGTACTGGGACGCGCACGGCCCGGCAGATCTGGCGCCGGGCGATGACGTGCGCGTCGTGCGCGTCGAGGGTCTGAGGCTTCGAGTCGAACGGAGGACGTGATGCCCGCCACATTTCCGGGGATCCTCATCGCCGGTTTCATCGCGCTCGTGCTCTTCTTCAAGTGGATCAACGTTCTGAAGGAGTACGAGCGGGCCGTGACCTTCTGGCTCGGCCGCCTGGGGCGCGAGGCGAAGGGACCGGGGCTCGTGCTCATCTTCTGGCCGTTCGAGACGATGGTGCGGATGTCGATGCGGACCGTCGTCCACGACGTCCCGACGCAGGACATCATCACGAAGGACAACGTCTCCGTGAAGGTCAACGCGGTCGTCTACTTCCGCGTCGTGGACCCGAACAAGGCCGTCGTGCAGGTCGAGAACTATCTGTACGCGACGTCGCAGCTCGCGCAGACGACGTTGCGCAGCGTGCTCGGGCAGGCTCTGCTCGACGAGCTGCTCTCCGAGCGCGAGAAGCTGAATCTGGCTCTTCAGAAGGTGATCGACGAGCACACGAGCCCCTGGGGCGTGAAGGTCTCGCTCGTCGAGGTCAAGCAGGTGGACCTGCCGCCCGAGATGCAGCGCGCCATGGCCAAACAGGCCGAAGCCGAGCGCGAGAAGCGCGCCAAGATCATCCATGCGGAGGGCGAGTATCAGGCCGCGACCATGCTCTCCGAGGCCGCCGAAATCATCGGCCGGCAGCCGGCCACGCTGCAGTTGCGCTATCTCCAGACGCTGACCGAGATCGCGAGCGAGAAGAACTCGACGATCGTCTTCCCGCTGCCGATCGAGCTGTTGAAGAATTTCATCGCGAAGGACAAGGCCTGAGGCTCGGTTAGGATTTGGGCGTGCCGGAGCCCCGCACCCACTATCAGCTCTCGTTCACGGCGAAGCAGGGGATGGCGTTCTTCGTCCTCTGTCTGCTCGCGCTCGGCGCCTCGTTCTTCTTCGGCCTGATGGCGGGCCTGACCGGCCGCTCTTCGCCGGCGGCCGCTTCCGCGGCGCTCGCGACCCCGGTTCCGGTGTCCGCCGCGCCCTCGCCCTCCGAGACGCCCGAGGCATCGGACACTCCGTCGGAGACGCGGATCGCCGGCGAGCCCGAGAATCGTCCCCCGGCGAATGCCCCGACGGCTCCCGCCGTTCTTCAGGCGTTCGAGGACCGCGGCGCCGACGAGCCGGCCCCGGTACCGATCGCGAAACACGCTTCGGCGCCGGCCGCTCCAACGGCGGGGCCCGCCTCCGGAACCTGGATCCAGGTCGCGTCCCTCGGGTCGCGCTCCGAGGCCGAGGCCCTCGCCGGCCGTCTGACGCGTCACGGCTTCAAGGCGCAGGCGGCGCCGGCGCAGGGGCCGAAGGGCACCGTCTTCCGCGTGCGCGTCGGGCCATACCGCTCCGAGCCGGAGGCCTCGCGGGCTGCGGAGCGCCTGAGGCGCCAGGAGAAGATCTCCCAGACCTGGATCGTGACGGAGGGTCGGTGAGCGCGGCGTTTCCGGTGCGCGCGCCCGAATGGATCCGCGGCAAGCGGCTCCGTCTCGCCGAGCTCCACGACGTCAAATCGCTCATGCGCCGGACCGCGCTCTCGACGGTCTGCGAAGAGGCGCGCTGCCCCAATCGCGGCGAGTGCTTCTCGCGAGGGACGGCGACGTTTCTCCTGCTCGGCGACGTCTGCACGAGGGCGTGCGGGTTCTGCGACATCGCGACGGGGAAGCCGCGGCCCGTCGATCCCCTCGAGCCGTCCCGCGTCGCCGCGGCGGCGCGCGAGCTGCGCCTCTCGTTCGTCGTCCTGACGTCGGTGGACCGCGACGACCTCCCCGACGGCGGCGCGGCGCATTTCGCCGCGGCGATCGCGGCGCTGCGGCGTCTGGATCCCGCTCCGGGAGTCGAAGTCCTCACGCCGGACTTCCGCGGGCGCTTCGACTCGCTGCGGGTCGTCGTGGACGCGCGGCCGGACGTGTTCAACCACAACGTCGAGACCGTGCGTCGGCTCTACGCGGCCGTGCGGCGCGGGGCGAGCCTCGACCGCTCGCTGGGACTGCTCGCGGCGGCGAAGATCCTCGATCCGGCGCTCACGACGAAGTCCGGGCTGATGCTCGGCCTCGGAGAAACCGAGGCGGAAGTGCGGGAGCTCCTCGGGCTTCTGCGGGACGCCGGCGTGGACATCGTTACCATCGGACAGTACCTGCGGCCCTCTCGGGAGAGCCTCCCGGTGGTCGAGTACGTCCGGCCGGAGGTGTTCGAGCGGCACCGCGAGGCCGGCGAGCGGATGGGATTCCGGCACGTCTTCTCGGGACCCTTCGTGCGCTCCTCCTATCGCGCCGAGGAGGCGCTCGCCGCGGCCGGCGGCGCCTGAGTTGAACCGCGCGGGCTGGAGGACGCCGGCGGCCGGCGTCGTGTCGGGCATCCTCTTCGCCCTGGCGTTCCCGCCGTTCGGCTGGGTAGTTTTGCTTCCTCTCGCGCTCGTTCCATGGCTCGTCGCCCTCGCGCGCGAGGAGAGCCGGTGGCGGGCGCTCCTTTCGGGACTCCTCTTCGGTCTGACGACGTGGTGCCTCTCGATCTCTTGGATCACGTACGTCGTGACGCACTTCGGCGGCCAGGGCCGCGCCATGGGTGTCGTCTGCCTCGTGCTCCTCGCGGCGATCCTGGCGGAGTGGCCGGCGGCCGTCGCCTTCACGGCGGTCGCCTGCGCGCCGGCGGGGTCGCCGCGCCGTCTCGCCGTGTTTCCGGTTCTCTGGATGGCGTCGGAGCACCTGCGCTCGTTCGTTTACGGCGGCTTCCCCTGGAACCTGACGGGGAACGCCCTCTACCAACGGCCGGTCTGGCTGCAGACGGCTTCGGTCGGCGGCGTCTATCTCGTCGGCGGGCTCCTCGTCGCGGTCTCGTGTCTACTCGCCGCCGCGGTGGCCTTCCGGCGAGCGAAGCCGCTCGTCGCCGCCGCGATCCTCGTGCTCGCGGCGGGCGCCTTCGGAGCGGCGCGCCTCGCGCGGCGTCCGAGCGACGGCGCGGCGCCGACGCTCTCGGTCGCGCTCCTCCAGCCCAACGTCAGCCAGGAGTCGCGGCTCGGCGGGAGCGCCGGCGAGGTGTACGAACGGGTGATCGGGATGGCGCGCGACGCGGCGGCCGAGGAGCCGAACCTGCTCGTGATCCCCGAGTCCGCCTTTCCGATCTACTGGGACCGCAGCCCGCGGCTCCGGCAGGACCTGTCGGGGGTCGCGGGCGCCGCGAGCGGGTTCGTGATCTTCAACGACGTCGAGGAGCTGCCGGACGGGCGGTACTTCAACGTGGCGCGCCTTCTCGGACCGAGCGGTCTCGTCGGCCCGCCCTACCGCAAGGTGCACCGCGTGCCGTTCGGCGAGTACGTGCCGCTGCCGAGGCTCTTCTTCTTCGTCCGCCAGGTCTCGACGGAGATCGGCGAGTTCTCGGCGGCGGCCGCGCCAACGACGCTCGAGATGCCCGGTGCCCGGATCGGCATCGGAGTCTGCTACGAGATTCTCTATGCCGGGCTCGTTCGGGAAGAAGCTTCGCGTCTCGGCGCGAATCTCCTCGTGACCATCTCGAACGACTCCTGGTACGGGCGCGCCGGCGCCCAGGAACAGCATTTCGCCGGAGCGGTGCTGCGGGCGGTCGAGACGCAGCGGTATCTCCTCCGGGCGGCGATCACGGGGATCTCCGGCATCGTGGATGAGAAGGGACGCATCGTCGGAGAGCTTCCGCGCGACACCTCCGGCATCCTGCGCGGCACGGCGCGCCTCGAATCGGCGCGCACCTTCTGGACTCGTTGGGGCTACTGGCTGCCGCGGCTGGCCGACGTCTTCGCGGGGGCCGTGCTACTCTTCGGCGTCGCCGGCCTCGCCCACGGCCGCCGGCGGCGATCCTCATGACCGAACGCGACGACCTCATCTCCGCCCTTCGGGGCGCCTCGGGGCGGCTGGACGCGCTCCGGGGCTATCTTTGATGTCGACGCCGCGCGGCGCGCGCTCGACGGGCTGAGGGAGAAGAGCGCCGCTCCCGACTTCTGGTCGCGGCCGGCGGAGGCACAGGAGCTTCTTCGCCAGAGCCGCGCCGAGGAGAAGACGCTCGAGACCGCAACCCGCGTCGCATCGATTCGCGGGGAGCTCGAGACGTTCGCAGAGCTCCTCGAGGAAGGCGAGTCCGCCGAAGCCGACGCGCGCGAGGCCCTGGCGGCCGCCCAGACCTTCGCGGCAGAGCTCGAGCTTTCCGTCAAGATGTCCTCGCCCGAGGATTCGCGGAACGCCTGGCTGATGATCCACGCCGGCGCCGGGGGAACCGAGTCGCAGGACTGGGCCGAGATGCTGCTGCGGATGTATCTCCGTTTCGTGGAGTCGCGCGGCTGGAAGGGCGAGCTCATCGACCGGCAGGACGGCGAGGAGGCCGGGCTCAAGAGTGCCACGCTCCACGTCGTCGGCGACCACGCCTACGGGTATCTCAAGGGCGAGATGGGGGTGCATCGCCTCGTCCGCATCTCGCCGTTCGACGCGGCGAAGCGCCGGCATACGTCCTTCGCCTCGGTCTACGTCTCGCCGGAGGTCGACGAGGACATCGAGATCGAGATCGCCGACAAGGATTTGCGCGTGGACACCTACCGCTCGAGCGGGGCCGGCGGCCAGCACGTCAACGTGACGGACTCGGCCGTGCGGATCACGCACCTGCCGACGGGAATCGTCGTGACGTGCCAGAACGAGCGGAGCCAGGGGCGCAACCGCGAGATGGCGATGCGGGTCCTGCGCGCGCGCCTCTACCAGAAGGCGCTCGACGAACGGCGCGCCGAGGAGGACAAGCGGGTCGGCGACAAGAAGGCGATCGAGTGGGGCAGCCAGATCCGCTCGTACGTGCTGCATCCTTACCGCATGGTGAAGGACCATCGCACCGGCCACGAGACCGGCGACACGGACCGTGTTCTCGACGGCGATCTGACGCCGTTCATCGAGGCCTACCTCAAGGCCTCGGCCGACTCCAGCCGGGCGGCCGCGAGTTGACGGGGCCGGCGGGCCCGGCCGCCCCGCCCGGGTGGATGAGCGAAATCCGCGGGCGGCTGGCGCGAAGGCCGCCGGCGGCTCTCGATGTCCCCGAACGTCTGCGCCGCGCGGGAGTCCTCGTCCCGCTCTTCGTGCGCGAGGCGCACCTCTGGATTCTCTTCACCCGCCGGACCGATTCCGTGGAGCACCATCGAGGGCAGATCTCGTTTCCGGGGGGCGGCGAGGAGCCCGAAGACGCGAACCTCTGGGAGACGGCGCTCCGCGAGAGCGAGGAAGAGCTCGGCATCCGGCCCGAGGACGCCGTCGCGCTCGGCCGTCTCTCGCCTCTGACGACCGTGACGGACTTCTATGTCGAGCCCTACGTTGCGGCGATCCCGCAGCCGTACGTCTTCCGCCCGGCGGCCGCGGAGATCGCCGAGGTCATCGAGGTCCCGATCGCCGCGCTGCAGAATCCGGCGATCCTCGAGAAGCGGATGCTGCCCGGACGGGCGGAGCCCGTCCTCTTCTACCACTACGGTGAGCAGGTGATCTGGGGAGCGACCGCGCGGATGGTCTCGGAGCTATTGGAAGCGCTCGCCTAGAAGACGCGGCCGACAGGATCAGCCGGAGCGAGGCGTGGAGATCAGGCGAGCGGTCGAGCCGGTGTTGGCGACTTGCCTGCCGGTGTCGCAGCCAGATCTCCGCGCAAGCTCCGGCGACGCTTAGTGTTTATAGGCCTTTTCGCCGGCCTCGACCCGGATCGCGAGGCGATTCTCGGCCGGAGGCAGCGGACAGGTCGCGTACGGCGTGAACACGCACGGCGGGTTGTACGCCTTGTTGAAATCCAGGACCGTGCGGTCCCCGGCCGGGGGAGATGCATAGAGAAAGCGGCCGGCGCCGTACGTGTCGGTTCCGTTGGTCTGGTCGCCGAAGATGACGAAGAAATCCGTTTCGCCGCGCTCGAGGACGGGGTCGAGACGGTAGGTCTTTCCGCCGCGCTGGAAGACGAGCGCGCCGGGGCAATCCTCCTGGTCGACGCTCCCGAGAATGTTGGGGACCGCGACCTTCTTCGGCGGATCGTACGGCTCGAATCGCGCCTCGACCCGCCAGCTCGGGTCGATCGGGAAATAGTCGAGGCCGTGGAAGCCGCGGCGGGCTTCGCTGTCGCTGTCCTTGACGCGCACGCCGAGCCGGTCGCCGCGGGAGATCAGGTAGAAGGTCAGCGTGCCGACGGAGAGCGGCGTCGGATCCCCGTCCTTGTCGGAGCGCAGCGCGAGCGTCGTGACGGGCGCGCCGGCCGAAGTCACGCCGGCGCCCGGAGCCCCGTGGAAGGTGGCGGCGTCGCCGGAGCGATCGAGAGTTCCGAGGAACGGCGCCGCCTTGCCCGCCGGCAGCACGACGCGGTTAGCCGGGTCGCTGCCCACCGCGTTCTTGCCCGGCTCGAGCCAGGAGAGCCCGACGAGCGTCAGCCAGCCCTCCGGCGACCGCAGGCGCTCGAGCCGGCGGGCGCGCCAGCGCTCGATCTCCTGCCGGTGCTCCGGAGGGTCGGCGGGCGGGAGAGCGGGAGCGGCGCCCATCACCGTGGACGCGGCGACCGCAGCAAGCGACGCGGCGCGGAGGAGAACGGCGAGATCCACAATCGCGTGCGGGTCAGCTCGCCTTCTCGATCGCGAGCAATTGCTGCGCGCGGTCGAGGTTCGCCTTCGCCGGCGCCAGACCGGCGTTGAGCGCGAGCGCCTTCTGGAACGCGGTGATCGCATCGCCGTAGGCGCCGCGCCGCACGCGCGTCACCCCGAGGTTGTTCCAGAGTGTCGCGGAGTCGGGCCGGGCCTCGATCCCTTTCTGCAGCGCCGCCTCGGCCTCCGGAAGCTTGCCGGCGTCCGCGAGCGACGCCGCGAGGCCGGCCGCGGACTCTTCGCTGGACGGGTCGATGTGGAAGGCGGCCGCGTAGGCCGTGGCCGCGTCGTCGGGCTTCTTGAGCTTACGGCGAACGTCTCCGAGCACCGTCCAGACGGGGACCTCGTTCGGCGCGAGCCGCGACGCCTCCGAGAGCTCGCGCTCCGCCTCGCGGAGCAGGCCCTTCTTGCGGAAAACGCGGCCGAGATTCTCGTGATACACGGACCGCTGCGGCGCGAGCTTCACGGCCTGCACCATTTCCTCGATCGCACGGTCGAGCTCTCCCGATCGGCAGAGGAAGACGCCGAAGTCGTTGTGGGCCTCGGCCGAGGACGGGTCGATCTCGATCGCGCGGCCATAGGCGAGGCGCGCGGCGGTCAGGTCCTTCAGTTCTTCCATCGAACGCCCGAGCCCGAGCGCCGCGGCGACGTTGTTGGGCGCGAGATCGAGCGTGCGCCGGTACAGGCTGCCCGCCGTGTTCCACTTGCCCTGGCGCTCGGCGAGCACCGCGAGGCCGTATTGCGATCGCGCGTTGGACGGGTCGATGCCGACGGCCGCCGTGAACTCGCGCTCGGCATCGGCCTCTTTGCCTCCCGCGAGGAGCAGGTCGCCCAGCAACGCGTGCGCGTCGGCGTTGCGGGCGTCGGCCTCGACGGCGCGGCGGGCGGCGCCCTCCGCGCCCCGCGCGTCGCCGGCCTTGAGGAGATTCTCCGCCGATTGGAGCCAGGCGCCGGCGGCCACGGGACCCGTGACGGCCGCGGGCGCCGCCGCCGAACCGCCGATCGGCGCGGTCGTCACCGAGCCGCGCTCGAGCTCGGTCGCGCGCCGCCGTTCCTGGTCGGCCTCGCTCGCCCTGCCGAGCCGGTCGTAAGCCTCTCCGAGCAGGCGGTGGAGCTCCGGGTCGCTGCTCGCGGCGCCGCGCTTGAGGCTCGTGACCGCGTCCTCGGCATTGCCCTGCTGGAGCTTCTCGCGCCCGTCCTGCTTGATCGCCGTCACGTCGATCCCGGCGTCGGCTGCGCCCGTGACCTCCGTGCGCACGACCTGGGCGAGTCGCGCGAAATCGGGGCTGTAGAGGTCGCCGGCGACGGCCAGGGACGGCTTCGCGGTGAACGCGGCCTTGAGCGACTCGCGGGCGTTCTTTGCGTTGCCGCCGATGTAGAAGGACCACGCTGCCTGCAGAAACAGGTCCGCCTGGCGGTCGGCCGACAGTCCGGCGGTGCGCGCGGCCTTCGAATACTTGTCGCCGGCCTGGGCGAAGAGTCCCGAATCGAAGGCGCGTTTCGCTTCCGCCTCGAGACCCGACGTGTCCTGGGCCGGCAGCGTCAGCGCGGCCGACAGGAGCGCCGCCGCGAGCGCCATGGTCTTGCGCGTCATCTCTTACCCTCCCGGCTCGATGGGAACCGCGGGTCCCGGCGACCACGGGACTTCGGCGCCCTGCGCGACGGAGATCTCCCGGTTGGCGGGCTGGAAGCCCTCGCGAAGAACGATGATTCGATGGGTGCCGGGCGAGAGGCGCACCCGCTCCGTGGCGGACTGCACCGTTGCCTTGTACTTGCCGTCCACGATGATCGACGCGCCGATCCAGGTCGGGTCGGTCTGCAGGACGAGGGAGCCGATCGGGAACTGGTAGGCGATCGGCGGCGCTCCGCTGGGACCGACCTTGAACGTCTCTTCGTGCGTCGGCAGGCCCGTTGCCTCGAATTTGTACCGATGCGTTCCTTCCTCGAGCTCGACGCGGCGTGCAGGAACCGACGGGCCGATGACTTTGCCGTCCACCGAGAGGGTCGATGGCGGTATCGACGAGAACTGAACTGCGAACCGCTTCGGCGCCGCGGGCTTCGCGGTCGGCGCGGGAGTCTCGGCGGCGGCCGGCGGAGGAGGCGCGGCCGTCGGGACCGCCGGTTTCGCGTCCACGCCGAGCACGGGCGTGGGCAGGTCCGAGGGCGCCGCGGCCGTCGGGGCGGCGGCGGCGGGAGCCTGCGCCGGAATGGGCGCCGTCGACGGAGCAGGCCCCGTGCGGCCACGGGACAGAAACCACCCGCCGGCTCCGGCGAGCGCCACCGCGACCACCGCGACGCCGATCAGAAGCCCCCGGCGCGATTGATCCTGCTCGGCGGAGGTCGCGATGCGCGCACCGACGACGGTCGCCTCGCCGGGGTCGCGGAAGTTGACGAGCTCGAGCCCCGCAGCCGGGGGCGCGGGGGGGCGGGCGGTCGTGGCGGGGGGCGTGGGTCGTGCGGAGGCGGGAGCCGGCGCGCGCGCGAGCGCGCCGGACGGCGGCGTGATGTGCACCGTGTCCACGCCGCGCGACGGCGTTGCGAGCGTCGCGTCCAGGTCCGACACGTCCGCCGTGAGCCGCGCGATGTTCGAGTAGCGGGCGGAGGCGCCGGTCAGCTCCCGGTACAGAGCGTGCAGATCCCGCAGGAGATCCTGCATCGACGGGAAGCGCTTGTCCGGCGACTTCTCGATCGCGCGCCGCACGACGGCGGCGAGCGCCGGCGGGACGTCCGCCGCGACCGACTCGACCGGTTCCGGCTGCTCGTTCAGGATCCGATAGAGCACCGTCGAGAGGTGCTCCCCGCGGAAAGGCTTCCGGTAGGTCAGCAGCTCGTACGAGAGGACGCCGAGGGCGAAGATGTCGGTCCGGCGGTCCACCGCCTCGCCGCGGATCTGCTCGGGCGCGAGGTAGGCCGACGTGCCGAGCGTGATGCCGGTCTGCGTCAGATTGGACTCGCTCTCGAGGGACTTCGCGATGCCGAAATCCATGATCTTGACGTTGCCGTCGTCGGTGACCCGGATGTTCGCCGGCTTGATGTCCCGGTGGACGATCTGCGCCTCGTGCGCATAGTGGAGTCCCTCGGCGATCGACATCAGGATCTCGACTTTGCGGACGACCGGAATAGGATCGCCGCGCTTGATCTTCTTGTCGAGGTCCTCGCCGGTCAGGAACTCCTGGACGATGTAGGGGACCCCGTTCTCGACGCCGAAGTCGTAGATGGTGGTGATGTTGCGGTGGTGGAGGTTGCCGGCGAGCTCCGCCTCCCGGAAGAACCGGCTCTTGATCTCCTCGTCGTTGATGGAGCACGTCTTGATCGCGACCGTCCGTTTGATGAATGGGTCGCGGCCCCGAAAAACGGCGCCGAAACCGCCGACTCCGATTTGCTCGGCGATCTCGTACTTCCCGATCTTTTCCAGCATCGCGGGCGTTCAGTCTAACCGATCGGTTCCGATTTTCGGGGGAGCCCGCCGAGGACGCGGGCGGAAGCCGTTCGCGGTCTTCGGCTTGGCGAGGGCGGCCCCGCGGGGCGCCGTCCGCGAGGCTAAACTCGGTCCGTGAGAAGAACGGTCGTCGCGGCGCTTTCGCTTTCGGCGGCCGTCCTCTCGTGCCGCCGGGAGGGCGGCCGGCCGGCGGTCGATCCGGGGAAGGCCGTCCGCGAGCTCCCGGGCGGATCGCTCCTTCCGACGCCCGCGTTTCGGCCCCCGGCGGACGGGATCTTGACGGCGGACCAGGTGGACCGCTTTCTCCGGGTCCGGCGTGCCGCGAAGGGCCGCACCGACGCCGAGTCCGCGCGAGCCCTGGACATCTCGCCCGAGGAAGTCTCCTGGACGCGCGCGCGGATCGTGGAGGCGATGGTGGCGCTCGACGAACGCCGGGTGCGCGAGTCGTCGGCGGAGGTCTACGCGAAGACGCTCGCGACGCTCCGAGCGGCGCGCGCCGGTGTGACGAACGCCGAGCGCGCGAAGGCGCTCGAGGAGCAGATCGCGACGCTCGAGCGCGAGCGGTCGTCGCTTCGCGGCACGGAGACGCCCGGACCCGCGCTCGCGGCCAACATGCAGCGGGTCGCCGCGCGCCGCGCGGAGATCGAGCCGCTCGCCCCGTGAGGCGCCTCCGGGACTGGCTCGAAGAGGAGATCGCGTCCGGCTCCTTCCCCGGCGGAGCGACGCTCGTCGGTTCCGCCGATGCGGTGCTCGCGTCGGCCTGGTCCGGCCACGCCGCGGTCGAGCCCGACCGGGCTCCGCTCGCCGAGACGACGGTCTTCGATCTCGCGAGCCTCACCAAGCCGCTCGCGACGGGAGCGCTCGTCCGCCGAACCGTCGGCCGCGGCCTGGCCCTCGCCGACCCGCCCGGACGGTATCTGCCCGAATGGAAGCGGACGCGCTACGACGGCGTCACGATCGAGAATCTGCTCACCCACACCTCGGGCCTTCCCGCCTGGTTCCCGTTCTACGCGCGGGGCGAGGGCAAGGCGGCCTATCGCCGCACGCTCGGAGACCTCGCGCTGGAGCGCGTTCCGGGGTCGGCCGTCGTCTACAGCGACGTCGGATTCCTCGTTCTCGGGGAGATCCTCGAGGAGATCCACTCCGCTCCGATCGACCGCTGCTACGAGGATCTCGTCGCGGGTCCGGCCGGCTCGGCCGCGAGGTTCCTGCCCGGGCCGGAGATCTCGTGCGCCGCGACGGAGCGGGGGGATCGTTACGAGCGGGCGATGACCGAGAGGCTCGGCCTCGCGTACGCACGATTCCGGGACGGCGTCGTGCGGGGCGAGGTTCACGACGGCAACGCCTTCCGACGCGGGGGCGTCGCGGCGCACGCGGGCCTTTTCGGAACGGCGGAGGACGTCTGGCGTCTCGCGCGGCCGTGGCTCGATCCGGCGGCCGCCGACTTCACTCGCGACCGCACTCCGGATCTGCCCGAGGCCCGGGGCCTCGCCTGGCAGGGCAGCCGCGGCGCCGGCTCCGCCGTGCCGGAGTTCCCGGCCGCGGCGTTCGGCCACACGGGGTTCACCGGCACGTCGGTCTGGATCGATCCAACTCGGGACCGAATCTTCATCCTCCTGACGAACCGGATTCATCCCGAGGTACGCGACGTGAACTTCCACGAGGTGCGCCGGCGATTTCACCGCATCGCGCTGTCGCTGCTATAGTTCGGCCCCTCATGGAGGACATCGTTCTCCTCGCCGGCGCGCGGACTCCGATGACGGAGTACAACGGCGCGTTCGCGGACGTCTCGGCCATCGAGCTCGGGGTCCACGCCGCCAAGGAAGCCCTCGCCCGGAGCCGCACGGAGCCCGGCGAGATCGACCACGTCATCTTCGGCAATGCCCTCCAGACCTCCGGAGACGCCATCTACGGGGCGCGCCACGTCGCGCTGAGGAGCGGCGTCCCGAAGGAGGTCCCGGCCCTGACGGTGAATCGCCTGTGCGGGTCGGGGTTCGAGGCGATCGTACAGGCAGCGCACCGGATCCAGCTCGGCGAAGCACGGACGGTGCTCGCCGGCGGGATGGAGAACATGACGCAGGCGCCGCACGTCATCCGCGGGGCGCGAAAGGGGTTCCGGCTGGGCCAGGGCCAGCTCGAGGACTCCCTCATGGTGGCGCTCTTCGATTCCTATGCCGGCCTTTACATGGCGCAGACGTCCGACCGCGTCGCCGCCAGGTACGGGATCACCCGGCAGGCGCAGGACGAGTACGCCCTCTCCTCGCAGAAGCGGGCCGCGGCGGCCTGGCAGGCGTGCCGCCTGTCGGAGGAGGTCGTCGCAGTCGAGGCTCGTTCCGGCAAGAAGACGGTCCGCGTCGAGAAGGACGATCACCTGCGGCCCGACACGACGCTCGAGGCGCTCGCCGCGCTGCCGCCGTCTTTCGGCAAGGACGGACAGGTTACGGCCGGGAACGCGTCCGGGATCGTGGACGGCGCGGCCGCCGTCGTCGTCACGACCGCCTCGCGCGCGAAAGAAAAGGGGCGGAAGCCGCTCGGGCGCCTCGTGTCTTCCGCCGTCGTCGGATGCGATCCGGAGCTGATGGGCCTGGGACCGGCGCCGGCCGCCCGCGCGGCGCTCGCGCGCGCCGGATTGAAGCTCGAGCAGATCGATCTCTGGGAGATCAACGAGGCGTTCGCGGGACAGATCCTCGGCGTCGTCGCGGAGCTCGGTCTCGACCGCGAGAAGCTCAACGTCAACGGCGGCGCGATCGCGCTCGGCCATCCGCTGGCCGCGACCGGCACCCGATGCACCCTGACGCTCCTGTACGAAATGCGGCGGCGCGGCGTCCGCTACGGCGTCGCGGGCGCCTGCATCGGCGGGGGCCAGGGAATCGCCGTGGTCGTCGAGTCGGCCGCCTGAGACTCGGAGTGGCGGCTGGACTGGAGCGAGCGGATCCTCGACTTTCCCGTTCGGGCCGCCGCCGTTGCGGATTTTCTGCGAAGCCTCCGGGCGCACGGCTCGGCGGACCTGAACGCGCTCCTCTCGACGTTCAACGACGGGGGACTCGCGCGCGAAAGCCTCGCGTACTGGAAGGACCACGGGTGGGTGTCGGTGGCGCCCGACACGCCGCTCATCGCGCTCGCGGGGCCGCGCTTCGACGTGCGTCTCTCGCTCTCGCAATTCTGCGGCGCGGCGCCGCCACCGCCGCCACCCGAGGAGGAGCAGGACGAAAATGAAAATCCGTAAGGTCGGGGTTCTGGGTGGAGGCTTGATGGGCTCGGGCATCGCCGAGGTGTCGGCGCGGGCCGGCTACGAAACGGTGATGCGCGAGGTGACGGCGGACCTCGCGGCCAGGGGCCTCGGGCGGATCGAAGGCTCGCTCGCCAAGGCCGTCGAGCGCGGGAAGCTGCCGGCGGCGGAGAGCGCGGCGGCGCGGGGACGGCTCTCGACGACGACCGAGTTGAAGGCGCTCGCGGACGCCGACATCGTCCTCGAGGCGATCGTCGAAAGCCTGGACCTCAAGAAGACGACGTTCGGCGAGCTCGACGGGCTCTGCAAGGCCGAGACGATCTTCTGCTCCAACACGTCCTCGCTGACGATCACGGAGCTCTCCGCGGCCACGCGCCGGCCCGACCGATTCGCCGGCCTTCACTTCTTCAACCCGGTCCCGGTGATGAAGCTCGTCGAAGTCGTGCGGACCATCTCGAGCTCCGACGAGACGATCGAGGCCGTCTATGCGTTCGCGCAGTCCCTCGGCAAGGAGCCGATCCGCACGCGCGACGACTCGGGGTTCATCGTCAACCGCCTGCTCGTCCCGTATCTGCTCGACGCCGTGCGCGCGCTCGAGGAGGGCGTCGGCACCCGGGAAGACATCGACAAGGGGATGGAGCTCGGCTGCGGGCACCCGATGGGGCCGCTGAAGCTCCTCGACTTCGTCGGCCTCGACACGACGTATGCGATCGCCGAGATCATGTTCCAGGAGTACCGCGAGAAGCGGTTCGCGCCGCCGCCGCTCCTGAAACGCCTCGTGCTCGCGGGGCGCTACGGGCGCAAATCCGGGCGGGGTTTCTACGAGTACGGAGGCAAAGCGTGAGCGGACACGTCCGGGTCGAGACCGAAGAGGGCGTCCGGGTCGTCACGGTGGATCGCCCGGAAAAGCTGAACGCGCTCGACTCGGGGGTGATGGTCGCCCTCGAGGGCGCGTTCTCGGAGGCCGAAGCGGATCCGGCGCTGCGGTGTGTCATCGTCACGGGCGCCGGCGAGAAGGCGTTCATCGCGGGCGCCGACATCGGAGAGCTCGCGAAGCTGACGCCGGTCGCGGGGCGGGAGCACGCGCGCCGCGGCCAGGCCGTCGTGGACCGGCTCGAGCGGATGCCGATCCCCACGATCGCGGCGATCAACGGATATGCCTACGGGGGAGGGCTCGAGCTCGCGATGGCGTGCTCGCTCCGCGTCGCCTCCGAGAACGCGAAGATGGGGCTCCCGGAGACCGGGCTCGGCATCCTTCCGGGGTACGGAGGCACCCAGCGCCTCGCGCGGCTCATCGGCGCATCGCGGGCGATCGAGCTCGTCCTGACGGCGGACAAGGGCGTGACGGCAGCGGAGGCGCATCGGCTCGGTCTCGTCAATCGCCTCGTGCCGCCCGGCCAGGCGCTCTCCGCGGCGAAGGACCTCGCCAAGCGCATCGTCGCGAACGGACCGACGGCGTGCCGGTACGCGCTCGAGGCGATCCGGCGCGGCGTCGAGATTCCTCTGGCGGACGGCCTCGCCTACGAGGCGACGCTCTTCGGCCTCTGCGCGGCGACCGAGGACATGAAGGAGGGCATGACGGCCTTCCTGGAGAAGCGGCCTGCCCGCTTCACCGGGCACTAAGGCCGACATGGGGATGGATCTCGTCAGCGCCTGCATCTTCTGCGCCGGCTTTCTGCT
>Ga0335080_10003722_pt1 | contig 15460 bp, 8 predicted proteins | sample Lox_Sample_34_FD_206720 | JGI IMG/M metagenome (GOLD analysis project Ga0335080, IMG submission 206720) | Soil microbial communities from Loxahatchee National Wildlife Refuge, Florida, United States - Lox_Sample_3.4 | ecosystem: Environmental > Terrestrial > Soil > Wetlands | place: USA: Florida... | reverse complement strand
AACCTGCGTGAAAAGTATCTGACCAACCTTTGGTGTTCTGGATCTTGAAGTCAGCAACGCCATCCTGGTTGAGATCAAGCTGGTAGTCTTGACGCTTGTCTATTAACACGTGCGTCTTGGTGTAGACAATCTTGGCCTCAGCCGCCTGCGTCAAAGCCAGTGCGCTAAGTCCGGCAGCACTCGCTGCTGTCGCGTAGGTAATCACACTGCGTTCCAGTTTACTGCTCAGTCTCGCCGTCGCACGCATGACTCCCTCACAGCGGACAGATTCGAGAAGCCGATTATGCGTCCGGTTGGGGAGTGAGTCAACAGCAGTTTCCTCACCTTTTGGAAGAGCATCAGAGCGACCATCCTGGCCGCTCGCTGCAGTTGTTGTCGTAACATCCCGATTACACTCATCATGCGATTTAGGGAAGAAAGGCCCCATTTCGGAATTTGAGTGTAATCGCCTGGTTTTCGACAGCTAACGGATGCCCCTTCTCTCGCCACCGGGCGGGTGATGGAATCTGGACTCTTAGCTCCGAATATTTCCGGTTTCCCATGCTGGGAAAGCACAGCACTTTTTCCCGCCCGGAAACGCCCGAACATCACTGACCGAGGAGGTCGACGGGTGTAACAAGCCGTGTATCACCCAGGGCCCTCAACTTCTTCCCCCGGGAGGAGAGGCATGCGGAGCATCGACGCACCATCTCGGCGTCGAGCGTTCGCCAGCAGCCTGCTCTCTCCATCTGAGACTAACTCGATCTCCGTCAAACCACTCCGCCGCAAGTTCATTCATCGGCACCTTCTCGCAATCACAAGTTCTTCAGGGAGGCTAGTTCTATGCAACCGCAAAGATTCCTACGAGTGCTCACGACGGCAGTGACGATCATCCTGCTAAGTCTTACCATTGTCTCCACCGTTTGGGGGGCGGAGTACAAGGTGATCTATAGGTTCAGGGATGCCGCCCCAAGTTCTCGCATGCTCGTCTTCGATGCCGACGGGAATCCTTATGGCACGACGTCTTGGGGTGGAGACCTAGGCTGCGGCACCGTGTTCAAGCTCAGCCTGAATCCGGATGGGACCTGGACCAAGAGCGTTCTCTACAGCTTCGCCTGCGGCTCAGATGGTATGAATCCTGACGGTGCGATTGTTTTCGACAAGGCTGGCAACATTTATGGCACGACGGCTTGGGGCGGAGGGACGGGCTGTGACGGAGGTTGTGGCACGGTATTTCAACTTGCGCCGAACCCGAACGGAACGTGGACGGAGAATGTGCTGTATAGATTCGCCGGAGGCAGGGACGGAGTTGAACCAGTCGAAGTGACGATTGACGATGCGGGCAATCTCTATGGCACAACCTATTTTGGCGGCGGTGGAAGTTGTGTAGCCAGCCCCTACGGGGGCTGCGGCACCGTCTTCGAGTTGACTCCGAACCCGGACGGAAGCTGGACCTATAAGGTGCTCCGCAGATTCAATGTGGACAACTACGAGTACGTTAACGGTGTTTATCCTTGGTCCGGGCTGATCTTCGATGCCACCGGCAATCTCTATGGGGTAACGATGAACGGCGGAACCGGGGGGCCCGGCTGTGACCGTTGGTTCGGTTGCGGTGCCGTGTATAAGCTCACACCAAAGCCGGATGGAAGCTGGAGCGAGAGCGTCCTCTACAGCTTCCAGGCGGGTCCGGACGGATTGGGGCCCAGATCTGACCTGATCTTTGATGCCGCGGGTAACCTGTACGGCACCACGGCATCCGGCGGGATCGGACACTGCGAGTACGCCGACACCTGGCCGGGTTGTGGCACGGTCTTCATGCTCACGCCCAAACCAGATGGAACCTGGGTGGAGAAAAAACTGCATGTCTTCAAAGGCAAGGACGGCGGTTGGCCGGTGGCTGGCATGAGCTTCGATCTGGCTGGCAATCTCTATGGGACGACCCAGTGGGGCGGAGCCTATGAGTCGGGTGTGGTGTTCAAGCTGACGCCGCAGCCCGACGGCGGCTGGATGTTCAGCAAAACCCGAGTGTTCAAACAGGGCCAGCATCCCTCCGCTGGCTTGGTGATGGACGCCGCCGGTAACCTCTACGGTACGACAATCAGCGGCGGGAAGGGTTACGGCGTCGTGTTCAGGATCACGCCCTGATTTGCTTCTCCAGGCCGCTCGCTTGATCTGCAGCGGCTCCCGGGCGGCCCGGAGAGATCGTGTGTCTGGTCACTGACTCTGTTTGGACAACGGTCGTAATATCCCCATTGCACTCATTTACCGCGTTCTGGGTGAAACGGATTCCATAGCAGATCTCGGGCCCCACGCCCGACTAGGGCGGTGCAGACCTGTTACGGGTCCGGATGTTCCGAGTGTAAAGGTCTGATACGACTGAGCGGACGAGTAAAACAGCCCTCTTAGGAAGCCGCTGCTCTATCCATCCCAGCTACGGGGCCGCATTTCGGACTTTCTCGATTTTGCTGCACGCAGCGCAGCCTGCCGAGGGGCATGGCTCCAACTTCAATGATAAACGACGGCATGAGGGGGGAGATCCGGCGTCGGTCCCCTCTCTCATATGCAAACTTTTTCCACTCGGCTCGAATTATGCCCGGAAACCCTAGCCAGTCCACGCGTTTCTTTGGTATAGGGTTTGCATACAACCAGAGTGGCGGTTTGCTCTCTCCTCGGAGATTCCCCCGGGAAACCGAAAGGCCTTACGGCCATTACTGTCCGGCAATGGGAGAGTTATTTGCCATGAAAACTACGTTACTGGTTATCTGTGTTCTTCTCACCACCGCAGCGATGGGCCAGGTCGCGGGCACGGTGTTGTCGAGTCAGCCCACCGTGGTTACGCCTCCTAGTCATCCCCAGCACGCTTATCAGACAGGTCTTGGATTGGAACAAGGCATTCTGGAGCGCTCACACATCGTTGTTGCCCATGGTGAAAGGCCTCTGTGGGATATATCGTTGCCTTCGGAATCCAAGCCGCTGGGTGATGAAGCCCGGGTTCTGAAAAGAGAGCACGAGTCGGCCAAGAAGGCAGTCATCGTTTGGGAAAACTAGAACTGGCTTCATAAATGGCGCGCATTGGTCAAAAGACGCTAGAGCCCGAATTCTAGGGGGCTCAAGCGGCGCGGCTAAAGCCGCGCCCTTTCAAAAGCGAAGTATGAGACAAGTTCTAGTCTGCTAGCAGGCGGGCCTGGGCCCGTCTCCAAAGCCCAGTCCACCTCTAGGCCGGGCCGGCGTGGCGCAGGCATTCCTTCGAGGTAGGCTGCGTCCTTCTGTAACTTCCCTTCCAAGCCTCGCCCGGTACGCAACTTATCCGCTCGCCTCCCTGTCAAATTCGCCCCAGCTCGTTGATTGACTTGGTCCTTCCTGCCGATGGGGTTCTTCGTGGTGCTTCTTCATATTAAGCCCGCTCCGGCCTCGTTGCCGGGAGCGGCCTTAAGACCACGGACAGTCGTCCCAGGTCTTGTCGTTTGCCCGAAACAACCGCCGAGATCCGGAGCTGTCGAATTTGCCGGGAGAGACGAATGAGAAACCCTGCCGTGATCGCTTTCGTGATCATATTTCTGATTCCGTGCGCGCTGGGACCGGCAGCCCGGGGGCAGAACGACACTCCACTGGCTGCGCAAGGAAGTGCGCAAGCCAAGGACATCGCCGATCTCGATATCGAACAACTGGCCAATGCGGATGTGATTGTGACCTCGGCTTCGAGACGCGAGGAAAATCTTCGAACCGCTCCCGCGGCCATCTACGTACTGACCGCGGATGACATCCGGCACGGCGGCTTCAGCAGCATTCCCGAAGCCCTGCGCGTAGTGCCGGGACTCTATGTGGCACGAACCAACTCCCACTCCTGGAGCGTGAGTGCGCGCGGGTTCAGCGATTTCAACAACAACAAAATGCTGGTGCTGATCGACGGCCGGGGGTTGTATTCGCAGGTCTTTGGCGGGGTGTACTGGGAACTGGAAGAAATGCCGTTGCAAGACATCGAGCGCATCGAAGTCATCCGCGGTCCAGGCGGAACCCTGTGGGGAGCCAACGCGATCAACGGTGTGATTAACATCATCACCAAGAAAGCTCAGCAAACCCAGGGCGGATCGGTCTCCGCCACCGCCGGGGAAGGCGAAGGATATCAATCGAGCTTTCGCTACGGCGACCGGATCGGCAAGAATCTTTACTATCGCATCTATGGGCTCAGCGATTATTGGCTGCCGCTGGTGGATGGTACCGGCACCGAGGAGCACAACCGCTGGTCGATCCCGCAAGCCGGCATGCGCATGGACTGGGACGCCTCTTCCCGCGACACGCTCACTTTCGAGGGCAGGGGCTATGACGGCCGTCTTTCCGATCTGGCGCCGTACCTGGATCTAACCCGTGGTCCGCTGATACCCGAGACCTATGTAGTCAAGGGCGGCAACCTCCTGGGCCGCTGGCAACATGCTTTCTCGCCACAGTCCAGCACAGAACTGCTTTCCTACTGTGACTGGAACACCCGGACTGGTTTCGCCCCTCCTTACTCGCGGGTTTCCTGCGATATCGAGCTGCAGCACTCCTACAACTTCAACGCGCGCCATGCCATCACCTGGGGCGGATCGTTTCTGACCGATGCGGATACCGTGCCCGGCAATTTTGGCCTTCGCTTCGATCCTTCGAGCGACCGCGACAATACGGCAGGTGTGTTTGCGCAGTATGAGGTTGCTGTCGTGCCCGATCACTTACGCCTGACCGCTGGATCGAAATTCGAGCACAATTCGATCAGCGGCTTCGAGATCCAGCCCCAGGTCCGAGCGGTGTGGACGCCAAATAAGGTTCACAGCGCGTGGGCAGCAATTTCTCGCGCGGTACGAACGCCGACACGGGGCGAATTGGGATTGCATTTCCTCTATGCCCGCCTGCCCTCACCCGAGCCTACATTTTTGGAAGTGGTGGGCAATCCCGATCTGGGATCGGAGCACTCGGAATCTTACGAACTCGGCTACCGTTATCAGCCAAGACCGTCTTTTTCGGTCGATACCGCCTTGTTCTACAACCAGTACGAAAAACTCGTCGTTTACCCACCAGGCTCTCCGGAAGTGAACCCCGACCCGTTCTATGTCGTGGTGCCGCTCGTCGCCGGTAACAGCGGCGAGGCCCAGACGCACGGCCTGGAAGTGAGTGCACAATGGCAACCGCTGAAACGTTGGATCCTGTTGAGCGGAGTCACCGAAGACCGCGGCAGCGCGTTTGCCGTCGCTTCGACGCCCCAACATCAGTTCAACCTGCAATCACGGCTGGACCTGCCGTTCGGGATTGAGGTCAACTCGGCCCTCTATCACTACAGTGCGCTGCCGCCAGTCCGGACAAAGCTTCCGGTACCTGCCTCTGAGCGCGTGGACCTTGGCGTCTCCTGGCAACCCACTCACGACCTGACCTTCTCGGTGTGGGGGCACAATCTTCAGTCCGATCACCACGCGGAAGCGGCGACCGACCCGGGCGAAATCCCGGCCGCAGATGTGCGCCGCTCTATAGTTTTCAAGCTGGCCTGGCAATTCAAGCAGGAATGTTCCGGAGGACGGAAGTGACGGGCTCGCTCCCGAACCCGGAACGATCAAAGATGAGGCTCTTCGGGCGAACCCTGGTGCTGGTCTACGCCTTGCTGCTCTTCGGCCACGTTCCCTGCTCCGGCCAAATGGACGAATACAGCATCAAGGCAGGGTTTCTGTACAATTTCACCAAGTACGTGGAGTGGCCGGAAGCCAGCTTTGCGGAGAGCAATTCGTTCGTCATTTGCATTGCGGGTGAGGATCCCTTCGAAGGCAGGCTCGATCAGGTCATCAGCGGCAGAACCGCCGGAAATGGCCGCCCTCTAACCGTAAAGCACTTGGACAAAGGAACCACCGGCAACTTCAAAGGGTGCCAACTGCTGTTCGTCAGTAAGTCTGAAAGGCGCCGCGCTAACGAGATCATCAGCGCGGTGGAGGGCAACAGCGTATTTACGGTCGCAGATTTTTCCCCCTTTGCGGAAATGCGCGGGGGTGCAGACCTGCGCATCGAGGGCAACAAGGTCAAGGTAGACTTGAACGTGAGCGCCGCCATCCGGGCGAACCTCAAAGTCAGCGGAAGACTGCAGCAGGTGGCCAATCTGGTCAGTGAAACCAAATAGATCCCGCATCCAGTTCGCGGGCTGCGCATAAACAGCCCTGATTCAATTATTCGATTTTGAGTGGCAGGCGGATGAAGAACGTCGTGCCCCGGCCGAGTTCGGAATCAAACCAGATCTGTCCCTTATGATCCTTGGTAACAATCGAGTAAGCCAGGGTTAATCCCTGCCCGGTTCCTTTTCCAACTTCCTTGGTGGTGAAGAAAGGTTCAAACAGGCGGCTGCGAATCGACTCGGGAATGCCTTTTCCAGTATCCGAGATGGAAATCTCGACCGCATCTTTGTCCCTGCGCGTGCGAATGACGATGCGCCCCTTGGCGCCAGTTCCCTCCCCTACCACCTCGGCGATGGCGTGAGCGGCGTTGATGATGATGTTCAGCACCGCTTGATTGAACTGGCTCACCAGGCAAGGAACCAAAGGCAGAGAAGTATCGAATTGAGTTTCTACTTCCGCAACATACTTCCACTCGTTGCGGGCTACGGTGATGGTGGTTTCGATGGCGCGGTTAATGTCGGCGGGCTCCTTCTGCGGCGAGCCCTGATGGGAGAACTCTTTCATGGCGCGCACGATCTTGCTCACGCGCTGCAAGCCATCCTGGGTTTGGCTGATGGCCTGGGGAATCTCGCGCAGCAGATAATCGAGGTCCAGCTGCTCGACGCTGGCATCAAATGCCGCCAAGCCAGGCGCTACGGTAGTTCCAGGCGGCAGGGCGGCTCGCAGCGAGCGGGCATTGGCGATAAATTGTGCCAAGCTGGCCCACGAGTCTTTGAAAAAACTTACATTGTCGCTGACAAACTGGACCGGAGTATTAATCTCGTGGGCAATGCCGGCGGCCAACTGGCCGATCGCCTCCAGCTTCTGAGCCTGCCGCAGCTGTTCCTCCAAGAGACTTTTTTCTGTCACGTCGGCCCCAATAATCAGCGTTCCTGCGATTTCGCCAACGTGGGAGCGCAGAGGATGAATATTCAAGGCCACCACGCGCTGTTGTGCCGCCACCAGCACGGGAAGGTCATCGAGCCGGCATTTCTGGCCGGTCTCCAGAGCTTGCTGCACATAGGGCTGGATGTGGGGTCTGGTCCAGGAGATACCACAGTCGTCGAGGGTTCGACCCTGCACATCGCTGATGCTTAGAGCAAACACTTCCTGCGCCCCGTGATTCCAACGGGTGATTCGCCCCTGCGCGTCGGTTCCAATGAGTACCGAGGGCACCGAATTGATAAAAAACTCGGTTTCGGCGTGGAGATCCCGTAGCGATTCCTCCATGAACAGGATCCGGTTGGCGACCTCCAGCTTGGTGCGAAGTTCTTCCGCATCCAGAGGCTTGCTGATGTAGCTGTCGGCGCCGGAGCGCAGGCCTTCGATAGAGTCCTCCCGGCCGTCTCGAGCCGATACCAGAATGAAGTAGACGTAGCGGGGACAGCTGCTGCTGCGGATGTGGCGGCAGATCTCGGTACCCGTCACCTGCGGCATCAACCAGTCGACAATCGCGATGGTGGGAGGCGGATCACGCTCTAGGACCTGCAGCGCCGCGGCGCCATCCGCCACGCTGACGCAGTCGTACCCCCAGGAGGCAACCAGCGAGGCGGCCACGGTGCGGAAAATGTTGTCGTCGTCGGCGATCAACACGGTGCGCTTCTGCCCCACGACCGGGGATGCGCTTTTCTCCAACCGGGCAACCTGGAAGTCCACCGATGGCATTTTGGCCCCGTATCTACCTATCGGCGATGGCCTCCAGAGCTTCACCCCTCCCTATGGTCGCAGGGCTACGGTCTTAAGAGGGGCTAAAGCATGGAAGAACGTGGCCGATTGGAGGTATCGAGCTATAGCCCGGTCCAGACCAGGGCTGGCATCCCCATTTCGGGAATGGAAGGGTCCACGTGCTTTCCGGGAAAGCGATCTCGCCCAGAAGGAAGCCTGCACACAATCCGCCGCCGATTCAGAACAAGCTGGTCTCGATGATCATGATGATCAGCACTGCGGTGCTGCTGCTGATGTGCGGCGCCTTCACGCTTTATGACATGCTGACCTTCCGCCAGTACCGGATGCGGGAAGCCGCGACCCTGGCGCAGATCATTGGTTCCAACTGCAGCGCCGCCATTTCCTTCAACGATCCGCAAATTGCCCAGGAGACCCTCAGCGCCCTGCGCTCCGACCCGCAAGTCATGGCTGCACGGGTCTATCTGGCCGATGGCAGCGCTTTTGCCAGCTATCTTCGGCCAGGCATCCATGCTACGGTCGCGCCGGAGCAGGCGCCGCCGGTTAGCCAGGTATTTGGCCAGAACACTTTGCAGGTCTCCACCCGAATCGTCGCCAAGGGAGATGTTCTCGGCACTACGTTCTTAAAGCTGGACTTGCAGGAAATCATCGCCCGGCGCAATCGCAACGGGGCCATCGCCGCGGTGGTGCTGGTCATTTCCGTGTTGATCGCCTTCCTGATGGCGTCCCGTATGCAACGCACCATTTCCGCACCGATCTTCGCTCTTGCAGAACGGGCGCGCACCATTCCACACGGCAAAGACTATTCCCTGGGGGAGATCAATGGGAACTACCGCGAGGTCGTGCTGCTGATTGAAAGCTTCAACGACATGCTTCAAGGTCTCGCCGACCGGGATCAGGAACTGCTGCACCATCGAGAACACCTGGAAGAGGAAGTGACGGCACGTACCCGGGAGTTGCGCCAGGTGAATCAGAATCTGGGCCGCGCCAAAGAGGCCGCGGAAGCCGCCAGCCGGGCCAAGAGCGAATTTCTGGCCAACATGAGCCACGAAATCCGCACCCCGATGAACGGTATTCTGGGCATGACCGAACTGACGCTGGGGGGAGAACTCACGCCCCGGCAGCGTGACAATCTCACGCTGGTGAAGGCTTCGGCCGATGCCCTGCTGGCCGTGATCAACGACATTCTCGACTTCTCCAAGATTGAATCCGGAAAATTCACCCTCGACCCTCATCCCTTCAACCTGCACGACGCGCTGGCCGAGGCGATGAAATCACTGTCTTTGCGGGCCCACGAAAAACACCTGGAGCTGGCCTTCGAGATGGATTCCTCTATGCCGGAGCAGGTGGTAGGCGATTCCGGCCGTTTGCGCCAGATTGTTCTTAACTTGGTGGGAAACGCCATCAAATTCACGCCGCATGGCGAGGTGGTGCTTTCCGTCAAGCTGGAAGAGCAGGAGGCCGGGCAGCTAACCGCTCACTTCATTGTTCGGGATACAGGGATCGGCATCGCGCCGGAGAATCTGACCCGGATCTTCGAAGCCTTCGAACAGGCTGACAACTCCTCCACCCGGCACTTTGGCGGAACCGGGCTGGGCCTGCCCATCTCCGCGCAACTGGTGGCGTTGATGCAGGGCAAGATATGGGTGCAAAGCCAGGTCGGAGAGGGCAGCGAATTTCATTTCACGGCGAGGTTCAAGAAGTATGACAGTGCCGCACCACAGCGGCCGGTTCTTCATCTCGACATTCTCGAGGGAAAGCGCGTGCTGATCGTCGACGACAATGCCACCAACCGCCGCATTTTGCACGACACCACGATGCGCTGGAAGATGCGGCCGGTCATGGCGCAAAATGGCAAGTCTGCGCTGGCGCTGATCGAGCAGGCGCTCCACGACCGTGATCCCTTCTGCCTGCTGATGCTGGACAGCCAGATGCCGGGAATGGATGGCTTTGCTCTGCTGGAGGATATACGTGGCCTCCATTTACCGACTGGCGCCATCATGATGTTGACTTCCGCCAATCACCCGGACGACCTGCGACGCTGCCAGGAACTCGGGATCCAGTCCTACCTGATCAAGCCGGTTACTCAATTCGAACTGCTCAGTTCCGTGCTTGAAGTTTTTGGCAGGGGCATCGACAGACAAGCTCCGCAACCGGCAAAGGTCAATGCTGCCCCCGCCAGTCCCCGATCCTTACAGATTCTCCTGGCGGAGGATAACCCTCTCAACCAGCAGGTCGCGTGCGGCATGCTGGAAGCCCTGGGCCACTCTGTCATGGTGGCGAAAAACGGCCGGGAAGCCATCGAATTGTTTGCCCGCCATGCCTTCGACCTTGTGTTCATGGATATTCAAATGCCGGAGATGGACGGCTACCAGGCCACAGCCGCCCTGAAACGGGAGAATTCGCCGCTCCGCGTTCCCGTGGTTGCCATGACCGCCCACGCCATGAGCGGGGATCGCGAAAAGTGTCGGACGGCCGGTATGGACGATTACCTCGCCAAACCCATCAGCCAGGATGAGCTGGCTTTGGTCATCCAGCGGAATTGCGGCTCGCTGAGGAAATCGCTGGAGAGCCAATCCGTCCCATCGAACCCAGCGAGCTCGGGACCGGTAGCGCCTGCATCGGACTGGTTTGGGTCCGCCGATTACGAAGTGGTGCTTAAACGATTCGCCGGCAACCAGGCCTTGCTGCAGAAAGCGGCGAGCATGTTCCACACGGAATCGGAGATTGCGGTGCTTTCCATCGAAAAGGCTCGCGAAACCGGCGATGCCGCAGCCCTGCAGATTGCGGCGCACACGCTCAAGAGCATGTGCAAAATGTTCGAAGTCAAGGATGCCGCGGAAATCGCGTTTGACCTGGAGACCGCCGCCCGGGCAGGCAGCATGGGTACCCAGGAACAGGTTGCGCGATTGAAGGCGCAAGTCGAGCGGGCCACGGCTTTGGTAAGTCAATACCTCGAGAGATCCCAGTCCCAGGCGGCGGCCGGTTCCTCCTAAAGGCATAGTCTGATGGTTGTGTTCCCATCCGGTACTAGAGTAACCAGAGTGTCTGTTCCCGCTCCTAATGTTGGTTGAGGATTGGGCCGATATCATCCGTGCCAGTCTGCTTGCGGGAAGGTGCGGCTCGTGTCCCTTGTGGGACGCCAGGCAGCGGACGCGGTCGCTTCTTATGATCTATAGCTTCCCAGCGTGGCGATTCAGCGGGCAGGTTCCGCCAGCCAGCGATTTTGCGCGGGCATTCGTGGCCCATTCGGGTTCTATGATTCACAGCCTTTGCCAGGCAGCCGCCGGCCACGATGCTTTGATTTGTCTGCAGGGGATGGCACTGCTGCCCAGCAGCCTGGAACCATTGAGCGGATACCTTCTCTTCATATTGATTTTTCTGCTGGGCTATCAGCAGTGGCGGCTGTACCGGTTCCGCCAGGAAGCCGCCAAGCGCGAGGAACTGTTCCGCATTGTGGCCGAGAACGCGGCGGACATGATCGCGCTGGTCGACGTGAAAGGCCGCCGGCTGTACAACAGCCCCGCCTACGAACGAATTCTCGGTTACTCCACCGAAGAACTGGCCAAGACTCCGGCGCTTGACCAGGTACATCCCGAGGACCGTTTCCGGGTACTGGAAGCTGCCCGGGAGGCCCGCCGCACGGGTGCGGGAAAAAGACTGCATTACCGGATCCGGCACAAGGATGGCAGTTGGCGAGTTCTTGAGTCCACCGCCAGCGCCATTCGAAATGCCGAGGGAGAGGTGGAGAAGCTGGTCATCGTGAATCGAGATATCACCGAACGCCAGCGTTCCGAAGAAAAACTGGAGCACGACTCGTTTCGTGATCCCCTCACAGGCCTGCCGAACCGCTTACTCTTCCTTAACCGGCTGCAACATTGCTTTGCGCGAGCCCAACGCGATCCTGGCTACCGCTACGCGGTACTGCTGTTAGATCTGGATGGTTTCCGCGTACTCACCGAAGCGATGGACGCGGATGCTGGAGACCAGGTCATCGTGGAGGTCGCCCGCCGGGTGGAAGCGTGCCTGCGGGACAAGGATACCGTGGCCCGGCCGACTACGAAGCTGCCCACCAACGATACTCTGCTACCTCGTTCCGGGGGTGATGAGCTGGCGGTTCTGCTGGACGCAATCGCGGATCCGGTCGAGGCGATGCGGACGGCAAGGCGCATACAGACCGCGGTCGGCAAACCAATTACCGTTCGAGGGCGCATTTTGGAGCTCTCCACCAGCATCGGCATCGCCCTGAATGCAGCGGGCCTGCAGCGCTCGGAAGGCTTACTGGAGGATGCCGACCGTGCGTTGCACCGGGCGAAGGCCCTGGGTGGCTCCCGCTGCGAGGTCTACGACGAGGGGATGCATATCCGCGCCGTCAATCAACTGAAGCTGGAATCGGAGTTGCGGACCGCGATCGACTGCGGCCAGTTCCCGTTGTGCTATCAACCCATCATCAGCCTAGCCAGCAAACAGGTGGTAGGCTTCGAGGCTCTGGTGCGGTGGCGGCATCCCGAGCAGGGACTGGTGCCGCCCAGCAAGTTCATCGAAGCCGCGGAAGACATCGGCCTCACCATCTCGATCGGAAAACAGGTAATCCGTCAGGCTTGCACACAGCTTCGCGTCTGGCAGCATGCCTTCCGCTGCCCTCTGACCATAACCGTCAACCTATCCGCCAAGCAATTCGCGCATGCGGACCTGGTAACGGATGTCCGTGCAGCAGTGCAGGAGAGCCATATTGATCCGTCGCGGCTGCAATTGGAAATTACCGAGAACGTTATCATGGCCGATCCAGGCCAAGCCGTGGATCTCCTCACCCAGCTGAAGCATATCGGAATCGGCATAAGTGTCGGCGACTTCGGCATTGGACAATCGTCATTGAGCTGGCTACGGCGCTTCCCCATCGATGAATTGAAGGTCGACCGCTCCCTGGTTTCCAGTATGCTCACGGACCGCGTCAGTTGCGAAATCGCAGGATTGATCGTCACCGTTGGGGGCAGTCTGAAACTGAAGGTGGTGGCGGAGGGAATCGAGACCGCAGGGCAGCTCGAACGGCTTGGGAAATTGGGCTGCACCCTGGGCCAGGGATATTTCTTTTCGCCGCCGGTGGAACCGGAGCGGGCAGAGCAACTACTTCGAGAGCAGAACCTGCGGAAAGCGATCGGCGCGGGCTAGGATGATCCGCGGTCCGGCAACCATCTCCGCCGGTGAATCCCGGACCGCTTCTATTTCGCCAGCCGCTGTTCCAGTTCCCGGACGGCAGCCTGCCACTCGCGCAGGCCATCGGCCTCGAGCCACAGGTCCTTGAGCTCGGAGTTGGATGCGACGCGGCGCACCGCCTCCAGGGCCAAAGCGGTCAGCTCCGGCGCAGAGTCTATCGGATTCTGATCCATCCAGCCGCGAATCGCAGGGGGCACCTGTGGGGCGGGCAAGCCATTTACTGTGGCGATCACTTCCGCGGCAGCGATGGCGATGCTGCTGTCATGCGCCTCCAAGTAAGTTGGATTGGAGGCGGCGCGTGCCAGGACTTCGGTTATTTGGTCCACGCGGACCGTGGCCAGCCGCTTCAGCCACTCCTGAGCATCTTCATTGTCGAAGCTCCCTGTACCCCAGCCCGGCATCGACGGTTCCCTCCTTGGCAAACAGCCCAACGATAACATGGTGTCAGATTGTGACTGAGACCGGGCGAAGGAATTTATCGGAGTCCCCAATGGTATTGCAGGGCCAAGGCCGCCGAGGCTGCCTGCACACTATATTCCGACATACGGAAATAATAATTCCGCTTGGAGAGTGTCTCGTCCGCGAGGGCCGCGAGATTGTAGCCGTCGAGGCGAATGCTCCAGGGACCGGAAGGATGAAATTCGACACCGGTATTGACATAAAAATTCGGCCCGTAAGGGGCTGTATAACCGGGATCACTGAACGGCATCGCGGACGGCACGGTTCTGAGGGTTGCGGCGTAGTTGGCAAAGTCCTGCGCGCCGGGAAATCCGGAGTAGTGCACGGCGGATGAACTGAGCGACCAGCGTTTGCCCACACTGCGAATAATTGCCACCTTGGTGATGAGGGGCGCCCATTCCGCCAGATTGTTGCCGTAGCCATATGGCTCGGCGGTGATGGCTTGCCCGCCCGGCGGCAAGGATGGAGGAATCGAGGCGCTCACCAGCCTGGTCAGGCCGTGGGAAATGCTGAGCCGGGTGCGAGAGGTCGCGTAGCCAGCTTCGATTTCTTCGCCGGCCATGCGGTACCGGCCAATGGAGGAGGAATAATACAGGGCGGGAATCCAGCCAATGGCGTTGTAATTCTCAAAAAACGTGTTGCTGCCGACGTGCCAATGTTCCGCGAATTTGTGCTCGTAGGAGAACTCGTACGAGATGAGCGACTCGGGATCGGGAACGGTACCCAGCCGCACGTGTTGTGCCCAGAGCTCTTCATCGCCGCTGCGACGCACCGACCTGCCGACCATGATCTCCATCGTGTCGCGATCGGTGGGTGTAAAGACCAGGGTGCTGCGCGGGGAGACCAGCCAACCTGAATAGGTGTGCTTGCCCCCACGAGCGCCCAGGAATAATGTCCACCGGCTCCCCATCTTCCATTGATACTCAGTGAGGAAGGCGATGAGATTCGTGTCCCAACTGCGTTGTTCAACGACCGGATCACGATCCAGCGCGTCGGAAAAGTAGGGATCGTTGAAGGTCTCATGGGAATACTCGCTGCCGAACGCCAGGGAATGCGAGGACGTCGGAGACCAAACCGCAATCGCCCGGCTGAACCATTCCTGCTCGCCGCCCTCGCGGGGCAGCGGCGCGGTGACCTGGGTTCCCATGCGCTGGTCCTTGAAATCCCAACGGGTATAGCTTTCCGCCAGCGAAAGATTCCAATGCTCCGATAGGTCCTTCTTAAAGCTCACGGTGGTTGTCGACTGGCGATTCAGAAATTGTCGGCCGCGCACCCAATCAGCCAAGGAAACATTGTCAGGCCGTTTCGTGCTATAGATTTCGCGGGTTGGTGGATCTTCGCTTCCATCCTGGACAAATCGCGTCCAGACCTCGAATGGTCCTTTGACGAAACTAAGATGCGTCTTGAGTCGAGGTTCGTCGAAACCAGCCACCCCATAGCTGGCGATGGGCGCGCGTAAAGGCTGACCGGCGATGTTCGGGGGCAGACCGTTCGTGGCGGGGTAGGAATGCCCGATGTAGTAGCCGGTGTCGAGTCCAGGCTGGTCCGCCATGCCGAAGTAGGCGAAAATGCCGGATCCGTCGTGGAACCTTCGTCCCAGTCGTGCTTCGCCTGCGCTGTACTGATCGAGTCCATCTTGACGGAGGCTGAAGTCGGCTCCCTGAAAACTGAGGCCGTCGTAGGTCTCCACATTGATGACACCCGCCAGCGCGCCGGGCCCGTGGGTAACCGAGGCGGGGCCGCGAACAATCGAAATCTTGCGGATGTCGCCCATCAGCGGAAGCCCCCGCTCGTTGTCTGCGCCCACCCACATGCGATTGTTCAAGGTGCGGCCGTCTACCTGGTACAGGTACTTGTCCTCCCGGTCGCTGATGATGCCACGAAATCCCAGGTGAGACTCGAGGTGGTGATGATCGATGAACTGCAGGTTCGGGACATAGAGTTCCAGAAGATGATTCAGA
>Ga0335080_10003719_pt1 | contig 15471 bp, 16 predicted proteins | sample Lox_Sample_34_FD_206720 | JGI IMG/M metagenome (GOLD analysis project Ga0335080, IMG submission 206720) | Soil microbial communities from Loxahatchee National Wildlife Refuge, Florida, United States - Lox_Sample_3.4 | ecosystem: Environmental > Terrestrial > Soil > Wetlands | place: USA... | reverse complement strand
TGCGGGTGCCGGACGAGCACATCGGCTACCTCGCCGGCGGCTGGCTGACCGAAGGGCAGGTGCTGTCGATGCCGATGATTCTCGCCGGTCTCGCCATGCTCGGCTGGGCGTACCGGGTACGCGAGCCGTCGGGCAACTTCGCCACCGCGCAATGAAGCAGTACCTCGAGCTCATGGAACGGGTGCGCACGCACGGCGTGCGCAAGGCCGACCGCACCGGCACCGGCACGCTGGCGGTGTTCGCGCACCAGATGCGCTTCGACCTCGCAGCGGGCTTTCCGCTGGTGACCACCAAGAAGATCCATCTGCCGTCAGTGATCTACGAACTGCTGTGGTTCCTGCGCGGCGACACCAATGTCGCCTGGCTGCGCGAGCACGGCGTCACGATCTGGGACGAGTGGGCGGACGTGCACGGCGAGCTCGGCCCGGTATACGGCCGGCAGTGGCGTGCCTGGGGGGCTGCCGACGGCCGCAGCATCGATCAGATCTCAGCAAGCGTCGAGCGGCTGCGACGCAACCCCGATTCGCGCCGCATAGTGGTGAGCGCCTGGAACGTCGGGGAGCTCGAGCGCATGCGCCTCATGCCCTGTCATGCGTTCTTCCAGCTGTATGTGGCCGGCGGAAAGCTGTCGTGTCAGATGTACCAGCGCAGCGCCGACGTGTTTCTCGGCGTGCCTTTCAACATCGCCAGCTACGCGCTGCTCACTCACCTGTTCGCGCAGCAGTGCGATCTCCTCCCCGGAGAATTCATCTGGACCGGCGGCGATTGCCACCTGTACCTGAACCACCTCGAGCAGGCCGAGCTGCAGCTCGCGCGTACGCCGCTGCCGTTACCGCGCCTCGTCATCCGCCGCCGGCCGGAGAGCATCTTCGGCTACCAGTATGAGGACCTCGAGTTCGCGAACTACCAGCATCATGCGGCGATCCGTGCAGCGGTGGCGGTGTAGGCGTGTCGTGGCCTGACAAGCAGCCGCGCCTCGAAGTGCGTGCCTCGCCGGTACACGGCCTGGGGGTATTTGCCGCGCAGCGCATTCGCAAGGGCACGCGGGTGATCGAGTACCTCGGGGAGCGCGTGTCGCACGAGGAGGCCGACCGCCGTTACGAGGACAAGGACGCGAACGACAGCCATACTTTCCTCTTCATTGTGGACGAGCGCACCGTGATCGATGCCGGCGTCAACGGCAACGAGGCACGCTTCGTCAACCACGCCTGCCGGCCGAATTGCGAGTCGGTCATCGAGAATCGCCGCGTGTTCATCGACGCGCTGCGTACCATCGAGCCGGGCGAGGAACTCACCTACGACTATCAGATCGCGCGCGAGCCTGACGATCCACCGAACGTCGACCGGATCTTCGCCTGCCGCTGCGGATTCGAGGGCTGCCGCGGCACGATGCTGTGGCCGCCGCGGCGCCGCGTCGCCGCGGAGCGCCGCCGGCGCTGAGTTCATCCTAACCTCTCTGCAAGGGCGAGCCGACCAGCAGTATGAAGAACCCGCGTCGCTTCAGCGTCGCCGCAATCGTGGGCGCCACCGGCATCGTCTACGGTGATATCGGAACCAGCCCGCTCTATGCGCTCGAGCAGTCGCTCGCTGCCGCCGGCACTTTCAACCGCGAGGCCGTGCTCGGGGTGCTGTCGCTGATCTTCTGGAGCCTCGTGATCTCGGTCACCCTGAAGTACGTTACCGTGATCATGCGGGCCGACAACGACGGCGAGGGCGGGATTCTCGCGCTGTTCGCGCTCGCCCAAAGGCGGCTGATCACCGGCAGCACCTGGGCGAAAGTCGCCGTGGGCCTGGCCCTGGCTGGTACTGCCTTCTTCTTCTGCGACGCCCTCATCACGCCGGCGATCTCGGTGCTGAGTGCCGTGGAGGGCCTGGAAGTGTTCGATCCGAGCCTCAAGCGAGGCGTGGTCCCCGTCACTGTCATCGTCATAGCCGTGCTGTTTGCCTACCAGCGCCACGGCACGGCGCGGGTCGCGGCCCTGTTCGGGCCTGTCATGGTCACCTGGTTCGTGCTCATCGCAGTGATTGGCGTGATGGCGGTGAGCCACAATCTGCAGGTGCTCGCGGCGGTCAATCCTTATCTTGGGATCGAGCTGCTGGCGCATCGTCCGGGGGCGGCACTGGCGATAATCGGCGCGGTATTTCTCGCCATCACCGGCGGTGAAGCACTCTACGCCGACATGGGACATTTCGGCAGGCGACCCGTGCGCATCGCCTGGTTCACGCTCGTCGGTCCGGCGCTGGTGATCAACTACTTCGGCCAGGGGGCGTTACTGCTGCAGATGGGCAGGCCCACTGAACATGTGCTCTACCACCTGGTGCCGGCGGCATTGCTACCGTGGCTGGTGATGCTCGCCACGGCGGCGACCGTGATCGCTTCCCAGGCTACCATCTCCGGGGCGTTCTCCATGGCCCGCCAGGCGGTGCACCTCGATCTGTTGCCGCGGCTGCGCGTGCTGCAGACCTCTGCCCTCGAGCAGGGGCAGATCTACGTGCCGGTGGTCAACTGGCTGGTATGTCCCGCGGTGATCCTTTTCGTGGTCGGCTTTGGCTCTTCGGACGCCCTCGGCGGTGCCTACGGTGCAGCGGTCGTCGGCACGATGGTCGTCACCACGATTCTTGGCGCATTCGTTGCCGCGACGCAATGGAACTGGCCGAAGTGGCAGGTGGCGGCGGTGTTCGCGCTGTTCCTGGTGACCGACAGCGCCTTCGTGGTCGGCAACATGACCAAGGTACCGACCGGCGGTTGGATTCCGCTCACCCTCGGTGGCGTGCTGTGCCTGATCTTCACCACCTGGCGCAACGGCCGGCTCGAGCTGCGGGCGGCGCTGGCCAAGCTCGCCGTACCGCGCAGCGAGCTGCCGAAGCTCGTGGCCGGCGTGCACCGCGTGCCGGGCACCGGGGTATTTCTCGCCAGCAACTCGAAGCTCGTGCCGTCGGCACTGATCCGTAACATCGAGCACAACGGCGTGGTGCATCAGCGCGTGATCATCCTCAACGTCGAGATCATCGACTCGCCGCGCCAGGACCCGGTGCGACGGCTGCAGATCGAGGAGTCCACGCCTGGTGTCTTCTTCATCACCGCCCGTTTCGGCTTCATGGAGACGCCCGACGTGGCCGAGGCGCTCAAGGCCTGCCGCGCCCGCGGCCTGCGGGTGTTCACCGAGGACAGCTCGTTCTTCGTCGGCCGCCACGTGGTGCGTGCGCGACCGCTGCCCGGGTTGCGCGGCCTGCAGCGGCGGCTGTTCGCGCGCATGCAGCAGTACAGCACCCAGGCAGCCGAGTTCTTCCGCATGCCCTTCCGCGACGTGGTGATTCTCAACACCGCGGTCGAGATCTGACCGCGTCGCCAACAGCCGACGGTTGGATTTACGGGGGGCAACCTTGCAATAATGCGCGGCCATGTCCGCCGCGGGGCCCCTGGTGTCGCTGATCGTTGCCATGGCGCAGAACGGTGTCATCGGCCGGGCCAACGCGCTCCCCTGGCAGCGGCTCCCGGAAGATCTCAAGCGCTTCCGCGCCTTCACCCTCGGCAAGGCGGTGCTGATGGGCCGCAAGACGTTCGAGTCGATCGGCCGCCCGCTCCCCGGACGCGCCAACCTCGTGTTGACCCGCGATCGCGCCTGGTCCGCGCCCGGCGTGGCGGTGGTGCATTCGGTGGAGGAGGCACTCTCGCAGGCGGCCGGCAGCATCGAGCTGGTGGTGATCGGCGGCGCGGAGATCTACCGCCTGGTGCTGCCGTTCGCGCGGCGCATGTACCTGACGCACGTGCACGCCGACGTGCCCGGCGACACCTTCTTTCCGGATTTCGATGCCACGCAGTGGGACGACGTCGAGTGCCGCATGCATCCGGCGGACGACGAGCACGCCTACCCAGTAACCTTCGTGACGCTCGAGCGGCGCAACGCCCCCGAGGCGCCGCGCCACCACTGACGTGCCGCGTGCGCGCGGCGCCGCGCCCTGACCCTCGGGTCGCCCTGGGGAAAATGGCCGTGCCTCCCGGGGAATCGCCATGTTCACCTACGTCTGCCTCGGCACCAACGATCCTGAGCGCGCCGCGCGCTTCTACGATGCGGTACTTGGGGCACTCGGTCACCGCCGCTGCGAGGCGTCGGACGAATGGCAGGAGGCCGGTTGGCGGGGCTGGGGCCACTACGAGCGCAACGGCGTGACCGAGCTCGCGATCTGGGTATGCCCGCCTTATGACGGGCGAGCCGCGAGCGTGGGCAACGGCACGATGGTGGCGCTCAGCGCGCCCTCTTGGCGGGCGGTGGAGCAGTTTCATGCCCTGGCGCTCATCCACGGCGGCAGCTCCGAGGGTGCCCCCGGCTTGCGGCCGCAGTACCACCCCGATTTCTACGCCGCCTACGTGCGCGATCCCGACGGCAACAAGCTCGCGGCGGTGTGCCGCGGGTTCAGCGCGCCCCAGCAGGCCTGACCACCCCGGCACCGATTGGCGGCTGCTCGAACCGTCAGCCGATGGGCGGCAGGCGCTGGCGAATCAACTCGCCCGCACGCGCGGCATCCACCTCGCTGTCGTCGCCGGGGTCGAGCTCCTCGAGGAGCTGTGCCTGCATGGCGCCGCGGCGCAGGGCCTCGGCGTAGGAGATCTCGGGGTGGAACATGACCATCGCGTAGCGCGGGATGAAGCGATCGGGAAAGCGCCGCTCCAGTGCCATGGCGATGCCCTTGCGGCGCAGGAAGCGCGCGTCGAGCACCGCATCGCGCATCTCGCCGTAGTTCTCCAGCGCCATCTGTGCGATCGCCGCGGTGTTCTCGCGCCGCGTCCGCTCGAACTGCGCGAACAGCGACTGCCAATCGGCATGTTGCCCGAGCAGCGCATCGAGCACCGCGCAGTCCTCGAAGGCGGCATTCATGCCCTGACCGTGAAAGGGGACGATGGCGTGGGCGGCGTCACCGAGCAGCAGCACGCTGCCGCCAACGTGCCAGGGCGCGCACTGCACCGTGCCGAGCTGCCCCTGCGGATGGCTCGCGAACTGGGCCGTCAGCTGCGGCAGAAGCGGCACGGCATCGGCGAACTCGCGGGCGAAGAACTCCGTCACGGCCGGCGCAGTGGCGAGTGAGGCGAAACTCGGCGAGCCCTGGCGGGCGAGGAAGAGTGTGGCGGTGAAACTGCCGTCGGTGTTCGGCAGCGCGATCAGCATGAAGCCGCCGCGCGGCCAGATGTGCAGCGCATTGCGCTCGAGCGCTGCGCCGCGCTCCGCCGGCACGCTGAGCTCTTTGTAGTCATGGTCGAGCCAGTCCTCGCGCACCGCGACGAGCCGCGCGGCCGCGAGGCTCGTGCGCACGGCGGACCCTGCGCCGTCGGTGGCAATGGTGGCTGTGGGCTCGACCTGGTACTCACCGCCGCCGCCCTGATCGCGCAGCCGCAGCCGTCCGCTCGCCACGTCGGCGCCCAGGCACAGCTGGTTGAAGTGCACCGCGACGCCCCTGTGGCGCGTCGCCTCCTCGATCAGCACCCGGTTGAGATCGGCGCGGCCCACCGACCAGATCACCTCGTGCTCGCGCTGCCCGTAGGGTTGCAGTGCCGCGTGACCCGAGCGCTCGTGCACCATGCGCCCGCGCATGGGGATCAGCAGCGGGCGCACACGCTCCATGACCCCGGCGCGCTCGAGCGCGCGCATGCCGCGGGCGGCCAGCGCCAGGTTGATCGACCGCCCACGCTCGGGCTGCGCCTGCCGTGGATCGGCGCGCCGCTCATAGAGTGTGACCGACAGTCCGCGGCGCGCCGCGAGCAGCGCCAGCAGGGCGCCGGCGAGCCCGGCCCCGACGATCGTGAGCGAGCGCCCGGGCAGGGCGCTCACGGCGACTCCCGCAGCGCCTCGGCGAGCGCGCCGGAGAAGCGCCACGCATCCTCGAAGCGGTTGTAGAGCGGCACCGGCGCCACGCGGATGATGTCCGGCGAGCGCCAGTCGCATACCACGCCGCGGGCGCTGAGCGCGTCGAACACACGCTTGCCGCGCACGGCGCCCGCGGCGATGCGGATCGAGAGCTGACAGCCGCGCCGCGCGCTCTCGCGCGGCGTGAGGATGTGTATCGCCGGCTCGAGCGGCCGCAGCTGCTCGTCGAGGAAGTCCGTGAGCGCCACTGACTTCTCGCGCAGCGCCACCATGCCCGCCTCGCCGAAGATTGCGAGTGAGGCGATGAGCGGCGCCGCCGCCAGGATCGGCGGATTGCTCAGCTGCCAGGCGGCCGCGCCGTGCGCGGCGTGAAACTGCGGCTCCATGAGAAAGCGCGTGCGCTCCTCGTGGCCCCACCAGCCGGCGAGCCGCGCACCCGGCACTCCGCCGCTGTGGCGCGTGCGCGGCTGCGCGTCGCTGTGGCGCTGGTGCACGAAGCAGCCGCCGATCGCGCCCGGACCCCCGTTCAGGTACTTGTAGCTGCACCACACGGCAAAATCGGCCTGCGCTGCATGCAGCTCGAGCGGGGTGTTACCGATCGAATGCGCCAGATCGAATCCGGCGATGCAGCCGTGCGCATGCGCGGCGCGTGCGATGCGCACCAGGTCGAACGCCTGACCGGTGCGAAACTGGACCCCGGGCCAGAGCACCAGCGCAACCTCCTCGCCATGTTCGGCGAGGCAGGCCTCGATCGCCGTCTCCGGGACCAGGTCCTGCCCCGCAGGCGGCGCGATCTCGATCAGCGTGCTCTCCGGCTCGAGGCCCCGCCAGGCGATGTGCGAGGCCACCGCGTGCCGGTCCGAGGAAAATGCGCCGGCCTCGAGCAGTATGCGCGTACGCGTGCCGCTCGGGCGGTAGAAGCTCGCGAGCATCAGATGCAGGTTCACGGTGAGCGAGTTCATGGCGACCACTTCGCCCGGCTGCGCACCGGTGAGCGTGGCGAGCGGCGCGCTCAGGTTCTCGTGATACGGCACCCAGGGACGGCGTGCGTGCTCGTGTCCCTGCACGGCGAGCCGTGCCCAGTCGTCGAGCTCTTCGTTGACGATGTCGCGCGCGGCGAGCGGCAGTAGCCCGAGCGAGTGACCGCAGAGGTACACCAGCGGCGCGCCGCGCTCATCGCGCGGCAGGGCGAACCGCGCGCGCAGGGCACGCAGCGGGTCGGCGGCGTCGCGCGCCTGCGCCGCCGAGAGTGCCGACTCGACGCTCACGCGGAGGGCACCGCCAGCGCGTACAGCAGCGGGCGGCTCGGCACGGCGTCGCCGCTGAGCGCGGGCACCTGCAGCTCGAGCAGATACGCGCCATCGGGCGCGGCATCCGGGACGAAGGCAAGCTCGGTGATGGTGGCCGCGGGTCGCTCCGCCGCCGCCAGCTGCACTGCGCTGCGCGGCAGGCCGAAGAAAACGCGATGGGCGGTGAGGCGTCCTTCATCGTGCGCCCGGTCGATGGAGGGTACATCGACGACCAGATGCAGGATGCCGCGTGCGACCAGCAGCTGCGCGGCTTGCAGCGAAAGGTACGGCGGGTTCTGCCCGGTGTAGTCGCGGCCGCGCTTCTCGACGGTATTCGGCAGTGTGCGGATGACGAGTGCCCGCGGGGTGAACGGCGCGGCTGCCGGCCAGGCGTGCTCGAGCCCACGGCGGGTGATGAGCAGGTCGCCCGCCTGCGGCTGCGGCTCCGACCCTTCGCCCGCGGGCGCTTCGGGCCTCACCGACACGACGAGTGCCGGCAGCAGTCCCGCCGGCGTCAGCCGCCAGACATCGAAGCGCTCGCGCGTGAGATGTCCTACCGCTTCGGTGTGCGTGCCGTTGCAGTGGGGAATGAGCGTGATGACGTCGCAGTTGCAGCTCGAGCCCCGCGCCACCGAGCCCTTGAAACCGAATCCGGGCGTCTCGAACGGCCGCGAGCTCGCGCGCGGTGCGCTGAAGTGACGCGGCTGCGGACCGGCGAAGTCGAGCTCGAGCGCCAGATCGATCGGCCGCGAGAGATCGACCGCCACCTCGCGGCCGTCGACGGCGATGCGGGCCAGCACCTAGGAGCGCTCCATGACCGCACCGCAGCGCGCGCAGCTGCGCTTCTGCCGGTTGGCGAAAAAGCGCTCGAACACCGGTGGAAACTGCTTCTCGATGTCGGTGAGCTCGAAGAACTCCTCGTACAGCATCTGGCCGCAGCGCTCGCAGTACCACTGGAAGCCGTCGAGCTCGCCGGCGCGCCGGGCGCGCTCGATCACGAGACCCACGGTGTTGGCGGGCCGCTGCGGCGAATGCGGCAGCTTGGGCGGAATCAGCAGCACCTCACCGGCGCGGATCGGCAGGTCTACGGCGCGCCCGTCCTGCATGGTCTTCAGCACCATGTCGCCTTCGAGCTGGTAGAAGAACTCCTGGCCGGGATCGACGTGGTAGTCCTTGCGTGCGTTCGGTCCGCCCACGACCATGATGATGAAGTCGCCGTCGCGAAACACGCGCTTGTTGCCAACCGGCGGCAACAGCTGGTCGCGGTTGGCATCGATCCACTGCCGGAAATTGAACGCTTGCAGGGATGCCATGTGTCCTCCGTGTCTTTCGCGTATGTTACGCGCATTCGTGCGTGGAACGAGGAGTGCGCAATGCAGCCGAGGTTCGGAGCCAACGCCGCGTGGTGGATCGCGGTCTGTGCACTGGCGCTCAGCATCGGCGGCTGCGGACACCTGCCTGCGATGCACTGGCCGTGGCATCACCAGCCCCCGCCTGCACCCGTGCCGGTGCACGAGCTCGACATCGGCGGCGCGCCCTCGCCCGATGCCTTCCCGCAGTACTGGAAGCGCAATACGCTGCTGGTAGACCTGTCGTCGGCGAGTGGCTCGGGCAGCATTACGCTCAAGCCCGCCGCCGGCACCACCTGGCCGGTGCGACTCGCCTTGCGCGTCACACCGGGCGCGATCGCCGCCCTCGAGGTGCGCGCGGCGGAACGCACGGTGCTGCCAATCACGCCCGGCGGCGGCAAACCGGTTGACCTCGAGCTCACGCCCGATCTCTACACAGCCGGCACCGCGCAGATGACGGTCTCCTGGGGGCCGAACCTGTAGCCAATGACGGCGCCGACGCAGCGCCGCGAATCAGTCGGCGCCGACGCGCTGGTAGGCAGCGCAGCGCACGCTCACCAGAGCGCGCTCCGCATCCAGGTCCGCCGCGGTGAGCGCTCCGCCCCACACGCAGCCGGTATCGAGGCCGAGGACGCCGCAGCGCTGCACCAGGCCGAGCGCCGACCAGTGGCCGAAGATGACGCGCACTTCGCGCGTCGCGCGGCGCGCGTGTTCGAACCAGGGACGCAGACCTGAGGGCCCGCTCGGCGGTGGACCCTTCATGCTGATGTCGACGCGCCCGTCCGCGGTGCACAGGCGCAGCCGCGTGAGCACGTTGATGATGAAACGCAGCCGCTCCATGCCGCTGAGCCGCGCGCTCCAGCGGTCGGGATCATTGCCGTACATGTGCGCGAACAACCCGCGTGCGTCGCGGCGCAGCGCCGCACTCACTTCCGCCGCGAGGCTCAGTGTGAGCGCCGCGGTCCACTGCGGCACGACGCCCGCGTGCACCAGCAGATCGCCGCCCTCGGCGTGCGCCAGGGGCCGCGTCAGCAGCCACTCGAGCAGCACGTCCCGGTCCGGCGCCGCGAGCACTGCGTCGAGCGTGTCGGTCCTGCGGCGGCGGTGCGCGCCGTGGGCGAGCGCGAGCAGGTGCAGATCGTGATTGCCGAGCACGACCACGGCGTTGTCGCCGAGGGCGTGCACCAGGCGCAGCGTCGCGAGTGACCCTGGGCCGCGGTTGACGAGGTCGCCGACGAACCACAGCCGATCGCGATCGGCCGAGAACCTCAACCGCGCGAGGAGGGCGCGCAGCTCCTGATCACAGCCTTGCAGGTCGCCGATGGCATAGCGCGTCACTGCAGAATGCCGGGCATGGCGAGGCGGAAGGGCTCGATGGGCGCATCGAAGTGCGCGCCGTCGTCGCCGAGCATCTGGTAACTGCCCTGCATGAAGCCCACGGGCGTCTCGATGACCGCACCGCTCGAGTAGCGGAATCCCTGCCCGGGCTTGAGGTAGGGCTGCTCGCCGACCACGCCGTCACCGCGCACTTCCTCGACCTTGCCGTTGCCGTCGGTGATCAGCCAGTGGCGCGTCAGCAGCCGCGCCGGCACCTGACCCTCGTTGCGGATGGTGATGGTGTAGGCAAAGACGTAGCGGCTCTCGCGCGGATCGGACTGCTCGTCGAGGTAGCTGGTCTCGACGTCCACTCGGATCTTGTGCTCGACGGATGTCATGGCCCCGGTCTCCCGCAAGCGCGCTCGCCGTCAGCTGCGCGCGGCGCGCATCGCCAGCACGTCGCAGGGCGCCGCATGCAGTACGGTGTCCTCGGTGAGATTCACCAGTATCGACAGCCCGTGACGCTCACGACTGCCGAGCACGATCAGGTCGGCGTGCCGCTCGCGCGCCACCCGCACGATCTCGGCCTTGACGTTGCCGCTCTCGACGCGGCACGAGGCGCCGGCGAGGCCCAGCTCGGCGGCGAGCGCGGTGAGGCGCCCGCGCGCGCGCTCGAGCAGCTCCTCCTCGATGTGCACCGACGGCATGAGGGTCTCACCCATGGGCTCGACCGGTACGAACTCCACCACGTGCAGCAACTCGACCTCGGCGCCGAGCGCTGCCGCGAGCGCCTGCGCCCGGCGGCCGATGGCGACACTGTCGTCCGTCAGGTCGACGACCAGCAGCACGCGACGGTAAACCGTCATGACACGCCCCTTGTGCTACGCCGCTGCCCGAAGACTAACGTCCGCCGCGCGCGCGGTCGAGGGCCTGCGCCAGGGTGTTGAAAGCCTGCGGGGCGAGTGTCTCCGGGCGCGCCCCCGGGTCTATTCCGCAGGCGCTGATCTGCTCGCGCTGCAGGAGCTGACTTAACGCATTGCGCAGCGTCTTGCGGCGCTGCGCGAAGGCGGTAGCCACCACCGCCGCGTAGTTGGGACTCACGTGGAAGGCGGGCGCCGCCCGCATGGCGATCCGCACCACTGCGGACCATACCTTGGGGGGTGGCTGAAACGCACCGGGCCCGACGGCGAACAGCCAGCTGACCTCGGCCAGTGGCGCGAGCATGACGGCGAGACGCCCGTAGCCGCGATCACCGGGCCGCGCGGCGAGTCGCGCCGCGACCTCCCGCTGCAGCATGACCGTGAGGTCGATGATGCCCGCCGCGGCGCCGAGCAACCGGAACAGCAGCGGCGTCGAGATGTTGTAAGGCAGGTTGCCGACGATACGCAGCCGGCCGCCGCGCTCGTGCGCCAGCGCGGCGTAATCGAACTCGAGCGCATCGCTCTCGTGCAGGCAAAAGCCCGGCGTCGCGGCGAACCGCTCACGCAGCCGCGCCGCGAGGTCGCGGTCGATCTCGATCGCATCGAGCGAGTGTGTGCGCCGCGCGAGCAGTGGCGCGGTGAGCGCACCACGCCCCGGACCGATCTCCACCAGGTGATCGTCACCGTGCGGATCGATGGTGCGCACGATACGGGCGATGATCGCCGGGTCGTGCAGGAAATGCTGACCGAAGCGCTTGCGGCGCGGCGGAGCCTCGCGCGCCGCGGCGACGGCCATCAGTGCCGCCGGGTGGCGAGAGCGCTCGCAAGGCGCGCCGCGGCGGCGAGGCTGCGCACGTCGGCGCGTCCGGTACCGGCCAGGTCGAAGGCGGTGCCGTGGTCGGGCGAGGTGCGAATCAGCGGCAGGCCGAGCGTCACGTTGACGGCATGCTCGAAGTCGGCGTGCTTGACGACCGGCAACCCCTGGTCGTGATACATGGCGAGCACGGCGTCGAAGTGCGACAGAGTACGCGGCACGAACACCGTGTCGGCGGGCAGCGGTCCGCTCGCGCGGATGCCGCCCGCCTGCAAGCGCGCCACGGCCGGGGCGATCACCCGTGCCTCTTCGTCGCCGAGATAGCCGCCTTCGCCGGCGTGCGGGTTCAGCCCGCAGACGGCGATGCGCGGGTCGGGCAGGCCGAAGCGCTCGGCGAGCTCGCGGGCGAGGATCGTGCCGACCTCGCACAACGACTCGGTGGTGAGCGCGGCGCTCACCGCGCGCAGCGGCAGATGGGTGGTCGCCAGTGCCACGCGCAGCTCGCCCGCCACCAGCATCATCACGGCACGGGGGCTGTGCGTACGCGCGGCGAAATATTCGGTGTGGCCGGTGAACTCGATCCCGGCATCGTTGATGACGCCCTTGTGCACCGGCGCGGTAACCACGGCAGCGAATTCGCCGGCGAGCGCTCCGTCGATGGCGCGGTTGAGCAGGGCGAGCACGTAGGGCGCGTTGGCGGGGTCGGCACAGCCGGCGACGCTCGGCGCTGCGAGCGGCTCATGCGCCACGCGGAGCGTCCCGGGCGCATGCGGCGCGGTCGGGGCGGCGCGCGTTGCGTGGTAACGCTCGAGGCGGACCGCGAGGTTCAGCTCGCGGGCGCGCGCTTCGAGAAGCGTGGCATCGCCGAGGCACACCAGCTCAGCGGGCAGCTCGGTGAGTGCGAGCGCGAGACACAGCTCCGGCCCGATCCCGGCCGGCTCCCCACTCGTTAGCGCGATACGTGGAATCATGTCGTGAATGTGGTGCGCGCATGCTACGACTTGTATTCGACGTACGCCTCGTCCCGCATGCGCCGCAGCCACAGCTCGGTCTCCTCGTCGGCCTTGCTGGCGCGGATCGCCTCCATGGCCTGACGGCGCTTGAGCTCGTCGGTGTTGTCGTAACGGCGGTGGCCGAGCATCTGCACCAGATGCCAGCCGAACTGCGTCTTGAACGGCTCGCTGAGCTCGTTATCCTTGAGGTCCGCGATCGCCTTCTCGAACTCCGGCGCGAACGTCCCCGGGCCGGTCCAGCCGAGATCGCCGCCTTCGTTGGCGGAGCCCGGGTCCTCGGACACCGTCTGGGCGATGCCGGCAAACTCCTCGCCCTTGAGCACCCGCTCGCGGATCGCGAGCAGCTTGTCGCGCACCGTGGCGTCGTCGGCGAGCTCGTTGGTCTTCATGAGAATGTGGCGCACGTGGATCTGGTCCTCCACGGTCTTCTCGGTGCCGCCGCGCACCTCGTTGAGGCGGATGATGTGGTAGCCGGTCGGCGTGCGCAGCGGCTCGCTCACCTCGCCGGGTTTGAGCTTCGCGATCGTATCGGTGAGGAAGGTCGGCAGCTCACTGCCCTTGCGCCAGCCGAGGGCGCCGCCTTCGAGCGCCGTCTGGCTGTTCGAATAGGCCACCGCCAGCTTGGCAAAGTCCTCGCCGGACTTGGCGCGCTCGTAGACCTCCTGGGCACGCTTGGCGGCAGCGTCGAGCTGCGTCGGACTGGCCTCCTGGCCGACGGCGATCAGGATGTGCGACACGTTGTACTCGTTGCGCTCGGAAGGCATCTTGGCCTGCTTGTCGAGGAACTGGTCGATTTCCTTCGGCGTGACGCTGATGTGCTGCAGCACGTCGCGCTGTCGCAGCAGCTGCAGGGTGATCTCCTTGCGGATCTCGTCGCGGTAGGAGGCATAGTCGATGCCCTGCTGCGTGAGCGCCTCGGGAAGCTGCGAGAGGGTCAGGTTGTTGCGCTTCGCTACGTCCTGCAGGGCGTTGTTCAGCATCTCGTCGGTCACCTTCACCCCGGCGTGCGTGGCCTTTTGCAGCTGGATCTCCTGCAGAACCAGTCGCTCGAGCACCTGCTGGCGCAGCACGTTCTGCGGCGGCAGCTCGAGTTTCTGCTGCCGCAGCCGCTCGCTCACCTGGTCGACCTGCGCGTCGAGGTCGCTGTTGAGCACGACGCCGTCGTTGACGATCGCCACCACGCGGTCGAGGAGCTCGCCGCGGGTGGCGAGCTCGCGGGTCTGGGCGAGGGCGCTGCCGGGCAGGGCGAGCGCCGCCAGCGCTGAGACGAGCCATGCCGGGGTCCAGATACGCCGCATAGTCTTTTAAGTTCCCCTCTACCAGATGCCTTTGAGGGGCCCCTGGGACTTGATTGTTGCTTCGGGGGGCGCGTAGCCCCGGATCTCCTGGCCGAGCGAGGTGTCGGACGCCGATCCGACACTGGCGAGGCCCGCAAGTTCCAGCTGCAGCCAGACTCCGGTGGCCTGGCCGCCGGCGTGATTGGTCACGTAACGGCGGGCCCCGAACCGCACCCGCCAGCAGCACGCACGATACTCGAAGCCGGCGAAACGCTCCAGAAAGCCCACCAGCGCAGGGCTGACCATCGTCCCGGGCTGTGCCGGGGGTGGCGCCGTCCCCGGCTGATCGGTGTACTCGTGATCGCTCAGGGAGTAGACCGCGCGCGCAAACACGCTCCAGTTGTGCTGGATGGGCCAGGCGGTCGAGACGTCGACCTGATCGAAGGTATAGCGCTCGTAGCGGTAGCCGACATTGACCACGGCATTGTTCGCGGGCTTGTACTGCAGATTGAGCAGCGTGCGCTCGCTGCCCTGGATCTGCGGGTTCCACTGCACCGCAGCGTCGGCGCTCCAGCTCTGAAAGGCCGTGACCGCCACCTGCGCGACGAAATCCGAGCGATTGCCGCTGGGGGGTGCCTCCCCGGGCAGCGTGACGCGCGGGGTCGTGAAGTAGTAGGTCTGGCCGAAGGTGGCGGAGATGAACTGCCGCCCGCTCTCCGCATCGAGCAGGCGACTGGTGACGCCGAGGCTCACCTGATTGGCGTCGCTCATGCGATCGGCGCCGACGTAGCGGTTGGTGCGAAACAGCTCGACCGGATTGAGGTCGGGGATGGTGGTATCGAACACCGGCAGCGCGTCCTGGTTACGATACGGCACATAGAGGTACAGCAGGCGCGGTTCGAGCGTGAGCGTGCGTTGATCGCGCGAGCCGGTGGGCCGATCGAACAACAAACCGGTATCGAAGCTCGCAATCGGCAGCGTTCGCGAGGGCGAGCTCGGCGTTCCCGGCGCGGTGTAATCGAGCTCGTACTGCGTGGCGCGCCAGGCGAGCGCGGGACGCAGGAAATAGCCCGGACCGGTGAGGTCGAGGGAGACCGCCGGGGTCACGTCGACACGCCAGCCGCTCACCAGGTCGGTGCCTCCCGGCCGCTGGAAGTCGACGATCTCGGAATCAAAGCCGTAGTGGATCAGCCCCGCGGGTCCGAGCGTATAAGCGGAGTTGGCGATCAGCCATGGCGCCCGCGCGTACGGCCGGTCGTCGACCGGCAGCGTGTAGTCGATGGTCTGATACTGCTGCGCCTCACCATCGACCCGCCAGTGCTCGTCGCGGTAGGAGAAGGTGGCACTGCGCTCGAGGAACGCGGTGCTCGCGCCCTCCGGGCCCTGCGAGAAATCCTCGAAGTAGAAGGGGTCGCTCACGTTCTCCGCTTTGACGGTGAGGCGCCAGTGATCCGGCAGCTCGGCGACGTCGTCAAACTGGACGCGCGAGCGGCTCGAGCCGAATTCGTGGTCGTCGGGCAGGTAGTTCCAGTTGAGATCGCCGCGCTGATTCGCCGTGAGGAAGCGCAGATCGCCGCCGAGGTCGATACCAGCCTTGCTGTACACCGTCGGCTCGAACGTGAAGTCGGCGT
>Ga0335080_10003718_pt1 | contig 15472 bp, 18 predicted proteins | sample Lox_Sample_34_FD_206720 | JGI IMG/M metagenome (GOLD analysis project Ga0335080, IMG submission 206720) | Soil microbial communities from Loxahatchee National Wildlife Refuge, Florida, United States - Lox_Sample_3.4 | ecosystem: Environmental > Terrestrial > Soil > Wetlands | place: USA... | reverse complement strand
CTGCTCGCGTCAATCTACTTCCTGGTGTTCGGGTTGACGCAGATACCCATAGGGGTCTTTTTGGATAGCTTTGGTCCTCGTCGAGTGCAAGGCGTGCTGCTGGTCATTGCGGCTGGCGGCGCCACGCTGTTCGGTAATGCCTCGAGCTTTCCAGAACTCCTGATTGCACGCGCCATGATTGGACTCGGCGTTGCCGGCTCACTGATGGCCGGACTCAAGGCTATCGTCACCTGGTTTCCAGGAGAGCGCGTCGCACTCGCCAACGGCTGGATGATCATGTTGGGATCGCTCGGGGCGGTCACAGCGACCGCGCCGACCGATTGGTTGCTGAATTATGTCGGCTGGCGCAGCCTCTTTGAAATCCTGACGATCGGTACTTTTGCGGTGAGCGGGCTCATTTACATGGTCGTCCCGGAGCGCGTCGTCGGCTCACAACTCGTCACCGCCGCCCGAAAGCCGCTCACCTTGTGGTCTATCTATTCAGACCCGCGCTTTCTGAGGGTCGCGCCGCTTTCTGCGACCTGCATTGGCTCGGCTTGGGCATTGCAGTCATTGTGGGCGTCGGCCTGGCTCACGGATGTGGAAGGGTTCGATGGCCAGAGCCGGGTCACACATATGCTCTTTATGGCTGTTGGCCTAAGTCTCGGAGCGCTCATCCTTGGTGCCATGGCGGATCGCCTGCGCAAACTCAATGTAAGGACGGAAGTCCTTTTGGCCGGTGTGGGAGCCCTGTTCATGCTGGCCGAACTCGCCCTGATCCTTCGCGTTCATCTGCCTTCGTTTCTGCCTTGGTCCACCGTGTCCCTGGCCGGTGCCGCCACTGTCCTGAGCTTCGCGGTCGTAGCCGATTACTTTCCCAGGGAATTTGCCGCGCGCAGCAACGGCGCCCTGAACCTCTTACACTTCGGCTGGGCGTTCTCGATTCAATACGGCATCGGCTTCGTCGTCGGGCAATGGCCGTCTCAGGAGGGACACTATCCGATCGTGGCCTATCAGGTAGCATTTGGTCTCACCCTTGCGCTTCAGGCGGCCGCGCTGGTTTGGTTTGCGATGCCGTGGATCAGGATGCTCGGCAGGAATGCCTTCGGTGAATCTCCCGGAAGGCTCGCCGGATCCGGCAGTTCTTCAATGGATGGACCCATTCTAGAGGCGTGTGGAGGCGATTGGTAAGCAGAGCGTCCGTGGGAGACGCATCAAGACCGCAACCTCCAATTTTGTGGATCTTGGCGACGCGGCCAGAGACTGACCGCACCTGTGCCACAGGTGCGCCCTATTGTCTTCCCTTCGCCCCCTTAATTGCGCACCAAGTCCGGGATTTTGTAGTCGGAATTGAATGGGGAAACCGCTGCGGCGGAGCTATCGAAATTGAAGATTTGGCAAATAAGCTGCGTTGCCGGCGCGCTGAGCGTAACATCGCTTGCCACGATGTATCAGTTCGCCGGGCCGAACGTCGCAACACCAAATGCGAGAGTGGCTGATGCATTCAGCGCCATGCCACTAAACGTGACGGTGCTGGCAAACCTCAGCGCAGCGTTTCCGGCTCCAGCCGCCGAGGCGAAAGCCGATACAAGACCATCTGCGAATGAGATTGTGGCGGCGGAATTCAGAGACGCGGCGCCGCAATCCGTGATGCCATCCGATGACACCAGTTCGCCGCGGCAAGTACGAATGTTGGTGGCCAATGCCAGCCTTGACGCAGTGCCGGTCGATAACGAAGCAATGCTCCGGCTGGATGGTCCGCCCGCGGCGTCGCCCAATCCGGACCAACGCGAACTGTCATATCTGAAATACTACGTCTACTCGGAAATTCCCCCGCCGGAGAAGCCGGCCAAGATCGCCTTGGCGGCATTGCGCAACGTCCCACTCGGACCGCCTGTCCAGGAGATCGAACGCGCGGCCGATGCATTCGATCTCGACTTGAATTTCATGAAGGCGGTGGCCAAAATCGAATCCGACTTCAATCCGAAGAACCGCACCGGCTCCTATATCGGACTATTCCAGCTGAGCAGGTCTGAGTTCAGCAAATACGGGTCGGGCGATATCCTCAACCCTCGCGACAATGCGATGGCGGCCGCCTACAAGTTCGTCAACGAGGCAGCGCTGTTCGAGGTCATGACGCGCAAGAAGCCGACGTTTTCCGATCTCTATCTGATCCACCAGCAAGGCTGGGAAGGAGCCGCCGAACACGTCAGCCATCCGCAGCAGATTGCCTGGAAATCGATGTGCGCGACCCAGGAGGGCTTGGCAAAGGGCGAGCGATGGTGCAAGCGCGCGATCTGGGGCAACACGCTGCCGGCGGTCAAACGCGAATGGAAGTCGGTCGATAGCCTCACCTCGGCCGCGTTCGTGGCGATGTGGCGGGATCGCGTCGACACGCTATATGCCCGCTATCTGGCGCCAACGCCGCAGCGGCCGGAAGCTTGATGATCTGGCCGCCGAATAGCGGAGCAACAAAAGCCCTGCATCCGCGCACCTCTGATTTAATGTCAGCGGTATCTTCCGTCACCGAGCCGGGCCGCCGCCTTGCCGAGTATCGATCCTGGATAGCGGTGACCTTTCTTTCTATACGCCAAGCTACGATCCCGATAATTGACTCGTTGCACCAACACGCTGCGTGCCTTTTCTAATCATCCCCATCTGAGGCCGCTCGGGACGGCCTCATTCGTTGGGGACGGCGGTGGCACATCATTCCATTCAATCGGAAGCGATTTCACGCGGTGCGCGCATGCTTCGCACCGCGTTTGGTACTGCTATCGCACGCTTTCTCGAAGATCCGACCATCGTCGAGGTAATGCTCAACCCTGACGGTCGATTGTGGATCGACCGGTTGTCGAGTGGTTTGGCAGATAGCGGAGAAATGGTGCCTCCTTCGGACGGAGAGCGCATCGTTCGATTGGTTGCGCATCACGTGGGTGCCGAGGTCCACGCAGCCAGTCCGCGTGTTTCGGCTGAGTTGCCCGAGACGGGAGAGCGTTTCGAGGGGCTATTGCCGCCGGTAGTTGCGGCTCCGGCGTTTGCGATCCGAAAGCCGGCGGTCGCGGTGTTCACGCTCAATGACTACGTCGCCACAGGCGTTATGACCTCGGGGCAAGCCGTTGCTCTGAAATACGCGGTCGAGGCGCGCAAGAACATTCTTGTGGCCGGTGGCACATCGAGCGGCAAGACGACGCTGACCAACGCATTACTAGCCGAGGTCGCCAAGACTTCGGACCGCGTTGTTCTCATCGAAGACACCCGAGAGCTTCAGTGCAAGGCGCCGAACCTTGTGGCGCTGCGCACGAAAGACGGCGTGATTTCGTTATCGGACCTGGTCCGTTCATCGCTGCGCCTTCGGCCCGATCGCATTCCGATCGGGGAGGTGCGCGGCCCAGAAGCTCTCGATCTGCTCAAGGCTTGGGGCACGGGTCATCCGGGCGGCATCGGTACCATCCATGCGGGTACCGCGCTCGGAGCTTTGCGCCGGCTTGAGCAACTCATCCAAGAGGCTGTTGTCACGGTCCCGCGCGCCCTAATTGCCGAAACCATCAATGTCATCGCCGTCCTTTCCGGTCGCGGCGCCGATCGGCGCCTGGCCGAACTCGCCAGCGTCACTGGGCTCGCGGCTTCCGGCGACTACAGCATGGCAGCCATAGGGGACAAGTCATGAGGGCTATTTCTTTCTTCGAACGAAGGATCGTTTCGACGAGTCTGTTGATGGCCACCTGTTTCAGCGTCCATCCAGCCCTCGCTGCTGGCTCCAACATGCCCTGGGAGCAACCACTCAATCAGATCCTGCAATCGGTCGAAGGTCCCGTCGCCAAGATCATCGCTGTCATCATCATCATCACCACCGGACTCTCGCTCGCATTCGGCGATACGTCGGGTGGCTTTCGCAGGTTGATCCAGATCGTGTTTGGCCTGTCGATCGCTTTTGCTGCCTCGAGCTTCTTCCTGTCGTTCTTCTCGTTCGGCGGCGGAGTCGTGATCTGATGGACGGACAGATCCCAGGCTTCGAAACTACAGTCCATCGTGCGCTGACCGAGCCGATCCTGATGGGTGGTGCGCCACGCTCGATCGCGATCCTCAACGGCACGCTCGCAGCTGCGCTGGGCATCGGTCTGCGCCTCTGGGTCGCGGGCCTCCTGCTTTGGTTCGTTGGCCACATGGCCGCTGTCTGGGCTGCCAAGCGCGATCCTGACTTCGTCGAGGTCGTCCGCCGACACCTCCGCATCCCCGGTCATCTCAACACGTGAGTGCTCCCATGATGAATCTCGCCGAGTATCGCCGTTCCAATACCCGCCTCGCCGATTTTTTGCCGTGGGCGGCTCTTGTCGATGAGGGGATCGTCCTCAACAAGGATGGGTCGTTTCAGCGCACGGCGAAATTTCGGGGACCGGACCTCGATAGCGCCGTTCCGGCCGAACTTGTTGCTGTTGCTGGTCGACTCAACAACGCGCTGCGCCGGCTTGAATCCGGGTGGGCGATCTTCGTCGAGGCGCAACGCCATTCGGCAGGAGCCTATCCCCCGAACACGTTTCCAGATGCCGCGTCCGCTCTGGTCGACTCAGAGCGAAGGGCACAGTTCGAAGAGGCCGGCGCGCACTATGAATCGAGCTATTTCCTGACATTTCTCTATCTGCCGCCGGCCGAGGGCACTGCGAGAGCGGAACGGCTGCTTTATGAGGGTAGCAACCGGGCCGTGGACGCTGATGCGCGCGAGATTCTCCGCGGCTTCTTCGACCGGACCGATCGCATACTGCAGCTCATCGAAGGCTTCATGCCCGAGTGCGCCTGGCTCGATGACGAAGCAACGCTGACCTACCTGCACTCCACGGTCTCGACCAAGCGGCATCGGGTCAGGGTGCCCGAGATCCCAATGTATCTCGACGCGCTGCTCGCCGATCAGCCGCTGACCGGTGGGCTTGAGCCGATGCTAGGGTGTGCGCATCTGCGTGTGCTGACCGTGGTCGGCTTTCCGACTGCGACGACGCCCGGGATTCTCGACGACCTGAACCGTCTTGCCTTTGCCTACCGCTGGTCGACCCGCGCGATTATGCTGGACAAGCTGGAGGCGACGAAACTTCTGACCAGGATCAGACGACAATGGTTTGCGAAGCGCAAATCGGTGGCCGCGATCCTCAAGGAGGTCATGACCAACGAGGCTTCAGCGCTTCTTGATACCGATGCCCACAATAAGGCTATCGACGTCGACGCAGCGCTTCAGGAGCTGGGTTCGGATCAAATCGGAGAGACCTTCGTGACCGCAACGGTCACGGTCTGGGACGATGATCCCTCAACCGCTGAGGAAAAGCTCCGTCTCGTGGAAAAGGTGATCCAGGGTCGGGATTTCACCTGCATGATCGAGACGGTCAATGCGGTTGAAGCCTGGCTCGGCAGCCTGCCCGGACATGTCTACGCCAACGTTCGGCAACCCCCGATTTCGACGCTGAACCTGGCACACATGATTCCGCTGTCGGCGGTATGGGCCGGCGAGGCGAGGGACCATCATTTCAAGGCGCCGCCCTTATTCCTAGCCAAGACGGAGGGATCTACTCCATTCCGCTTCTCCCTTCACGTTGGAGACGTCGGACACACGCTGGTAGTCGGGCCCACCGGTGCCGGCAAATCCGTGCTGCTGGCGCTGATGGCGTTGCAGTTTCGCCGCTATCCCGAATGTCAGATTTTTGCGTTCGATTTTGGTTGTTCGGTACGGGCTGCAACCGTCGCCATGGGTGGTGATTGGCACGATATCGGCGGTGTGCTCTCGGGCGAATCCGCGGAGTTCGTTGAACTTCAGCCGCTCGCTGCGATTGATGATCCGCCCGAGCGTGGTTGGGCAGCGGAATGGATCACTGCGATCCTCGGCCGTGAGAAGATCGAAGTGACGCCAGAAGTAAAGGATCATCTCTGGTCTGCGCTGACCTCGCTGGCTTCGGCACCGATCCAAGAACGGACCCTGACCGGTCTTTGTGCCCTTCTTCAGTCGAACGTATTGAAGCGCGCTCTCCAGCCCTATTGCCTCGGTGGGCCGTATGGCCGGCTTCTTGATGCGGAGTTCGAGCGTCTTGGCGAAGCATCAGTCCAGGTCTTTGAGACCGACGGGCTGATTGGCACTGCGGTCGCGCCGGCTGTCCTGTCCTATCTGTTCCACCGCATTGAAGTACGGCTCAATGGTCGACCAACTCTGCTCATCATCGATGAAGGCTGGCTTGCGCTTGATAATCAGGAATTTGCCGGCCAGCTGCGTGAGTGGCTGAAGACGCTGCGCAAGAAAAATGCCTCGGTCATTTTTGCCACCCAATCGCTCGCGGATATCGACGGCTCGCCGATAGCGCCGGCTATCATCGAGAGCTGTCCGACGCGAATCCTGCTCCCGAACGACCGCGCCATCGAGCCACAGATCATGGCGATCTACCGGCGCTTTGGGCTGAACGACCGCCAGATCGAGATCCTGGCTCGGGCCACACCGAAGCGCGACTACTACTGCCAATCCCGCCGTGGCAATAGACTGTTCGAGCTCGGTCTCGGGGAGGTCGCACTCGCCTTCACCGCGACGTCCTCCAAGGCCGACCAACTCCTGATCGAACAGGTCATTATTGATCATGGCCGCGACGGTTTCGTGTCCGGCTGGCTGAAGGCCCGCAACATCGCCTGGGCGACCGATCTCATTCCACATCTATCTGAATTGGAGGCATCCAAATGAGCGGCCTCCGCCGTCTTGCCTCCGCCAGCATCATCGCGCTCATCCTCGCTATTGGTATGCACCCTACATCGGCGCAGTTGATCGTCTTCGATCCAAACAACTATGCGCAGAACGTGCTGACCGCCGCTCGAGCTTTGCAGCAGATCAACAACCAGATCGTCTCTCTGCAGAATCAGGCGCAGATGCTGATCAACCAAGCGAAGAATCTGGCGACCCTGCCGTTCTCGTCATTGTTGCAACTGGAGCAGTCAATCCAGCGAACGCAACAGCTTCTCGCCCAGGCTCAGCGCATCGCCTACGACATCCAGCAGATCGATCGTGCATTCTCGACGACCTACGCGCCGGCGTCAGCAAGTGTTTCGGACCAGGCATTGATCGCGAACGCGCAAAGCCGCTGGCAGAATGCGCTTGCCAGCCTCCAGGATGCCATGCGGACGCAGGCCACGGTCGTCGGCAACCTCGACACCAATCGCACCCAGATGTCAGCCCTTGTTACCTCGAGCCAGGGGGCGACCGGAGCGTTGCAGGCGACCCAGGCCGGCAATCAGCTCCTGGCTCTGCAGGCCCAGCAACTTGCGGATCTAACGGCAGTCGTAGCGGCCAATGGGCGCGCACAGAACCTGGAGTCCGCCCAGCATGCTTCTGCCCAGGACCAAAGCAGAGAGCAACTGCGCCGCTTCCTGACGCAGGGCGCCGGCTATCAACCCACAACCGTGCAGATGTTTCACTGATGAATACGAAAGCGCTCGAACGAATTCCGGCCTTGGCTGCCGTGGTGCTTGTTGTCCTCGTGGTTGCTGCCTGTGCGATTCGGCTGCGTGGTGACGAGGCACAGACAAGCACGCCCGCGTCCGCCGACGTGACATCCGATCCGTTGACGACGAAGCTCGCGGAGTGCCGCTCCGTAACGTATGAGCAGAAAGACGCTCTGTCCGAGTGCCGGCAGGCCTGGGCGGAGAAACGCCGCAAGTTTCTTGGGCAGAAAGCGCCAGCAGCGTCCGATACTGCGGCCGCTCAAGCGGGCTCCTCGTTGTTTGTTCCGCCCAAGGACGAGAGTCGTCTGCCATCTGGCTACCCTCAGATCCAACAGACCGGGAAGGAATGACCGATGGTTGGCACCGGAATCATTGATCAATTCCTGGAGACGTTCACCCGATACATCGACTCCGGGTTTGGGCTACTCGGAGGCGAAGTTGGATATCTCGCCACGACGCTCGCTGCCATCGACATCACCCTGGCCGGCCTATTCTGGTCATGGGGCGCCGACGAGGACATTCTGGCTCGGCTTGTCAAGAAGACGCTGTTTGTCGGCGTGTTCGCTTTCCTGATCGGCAACTGGAACAGCCTGGCTCGCGTCATCTTCGAAAGTTTTGCGGGCCTGGGGTTAAAAGCCTCGGGAACCGGCCTATCTTCGGCCGATTTCTTGAGGCCGGGAAGGATTGCCCAGGTCGGGCTTGATGCTGGACGACCGATCCTTGATTCGATCTCGGGCCTGATGGGCTATGTCAGCTTCTTCGAGAATTTCATCCAAATCTCGGTTCTGCTGTTTGCCTGGATCGTTGTGCTGCTGGCTTTCTTTATTCTAGCCATCCAGCTCTTCATCACGCTCATCGAGTTCAAGCTGACGACGCTCGCTGGCTTCGTGCTTATTCCGTTCGGGCTGTTCGGCAAGACCGCCTTTGCCGCCGAGCGCGTCCTCGGCAACGTGATCTCCTCCGGCGTGAAGGTTCTGGTGCTGGCCGTCATCGTCGGCATCGGCTCGACGCTATTTGCACAATTCACGGCCGGCTTTGGCGGCAATCAGCCCACGATCGATAACGCCATGGCGCTCGTGCTTGGGGCGCTTTCTCTTCTCGGTCTCGGCATCTTTGGGCCAGGGATTGCCAATGGCATCGTGTCGGGTGGACCGCAACTCGGCGCTGGTGCCGCAGTCGGGACAAGCCTGGCCGCAGGGGGCGCCATCGTTGCGGGCGCCGGTCTTGCGGCCGGAGGTGTGGGACTGGCAGGTGGCGCACTCGCGGCCGGCGCCCGTGGCGCAGCCACAGTGGCGAGCGGAACGGCAAGTGCTTATCGAGCCGGAGGCTTGAGTGGTGTTGCTAGCGCAGGGGGCTCGGCAATTGTCAGCCCACTGCGCCGCATGGCCGCCGGCTTTACAAGTGGCTCAACAACAACGGACACAGCGCCGGCCTGGGCACGCCGCATGAAGCGCGCGCAGACCGTAAACCAGGGTGTGTCCGCTGCTACCCACGCCGTCCGGAGCGGCGACAGCGCCAGTGGCGGAGCCTCGGTTGATCTGTCCGAGGGAGGGCACTGATGTTCAAAAGACCATCCGTGCATTACGGCCGTACGCCACAGCCCGTGACGCCCTATCAGAAGGCAGCGCAAGTTTGGGATGACCGTATTGGTTCCGCACGCGTCCAGGCCAGGAATTGGCGGCTGATGGCGTTCGGATGTCTGTTGCTGTCCGGCGGACTCGCTGCAGGCCTCGTTTGGCGGTCTGCCCAGGGCACCATCACACCGTGGGTCGTGGAGGTGGATCATCTCGGTCAGGCTCAGGCAGTCGCGCCAGCGAGTCCCTTCTATCAGCCGACCGATCCGCAGATCGCGTTTCATCTCGCGCGCTTCATCGAAGATGTTCGAGGCCTGCCTGCCGACGCTATCGTCCTGCGACAGGACTGGTTGCGGGCGTACGATTTCACGACCGATCGCGGGGCGGCGGCACTGAATGATTACGCGCGCACCAACGACCCCTTTGCCAAGCTCGGCAACACACAGGTTGCGGTCGAGATCTCCAGCGTCATCCGCGCTTCACCGGAAAGCTTTCGGGTCGCATGGATCGAACGCCGATACGACGATGGTCAGCTCGCTGCGACCGAGCGTTGGACCGCGATCCTCTCTATCGTCATCGAAACCCCGCGCGAGGCTGACCGCCTGCGCAAGAACCCGCTGGGCGTTTACGTCAACGCAATCAACTGGTCGAAGGAGCTCGGGTAGTGAGAACCTTTGTACCGAGATCGGCTGGCCTGAAACGCCTGGCCTTACTCATTGGGCTCGCGCTCTCGGGCTGCACGACGTTCAAACCACCGCAGATCAGTTATGACGACGACGTGCCGCCGTCTCCCGATCTACCGATGCCCGCAGACGATCATGCGCAGCCATTGCATGTCCCTCCATCTTGGACTCCGGCTCGTGGCGGCAAGAAGGGCGAAGCAGAGGCAAAGGATCCGACCGATCGCGTCGAAATCGCAAACGATGTCGCGCGGGTCCAGCCCCGGCGCGCGGGTTATTTCAATGCCGTGCAGATTTTTCCCTACAGCCCCGGCGCGCTCTATCAGATCTATGCCTCGCCAGGACAGATTACGGACATCGCGCTTGAGCCGGGTGAGCAGCTGACGGGTTCGGGACCGCTGGCAGCCGGCGACACCGTGCGCTGGATCGTCGGCGATACCGAAAGCGGTAACGGCGACACCAGGCGGGTCCATATCATGGTGAAGCCGACAAGGCCCGCTATCGAGACGAACCTTGTCGTCAACACCGATCGACGGACTTACCTCATTGAGCTGCGTTCCCGCGAAAAGCCATACATGCCCTCGGTCGCCTGGTTCTACCCCGAAGACCGAATTGGACACTTAAATGCTGTACTCCTGATACCGGTTATCCCGGAGATGGATCAGCGACGCTACCGCTACAGCATCGAGGGCGACAACCCGCCGTGGCGGCCAGTCAATGCGTATGACGACGGCCGAAAGGTCTACATCGAGTTCTCGCGAGGGATCGATCAAGGCGAAATGCCGCCGCTGTTCGCCATCGGCCAGGACGGTAAACCGGAGCTCGTCAACTATCGCGTCTACAGGAATGTCTTGATCGCGGATCGTCTGTTCGCCGCGGCCGAACTGCGCCTCGGCGGAGAAAAGCAGCAGAAAGTCCGAATCGTGAGAACCGACGGGAGGCGATCGTGACGGACAATGAGTCAGGCGAGAGTCAACGTCCCGTACCCGGATCGTCAACCGCTGATGGGACACAAACCTTACGTCTGGATACCGGGCGTCCAAAGATCACGCGGCTTTCCCGCAAAGTCCTCGCCGGAGGCACTGCTCTCGCACTGTTGCTCATCTCGGGTGCCGTGCTATGGGCGCTCAGGAGCAACCACCCGCACAATCCTGCCCACGACGAACTCTACAGTACCGATCATCACAACGTCGCAGATGGCCTGACGATGCTGCCACAGGACTACGGCGCAGTACCCCACGACGTTCCGCGGCTTGGGCCGGCATCGCCGGGCAATCTCGGAAGTCCCATTGGAACAGAAGTTCAAACGGCGCCGACCGGTCTGGATGCCGAACAACAGCGTGCCAACCAGGAGACGGAGGCGGCGCGGACCAGCAAAGTATTTGCCTCGACAACCGGGCCCGTTACGTCGCCGCATGCCGCGTCTGAAGGAACGAGCACAAACAACGCGCTTTCATCCGACGAAACTTTCACGCAGAATGGCCAGGATCGCAAGCTGCTTTTCGTCAATGCTCCCGTCGATCGACGGACTACGTCGCCTGACAGGCTTTCCCGCTCCGCGTCACCCTTCGTTATCCAGGCGGGGACGATTATCCCTGCAGCTCTCATCACGGGGGTTCGCTCTGATCTCCCCGGTCAAATTACGGCGCAGGTAACAGAGAACATTTTCGACTCGCCTACGGGTCGAGCCAAATTAGTGCCGCAGGGATCGAAATTGATAGGCGTTTATGACAGCCAGGTCGCGTTCGGCCAGTCGCGGGTGCTGTTGGTCTGGACACGGCTCATCATGCCGAACGGTCGCTCCATCATACTGGAACGTCAACAGGGAGCCGACGCGGGCGGATATTCCGGTCTCGAGGATGAGGTCGACAATCACTGGGCGGAGCTATTCAAGGCCGCGTTCCTCTCGACTGTTCTTGGCGTCGGAGCGGAACTCGGCTTTGGTGCGGATACCGGTAGCAACACGGGAATTCTTCAAGCTCTTCGATTGAGCGCCGCGAACTCACTCAATCAGACCGGACAGCAGGTCGTCCGACGCAATCTGAACATTCAGCCAACCCTGACCATAAGACCGGGATTTCCGGTGCGTGTCATGGTCAATCGAGATCTTGTTCTGCAGCCGTATCGGGGGTGACGCTCGTGACCAAACTCAAGATCGCCTCCATAGACGATGAAAAACCGGTGAGCTTGACGGTTAAGCTCTCGGCTGGACTCCATCGCGAGCTCCTTGCCTATGCCGATGCGATAAAACGAGAGAGCGGGCAACTCGTCGACCCTGCTTCGCTTATTCCGCCCATGCTGAAGCGGTTTATGGCAACCGACCGCGCATTCGCAAAGGCTCGGCGCACGGCTAGGACCGGTCAAGCTAAGGACGGATAGCGCTCCATAAGTAGGTCCGATAAAGGGCACAAGCGCAAGATTTCGATCAGAGCCGTCCTGCAACGCGCAGAAGCCGACCCAGCAAGCTCAAATTGCGTGCGATCGCCCTCCCAAGCGTGGCGTCTCCAGGCGCTCGGGGTGTAGTTATTGCGGACCCAAGGTGGCGACTCTTGGAGGGGCGATCTTGGTAGATTTGATGTGGCGACCACATGCCTAAAGGCAATTGATCTGCATCAACGACAGAATGAGGCCGTGGCGCTAGCTGAAATTTCTCGTCGCTTTTCAGAGATTGACGATGGTTACTTCGAAAATCGCGCTCAGTGGAGAGCGTGCAGTCACGGAAACCATCCGGCTTCACTGGCTTCTGTTCCTGGCGCAAGGTATTGCCATGATGGTGCTGGGCGCGCTGGCAGTCATTTGGCCGCAGATTTCGACGCTTGCCATCGAATTTTACGTCGGCTGGATGTTCCTGATTAGCGGAGTCATTGGACTTTTCACCATGTTCGTCGCTTCGGACGCGGCGGCAATCGTCTGGTCACTGCTGACGGCTGCGCTCTCTTTGTTCGTTGGGGTGCTTCTGCTCTGGCACCCGGTGGAAGGCGCGGTGTCGCTCACTCTGGTGCTCATTTCCTTCTTCATGACCGAGGGAATATTCCAGATCGCGGCTGCAATCCGGTATCGCGAAGCATTCCCTGATTCCTGGGGCTGGCTGTTAATGAGCGGCCTCGCCGACCTCGCACTTGCCGCGATGCTCATCTGGGGATGGCCATCGGCGGCGACCTCGGCGCTCGGACTGATTGCCGGCGTCAGCCTCATCACGTCAGGACTGGCGATCGTCATGGTGGCCGCCGCCGCCCGCAACATGGTGCGCATGGTCGAACAAGCGACGCGCTGAGTAGCCTCGGCGCTGACGGGAGGCTTTTGCGGTTGGATCAGGGGATGCGCCGACGCGATCGGGACAACCCAATTCAATCGTCGGAGTGAGTGACGTCAAATCAAACCAGAGGAGTACTGTTCATGAACAAAATGCTCGTTGCGGTTTTTGACACTGAGGCCGCGGCCTTCGAGGGACTAAGTGCCTTAAAAGACCTGCACCGTGATGGCGACATCACTCTTTACTCTTCGGCGGTCATCGCCAAGGACAAGAATGGAAAGGTCGACCTCAGGCAGGAAGCCGACCCGGGACCGGTAGGTACCGCGGTCGGGCTGCTCACCGGCAGCTTGCTCGGCATCCTTGGGGGACCTGCAGGTCTGGCTGTCGGCGCTTCGATCGGTGGACTGGCAGGCTTAGTCTTCGACGTGAACAAGAGCGGGGTCGACGTCACCTTCCTGGACGACGTGTCGAAGGCCCTGACCAGCGGCAAGTTCGCGGTTTTGGCGGAGATCGAAGAGAGCTGGACGACACCGATCGATACCCGCCTGCACAAGCTTGGAGGAATCGTTTTCAGGCGCCTGCGGGGCGAGGTCGTTGCCGATCAGCTCATGCGTGAAGGCGCCGCATTTGAAGCGGATTTGAAAGCGCTAAATGACGATCTCAAGCAAGCCGCCGCCGAGAACCGTGCCGCCGTCCAAAAGGATATCGAGGCTGTGAAGAAGCAGATCAAGGTGGTGCAGGACCAGGCCAAGTCAAGGCTCGATCAGGCGAAGGCCGAAACCGACGCAAAGGTGAAAGCACTGCAGGATCAGGCCAAAACTGCGCACGCCATGTCAAAGGCGCGGATTGAAAAGCGCATCGCCGTCGCCAAGGCAGACTTCGACACGCGGTCGAAGAAGCTTAGCCAGGCTTGGGCGTTGACCAAGGAGGCGCTTGCCGCCTGACGGCGCCGTGCACCAATCTGAATGCAGCAATGCTGGTGCTCGATTGCAGGAAAATCCAATGCGCTCGAGCACCGCGGCTTCAATAGGGGGCATTAATGACCAGTTTTCAGAACATTGAAATTCAGGTGCCGAAAGAGGTGGTGCAGTACTGGGGCTGGCTGCTCGCGTTCGGAGTGGCTCTTGTTGTGCTCGGGATAGCCGCCATAGGCCGGGCCGTGACCGCCACGGTCGCGACGATGCTCTTCTTCGGCTGGCTTCTGCTACTCGCCTGCGGCATTGAGGTCGCGCAGGCCATTCTTGTCGGACACTGGGCGGGATTTTTCCATCATCTCCTCGCGGCTATTCTTTTTGGAGTTGTCGGGGGACTACTTGTCGGCAGACCGTTGCTTAGCGCCGAGGCCCTGACGATTGTCATGGCAGCATTTTTCATGGTCGGTGGCCTGTTTCAGGCGATCGGGTCCATCGTTGTCGGACTGCCGGGCTGGGGTTGGCAATTGCTCTATGGCGTAATCACGTTTGTGCTAGGCGTGCTCGTGTTTCGCCAATGGCCGATCTCTGGCCTCTGGGTGATCGGCCTTTTCGTCGGGATAGACCTCATTTTCTACGGGGCAGCCTGGATCGCCTTAGCGCTTCAGCTACGGTCCCTTTAAGCACGACGGTCGACGGTCCCGAAGGGGATCGAAAAGGCAAGCGAGGTGCTCGATCTTTGCTGGCGGTCCTAATCGAGCACGGCTCGACTATCGCAAGCTTTTGCGCAACTACTTTCCGTTGAGCATGAAACGTGTGAGATCCAGCGCACCCGATCGTCTTGGATCGCCGGCGTGATGGATAGAGTTGATTTCGTCAAAAGACGACCAGAATTTTTGATTTGAACGCCGGACCCCAAAACGATCGACCAATTGCTCATAGTTGGCCGTCGACTTCAGGTTTGAGACGTTCGTTGCAAATAGGTCGATCTCGTCTTCCGGCACCTCGAAGAACATGTTCGGATACGCGCCCGCTCCATCAAGGTCAACTAAGGAGTTAGTACCATGTCAGATTCGCAGGAGCTGCAGGTGCAGCAGAAGCGCGAAGTTGAAAAGAAAACCGAGAGCACGACGCCTGGGCGCGTTTTCGTGCCGGTGACGGATATTTTCGAAACTCCCGATGCTCCAAGCAGTAAAACGGTTGCGTACGCGCTCTGTCGAAAACATCTGATGAGTCAGTGGGTTGTGTGGCCGCGATGACGGCTGAAGGCTGTCCGTGCGCCGCCGAGGCGACTTGGCTGAAAGACCGGCACAAGACCCTTGCCCATGCTAAATTGGGTCTGGAGCGGATGAAGCACCTCGGCTGTGAGTCTGCTTCGGCCCTTTCGGACTTCAGATCCTTTTCTAGCGACAGCGAGGCCTAGCGGGAGGAAGCCACTTGAAACGCGCCTTGTACTCTGCGGCCGTCCTGACAGCCTGCACCGCTGTCACCGTGATCGTGGCCACACCCGCGGCTACCGCCGAAGCCATATGCCAAAAATCGGATATTCGTCTGGTCAATTCGATGCGCGAGATCGCGCAACCTTATCATGCCAATCTGGACAAAGGGGGAAGATTG
>Ga0335080_10003716_pt1 | contig 15473 bp, 6 predicted proteins | sample Lox_Sample_34_FD_206720 | JGI IMG/M metagenome (GOLD analysis project Ga0335080, IMG submission 206720) | Soil microbial communities from Loxahatchee National Wildlife Refuge, Florida, United States - Lox_Sample_3.4 | ecosystem: Environmental > Terrestrial > Soil > Wetlands | place: USA: Florida... | reverse complement strand
GGCTCGGACGCGATTTCCACGCCGGTGAGGACGAGAAATCGGGGCCGCACGTCGCCATCCTGATGCACAGTTTCTGGAAAAGCCGGTTCCACGGCGATCCGGCGGTGGTGGGGCGCTCGATTCAACTGGACGCAAACAGCGTAACCATCGTGGGCGTGCTTCCGCCGGAGTTTGAGTTTGCGCCGCGCGGCAACGTGCAGCTCTGGGTACCGCTGCACATCGGCGACATTCTGGAAACCCGCCGCAATCTCCGCTGGATCAGTGCCGTTGGCCGCCTCGCTCCCGGGGCCACCCTGGCGCAGGCGGAAGCGGAGATGGGGCTGATCAACACCCGGCTGGCAGCCGCGTATCCCAGGGAAAACGGGGCGACCGCCGTGATTGTGGCTACGCTGAGCGATCGCATCCTGGGAAAACTCCGGGTGCTGGTGCTGGTGCTTTTCGGCGCGGTGGGATTCGTGCTGCTGATCGCTTGCGCGAATGTGGCCACTTTGCTGATGGCGCGCTCCGCCCGGCGGAGGCGGGAGTTCGCGGTGCGCGCGGCGCTGGGAGCGGGGCGCGGCCGGTTGACCGCGCAGCTTCTCTGCGAAAGCCTGATGCTGGCTTCGACCGGGGCAGCGCTGGGCCTGGCGGTCGCGCGGTATGGGACCGGCCTGCTGATCGCGGCCATACCGGATTCGCAGCTGAACTCGATGCCCTTCCTGCGCGGCGCGCACGCCGATGCCGCGGTGCTGGCCTTTCTGCTGGCCACCACCATGGTGACGGGAGTCGCGTTCGGGCTGGCGCCGTTGCTGGAGATCTCCAACTTTAATTTGGGCGAGACTCTGCAGGACGAAAGCCGCGGGTCGAGCGCGGGAGCCCGCACGCGGCTGCGGCAGGCCCTGGTGATCGCCGAGATCGCGTTCTCGCTGGTTCTGCTCGTCGGCGCGGGCCTTATGGTGAAGAGCCTGGGGCTGCTGCTGAGCCGCAATCCGGGATTCAACACCCGGAGGCTGCTGACGTTCTCCGTGTTTCTTCAGCCGTCGAACTACCCGCAGTCATCCGACATGCTGCGGTTCGATCGCGATTTTCGGGATCGGATTCGCGCCATTCCGGGAGTAATCGGCGTCGCCACCACCAGCATCGTTCCCCTGACTGGCGGGGGGAACACGATCCGTTTCGTGGTGGAGGGCCAGCCCACCGCCCCTGGCCAGGATCGCGAAAGCAATATCCGCATCATCTCGGCCGATTACTTCTCCTTGATGGGGATTCCGCTGCTCGCAGGACGGTTCTTCAACGACACCGATGAAACCGCTTCGGGGCCGCGGCGCGTGATCGTCAATCAGGCCTGGATAAAAAGAAATCTGCCGGGTGAGAACCCGATAGGCAAGCGCGTGAGGTTCACCAACTCGCCGGCTCAGCCGTTCCGCGAAATCGTGGGCGTGGTCGGGGATAATGCCGATGCAGGTCTGGACAGCTCCAACGAGCCGGGTCTGTTCACTCCGGCACGGCAGGCTATGATTCCATTCCTCACGTACCTGGTCCGGACGGCCGGCGAGCCGTTGGACGCGGCCGGCTCGGTGCGGGCCGCCCTGCAAAGCGTGGATTCGCAGCTCATGCTCATCCAGCCGAACTCCATGGATCAGATCATCGCGCAGTCGCCATCGGTATTCCTGCGGCGCTATCCCTCCTTTCTGATCGGCAGTTTCGCGGTGCTGGCGCTGACCCTGGCCATGGTCGGTCTGTACGGGCTGATCTCGTATTCGGTGTCGCAGCGCACGCGGGAAGTGGGCATTCGGATCGCGTTGGGCGCGCAGCCCCGGGACGTGATACGCCTCGTAGTGTGGGAGGGAGCGCGCCTGACCCTCATGGGGATTGCCGCGGGAGTGCTCGCCGCGCTGGGCCTGACGCGGCTGATGCGCAGCCTCCTTTTCGGCGTCAGCGCCGTGGACCCGTTTACCTTCGCCGCCGTCGCCCTCGTGCTGGCACTGGTGGCCATCACGGCATCGTACATTCCCGCCAGGCGCGCCGTTCGCACCAGTCCCATAGATGCTTTGCGCTGTGAGTAGCAGGACACGCCTGAGGCGTCGCGCCGCGTTCCCGCCGGAGCACTTGCCGCTTCGGGAGCCCTACCCTTTCCTCTTCCCCCACTCGGCAGCTTTCTCCGGCTTGCCCCAGGCCTGATAGAGTTTGACAATCCACTCGCGCGCGCGGTCCAGTTGCCGGTAGTCCGGGACCGCGATCCGGTCTTTCCTCGCCAGCATCTCCCGATAACCGTCGAGCAGCAGCGGTTCGGCCTCGGCGTATTTCTTCTGTCCCGCCAGGCTGGCGCCCAGCACGGTTTCGTCGCAGAACCGTGCCCAGTCGTCCGGCCGCTTCCTTCGATCGAACTCCACTGCCTGGCGCGCGAGCGGCTCGCTCTCCGCGAACTTCTCCTGCGATAGGTAGGCCAGCGCCAGGTCGGCCGCTGCGTCCGCCGTGTCCGCGTGCTCCGGGCCCAAACTGCTCCGCCGCCCCGCCAGCACCTGCGCCGCATTTGTCTCGGCCAACGCGTACTTGCCCTGCCGGTCGTACATGGATCCAAGGTCTGAAAGAGTAGCCAGAGTCGCGGGGTGTTCCGGTCCCAGCGAGTGCCGGCAGATCTCCAATACCTGCTTGTACAGCGCCTCGGCACGTCCGTACTCGCCTTGCGCGGCATAGACGCCGGCCAGGCTTCTCATCGACAGCAGAGTCCTGGAATGCTCGGGACCCTGCACCCGGCGCCGCATCTCCACGGTTTCGCGGAATAGCGCCTCGGCCTGCGCGTATCTGCCCTGCGCGTATTCGGTCCACGCCAGGTTGTGCATGGACTGCAAGGTGTTCGGATGCTCCCGACCCAATACCCGCCGCCGCGCCTCCAGGACCTTGCCGTGAAGCTCCTCGGCCGGCCCGTACTTGCCCTCTTCCATCTCGACCACCGCCAGGTTGTTCATCCCCAGCAGCGTGTCGGGGTGATCCGGACCCAGGATGCGGCTCTTGATCTCCACGGCCTCGCGGTCGAGAGCTTCCGCCTGCGCGTATTTGCGCTCTCCTTCATAAACCAGTGCCAGGTTGCCCATGCTGCCTACCGTGTCCGGGTGCTCCGCGCCCAGCACACGGCGCCGGATCTCCAGGATGTCTCTGGCTACCCCCTCCGCCTCGGGGTACTTCCCCTCCTCGTAGTACACGACGCAGAGGTTGTTCATCGCCTTGAGTGTGTCGGGATGCTGCGGACCGGACACGCGGCGGTCGATCTCCACTACTTGAACCCCGAGAGCCTCGGCTTGCTTGTATTTCCCCTCCTCGCTGTAGACCGAGATCAGGTTCAGCATGGATGCCAGTGTTTCGCGATGCTCCGGACCCAGCACGCGCCGCTGTGTCGCGAGGGTCTCGCTGAGCAGCGCCTCGGCTTCCGCGCGCCTGCCCTGCAGATCGGCGAGATGTCCGAGTGCCCTTGCCGTTCCCAGCGTCTTCGCGTCCTTCGGGCCCAGCGTCCGCCGGTGTAGATCCAGCGCGCGCTCGAACTGCGTTCGCGCCTCCGGGTAGAGCCCGAGGTCCCCGTAGGTCTGCCCGATGGTGTCCCGGATCGCCGCCTCCACCTCCGGTTGCTGGTCGAACTTGCCCGTGATCCGCGTCGCCGCGCGGTCTAACGCGGTGCGCACCTTCAGGTCGGGATCGGGTCTGGTGGTAGGGCCCGATTGGTTGGAGGCGCTGGCCTGGGCCAGCAGATCGTTTTGCAGAAAGTGATTCACCGCCTGGGCCACGGCCGCCTCCCGGTTCGCACGGATACTCTCCCGGATGCTGACCACGGCCGCCCCCGCCAGCACCAGCACGAATGCCGCGATCGTCGCCAGCGCCGCCCGGTAGCGGCGCGCAAACTTGCGCGCGCGGTAAGGAAGCGACGGCGGGACCGCCAGCACGGCTTCGTGATTCAGGTTTCGCAGGATGTCCGCGGCCAGCTCGGAGGGCGAACCGTAGCGGCGCGCCCGGTCTTTCTCCAGGGCCTTCAGGGTGATCGAATCCAGGTCGCCGCGGATTTGTCGGGCCAGCGTCAGCGGCTCGCTCTGACGCCTTTGAGCCATTTCCGTGGATGTCGAGCGGTCCAGGGCGCGTATCTTGGTGCTCGGCTTCTGCGGTTCCTGCTCCCGCAGCCTCTTCAGGAATTCGTCGAATGCGACCTTTCTCAGATCGATTGGCGTCACACCCGCCAGCAATTCGTAGAGCACCACGCCGAGCGAGTAAACATCCGTCCGCGTGTCGATATCCTCGCCCCACGAGTTCGCCTGCTCCGGGCTCATGTACTCCGGGGTCCCGATCAGCGCCCCCACGCGCGTGAACATGGTTTCCGCGGTCAGCTTCTGGCTCAGCGCTTTGGCCAGTCCGAAGTCGATGATCTTGGGCGCTGCTTTGCCGTCCACCTCCGTCACCAGGATGTTGGAAGGCTTCAGGTCGCGGTGGATGATGGCCTTCTGATGCGCGTGCTGAACTCCTTCGCAGACGCGCATGAAGAGTTCCAGCCGCGCGCGCGTGCTGAGCCGGTGGTGATCGCAGTAGGTCGTAATGGGAACGCCGGCGACATACTCCATGACAAAGTACGGCGTGCCCTCGGGCGTGGACCCCGCGTCGAACACGCTGGCGATGGCGGGGTGCTCCATCAGCGCCAAAGCCTGGCGCTCCGATTCGAACCGCGCCATCACTTCGCGCGTGTTCATCCCCGCCTTGATCAGCTTGACGGCCACGCGGCGGTGCACCGGCTCTTTCTGCTCCGCCAGCCAGACCTCGCCCATGCCGCCTTCCCCGACCTTTTGCAGCAGGCGATAGCGTCCAATTACCGCCCCCCCGTCCTTTCCGGGCTCCAAAGCCTCGGTAGGTTTCTGGCTGCCTGGATTTGGGACAGTATGATCGCGCTCGAAGTCCTGTTCCGGAGACACTCTGCTGAACCTCCCCGTTGAAGGCCGGATCCGCTAGAGTATACACCCGGACGAGCCGTGGGGCAGGCCCGGCCTGCCCCGGGAAGTTCCTCGCTCAGGATGCTTTCGCTTCTGCGTCGCGCTTTCGGAAGGCGGCTTCCCCAACATCGGACACCTGGACCCACTTCGGGTCGGGCGCGGCCTCGGCGTCGTAGTTGTCGTGCCAGTTCCACCATTTGTACGGCGGCGTCTGGGGGTAACCCTCCGGCGAGTCCTCCCAAGTCTCCTGACGGCCCAGCGGCGTGAGATCGAGGTAGCTCCAGATGGACCCCATCGCCTCGTCGCCGCGGTTGTTGATGAAGTAGGTACGGAAGATCTTGCCCTGGTCGTCGTGGACGAAGACATTGTGGCCGTGCCACTCGTCCACCCCGAAGTCTTTGTCGAAGCTGTCTGTGATCGTGTACCACGGCATCTTCCAGCCCATTCGCGCCTTCAGGCGCTCGATGTCCTTCTGCGGCGCGCGAGAGGCGTACGCGAGCGTGGTGTCGCGGGCATGCAGATGGGCCAGGTTGCCTACCTGGTCGGCGCCCAGGGAGCAGCCGCGGCAGGCGTGCTCGGGCCACCCGAATACGCCGGGCTCGAAAAAGGCGCGATAGACGATCAACTGCCGCCGGCCCTCGAACAGGTCGAGCAGGCTGACCTTACCCCGCGGCCCCTCGAACTCGTACCTCTTCTCCACAGCCATCCACGGCATCCGCCGGCGTTCGGCGGCCAGTGCGTCACGGGACCGGGTAAAAGCTTTCTCCTTCACGAGCAGTTGCTGCCGCGCAGCCTCCCACTCCTCCTGCGTCACCGCCGGGGGTGTGTTCTTCGGGAGATCTCCTTTCCCGTTTTTCTGATCTCGGTCCTTGCTTGTTGCCATCTTATTTCTCCTGTGTTTTCTGAAACAGACTGAGCCGGTTCGCTCTGAAAAATTTTCTGAACGTGCCGATGCACACCGCCGGAATTCCTCCCGCGGATCCCGCTCCGGCGACGGTTGCTGCTGTGCTTGCGATGCAAGCTGGGCACATACACCCTCCTCGGAACTTCTATTCGAATTGCCTGTGCGTGTTGAGTTTTATGGTGCAATCGCGTTTCCGTCGTAGCGGAGGCGCACGGTTCCCCTACAGTTCCCTAGGAAAGTTCCGTGGAGTCCCGTTTCGGGCGATTCTTCACTCGGGCGGACGCGCGCCGACGAGAGATTGTCGGCTACTTTCCAGCCAGTCCCTCGGTGAGCTCGATGCGCGTGCCCTCCGGGTCGATGAGGAAGGCGATCTTCAGTCCGATCGCCGGAATGTCGCGGTAGGCTGACTCGAACTGCATGCCATCCGCCGAGAGCTGCTTGCAGAATGCCTCCAGGTTCCGCACCTCGAAGCCGATATGATCGAGCGAGCGGCCCTTGGTCGGCGCTTGCGGGCCCTGCGTCTTGCGTGTGTCCACCTCGCCGCCGGGGATAAAGGCGGCCAGGAAATTGCCGCGCGTGCCGGCACGGGCGCCGAATGTCTTCACGTACCACGCGCGCTGCGTTTCCGGATCCGGCGTCGCCAGGTGAATGTGGTGCATGGCCACCGCACCGGGGAGCGCCGGGTCCTCGGTCAGCTCCACGATCACGCCTTCGGGAAATTTCGCCATGATCTGTTTCGCGTTGCCGTTCACCGCCGCGCTTTCGACGTGGAGCGCGTCGAGTTTCCCCTTCACCGCCGCCAGGTCCTTCACCGCGAAGCCGATGTGATTGACGGTCGAGCCGTCCGTGCCCCCCGTCGGCGCCGTCCGCGCCTTGCTCACGATGATGTATATCCCCGGGAGACGGAGCAGTTCGAGAGTACCGGTGTGGGCCGGCTCCGCGCCGAGCGCTTCCACCCAGACCTTCTTTTGCGCATCCGGGTCCGCCACCACCAGGTGGACGTGCCCCAGGGAAACCCCGCTCTGGTTCGGGGCGGGAAGCTGCGCGAACAGCGCGCACGCCGATGTCGCGAGCATAACGAGCCGGTGCATGGGCTATAGGCTATCAGGTTTTTGGCAGTACACACGCGGTCTCGCACCAGGCTGCTGTCCGTTCCTCGTTTCGCTCAACCCAGCGACTATCCCGGTCGGAGCCGTCCGCGCACGAGGGCGATGTTCGCGCATACAGCCGCGCGTTACTCCATCCAACTCACCCCATCCGTGTTGGCGGGACATCCCGCATCCTTCAGCCGCTTGGCGATCGTCATCTTCGACTTCGGGGTGCCATCGTATCGCACGACGTTCAACCCCGCGAAATCGGATATCGGGCGCAGGGGACCGAACTCGATCAGCAGCGTGCGGTCCGGGTAGAGCGCGGTGGCCATGCCTGCTTCGATCAGCACGTTCTGGCGTGGCTGCGCAGTCAGTTGGTGCTCGCTGGGATCTCGCGCTTCTTTGAAGTCGTCGCTGAGCCGGGCCTGGTCGTCGCCGGTCATCAATACCACCACGGCTTGCGCCTTCTTCAGACCGGTCTGGATGATCTCCAGAGTCGAGGGCATGGCCTTGCCGGTCATGCTGCGGGCGGCCTCCCATTCGATGGGTTTCAATTCTAGCTTCCAGAGAAGGTCTTCCACTTGACGTTTGGCTTCCAGGTTTCGGCCGTGAACGATAAACACCAGGCGCGGGTCCACTTGCGCGGCCTTCTTATTACCTTTTGCCGTCATCGTTTTCGCTTCCTCTCTTTGTAAAGTTCCCGTGCCCATACAATGCTTGCCGAATTCCAGAAGTGCGCATTTTTCAAGAACTGCTTCCTGCGTGGTCATCAGGCGCCGCACATGCCGCGCACTGGATTCGTTGAGCGCGGGGGTGCCATTCCGCCGCTGCGCGATCATGACGTGCACCAGCTCGCCGGTTCCGATTTCCTGACGGTGCCACAGACATTGAAGGCCCTCGTCGGCACAGATGAACGCGTCTCTTCTGTTGGCGCTCAAATCGCGTGCTCTCCGGCAAAGCGGAGGAATTTCCCCTGCTGCCAGGAAGCGCAGGGCTTCGTCCCGGCGCCAGCCAATCCAGTCCAACTCATCGCCTTTCCTATCTTCGAAGCACAGATAATAGTCCGGAATGCCGCCGTTGAAGACTAGCGACCACGCGGAACGTAATTCCTCCACAGCGTCTGTCATCGATTCCGAGGTCGCCAGCCGGTTCGAGCACTCTCGGAATTGATCCAGAAGCCCCACGATCGAACCGGCCAGGTGGTGTGGTCTCGGCGTCTGCCTGAGCGATTCCAGACAGCATTGCGCGATAGCCTCGAAAAGTCGGTTTCGAAACCGGTATCGCGTCGGCGATCGGCCACCCACAAACAGACCGGTTTCTTCGAACTCGTCATAATCGGGCATGGGACTGCGCGATCCCGCGATCACGGCTTGGCTCAGGAGTTCTTCCGCCAGTTCCCGGACCCCGTTGCCGTTCACCAGGTGAAGAAATGCATCGCCCAGAAGAGCGGCCCCGCTCGGATCGGCGATAGCCCGGCGCGACAGGCAGGCGAGCTTTCCCTGGCACCCGTTCCGCTGCGTCAATGCCTGCACCACGCGCAGAAGCCCCCGCTCTCCGCCGAGCCATTGTTCGAGGCGCGGTTGCTGGTTGGCGCCCGGCATCTCTTCATGGGCATGGGCAGGCAACAGGATCGGTTCATAACCAAGAAATGGGCTGGGTTTGGAATCGTTCAACCAGGCCAGGTTGCGCGCCGAGGCAGCGATGATTCCGATCCGTTTGCAGATCGCCTTTTTGCTCCGGCTCTCCTTCACGAGTTTCATCTGCTGGCACACCGCTCGCATGCCTTCGTTGGGCAGGTAGTCGAAGTGGTCCCAGAGAAGCAGCACCCCCCTGTGCTTGGCCAGGACCGCCTTTGCAATCGCCTCCAGAACGGCGCCAAAATCAGCCGAGGCCCTGCGGGTAACCGCGCGCTCGCGGAATACGGGAAGTGCCCGGCTGGCGGCGTCGACCATCTTCGCGTTGAGTTCTCGCACCGGGTCGCACGGGCTTTTCCAGTCCGCCCGGAAATCCACCTTCAGGCAGAACAGGCTTTGTTCGGTCGGGAATTGCTCGCACAACTCCGGCGTGCGCTCCAGTAGTTCGCTCTTGCCGCTGAATCGGGGCCCATAGATGATCAGAAATGGCAGGTTGGCCGCCCGCAGCCCGTACTCCAGCTCGCGTATCAGAATGTCGCTGCCGCTGCGCATACGTCACGCACTCGAAGCACGCTCCAGGAACCGCAAGGCCGCGTCTTTGGGCGCCTCTTCGTGAATCGCCGCCGGGTTCGACCGGCGCATGTTGACCTCCTTGGAGGCCTTCTGGATGTACCAGTCCAGGTTCATGTTGCGAAAGAAATACACCAGGGGTGGGATCGAGAATCGAAACTTCCGGTTCTCCCGGTTAATCGGAGTAATGATCGAGCACAGCCTCAGATTGTTCACAATCGCCGTAATGGCGTTAGCGTCCAGTTCGACTTTGCTTTCCCGCAGCAGCCGGTCGATATCCTGCAGGTCGAAATGGAAGTCCCGCACCGCCCCCGGTTTTTTCAACGCCTTCCGCATCAGCAGCAGGCAGAACAGCAGCTCGAACATGTTGGTGTTCGCCAGAAAGGTGCCGGTGATCCGGTTCTGAAACTTGTCGCTCCCGAACACCAGCTCCTCCAGCTCGGCGTCTCGAGGCAGGCGGCGCTCGCGGTCGTAAAAGGCAAGAATTCCGTGGCAGAAATACGTGATCACCTGGGGATGCCCGGCCGACCGCTCTACGATATTTTCCACTACGGTCTCCGGGATATCGATACCCATGTGGCGAAAAGGCCGTCGGATCATTTCGTTCGCCTCTGCCAGGTCCAGGCCCGCGAGCTCGATTGGCTCGGTGAAACCGAATAGTGGCGTGCTGTTGTCGGTGAGTGCCCTGGCGGTTTCGCGAAATCCCGCGAAGACCACCTGGCAGCGCTCATGGGTGAAGGCCGCCCGCAGCAGTGCCAGGCAATCGTAGTTCTGGTTGCGGTCCATCTCCAGCACGTAATCCAGCTCGTCGATCATCAGCACCACGCGCTTGCCGCCTGTCTTGCCCGCCAGGCCATGGATGAAATTCACAAACTTGCGGCCCCGCGCGGGTCGCTGTTCGTACTTGTACGCCTCCTTTTCGGCGCCGCGCTCGGCCAGCGCTGCCACCGCGGCGCCGAGAAGTTCGGATGTGGACGAGTAACGGATGGCCATTAAATGCGCGATTTTCAGAACCGAGGGCGCATATCGGTCCCTCAGGAGCTTCTCCAGTTGCATGAGGACCGAGGTCTTGCCGATCCGGCGTGGCCCTACCAGCGTATAGCTGGTAGCTACCGTGCTGGCCAGAATCTGGCGTAGCGTTTGCTGCCGTCCGAAGAACCGGCCCCCGACGGCCGGCTCGTTCGGAACATACGGGGAAAGCTGCAGTTCGCCACTCTGCCGTGCCAGGACCCGGCCCAGGTGCTCCAGGCGCTTGCTGTTGTTCCGTTCCGCCGCGATCCTGTCCATGTCGGCGCCATCCAGGATCGCGAAATTGTCCGGGAACCCTCCTGGGGCTAGCGTCTTGAGCGGCTCTCCAATTGCAACCGGCGTTAGCAATAGACAGAAATCGTCCCCCGAAGACCGGATGAAATCGGCCACTTTTCTCTTCAGCTGAATGGCCTCCTTCTCCGTGACGCGGCTCTCGCCGGACGAATCCGAAAACAAAACTGGTACGTACCGCCCTAGCGAAAGACTTAATGGGGAAAAGTCCAGATCCCAGCGCGTGAAACCATCCCATTGCGCTGGGGGACGCCCCCGGCTTAGCTTCATCTCCTCGGTCAATATCGTGAGGAATTCGCGTAGCTTGTCCGCCATTTACGCACCCGTCACCGCGATCAGTCTGTGCTTGGCAAGTATTGATAGGCCGCGCATCAGCGTCTCGTAGCTCATCTTTACGCTTTTGGTCTGCACGGCGCGCCACAGTTTCTTGAGCTCGATTTTGAATGGACCTTCTGGAATGTCCGTATAAACGGCAGCAAGAATCGGTGTTGTATGGGTGTTCCCCACCGTGTAGCGGTTCATGCGTCCGTCGGAGATGCGGCGTTCCACCACAAGGGCACCGCCCCTCTCTCGCGCCCCGATAAGGCCCTTCATCACGAAACCGCCGTGGGCCTGTAGGTCCGGATGGATAGGATGAGTGTCGATGTCCTCGCGCCATTGGGCGCTGTCGAAAACATATCGCCCGCGATCGAGAATCGGTTTTCCGTCCACCTGAAGCGAGGGCCGCAGCGTAACCAGGTCCTCATGACAATCGGATTCGCTGCGCCCGCCGAAGGTCGAGTTATCTCCGATCGCAATATGTACCGTGCCTAGACACTTCTCATCGAAAAGGGAATTGCCGGTGAGCTTGCGAATCCCGTCGTTCACCCCCACTCCCAGTTCCGCCAGCGTCCTCCAACTGTCGTTCTTGTTGCTGTTGGCGTTTTCGAGCAGTCTTTCGAACTTGGTTACAACCGCGGCCGGCCCGGAGACGATTCTTGTAAACGTGCCCTTTTTAAACTCCAGGACCAAAGCTGTGCCGCGCCCCATCACGTGGGAATTAAACGCACCATTGAGCACAAACCGCCCTTCCGCCTTGCCCTCCATCGGCGCAATGAAGGTCTCGCCGCCAGGCAGGTTTCCCCACGTGCCCGCCTCTACGATGCCGGTGCTCAGCACGGCGGAACGGTCGAAGCCGCCCAGGTCGAGCTCCAGGACCTCCGAGGTGCTTTCCGATCGGTAGGTGGTCAGGCGCGCTGTCGAGCCGGCCGTCAGCGCGAAGGCCAGGTCGTCGCATTTCTGCTGCACGCTGTTGTAGTCGATATTGACTGCATAAGCCAGCACGTCGAGCGTCACACCCGGCATATGTCCCACCCGCTTGTCGCGGTGAGTAGCCTGTCGCACCAGCTCCAGGCGGAACGGTGTTGACTCCGGATCGGCAGCCAGGCAGGTGATCACCGCCTGACACCCCTCCAGGCGCTCGCGAATGCTCAGGGAAAGTCCGGCTTCCGGCCGGAAGGCTCGCTGCCGGTCGAGCGGTTCCGCGTGTACCCGCACCGGAACCTGCACCTTCTCGGCGGCTGCCCGGAGCACCTCCGCCACTTTGACGGTGGTTTCATCGCAGAAGATTGCGAGGGGCGTATCCTGGTCTAACGTGAGGCATTCCTGAATTACCTTCAACGCGCCGGTCATGGCGCGCTGCGTGACAGACAGCATCAGGTCCACTCCTGAGGTACTACGGATTATATATCACCCGCCATCAGTTTTCTTACTAATATGGCGGTTTATGCAACAGTAGTGCGCGCCGGCTGCAAAACGTTGCAGACTCTATTTACGCCTGTCCGCTCTCAATTTGCTTCTTTTTTCCCAGCCACTTAGCCGATTTTCCGCCCGTCTCCGCCTTGCTCCCGTGCTACCCTCCCTCCAGGAGGGTCCCTTGCGAACCAGGTTGTCGCCTCGCAGCACGTCTCATCGCCAGGGCGGGGAGACACGGAAGTGCCCCGCACCCCCGCGCCGTGCCAAACGAACCCACCATGTCATTGAAAACAAAGGAAGAGGGAAAATGTTAGCACTAACCCCCACGGGCACTCGTTCCCCTGCCTCCTCGGACCGTTGCCTTTCTCCACACCGCGGATTAAGATCGCTGTATCCCGTCGCCAGGAGGTTAGACATGTCCCGATACATTCTCGTCCTCGCCCTCGCTCTGTTCGCGTCTGCGCCGTCCCGCGCCCAGGTCAAACTGCTCCGTCATCCCACTTACTCCAACGGCAAGGTCGCTTTCAGCTACCTCGGCGATCTCTGGGTTGCCGGCGAGAACGGCGCCGGCGTCACCCGCCTCACCGACAACGCCGCCCGCGATGCCTACCCCCGCTTCTCCCCGGACGGCAGTTCTATCGCCTTCTCCTCCAACCGCGAGGGCAACTACGACGTCTACGTCATGCCCGCCGCCGGCGGCAAGCCGCGCCAGCTCACCTTCCACAGCGCTGACGATATCGTGGTCGGCTGGACCCCCGACGGCAAGAAGGTCCTCTTTACCTCCACGCGCGGTAACGGCGTCTTCCCCAGCGTGTCCACCCTCTGGGAAGTCCCCGTCGAAGGCGGCATCGAGCAGCCTGTTCCCACCGACTGGGGTGCCTGGGCCAGCTACTCCCCCGACGGCAAGCGCCTCGCCTTCACCCGCCACCCCGCCACCTGGTCTCGCAAGCACTACCGCGGCAGTTACGCCGCCGACCTCTGGGTCCTGGATGTTGCCTCCCGCAAATACACCCGCCTCGGCGACGACGACTACAGGGGCAACCGTCTCTGGCCCATGTACGCCCGCAACGGCGAGATCTACTACGTCTCCAACGCCACCGCCGGCGAGAAAAACATCAAGTTCGGCGGCCCCGACGTCATGCAGAGCGTCAACAACATCTGGAAGATCTCCGATAAGGGCGGCAAGGAGACCCAGGTCACGCACCACGGCGACGGCAATCTCTTCTTCCCCAGCATCTCCGCCGACGGCAAGGTCATCGTCTACGAGGACAACTTCGGCATCTGGAAGCTCGATACCGCCACCGGCAAGAGCAGCGAGATCATCATCGATGTCAAGGCGGATTCCAAGGAGAACGACCGCGAGCTGATCACCCTTACCGAAGCGCAGGGCTTCCACCTCTCGCCCTCCAACCGCCGCGCCGCCATCGTGGCCCACGGCGAGATCTACACCATCGCCACCGACCGCGGCGAGCCGCAGCGCGTCAGCGAAACTCCGTGGAAGGAGCAGGACCCGCGCTGGTCGCCTAACGGCAAATGGATCGCCTTCGTCAGCGACCGGATCGGCCGCGAGGAGGTCTACATTTCCGATGAGCTCGGCAAGAGCGCCAGGAAGCTCAGCGACGCCGATTGCGACAAGACCGGCCTCGCCTGGTCGCCCGATTCGAAAAGCCTGATGTGGAGCGGCAGCGATCACAAGCTGCGCATGGTCGATGTCGATTCCGGCAAGACCGACATCGTCGCGCAGGGCGAAGCCGGCAACGTCAACGGCGCGCAGTTCTCGCCCGATGGCAAGTGGATCTCCTACGCGAAGCAGGATCGCCAGCTCCGCTCGCACATCTGGATCAAGGAGCTCGGCGTACCCTCCGGGTCCGGGCCGGAACACATGATCGGCCACGACGATTTCCTGCTTTCGAGCGGCGCCAGGTGGACGCCCGATGGCAAAAAGCTCCTCCTCATCGGCGGCGTCGGCGCGCCCGCGATGGCCGCGCTCAACCGTACCACCACCCAGCTCTACGCGGTCTCCCTGACCCCTATCGAGAAGGAGCCTGGCGGCGCTGACATCAACACCGAAGAGCAGGCCATGGCCGCCGGCGAAAACGCCGCGCCCGGCGGTCGCGGGGGACGAGGCGGAGCCCCCGCCAACGTGCAGGTGAAGATCACCTGGGACGGCATGGACCGCCGCATCACCCGTCTCACCAACATGCCCGGCTCGGTCACTTATGTTGTGCCATCGCCCGACAGCCACACCTACCTGTTCGGCGCCATGGCTGCCGTGGACGATCCGAATGCCGCCGGTGCCGGCGGCGGACCTGGTATGTACACCATCAATGAGGACGGCACCCGCCTCACGCGTCTCAATACCTCTACCGGCGAGCCCACCGGTGGCGGCGGCCGCGGCCGTGGCGGCCGCGGCGGCTTCGGCGGCGGCAACGAGCCGCAGTGGACCCGCGACAGCCGCGCCATCTACTTTCTCCAGGGCGGCGGCCTGTACACGCTCGCCATTGGCGCGGCGCCGGCGGGCGACACAGCCCCGGCCTCATCGGGCGCCGGCGGACGCGGCGGCCGTGGCGGCCGCGGCGGCGCAACCGCGTCCCCCGCTGAAACCGCATCCACCGGTTCCGTCCCGCGCCGCATCGCATTCTCGGTAAGAATGGAGGTCGATATCCCCGCCGAGCGGCGCCAGGTCTTCGAGGAAGCCTGGCGGGTGATGAAGAACCGTTTCTACGATCCCAACATGCACGGCGTCAACTGGGCCGCGGCGAAAGACAAATATGAGTCCATGCTGCCCTACATCGCCGATACCGAGGAGCTCCACAACCTCATCATGGAAATGATCGGCGACATGAACGCCTCCCACACCGGCATCTCCGGCGGTAGCCGCCTCCCCTCGCAGGGACCGCCCGAGGAGCGTGTCACCACCCGCCATCCCGGCTTCGAGCTCCAGCCCGACTCCAGCGGCTATTACAAGGTCAGTTACATCTACCGCAAAGGGCCGGCCGACCACGACTATGTCGCTCTCGCGCCCGGTAACTTTATCCTCGCCGTCAACGGTAAGGAGCTGAAGTCCGGCGACAATTATTGGAAGCTCTTCAACATCCTCTCCGGCCGCAAGTTCGAGTTCCTCGTCAACTCGAAGCCTGCCTCCGATGGCGCCTGGACCATCAGCCTCGAGCCCGTCAGTGGCGCCGCCTTCGGCAACCTGCAGTACGATCGCTGGGTCGAAGACCGCAAGCAGATGGTCGCCAGGCTGACCAACGGCGAGATCGGTTACCTGCAC
>Ga0335080_10003714_pt1 | contig 15476 bp, 16 predicted proteins | sample Lox_Sample_34_FD_206720 | JGI IMG/M metagenome (GOLD analysis project Ga0335080, IMG submission 206720) | Soil microbial communities from Loxahatchee National Wildlife Refuge, Florida, United States - Lox_Sample_3.4 | ecosystem: Environmental > Terrestrial > Soil > Wetlands | place: USA... | reverse complement strand
CGCCAGCAGGCCGCGCGCGAGGCCGGGGCCACCTGGGTGGGCGATGTCGACGCGAAGCCCCCGGTACCGCTCGACCGCGCCGTCACCTTCGCTCCCGTGGGAAGCGTGGTGATAGGCGCTCTCGCATCCCTGCGTAAAGGGGGAGTGGTGGCCATCAATGCCATCCACCTCGACCAGATGCCCGCCTTCGACTACGACACGCTCCTGTGGGGCGAGCGCCAGCTTCGCAGCGTGGCCAACATGACCCGGAAGGACGCGCGCGACTTCCTCGCCCTGGCGCGCGATGTCGGCCTGCGGCCGCCGGTGGCGACGTTCCCGCTGGAACAGGCGAACCGCGCTCTTGCCGCCGTGAAGGACGAAACCGGATACGGCTCTGCGGTGATTGTTCTTTAGTAACCCCTAAAGAATCCGCGACAGGCAGGCGAGCATTGGACTGCCGGTCCCACCGTGCGAGACTCATTGGTAGACCAAGGTCACAATTTCGAATGCGCGTTCTCATCATTTCCGATATTCATTCCAATTTGGAGGCTCTGGAAGCCGTGCTCGCAGCGGCACCCGAATACGACGCAGTCTGGAACCTCGGCGACACCGTCGGCTATGCCGCCAACCCCAACGAGGTGATTGAGAAGATGCAGCACCTTGAGGCTATGAGTATCCGCGGCAACCATGATCGCGCGTGCACAGGCCTGGCACACAGTGACGACTTCAGCCCCATTGCCGATTGCGCGGTGCAGTGGACCCGCGGCGTCCTAACCCGCGAACACTCCCGCTGGCTGGAGCGCCTGCTGCTGGGGCCAGTTTCACCAAACGGGCCGGATACTAGCTGCGTGCATGGCTCGCCGGTCCACGAGGACGAATATCTGTTCTCAGCAGATGACGCGCTTCTCGCCTTCCGGGCCGCTCCGGCGCGCGTTACTTTTTTTGGACACACGCATCAGCAGGGTGGCTTCGCGACCGACGGCAAGGACCTGTACACGCTGGGGCCGCTCTACAGCACGGATGACGATGAGGACGAGTACGAGTTGCCGCTGCGCCGCGGATTCCGTTACCTGTTGAATCCCGGCTCTGCCGGCCAGCCGCGCGACGGCGACTGGCGCGCGGCTTTCGCGATTTACGACGAAGAGCGCAAGCTTTTCACCTGGCATCGCGCTCCCTACGATGTCGCGAAAACCCAGGAGAGCATCCGCCGCGCCGGACTGCCTGACTTTCTTGCAGACAGGCTGCGCGCGGGGCGATAGTCCCAGGCCTCAAAATCGAGACCCTTCGACTTCGCTCAGGGCAGGCTAGGCACCCGGCTAAGCACTTTAGTCCCTAATCCCTAATCCCTTAGTATTTCAACCCCAGCCGCATCGGGAACTCGTCTTCGTCCTCTTCCAATTCGATCTGTTTCGAGTGCAGTCGCACCGCGCCGCTGTGGCGTCTGCGCAGCCAGAGATGCACGACCACAATGATCGCCGCTGCAATCCCGAAGTTTCTCCCGCTGCGTTCGATCCAGAACTGCGAAGCGACACATGCGGCCATGACGGCCGGAAAACACGTGTAGTACTTGAGGATCGTGAATGCCAGGTTCGATGGTTCGCGCGTGCCGCCGGTGAAGGGAACCGCCGTCACATGGAGGAAGAACACATCTGTCAGCAAGAGACACATGCCCGCGGCGACAAGTAATTGTGATCCGGTCGCGGACCAGCTGAGCAACTCCGGCGGAGCGGCCAGCCGAAGCAGCCCGAATGCGAGCAGCGTCACCATGGCCGCGCACATCGCAACCCACACTTTTGCCGCGACGAGTTGCTCGATGGCTGCATCGAAGTTCGGCGGCTGGCCATGCACGATGCGCAGCGCCCAGTTTCCCTGCCGGTTTCCCGGCGAATCGAACGCGGCGCGCATTCCCGCAATCACCCAGAAAGCCACGATGCCAATGGCGACGCGTATGCCGTCCGCCGACACGCCGACCCGCAGATGATCTCCCGCAATCGAGAACCGCAGCACCGATGCAGCCACCACGGAAAGTCCCACTCCGCCATACAGCACGAGATAGATCCGGTAGCGCGGCACGCGAAACAACGTCTGCCCGATGAAGTGAAACACCGCGCGCCGTACCGGCGGCCGTACCAGCGTTGCATGCAACAGCCAGTTCAGCGGCGCGCCAACCGGGTTGCGCAGCGAACGCGCCGCCGCGCCTTCCACCAGCGCGCGCACGCGACGCAAATACGCGATCGGATACGACGCCAGCGCCGCGGCCGCCGTGATCGTGGTCGCAGCGGCTCCGATTCGCGCCAGTTCGCCAAATATCGGGAGCGCCGCCGGGCCGTCCAGGATTCGCTGATCGATGCCCAGAAACCAGAACGGCGGAAACCAGCGCACCATTCCGCTGCCCGATTGCAGCAGCCCCGGCGTCACGCCCGACAGCACAGGAAACAGCAGCATGAGGACGACCAGCGCGGTTACGGCCCCTCCCTGCACCGCCAGCGAGATGCGCCGGAACAGTCGCTCCCCCAGCAGCGATAGCAGCACGCCCTGCATGGCCAGAACGAACGCCGCCGCGAAGAGCCCGCCGGCTACCACGGCCACCACGTCTCCCGCCACAAACCGCAGCAGGTTGGGAGGATCGGTGGCCATGGGCAGCACGACGGGAGCGAGAATGTTTGCGTCGAACAGGAATCCGAAGATGAACACTCCGATCGCGCCGATCCGCGCGAGGAACACACGTCGCGCTGAAACGGGCAGCGAACCCAGCACAAAAACATCTAAAAGATCAGGGAAGAACAGGTCCCACTCAAAGACGGCGACCAGGCCCATCGCGACAAACGAATATATCACGAAGAAGAAGTGATGATTCACCTGCGTCCAGTAGGGCGGCGGCCCCGCGAGATGTTGGCCGGGCGGCCATCCGATGAACGGATGGTACACAGGCCACAGGTATATGGAGACCATGAACGGCGGAAGACCGGTCGCCAGCGCAATGAGAATAAGCCGCCCCTTGGCGTCGCCGTCCGGAGAGGCCGTTTCGTGGTTGAAGAAGCGCTCCAGGAAGAGGCGTACCAGGTGCGCGACCTGGCAGCGTTCGGGCGCGCGTACCGGGCCCAGCGCCGCCTGCTCGTTGAGCGAAAGCGCGTCTGGGCCCGACATGGTGAGCAATCTTTGAAATGCTTCAGCCATGGGCGATCTGCATTACCTCCACGATCTGCTGCGCGGCAACCCGCGTGTCCTGTTGCTGCACCAGTTGTGCGAACACGCTCTCGAGGTTGGGCAGTTTCATCAGCGTGGTCAGTTCCGAGGGTGGCGCATCGGCCTGGATCCGTCCGCGCGCGATCACAATCACGCGGCTGCACACCTGCTCCACCGTCTCCAGCACGTGCGAGATGTAGAGCACCGCCTTGCCCTGCGCGGCGAGCGACGACATAAGGTCCTTGAACAGCCGTGCCGAGGCCACATCCAGCCCCGAGAGCGGCTCGTCGAAGATCAGCAGCCTGGGATCGTGCATTAGGGCCGCGGCAATCAGCACGCGCTGCCGCATGCCTTTCGAATAGGAAGAAATCGGAGAGTGCTGCCATGACTTCAGATGCAGCAATTCGAGGAGCCGCGTGGCCTTTGCCTCGATCAGCACTTCCTTCAGCCCGCGCAGGCGTCCGACGAGCTGCAGGTATTCGAGTCCCGACAGGTACGTGTAAAGATGCGCCTCCTCGGGTACATAGCCAAGCACGCTGCGGAACGCCACCATGTCGTCGTGGATGTCGCACCCTTCGAACAGCACCTTGCCTTCGTTGGCGCGCAGCATCCCGGTGATGATCTTCACGGTGGTCGATTTGCCCGCCCCGTTCGGCCCCAGGAACCCGACGATCTCCCCCGGCGCGATCCTGAAGCTGACGTCCTCGACGGCGGGAATGCCGCGATAACTGCGGAACAGGTGTAGAACCTCGAGCATCAGGAACTCCTATGTAGCATTCAGCATATACCTCTAAAATTTCTTGTCAAGTAGATTGCTACATAGGTACAATTCCACCATGGCCGTCGAAGCCAGGCTCTCCCACACCGCCGCCATGATCCTCCAGGCCATCAGTGCGGGCTACGTTTACGGCTTCAGCATCATGGAGATGACCGGGCTGCCCAGCGGCACTGTCTATCCCGCCATGCGCCGCCTGGAGCGCGACGACCTAATCCGCTCGCAGTGGGAGAAGCAGTCCATTGCCGACGCCGAACAGCGTCCGCCGCGCAAATACTACCGGCTCACGGCCGACGGCAAGGCCACGCTGGAAGCCTCGCGCAAGCGCTACCCCCTGCTCGAACGCCTGATTTCCACCGAGGAGGCTAAATCCTTATGAAGCCTTCGCACGATCGAGCCTTTCGCGCCCTGCAGAACAGCATGGTATGCGCCGCATCGCTGCTGGTTCCTGCCGGTCAGCGCCCGGAGTGGCGCCGCGAGTGGAAAGCCGAGCTGTGGCACGTCCGTCATTCGCTTTGCGAGTGCGGCGCGCTCTCGTGGCAGGCGCAGCGCGAAGCCACCTCCTTTTGCCTTGGTTCTCTCCAGGACGCGATTTGCCTGCGCCGCGAAAGCCGGCAGGTTCACGACCCGGCGCCTCGCATCAGCGGCGCGGCAGGGCAGTGCATCCTGCGTTTGTGCACGCTACTGGTGGTTTGCATCGTCCTCGCGCGGTTGCTTCCCGGCGTGCAGTCTGAACGCGATCCCGCCCGCTTCCAGGTCAATCCCGGCGTGATCCTCATCCAGACCTCATCATCGACCGAGAATCTCGCGCCCACCATTTCGCCGGCCCTTTTCCGCGACTGGAAAAGCCTGCGCCAGCGCAATTTCGATGAATTCGCTTTCTATCACACCGTGCGCGAGACCGCATTCGTGGCGGCGCGGCGCGGAGCCCGGTGGAGCGTGACTCACGCCAGCAGCAATCTGTTCTCGCTGCTTGGATTGCAGCTTCCGTTTGATCCGGCGCCGTCCGGCGATGCAAGCGGACTGCCCGCCGTCATCATCAGCCACGACTCGTGGCGGCGCGACTTTGCGTTCGATCCGGACGTTGCCGGCCGAGTCATGCGCATCGGCGGTCGCGCAGCGCGGATTGCCGGCGTAATGCCTTTTGGCGTATGGCGACTGCCCGGCCAGCCGGACGCATGGCTGCTGGAACCGGATGCGCAGCTCGCCAACGCCTCGCCGCGAGCGCTGGGCTACCTCGTCGCGCATCTGTCTCCGCGCGGGCAGGCCGCCATGAGCGGCGAAAGCATTTCCATCACGGTGCGCGCTTCGGAAGACGACGACACCGAGTTCTACGGCGTCTCATTCGCCGGCCGTCTGCGCGGCCCATGGGGACTCTTCTGGTTCGCGCTGATCCTGTCGCTGCTGGCTTTGCCGGCGGTCACGTCGGTCACCATGGGCGAGTCGAACTACAGTTCCCACCGCCCTTCGCGAAAACGGACCATGGTGCGCTGGGCATTCCTGCTCGCGAAGTTCGTGCTGGTAGCGGCGATCGCCTACTTCGCATCGCTCGACCTGGCGTGGTGGAATTCTTCGAACTACTCGCCGCTCGCCGAGTTCGCGCAACTCGCGTGGGCGTTCGCGATCTGCCTGTTCGGGTTCCGCTGGGCTCTCGCGGACCAGCGCCAGCGCTGCCCGGTGTGCCTGCGCCGGGTGACGCATCCCGCGCAGGTGGGCCTCGCCTCGCGCACCTTCCTCGGATGGAACGGAACGGAGATGGTGTGCATGGGCGGCCACACGCTGCTCCACGTCCCCAGCCTGCCCACAAGCTGGTTCAGCGGCCAGCGCTGGTTGTATCTCGACACTTCGTGGGAGTTTCTGTTCGCCGATTCGGGTGCATGGTGAATGATCGCTCGTGCGCCTCTTTTACATTTGTGATCCTGAGCGCAGCGAAGGATCTGCGGTTGTTCTTTGGCCTGACAAAACCGCGTGACTTCCAAATCTTTCGACCCGAGTACTGAATGAGTCGTCTCATTGGACAGTAAACAGGCTCGCACGGAGAACTAATCCATCGCCCGTTTCAAGGCAACCCGGCGCCGATCTTCGAATAAGCGTGCGGTAACCACTCCGAAGATGAAGCCGACGATGTGCGCCAGGTACGCCACCCCGCCTGACTGCACGTTTGCCACAGCGCCCGCGTGAAAGAGCTGGGTGAGAAACCAAAAACCGATCAGAACGCAGGCTGGGATGAATGTGACTTTTGCGAATATGAAGATAATCAGAACCGTGCGAATCCGGTCGCGCGGATAGGTCACCAGAAACGCCCCCATAACCGCCGCAATCGCCCCGCTTGCGCCCAGGTTGGGCACCGTGGAATGAGGAGCGGCCGCAACCTGGGCGAGCATGGCCACCTCCCCGCCAAGCAGGTAGAAAACAAGATAGCGCACCGGACCCATCGCATCTTCAATCTCCGGACTGAATGCCCACAGGAAGATCATGTTGCCGATGATGTGCGACCAGCTTCCGTGCATGAACATCGCGGTCAGAATTGTGATCCAGTGATGCCCGGAAACGATTTGAGCGGGAATCGCTGACCACTCCATCACGAATGGCTCGCCACCTATCAACTCACGCACAAAAACCAGGACATTGACGAGGATGATCAGGGTCGTAACGACGGGGAAACGTGCGGGGCGCCGGGACGCGTCACCTAACGGGATCAAGCCTCCCATGCAGATCAACCTCCCGAGATTACGCAGTTGTTTGAGCGGCCATGATGGCCGTGAAAGGAAGCAGCGCCGATTCTACACCAGTCCTCTTGGTAAGCATGGCCATGAGCTACCGTCGGCAAGAAAGCAGCACGACGGAACGTTTGTTTCGCCTCAGGATCGCCGTACTGTAGTTCCGCGTCGCAAAGGCCTCGCCAAATCCTCATTCCCCCCGCCGAAAAAGAAAATACAATATTTCCACTCCTCATTCGTCTAGCCAATCAGGTACCTGCCATGATGACCGCGATGATCCTCCACCCCAACGACGAAAGACCTGTCGTTGGGGACCCCGGTGAGCAAGACCGGCAAATCTCGGAAGTCATTGCTGAAGAGCAGTCGCGGCTGCGCAGCTTTATTCGCCGCCGCGTGCCTAACGAGGCCGACGCCGAAGACCTTCTGCAGGACGTTTTTTTTGAACTTGTTCAGGCCGGTCGCTTGCTGAAGCCCATCGACTACGTCACCGGCTGGCTGTTTCGCGTGGCGCGCAATCGCATCACCGACTTCTTCCGCAAGAAGAAGCCGGAGGCGTTCGCCGATATGGCGGTGGAGAACGAAGAAGGCGAACTGCTCGATATTGAAGAACTGCTACCCTCGCCCGATGCGGGGCCGGAAGCGCTCTATATTCGCGGCGTGCTGCTCGATGAGTTGCATGCCGCCCTGGAAGAATTGCCCTCGGAACAAAGAGAAATCCTTCTCGCGCACGAGATGGAAGGGCGCAGCTTCAAGGATCTGTCGGCGGAATCGGGCGTCAGCGTCAACACGCTGCTCTCGCGCAAGCGTTATGCCGTGCTGCACCTGCGCGAACGACTGCAAGGCATTCATGATGAGTTCAGAAGGAAATGAGGAGAGACATGCGCAAGAAATGGTGGTTGTTCCTGGTAGTTCCGCCGGCGATGGTGCTGTTCGGCTGGATTTTCGGCGAGATTGTGATGCACCTGTGGAACTGGCTCATGCCTGCACTCTTCGGCCTGCATGCAATCACTTTCTGGCAGGGCCTGGGATTGCTGGTCCTGGCCCGCATCCTGGTCGGCGGACTGGGAGGTGGAGGGGGAGCGAGAAACGGCCGCCAACGCCGCCACCTCAGGGAACGTTGGGAGAATCTCACTCCGGAAGAGCGCGAGAAGCTGCGCGAATGGATGCGTACGCGGCACGGTGGCCCCATGCCTTCAACGGGAACACAGGAGCCGGCATCATGATGGCCGGCTCCGCAATCCCGCCTCCGCACAAGAATCGTTCGGGGCCGGGCGGAGCCGTGATCCTCCGCCTCGTCCTGGTCTGGTCTTTCTGGGTGCTGGGTCTTGTGAGCATTGGTGAGTCGATGCGGGTCGCCCTCATCCGCTGCGAATCGGTCGTCCCATCTTTGCGGGCGGCGGCTTCCTGCCTTTCAACCGCTTGGTCTGTCCTGGCCAGCACAGGGATTGTCGATCCGCTCAAACTCCTGCGCCTCTCCTGAATTCCTCCTTACCTCGCACTCGTCCAGTCCAGCACAACCTTGCCGGCATTTCCGGAAATCATCGCCTGGAATCCCTGCTGGTAATCCTTATAGGAGAAGCGGTGCGTAATCACCGGCGAGATATCCACGCCCGACTCCAGCATCACCGACATCTTGTACCACGTCTCATACATCTCGCGGCCGTAAATGCCTTTCACGGTCAGCATGTTGAAGATCACCGGCCGCCAGTCCATTTCCGACTTCTTGGCCGGAATGCCGAGGATGGCGATCTTGCCGCCGTGGCTCATGTTGTCGATCATTTCGGTCAGCGCTTTCGGAGAGCCCGACATCTCCAGCCCGACGTCGAAGCCTTCTGTCATGCCTAGCTGCTTCTGAACTTCTCTAAGCGGCGTCTCGCTGGTGTTCACGGCCAGCGTGGCGCCCATCCGGCGCGCCATCTCCAGCCGATGGGGATTCAGGTCTGTCGCCACCACGTAGCGCGCGCCCGCATGTTTCACCACGGGAATCGCCATCACGCCGATGGGCCCCGCCCCGGTGATCAGCACATCCTCTCCGAGCACCGGGAACGACAGCGCCGTGTGCACGGCGTTGCCGAAGGGGTCGAAGATGGACGCCACTTCCTGGTTGATATTCGGATTGTGCCGCCAGATGTTCGTCATGGGCAGCGCGATGAGCTCCGCGAACGCTCCGGGCCGGTTCACTCCCACGCCCTCGGTGTGCGCGCACAGGTGGCGGCGGCCGGCGAGGCAGTTGCGGCACCGCCCGCACACCACGTGGCCCTCGCCGCTGACGATGTCGCCGGGGAAGAAGTCGTTGACGTTCGAGCCCACCGCGACGATTTCGCCCACAAATTCGTGTCCGATGGCCATGGGCACCTTGATGGTCGCCTGCGCCCACTCGTCCCACTGGTAAATGTGAACGTCGGTTCCGCAAATTCCCGTGTAGCGCACGCGAATCAAAACATCGTTGATGCCGATCGTCGGCTCGGGAATATCCTCCAGCCACAATCCGCGTTCCGCTCTACTCTTTACCAGCGCCTTCATCAGGACTCTCCGCCTTTCGGACCACTTCGCAGTTTAAAGTCTCAGGCGTTCCTCGTGAAAATCCGGCGTCCCGAATTGGCGTTATCGCAAAGCAAAAGGCGCCGCCTTCGACAGGCCGCGCCTTTCCTCCCCAGTGCAAACGTTCTGCAGCGTTGAAGTCTAAAACAGATTCCACAGGAACTGGTTGTAGACCTCGTGATGATACTGCACTTCCGAGGCCTTTACAAACGTCCCCAGCTCGCGCGGAGAGCGATCGGCCGCCGCCTGCTTGAGGTCGGCGAAGCGTCCCTGCACATCGGCTCCAAGAATCTCCCCAATCCATTTCGACGACTTGAAATCGTGGATCGCCTGCTGGATGTGGTCGGGCAGGTAACGCTGCGCCTGTCGCAGGTTCTCGATCTTGGCCGTGGTCCCGTCGATGCCCGTCTTGAAGATCGAGTACATCGTTAGATACGGGTTGGCATCGGGAGCCACCGAGCGGACTTCCACGCGCATGGAGCGCGAGTTGCCGATCGGTACCCGAACCATCGAGCCGCGATCCGTGGCCGATGCCTTGATCTGGTTCGGCGCTTCGAAGTGGGGATCGAGACGGCGGAACGCATTCACGCTGGGGTTCAGGATCAGGCAGATGTCCAGGGCGTGCGTCAGGATGCGATCGATGAAGCACCAGCCGAACTCGGAGAGCTGCTCCTGGCCTCGCTCATCCCACATCAGGTTGACCTTGTCCTTCGACACCGACACGTTTGTGTGCATGCCGCTGCCGTTCACGCCTACCACCGGCTTGGGCAGGAAGCAGGCAGTGAGACCCATGTTGTTGGCGATCTGCCGGGTCAGCAGCTTGTAGAGCTGGATCTGGTCGGCCGCCGCCACCACTTCCGCATAGTGGTAGTTGATTTCGAACTGGCTGGGCGCAACCTCGGGATGGTCCTTCTCGTTCTCGAAGCCCATCGAGCGCTGCACCTCGGCCGAGGTGTCGATGAACTGGCGCAGCGGATCGAGCGGCAGCACGTGATAGTAGCCGCCGGTATTGATGAACTCGAACTTGCCGGTCTCGTGGAAGCGCTTCTCCGCGTCGCGCCCCGCGAACAGGAAGCCCTCGATTTCGTTGGCCGCGTTCAACGTGTAGCCGCGCTCCTTGTAGAGCGAGTCCGCATAGTTCTTCAGCACGCCGCGGATATCGCCAGAGTAGAGCGTCCCGTCCTTGTCGATGACCGTGCCGAACACCAGCACCTTGCCGCTTCCGAACACGTCGGCGGGGACCCAGTAGAAAGCGCTCCAGTCAATGTGCAGCCGCAGATCGCTCTCTTTTTGCGCCGTAAACCCGCGGATGGACGACCCGTCAAACGTCAGGTTCTCGTAGGCATTCAGGAGGAATTTCTTGTCGTAATCCAGAAGGTGCAGCCGGCCCTCCAGGTCGGAGAAAAGCACGGTGACCGCCTTGATCCGCTTTTCGTCCGTGAGGTACTTCAGACGCTTGTCGCGGACCTCATCCGCTGGCACGCGATTGATGCGGTCGGCCTTGGCTTGCAGGTTCAGCTCTTCCAGTTCGCTGTACGAGAGGGCCAGAAAATTCCGGTACTCAGTGGACATTGATCTCCTTTAGGACGAAATCAGAGTTGTGTGGTCAAGAATCAGTCTAGAGTTCGAGACATAAAGATCCCGTGAAGAAAATCGATTCTGCGTGGGGTCGGCGTCTCAGAGTCTGAGACGAGAACAGGAGTCAGGGGAGCAGAGGTCAGTGCTTGCGTGCCAGCGCCACCATCACCAGCAGAATCACCACTGGGATCAGAGCCAGCGCCGAATAGTAGAGCACCTTCCGCAGCCGCGGCGACTTGCGCTTGTGCCAGTCGTGCAGTTCTGGGCGGTCCTCCACGCCGACCTCGTCCAGGTGCGCGAGGTCGTGCGCGAATTCGCTCGCCTTGGCGTAGCGGTTCTTGGGGTCTCGCTCCAGGGCGCGATAGATCACTTCCTGCAACTGCGGCGAAATCGTGGGGTTCAGCACGGTGGGCGGTACTGGACAGTTGAGCAGCCGGTCGTTCATCACTTGCATGGGATTGGTGCCCGTGAACGGCATCTTGCCGGTGAGCATTTCGTATAGCATGACGCCGATCGCGTAGATATCGGAGCGGCCGTCGCCGCGCTTGCCTTTCACCTGCTCGGGCGAAATGTAGTTCGGCGTGCCCAGCGTAGCCGTGATGTTGGCGTATGTCAGGCGCCGCGCGCCCGCATCGCTGGCGATGCCGAAATCGATCAGCTTCACATCGTCATTCGGATCCACCATCACGTTTTCGGGCTTCATGTCGCGATGCACCACGCCGTTGTCGTGGATGTATTGGAGGGCCTCGAGGACCGCAATGGTGATGAGGATCGCCCGGTCCGGCGAGATGCGGCCCTCATCCAGAATCTGGCGCAGCAATCTCCCTTCGCACCATTCCATCACCATATAGATCCGCGAGCGCTCCTCGCCGCCGTACACGCGCATCACGCGCGGATGGTGGAGCTTTTCGCCGATACCCGCCTCGCGCTTGAAGCGATCAAACAGGATGGGATCGGCCTCCAGGTCGGGATGGGGAATCTTCAGCGCGACGATGCGGTTGTCGCGCGTGTCGACGGCGCGATAGATCGAAGCCATCCCGCTGCGTGCCACGGGCGCCTCGATGCGGTACGAGTCGAGCTGCGAGCCGGTTTCCAATGCGTCGAGATACCCCATCAGGCGGTCGTCTCCGTGTCTGACTTTCCTCTACTCTATAGGGCGATGGCCGTTCGGAAAAGAAAAAGTGGCGCCTCGGGGACGCCGTGACGTTGAGCGAGTGGGAAGAATCTGACGCCGCCTTTGTAGTTTTGGAATTGAGGTCACTCCGTCATGGACATCGTTTTGGGACATCTGTATGGCGCACCGGAAAGCCAAGGTAACGTGTCACGAACATTTCGGCGTCCAAGATTGACTTGCACGATTGTCTTCTTCCGTAGACGATGGGATGCAATTCAATTCTTTGCAAAACTGGAGCGAAAAGTGCCCATACCTGTCCTTAGACCGACCGCAGCCCGTGGCGAGACCTTTGCCGGAGTCACCTATCACGTCGAAGGCGAGCTCGTCCCGGTACTTCATCTTGAACTGGGCGGCATGCCCGTGTATTTCGAGCACTACATTCTTCTCTGGAAGGACCTCAACGTTCGAATCGGGATCCGACCTCTCAAGGGAGCCCTCAAGCGGGTGCTGGCGGGAATGCCTGTCTTCTTGACGGAGGCCGGCGGTCCGGGGCAGATCGGATTCAGTCGCGATGGCGCGGGACATATCTTCGCCATCCATCTGAGCCGTGGCGAAGGGGTGGACATGCGCGAACACCAGTTCCTTGCCGCCACAGGCAGTGTTGACTACACATTCACACGCGTCAAAGGCGTCTCAAACATGCTCCTGGGCGGCACGGGTTTCTTTATTGATCATTTCCATGCCACTGAGAGTGACGGTATTGTGTGGGTGCACGGCTACGGGAATGTTTTCGAGGTCATGTTGGCCGCCGGGGAGCAAATTGATATTGAACCCGGGGGATGGGTTTACAAAGACTCCTCGGTGCAAATGGAAACGCAGTTTCAAAGGCTGACTACAGGATTGTTCGCCAGTGCGGGCAACCTGGTTTGGAACCGATTCTCAGGCCCGGGACGAGTTGGAATTCAATCGATGTATGTCCACATGCCGACCGCGGAGTGAACGCGTGGGCTCCGGTCGCGAGTCGGGTCGGGCGTTCGCCTCCCTTGGGATTCTCCTTGCATTCGCCTCTCCGGTCCCTTGCTGGGAGTGCGCCTGCCACCAGCAAAAAGGCCACCCCAGCCGGGATGGCCCTTTTGCGATCGGAGTTTTCGCGGACTACTTGTAGGATGCGATGGCACTCGCCTCATCTTCATAGACGTCGAAGACGGTATAGAGCTTGGTCAGCTGCAATACGTCCTTGACCTTCTTCGAGAGGTTCAGCAGCTTCACTTGCGCGCCCTGATTCTTCGCGGTCGTGTAAGCGCTCACCAGTTCGCCCAGTCCGGAGCTGTCGATGTAGTTCACGTCGCCCATGTTCAGCAGCATCGTCTTCGAACCCTTGCTGATCAGTTCGCGAACCGCCTCGCGCAACTGCACACTGCCCTCGCCCAGGGTAATCCGCCCGCTGAGGTCCAGGACGGTGACGCCGTCCACTTCACGGGAAGCAATATTAAGTGCCACGGAAATTCCTCCTTTTTCGAGTCGTTAAGGTTATAGCACTTTTGAGGGGTTGCGCGAAACGAATCTGCAGTTTGTCCGAGGGAACTTCCACCTCACCGTGCCTGGGTTGTCTCGGTCGCCGGCAGGTGCTTCACCAGCGTCAATTCTGTTCCGGGATGCAGTTGCCGAAAGTGTACCTCATCCATAAAGGAGCGGATGATGAAGATGCCGCGGCCAGTGCCGCGCAGCAGGTTTTCGGGCGCCAGCGGATCGGGAAGGGTTTCTGGATCCAGGCCTTTGCCCTGATCGGTGATGATGAATACGAGGTCTCTGCCCGTATTCTCGAAGGTCGCGGTGATCTGTTTGGCGGGGTCGTATTCGTTCCCGTGCAGCACCGCGTTTACGGTAGCCTCGCGCACAGCCATGGTGACATGGAACCGCGTATCCTCGTCCAGGCCGGCCTCTCCCGCGATCCTGTCCGCGAGGGCCTCCACCTCGTTGACGCTCTCCATCGTCGACTTCAGTGCAATTGTCTGCCTGCCTTTTTTTGGTTCGCTCAACTGGACGTGAACCCGCCTCTTCCGGCGCGGGGAGATAGGACGTCCCAACCCGCGCCTCAGCCACCTTGCACGAAGTTTCACGATTAAGGCTCGATGTGTCAAGCATGGTTGCCCGATTCGAAACAGCCTGGCCGGATGAAAACAGTGGATTTTTCCGTGTTGCTCCCATCGGGGAGTTCCAGCGGCTACACTCTCCTCATGCAGCAACCGCGCACTTCCTCCCGCGTCAGCCTCACGGCGCTGCTCGGCACGCCGGTGACCGACGCCCAGGGCCATCTGCGCGGCAAGCTGAAGGACATCGCGGTCGCCACCGGCCCGGACGCCGGCAAGGTCGCGGGGCTGGTGCTGAAGACCAGGACGGGCCTCTCCATCGTCCCCTCGCAGGAAGTCATGGAAACCCCGGCCGGGACACTGGAATTACGTTCGCCCGATGTGGTCCAGCCGCTCAAGGACCAGGGCACCTACCTCTACCTCGCCCAGGACCTGGTCGACCGCCAGATTATCGACATTCATGGCCGCAAGGTCGTCCGCGTTAATGACGTCGACCTGGAATGGCTGGGCCATGGGGCGGCCCACCTGCTGCGCGTGGCCGAAGTCGAAGTCGGCCTGCGAGGCGCCATGCGCCGCGTCTTCAAGGGCCTGCTGCCGCGCGCAAAGCTCGAAGCCCTGTCGCGCCGCTTTGCCTCCCGCGGCATCCCCTGGCAATTCGTCGATGTCATCGAAGTCGACCCGGCGCGCCGCGTCAAGCTGCGCATCGAGTACGAGCGCCTCGGCGAGATGCACCCCTCCGACCTTGCCGAGATCCTCGAAGACCTGGCGCCGGCCGAGCGCGAAGCCGTCTTTACCTCGCTCGACGAGGAAGTCGCGGCCGAGACCCTGGAGGAAGTCGATCCCAAGCTGCAGAAGGCGCTGCTGGAAAAGCTCGACGATGAGAAGATTGCCGACATCGTGGAGGAGATGGACCCCGGCGCCGCCGCCGACCTGCTGGCCGAACTGCCTGAAGAGCAGTCCGACGCCATCCTCGAAGAGATGGAACCCGAGGAGCGACAGGAGGTCGAGGAACTCCTCGAGTTCGACGAGAAATCCGCCGCCGGGGCGATGACTACCGAGTTCGTGCACGTCAGCCCGCAGGCGACCGTGGCCCAGGCCGTCCAGGCACTGCGTAACTTCGACGGCGACCCTGAGCGCGTCACTGAAGTCTACCTGCTCGATGAAAGGCGCGTTCTTCACGGCGCCGTGTCGCTGGCTCGCGTGGTGATGGCGCAGTCGGAAGCGCGCCTTTCGATCCTCGCCGAGCCGCGCACCCTCTCCTGCCCGGCCGACCTCAAGCAGAACGAGTTGGCCGAGATGTTCGACAAGTACAACCTGCACGCGCTTCCGGTGGTCGACGCCCTGAGCCGCATGGTCGGCGTCGTCCACGCCGACCACGTCATCAGCTTTCTACGCGAAAAACTCTAGGGCCAGCGAACCGCTTGAAATGTTGAGTGAAGCGGGCGTGCGTCCGGTGTCTCAATGAAGCAGCTTTTGGGTTGCGCGGGGTCGAG
>Ga0335080_10003713_pt1 | contig 15476 bp, 8 predicted proteins | sample Lox_Sample_34_FD_206720 | JGI IMG/M metagenome (GOLD analysis project Ga0335080, IMG submission 206720) | Soil microbial communities from Loxahatchee National Wildlife Refuge, Florida, United States - Lox_Sample_3.4 | ecosystem: Environmental > Terrestrial > Soil > Wetlands | place: USA: Florida... | reverse complement strand
TACGTGACGCGCGACATCGCCGGCCCCGCCGCCGGCAACTTCTCGCTCGCGACCGGCAGCTACGGCGAGCTCGACGCCAAGGCGAGCTACTCGATGCCGCTCGCCGACCACGTCTACTTCGGCATCGCGCTCGCCGACATGCAGCATTCCGGCTACGGCGAGGTCGTCGCGCAGGCCGGCACGGCGCCGAGCCCGTACAACCACGTCGGCGAGGGGGTCTCGGACAAGGACATTCTCGCGGCCCGCGCCAACCTGACCTTCAGCTGGGGCGAGAGCTCCAAGCTCAAGTTCGTCGCCGACACGACCCAGGACAATTCGCACGCCGCCGGCGGCCAGCGGCTCAACGACGGCTACGCGCTCGGCATGGGCCTCGTGTCGGCCACCGGCATCCCGGTCGCGGTACCGGCGCTCGACAGCCGCTACGACACGCGCACCGACATGCCGGTCGACAAGGACTTCTTCTACCGCAGCGGCATCTCCGGCACCTACACGCAGGGCCTCGGCGGCGGCTTCGACCTCAAGGTCGTCGGCGCGTACCGCGAGGGCCACGGGCGCCAGTTCATCGACTTCGAGGAGCTGAACTCGAACCTGTTCCAGGTGCCGGCCCGGTACCGCGAGCGCCAGAGCTCGGCCGAGACGCAGCTCACCTTCACCAACGACCTCGTCAAGGCGGTCGGCGGCGTCTTCTACATGGACGGGCTGGCCTGCGGCGACTACAACGCCTCGCTCGGCATCGTCGCCTTCGCGGGCCTGCAGCTGACCTCGCTCGTCGACGGCTGCGTCGACACCAAGAGCACCTCGGTGTACGCGGACACGGCCTGGAAGGTCACGGAGCGCTTCAACATCGACGCCGGACTGCGCTGGAACCAGGACAAGAAGTCCGCGCAGGTCTACCAGGCGCAGTGGGGAAGCGCGGCAACGAGCCCGCTGCCGGCGAACCAGGGCATCTTCGACCTGCAGGACCCGACCCAGCCGCCGCCGGGCTACTTCTTCTACCCGAGCGCGGCCGCGGGCATCCTGTCGAACTACACGGCGGCCAGGACCTTCTCGAACGTCTCGCCGCGCCTCGGCGTCGACTTTCACCTGACCGACAAGGTGATGGCGTACCTCTCCTACAGCAAGGGCTTCAAGAGCGGCGGCTTCGACATGCGCGGCAACGCGCTCCTCTACCCGCAGACCAAGAACGGCTACGACTCGGAAATCGCCAACAGCTACGAGGCCGGGTTCAAGTCGACGCTGCTCGACAACACGCTGCTCCTGAACGTCACGCTGTTCTACGACCCGTACACCGACGCCCAGATCGGCGTGCAGCAGTTCGTCGGCACCTCGAACGTCACCGCGGTGCTCAACGCCGGCAAGCAGATGAACCGCGGCGTCGAGATCGAGACCCAGTGGAAGCCGGTCCGCGCGGCGACGCTCGGCCTCAACGTCGGCTACCTCGACTCGTACTACGAGGACTTCATCGTCGGCTGCACGGCGCTGACGCCGGGCTGCAGCCCGAACTCGACGATCAACGTCGCCGACCAGAACCGCCCGATCAACGCGCCGGCCTGGACGATCGACGCGAACGTCGCCTACAGCTGGATGCTCTCGGGAGGCGACATCACGGCGCGCGCCAACTACGACTTCCGCAGCTTCACGAAGGTCGCCAACACGACGGCGAGCGTCACCGACCAGCCGGCCTACGGCATCGTCGACGTCGGCCTCGCGTACACGACCTCCGACAAGGGCTGGCGCTGGTCGCTCGACGTCAAGAACCTGACCGACAAGTGGTACCGGGTCGCCGGCTACGACTTCGGCACGACGGGCCTGACGGCCGGCGTGAGCCAGATCGGGTTCTACGGCGCGCCGCGCACCGTGAGCGTCGGGGTCAGCCACCACTTCTGAGGGTCCGCGCGGCGCGCCCATGGCGCGCCGCGCAACGGGCGCGGACGGCCCGGCGCCGTCCGCCGTCGTCCCCGCGCTCCACGAGGCGAGCATGTCGTGGTTCCAGGCTCCGGCCCCCCTCGTGCCGGATCTCATCGAGCAGAACGGCCGCTGGCACGCGGCGGAGCCGGCGCTCGTCGACGGCGGCTACCGGCTGAGCTGGGCCGAGTTCGACGCCGCGACCGCGCGGCTCGCGCGTGCGCTCGCAACGCTCGGTGTGAAACCGCGCGAGCGCGTCGCGGTGCTGATGGACACCCGCCACGAGACCGCGGTCGCGCTGTTCGGCATCCTGCGCGCGGGCGCGGTCGCCGTGCCGCTCAACGTGTCCATCACCGACGAGGCGGTCGCAGCGATGTGCGCCGATGCCGCCGCGGTCGCGGTGTTCGCGAGCGGCGAGCACTGCCGGCGCATCGATGCGCTGCGCGCCACGCTCGCGGCGCGCCACTTCATCGGCTGCGACGGGCCGCGAACGGGCTGGCACGAGATCGGTGCGCTGATCGCCGCGGCGCCCGCCGCGGGCCCGCGGGTCGCCATCGGGCCGCAGGACGAGTGCAACCTGATCTACAGCTCGGGCACGACGGCGCTGCCGAAGGGGATCGTGCACACCCACGAGTGCCGGATGCACTGGGCCTACGACAGCGCGCTTGCGCTCCGGTACCGCAGCGGCTGCCGCACGCTGTGCTCGCTGGGACTCTTCTCCAACATCAGCTGGGTGTCGATGCTGTCGACGATGCTGGTCGGCGGCACGATCGTGCTGCAGCGGCACTTCAACGCCCGCGCGGCGCTGAAGCTCATCGAGGCCGAGCGCATCACGCACGGCTCCTTCGTGCCGGTTCAGCTCGAGCGGATGCTCGACGAGCCGGGGCGCGATGAGTTCGACACCGGCAGCCTCGAGGCACTGATGTGCTGCGGCTCGCCGCTGCCGCCCGACGTCAAGCGGCGGTTCGCGCACGAGTTCGACTGCGCGCTGATCGAGCTCTACGGCCTCACCGAGGGCCTGATCACGATCCTCGCGCCGGAAGACTTCGAGGCCAAGCTGACCTCGGTCGGCAAGCCCGTGCTCGGCGCCGACATCCGGATCCTCGGCGACGACGACCGGGAGCTTGCGGCCGGCGAGACCGGCGAGATCGTCGGTCGCGGGCGGCTCGTGATGGCCGGCTACCACGCGCGCGAGGCCGCGAACCGGGAGGCCACCTGGATCGACGCCGAGGGCCGGCAGTGGCTGCGCACCGGCGACCTCGGGCGCCTCGATGCCGACGGCTTCCTGTACGTCGTCGACCGCAAGAAGGACATGATCCTGTCCGGCGGCCAGAACATCTTCCCGGCCGACATCGAGAGCGTGATGCGCCGCCACCCGGCCGTCGTCGAGGTGGCGGTCGTCGGCGTCAAGAGCGCAAAGTGGGGCGAGACGCCGGTCGCGGTCGTCGTCGGTCGCGACGGCGAGACCATCGATGCGGCCGCGCTCAAGGAGTGGACCAACGGCCGCGTCGGCCGCCAGCAGCGGATCGCCGCGGTCGTGTACCGTCAGGCGCTGCCGCGCAACCCGAACGGCAAGGTACTGAAGCGCGTGCTCAGGAGCGAACTCGAGGGCGGAGAATTCGGATGAACACAGCCTCCTATCGCGACGTCCACTGGACCTCGGCCGACGGCCTCGCGCTCTACGCCCGGGTCTACGACGGCCCGGGCGCGGCCGCGCCGGCGGTCCTGTGCCTGCACGGACTCACCCGCAACTGCCGCGACTACGAGGACCTCGCGCCCCACCTCGCGCGGCGCTACCGCGTCGTCTGCCCCGACCTGCGCGGCCGCGGCCGCTCGGCGCGCGATCCCGACTTCAAGCACTACCAGCCCGCGACCTACGTCGCGGACCTCGCGGGGCTCCTGCAGGTGCTCGGGCTGCGCCGCGTCGCGATCGTCGGCACCTCGCTCGGCGGGCTGCTCGCGATGGCGATGGCGGGGCTGACGCCGGCGGCCGTCGCCGGCATCGTGCTCAACGACGTCGGGCCCGAGATCGACCCGGCGGGGGCCGAGCGCATCAGGGGCTACGCGGGGCGGCTGCCGCCGGTGACGAGCTGGGACGAGGCGATCAAGCAGCAGCGGATGGTGTTCGGCAGCGCACTGCCGAACCTGCGCGGCGCGGCTACCGCGCCGATGCCGACGGCCGCCCGGTGCTCGACGCCGACCCCGGCATCGGCGAGGCGCTGCGTGCGCAGCCCTCGCAGACCGCCGACCTGTGGCCGCTGTATGCGACGCTGAAGGGCGTGCCCACGCTCGCAATCCGGGGCGAGACCTCGGACATCCTGAGCGCCGCGACCTTCGAGCGCATGCAGCGCGAGAAGCCCGACCTCGAGCGCCTGACGGTCCCGAACCGCGGCCACGTGCCGCTGCTCGACGAGCCCGAGTGCCTGGCCGCGATCGACCGGTTCCTCGCGCGCCTCAATTACGCGGCCTAGCCGCCGGGTCCCAGGTACTTCTCCAGCCAGGCCGCGACCTCCTGGTAGAAGTAGCGGCTGTCCTCGCCGCGCAGGATCCAGTGGTTCTCTTCCGGGAACACCAGCAGCCGGCTCGGGACCTGCTGGCGCTTCAGCGCCGTCCAGTACTCGAGCGTGTTGTTGAGCGGCACGCGAAAGTCGCGCTCGCCGACCGACAACAGCACCGGCGTCCTGAACTGCGCGGCGTAGCTGATCGGGCTCTGCTCGCGCCACAGCGGATCACCGGCCCACGGCGGCCCCCCGATCGTCACCTCGCGATGGTAGACCGCATCGCTCGTGCCCCACTGCGCCTCGAGGTCGACGAGCCCGGCATGGCTGACGAGGCAGCGGTAGCGCGTCGTGCTCGCCTGCATCCAGTTGGCGAGGTGCCCGCCGTAGCTCGCGCCCGCCGCGCACTGGCGCGTGCCGTCGATGAACGGGTAGCGGCGGACCGCCTCGTCGGCCGCGGCGTTGATCTCCTCGGCCGGCCCCTTCAGCGGATCGCGCTCGATGGCCTGCGCGAAGGCCTCGCCGTAGCCGGTGGAGCCCGAGTAGTCGGTCAGCAGCACCACGTAGCCCGAGCGCGCGAGCAGATGGTAGTTCCAGCGCAGCACGAACTGGTCGCGCCACATCGTCGCGGGACCGCCGTGCAGCAGCACCAGCAGCGGGTAGACGCGCTTCGGGTCAAAGCCCGCCGGGCGCACCAGCATGCTGTGGATCTGACGGCCGCGCGCGCTCGTGAACCAGAAGTGCTCGACTGGCTGCCAGTCGATCGCCGCGACACGCTCGGCATTGAACTGCGTGAGCGCGACGTGGCCGCGCGCCGCGTCGATCCGCACGACCTCCGCCGGACTCACGGCGCTCTCCCAGCGCGCGACCAGCGTCGGCTGCGCTGAGCGCGCGGCGACCGCGAGCGCCGTGTAGGTGCCGGCGGTCGATGGCTGCAGCAGGCGCGCCGCCGCGCCCGGGGCTGCGACGTAGAGCTTCTCGAGGCCGGCGTCCTCGGCGAGGTAATAGACCGTCCCGTTCGCCGCGACGCCCCAGCTCGTGACCGAGCGGTCGACGGCGCCCGTCAGGTCGCGCGCCGCGCCGAGCGTCGCGCCGGACCCGAACTCGAACGCCGCCACGTGCCGGTTCTCGTAGACGTGACCCGAGCGCTGCGCGTGCTCGGCGTACAGCGTCCTGCCGTCCGCCGAGAAACGCGGTCCCGCCCAGGTGTCGCGGCCCATCGTCAGGCGCTTCGGCTCGCCGCCGCCGGCGCCGACGTACCAGAGCTGCGCGCTCGTGAAGTCGCGCGCCGCCTGGTCCTGGTCGATGCTCGCGGCAAAGACGAGTCCGCGGCTGTCGGCGGTCCAGACGGGGTCGAGCGTCGTGCCCTCGTCCTCGCGCCTTCCGGCATAGCCGCTCGCGGCGACCAGCGCGCTCCCGGCGAGCAGGTCGCGGGCGACGGCGCCGGCGGCGAGCGACTGGACGAACAGGTGCGGCTGGCGCTCGTCGAGCCAGTGGTCCCAGTTGCGGATCGGGAACCCGTCGTAGGCGCGCACGTTGTACTTGCGCTCGGCTCGCTCCTTCGCGAGGCGGCGGTTGTCGGCATCGTCCCTGGCGCCCGGCCAGACGTCGGCGACGAACGCGATGCTCTTGCCGTCCGGCGAGAAGCGCGGCGTGCGCGCGCCGAGCGCGACCGAGGTCACGCGCCGCGCCTCGCCGCCGGCGGCGAGGTCGAGCACGTAGATCTGCTCCTCGCTGTCGCCCTCGCGCTTGGTGCTGAAGGCGATCTGCGCGCCGTCGTCGCTCCACACCACGCCCGCCTCGCTGCCCTTCGACCACGTGAGCCGGCGCGGCGCCGCGCGACCGTCGGTCGCGACCAGCCACAGGCCGGAAGTCTGGTCCTTGCGGTCGTAGGCGGGCTCGGTGACCGCGACGACCGCGCGCCGGCCGTCGGGGCTCAGCGCCGGCGCGCCGACGCGCTTCATCAGCCACAGGTCCTCGTGCGTGATCGGATGCAGCGTCGCGGCGCCCGCGGGCAGCACGATGAGCAGCGCCGCGGCCGCGAGGCCGCCGAGTTGGGAGAACCGCATCATGGATCCCTCGTCACACGACCCGGCGGGTCCGACGAGGGGCGACGATAGCGCAAAGTCCCGCCGTCTCGGGGCCCGTGCGAGAATAGGCGCTCCCAACCCGCGAGTAACACCATGCCCCTGAGCATCGTGATCCTGGCCGCCGGCCAGGGCAAACGCATGAGGAGCGACCTGCCGAAGGTGCTGCAGCCGCTGGCCGGCCAGCCACTGCTCAGGCACGTCGTCGACTGCGCGCGCGAGCTCGGGGCCGACGCCATCCACGTCGTCTACGGCCACGGCGGCGAGCGGGTGCGCGCCGCGCTCGCCGATCAGGGCCTGCACTGGGTGCTGCAGGCCGAGCAGCACGGCACCGGGCACGCGGTGGCGCAGGCGATGCCGGCGATCCCGGACGACCACGTGGTGCTGGTGCTGTACGGCGACGTGCCGCTGATCGAGGCGGCGACGCTGCGCGACCTGCTGGCGCGCGCCGGCGAGCGCGCGATCGCGCTCCTGTCGGTGATGCTCGACGACGCGAGCGGCTACGGAAGGGTGCTGCGCGACAAGGCGGGCAACGTCTACCGGATCGTCGAGCACAAGGACGCGACGCGCAAGGAGCTCGCGGTGCGTGAATCGAACACCGGCCTCATGGCGGCGCCGGCCGCGGCGCTCAGGCGCTGGCTCGGCAGCCTGAAGAACGACAACGCGCAGGGCGAGTACTACCTGACCGACGTCGTGACGCTCGCGGTGCGCGACGGATTCAAGATCGAGGCGGTCGTCGCGCCGACCGCCACCGAGGTGCTCGGCGTCAACGATCGCGCGCAGCTCGCGACCCTCGAGGCGGCGCACCGCGAGCGCTGTGCCCGCGCGCTGCTCGAGGACGGCGTCACGCTCGCCGACCCCGCGCGGCTCGACGTGCGCGGCATCGTGCGTTGCGGGCGCGACGTGCGCATCGACGTCAACGTCGTGCTCGAGGGCGAGGTCGAGCTCGGCGACCGCGTCGTCGTCGGCCCCGGCTGCGTGCTGCGCGACGTCGTGATCGGCGCCGACACGGTGCTCAACGCCTACTCGGTGCTCGACGGCGCGCAGGTCGCGGCGGGCTGCATCGTCGGTCCCTATGCGCGCCTCAGGCCCGGCGCGCGGCTCGAGGCCGGCGCCCACGTCGGCAACTTCGTCGAGCTCAAGAACGCGACGCTCGGCGCGGGCAGCAAGGCGAACCACCTGACCTATCTCGGCGACGCGACGATCGGGCGCCAGGTCAACGTCGGCGCCGGCACGATCACCTGCAACTACGACGGCGTCAACAAGTGGCCGACGGTCATCGAGGACGGCGCGTTCATCGGCTCGGGCACGATGCTGGTCGCGCCGGTCACGGTCGGGAAGGACGCGACGATCGGCGCGGGCTCGACGGTCACCAAGCCGGCGCCGCGCGGCGGGCTGACGCTTGAGCGCAGCCGCCAGCAGGTGATCGAAGGCTGGCGGAGGCCCGCCAAGGCTTCGCCGACGGAGCGCGAGCGGCGTGTGGCGGCCTCGCGCCTGCCCGACGAGCCGTCAGAATAGTACGGCCGGCGTCGCAGCCGGATCCGGTTCACAATCCGCGCCGCGCGGATGCGCCATAATCGCCAGGGCGGGAATCCTCAGGAACGAGGGCGGATGACATGTGTGGAATCGTCGGCGCGGTCGCCAACAGGGACGTGCTCCCGATCCTGATCGACGGGCTGCAGCGGCTCGAGTACCGCGGCTACGACTCGGCGGGCGTCGCCGTACTCGAGGGCAACGGCCACGTCGCGCGATTAAGGACCGTCGGCAAGGTCGCGCGGCTGCGCGAGGCGCTCGAGGAGACGCCGACCCAGGGGCTGCTCGGCATCGCCCACACCCGCTGGGCCACGCACGGCGTGCCGAGCGAGCGCAACGCCCACCCGCACATCTCGCGCGACGGCATCGCGATCGTGCACAACGGCATCATCGAGAACCACGAGGAGCTGCGCGCCGACCTCGCGGCACGCGGCTACACGTTCGCCTCGGAGACCGACACCGAGGTCATCGCCCACCGCATCCACTTCCAGCTCGCGAGCCACAAGGACCTGTTCGACGCGGTGCAGGCGACGGTGCGCGAGCTGCACGGCGCGTACGCGCTCGCGGTGATGAGCGAGCGGGACCCGGACACGATCGTGCTGGCACGTGCCGGCTGCCCGGTGGTCGTCGGGCTCGGCGACGGCGAGAACTTCGTCGCCTCGGACGTCGCGGCGCTGCTGCCGGTCACGCGGCGCTTCCAGTTCCTCGAGGAAGGCGACGTCGCGGCGATCCACCGCAAGACCGTCCGCATCGTCGATGCCAGGGGACAGCGCGTCGAGCGCGCGGTGCGCGAGAGCGAGCTGTCGGCCGACTCGGTCGAGAAGGGCGAGTTCGCGCACTACATGCTGAAGGAGATCTACGAGCAGCCGCGGGCGGTCGCGCAGACGCTCGAGGAACGGGTCGCCGGCGGCAAGCTCCTTGAGGCGGCGTTCGGCCCGGCCGCGACCGGCGTCCTCAAGCACACCGAGGCGGTGCAGATCGTCGCCTGCGGCACCAGCTGGCACGCGGGGTCCGTCGCGCGCTACTTCATCGAGCAGATCTGCCGGCTGCCCTGCTGGGTGGACATCGCGAGCGAGTTCCGCTACCGCAACCCGGTCGTGCCGAGGAACACCCTGTTCGTGACGATCTCGCAGTCGGGCGAGACCGCGGACACGCTGGCCGCCCTCAGGCTCGCGAAGCAGGCGGGATATCTCTCGACGCTCGCGATCTGCAACGTCCCCGAGTCTTCGCTCGTGCGCGAGTCCGAGCTCGTGATGCTGACCCGCGCCGGCCCCGAGATCGGGGTCGCCTCGACGAAGGCGTTCTCGACGCAGCTCGCGGCGCTCGGCATGCTGGTGATCGCGCTCGGCAAGCACCATGGCATGGACCGCGAGCGCGAGCACAACCTGGTCGGGCGGCTGATCGAGGTACCGCGCCTGATCGAGGAGACGCTGGCGCTCGACCCGATCGTGCGGCGTCTCGCGGAGAAGTTCGTCGACAAGCACCACGCGCTCTTCCTCGGCCGCGGCGCGCTCGCGCCGATCGCGATGGAAGGCGCGCTGAAGCTCAAGGAAATCTCCTACATCCACGCCGAGGCGTACCCCGCCGGCGAGCTCAAGCACGGGCCGCTGGCGCTCGTCGACGCCGACATGCCGGTGATCACGGTGGCGCCGAACAACGACCTCGTCGAGAAGCTGAAGTCGAACCTGCAGGAGGTGCGCGCGCGCGGCGGCGAGCTCTACGTGTTCGCCGATCCGGCCTCCGGCATCAGCGCGTCCGACGGGGTGCACGTGATCACGATGCCGAAGCACGTCAGCTACTTCCAGGCGCCGGCGGTCTACACGGTGCCGCTGCAGCTGCTCGCCTATCACGTTGCGACGATGCGCGGCACCGACGTCGACCAGCCGCGCAACCTCGCGAAGAGCGTGACCGTCGAGTAGCCGCGCCGGGCTCGTCCGCCCTTTTGCGGCGACATTGAAGCGCTGCGTCGGGTGGCAGAGTCGCTTCGCGAGACGCGAGAAGCCGTTCCCCCGTTCCCGAGCGCGCCCATCGAGCGGCAGCACGATCCTTGCGATCGCGATATGGGGCGTGCGTCCGGTCGGAACCTGCGACACGCGTACGATCATTCGCGACAGTGCGAAGGGCGGGCGCGCCGCGGGGTGTTGACGCTGCGCACGCCGAGCCGGGTCAATCGTACGGGCGTGACCGCGCCTCACTCGCACCCGCCGCGACGCCGATCCGGAACCCTCGCTCGCTTGGGTGAGGCGCCCAGGCGCACGTGACGTATCGGCGCCCGACTCAGCGGGCCCGTCGGCGCTGAGATCCGCGTCGCGGCGGCTCCATACGTAGCGATCACGCGCCCAGTTCGGATCAAGCGAGCTTGCGTCCTGCCTCGCCAGTCGTTATATATGCGAATGAGAATCGTTTGCATATTGTGGGCGGGGGGCTGAGATGCGGCGACGCAACATCCAGACGATTTTGGCGTGCGCGCAGTCGCTTTGCCGCCTCTGCATCCTTCTGATATTCACAACGGTTCTTCAAGCTTGCGGGTCGGGCGGAGCGACCGTCGGCGCCGGCGGCTCACAACAAGGAAACACGACCACACCGAGTGTCTCGGCCGCCGCCGCACTCGGTGACAAGCTCTTCCACGACACCGCCTTGTCCGCATCCGGGCAGCAGTCGTGCGCGACCTGTCACGTCGCGTCGGTCGCATTCGTCGCAGACCCGACCGCCACCGGGCCCGATCACGGACTCCCGGTCGCGCTCGGCGGGGCCGAGATGAATCTCAGCGGCTTTCGAAATACGCCCAGCCTCCTGTACCTGTCCTACTCGCCGGCGTTTCGGTTCGACGCGCACGGCAATCCCCGCGGCGGCTTCTTCCGCGACGGTCGCGCAGCGACGCTCGTGGACCAGGCGGTCGGACCCTTCCTGAATCCGATCGAGATGGCCAACGACGATGCGGCGGCCGTCATCGCGCGACTGAAGACGCGGCCGTACTTCGCAGACTTCGTCGCCCTCTTCGGCAGCGACGTGCTCGCCGATCCGGCGACTGCACTCAAGCGCATCGGGCAGGCGATCGCCGTCTACGAGAGCGAGGACGAGGACTTCCATCCCTTTTCGAGCAAGTTCGACTACTGGCTGAAGGGCGAGGCCCAGTTCACCGCCCAGGAGCTGCGCGGATTCGCTCTCTTCAACGACCCGACCAAGGGCAACTGCGCCGCCTGTCACCCGAGCACTTCCGCCGACGGCGTGACGCCGGCCCTGTTCACGGACTTCAGCTACGACAACCTCGGCGTGCCGAGAAACGCCGCGATCCCGGCAAACACGGGGCCGTCCGCCCCGTCGTATACGCCGGTCGACAGCGACGACGGCGTGCAGCGCTACTACGACCTCGGCCTGTGCGGGCCATTCCGAGACAACGGGGGGCGGAACCTCTCGGGCCTGTGCGGGCAATTCAAGGTGCCGACACTGCGCAACATCGCGCTGACCGCACCGTACTTCCACAACGGCCGCTTCGCGACGCTGCGCGAGGCCGTCGGCTTCTACGTGCGCCGCGACACGAACCCAGAGGAATGGTACCCGACGAACGCCGACGGTCTGGTCGTGAAGTTCGACGATCTCCCGGCGGCGTACGGCGGGCAGTTCCCGATCCAGGCCGGTCTCGCAGGCAGCGACGTCGGCTATGTCGGCAACGTCAATACCAGCGAGGTTCCCTACAACCGGCACATCGGCGACGCGCCGGCTCTCGATCCGGACGAGATCGACGACGTCATCATCTTCCTCTGCGCGCTGACCGACGGTTTCGACCCCGCCCACCCGACGAATCAACGGCTGCCGGCCCAGTGCGCGACCGCCGTGCAACCGTCCTCCGCTGCAAATTGACCGAGGCCCACACCATGCTCACTCGCAAACTCATGCCGCGCGCCCTGCTGCTCGCGGCGCTCGCCTGCACGCGCCCAACGCTCGCCGCCGACGCGGGCCCGAGCGATCTGGAGCAACGCCTCGAGCAGCAAATCGGCGCGATGCAGGAACAGCTGAATGCAATGCGCGAGGAGCTCCAGCACCTCAAGGCGCAGAACGCGGAACTCGCCGCCCAACAGACGCACGCATCGACCTCAGCAGCCGCTGCGACGGCGGCCCCGACCATCCCCTACAGCATCTCGCCGGAACTCAGCCTCTGGGGCTACGGCGAGGCGTACTACATGCGCCCCACCCGCGAGGGAGTCGACACCGAGTTCGATCTGGCGCGCGCCGTGTTCGGCATCGGTTACCGATTCGACGAGAACACCGTGTTCAACTCGGAGTTCGAGGTCGAACACGCCGTATCTTCGGCCGACGATCGCGGCGAGTTCGAGGTGGAGCAGTTCTACATCGATCACCAGCTCGGCAGCTGGGGCGGGCTCAAGGCCGGCCTGTTCCTGATGCCGTTCGGCATGCTCAACGAGCATCATGAGCCCACGAACTTCTACGGTGTCCAGCGCAACTTCGTCGAGACGCTGATCATTCCGAGCACGTGGCGAGAGGGCGGCGTCGGACTGCACGGCCTCAGCGCCGGCGGACTCAAGTGGGACGTCGGGCTGACGACCGGACTCGACCTCGGGGCGTGGGATCCGAATCCGGAGGCTCCGCTGTACCGCACGGCATTTGATCTCGAGGCCAGCGACTCGGCCCCAATGCAGGCGACGCACCAGGAGCTGCAGTTCGCGAAGGCGCAGAATCTCTCGCAATACCTGTCGCTGAGCTACACCGGCCTCCCCGGGCTGCTGGCCGGAGCGGCAATCTTCACGGGGAAGGCCGCGGTCCCGACGTCGCCCGCGGGGCTTCCCGACCAGCGGGTGACGCTGTGGGAGGGGCATGCGCGATGGACGCCGGGCGCCGCGGACCTCTCGGCCGTCTACGCCCGCGGCACGATCTCTCACACCGCGGCGTTCAACCTCGCGAACGCCGGCGGCTCAAATCCCATGCCGGCGGTGTTCCTGGGCTACTTCCTGCAGGGCGCCTACACCGTGTGGCAGCGCGACGGCTACCGGCTCGCGCCGTTCCTGCGCTTCGAGCACTACGACATGGGCGCTTCCTACCAGGGAATCGCACCCGGCTTTACGACCGTGCCGAGCGGACTGGCATCGGACGGCAAACCCTGGCCGCAGCCCCACGACCACGTCTGGACCGTCGGCGCCAACTTCTACCTCAATCCGCACGTCGTGATGAAAGCCGACTACCAGCGCTTCCGCGACAACGAGGACTTCACGCGCTTCGACCTCGGCCTCGGGCTGAGCTTCTGACCGGGCGCTGCCGGCACCGCGTCGCGGTGCCAGCGCGCCCGCAGGGGCGCGCGATGCGTGGCCCGGAACCTCGCCGCGGCAGCGCTGCCGCGAGCGATCGTCGCGGGCCAGAGGTCAGCGAATCTGCCCGCGCCGCATTGCGCTAGCCGGTCACCGCGAACCGCGCGCGACTGGCCAGCGCGCCGGCTCCTGCCAGAGACCACGGCATGCCCCAGAAGCCGGCGGCTCCCAGCGCAGACGACGGCGGGACGCGCCCCCGTCGCGGAGGCGCGTCCCGGGGGCGCACTCAGCGCAGGTCGAACCGATCCAGGTTCATCACCTTCGCCCACGCCTTGACGAAGTCCCGCACGAACCGGTCCTCGCCATCGGATTCGGCGTAGACCTCGGCGACGGCGCGCAACTCGGAGTTCGAGCCGAACACGAGGTCGACGGACGTTGCCGTCCAGCGGAGCTGGCCCGTCTTGCGATCGTGGCCCTCGTAGATGCCGTCGGCGGTCGCGGACTTGGTCCACTTCGTCGACATGTCGAGGAGATTTACGAAGAAGTCGTTGGTCAAGGTTCCGGGCCTCGCCGTCAACACGCCGTGGTGCGACTGTGCCGCGTTGGCGTCGAGCGCGCGCAGGCCGCCGACGAGCGCGGTCATTTCGGGCACCGAGAGCGTCAGCAAGTCGGCACGGTCGATTAGCATCTGCGCCGGCGGCCGCTGCGCGCCGCTGCCGAAGTAGTTGCGGAACCCGTCCGCGGTCGGCTCGAGCACGGCAAACGAACGGACGTCGGTCTGGTCCTGCGTGGCATCGACGCGGCCGGCCGCGAACGGCACGGTCACGTCGTGGCCTGCCAGTTTCGCGGCCCGCTCGACCGCCGCACCACCGCCCAGCACGATGAGGTCGGCGAGCGACACCTGCTTGCCTCCGGCGTGTGCGCGGTTGAATTCCTTCTGGATGCCCTCGAGCTTCTGGAGCGCCTTGGCGAGCTCGCGCGGATCGTTGACGGCCCAGTCCTTCTGCGGCGCCAGACGAATACGGGCGCCGTTCGCGCCGCCGCGCATGTCGGTACCGCGGAACGTCACCGCCGAAGCCCAGGCCGTGCGGACCAGTTCCGGGACGGTCAGCCCCGCGGCCAGGATGCTCGACTTGAGCGCCGCGGCGTCCGCTGCGTCGATGAGCGGATGATCGGCGGCCGGCAGCGGGTCCTGCCAGATCAGGCTCTCGCGCGGAACCTCGGGCCCGAGGTAGCGCGCGCGCGGGCCCATGTCGCGGTGGGTCAGCTTGAACCACGCCTTGGCGAAGGCGAGCTTGAAGTCCCCAGGATGGTCGTGGAAGCGCTGCGCGATCTTGCGATACTCCGGGTCGAACTTGAGCGCAAGGTCGGTCGTGAACATGATCGGCTGGTGCCGCACCGACGGGTCGTGCGCATCCGGAACGAGCGCCCCCGCCTGACCGTTCTCGGGCACCCACTGCGTCGCGCCGCCCGGGCTCTTGGTCTTGACCCAGTTGAACGCGAACAGGTTGTCGAGGTACTGGGTCGTGAACGCGATCGGGCTTGCCGACCAGGCGCCCTCGAGGCCGCTCGTGATCGTGTCGCCGGCGTTGCCGCGCCCGCACTTGTTCTCCCAGCCGAGACCCTGCTGCTCGATGCCGGCCGCGGCGGGCTCCGGGCCCGTGCACTTCGCCGGATCGTGGGCGCCATGCGCCTTGCCGAAGGTGTGGCCGCCGGCGATCAGCGCGACGGTCTCCTCGTCGTTCATCGCCATCCGGCCGAAGGTCTCGCGGATGTCCTTGGCCGCGGCGAGCGGGTCGGGATTGCCGTTCGGACCCTCGGGGTTCACGTAGATGAGGCCCATCTGCACGGCGGCCAGCGGCTTCTGCAGCTCGCGGTTGCCGCTGTAGCGCTCGTCCGCCAGCCACTTCCGCTCGGGACCCCAGTAGACGAGGTCGGGCTCCCAGTCGTCGCGGCGGCCGCCGGCGAAGCCGAAGGTCTCAAAACCCATCGACTCGAGTGCAACATTGCCGGTCAGGACCATCAGGTCGCCCCACGAGATCCGCTGCCCGTACTTCTGCTTGACCGGCCAGAGGAGACGACGGGCCTTGTCGAGGTTTGCGTTGTCCGGCCAGCTATTGAGCGGCTCGAAGCGCTGCTGCGCGCCATCGGCGCCGCCGCGGCCGTCGTTGACCCGGTAGGTGCCGGCGCCA
>Ga0335080_10003712_pt1 | contig 15477 bp, 8 predicted proteins | sample Lox_Sample_34_FD_206720 | JGI IMG/M metagenome (GOLD analysis project Ga0335080, IMG submission 206720) | Soil microbial communities from Loxahatchee National Wildlife Refuge, Florida, United States - Lox_Sample_3.4 | ecosystem: Environmental > Terrestrial > Soil > Wetlands | place: USA: Florida... | reverse complement strand
TTTCTCGGTGGGCTGCCCGTCCCCGCGGGCCCTATACTCCTCAAAGACCCGATCGAGGTCAACACGGTCGAAAATCACGCCCGTGCCCATGCGGATGCCCGATATGTTCGGGCGGATCCGCTCATCGAAGAAGCGACCCTTGACTCCGAGATAAGCGATCGCCTCTTGGCGATTGAATCCGCGCTTCTCGTTCATGACGTTGTCTCGGTAAGTCTGGGCATTAGCGGTCTTGCTCAGTTCTCACGTGCCGCTTGCCGCAGTGTTCGTGGATTGTGTGATCGCCGCTACTCCTGAGGCTGTGATGCGCATCGCACTTCTTGCCATGCGCGTCTCACGCCTGCACTTCGCTGGGGCGCTCGGAGGACGGCGGAAAGCGGCTTACCTCAAGCCGCCGCGCTATCGCGTGACTACGATCCGGCTGCGCACAGCGACAAGCGCAGTGCGCTATTCGAATAGCCCGAGAAGGCTCGGAGGAGGGCCTCGGCGTCGAGGCTTCCGAAGGGGCCTCGCTAACTGAGGGCGAAGCCGTCTACCCGGCTGGTCGGCCCTTTGTCGGTCGACAGCCGCTGATCGTGGCGACACTACGGGTGTCGCTGCACATCGTGATCTTCATGCGGCGCCGCCTGCAAAGTCCGCCATGGCCCGCATGGCGCGATTGTCAGGTGCTGAATCTCCGCTCACAACCCGGTAAGCGTGCCAAAAATGCTCGTCTTAACCGGCCATCTTCCGTCTCTGGTGCCGCCGAAGTGCGAGACGGGCGGGTCGGAGCCGGCCGACATCGTCGGCGAGACGCCACGTTAACAGCCGCAATTTCTCGCCGCTATTCGGGTTGTGCGCAGGGGCGCAACCGGCGAGCATCAATGCCACGATAGTCTCGGACGCCGACAATCGCGGCTTGGCTGTCCGCGAGCGGTCCAGCGCGCGTGGACGAGCAGAGATATCTCATCAACGGCAAGGTTTACACGCCGCACGATCCTGGGCTCCAGGAGGCGCTCGCGCGCGTGTACGGCACGCCCGCACGGCCGCGGTGCCTTTGCATCGACGGCGGTGTGGAGATGTACGTTTCCAGGTTCCACGAGTTCGTGATCAAGCGCATGCCGGAAAGCGGTACCGAGCATGCGCTCACCTGTCCATCCTACGAGCTGCCGCCAGGTGACTCTGGTCTCGGCCAGCTGCTCGGCGAAGCCATCATCGATCGTGGTGCGGACGGCATCGAGCTTCGGCTGGATTTTCCGCTGACGCGGCGCACTGGACGTGCCGCTGCTGTTCGAGATGCGCCCTCAGTATCGGACGTGACCGTGGCGCGCAAGCAGCTCAGCCTGCGCGGCCTGTTGCACTACCTTTGGGAGCAAGCTCGATTCAATCGCTGGTACCCGCGGATGCAGGGAAAGCGATCGTACGCCGTGGTCCGCAAGTTCCTGCTACGTGCGTGTGAGCAAGTCGAGACAAAGGGACTACGCTTGTCCGAACGCGTGTTCATCCCCGAGCCGTTTCAACGCGATCACGCAGCCCAGATCGCCAGACGTCACCGCGAAGCGCTCTCGCTGCTCTCGTCCCCAGAGGGCCAACTGCAGTTCAAGATGATGATCGCCATTGGCGAGCTGAAGGATTTGCGACCGACGACCGTAGGTTACCAGCTCGTCTTGAGGCATCTGCCGGACTGCGCGTTGCTCCTTGACCAAACTGCCGGCGATCGAACGAAACGCGCCTTCGACTCGGAACTCATTGCCTGGACCGCGGCGCAGGTCAGGCTCGTCGTTGCATGTCTGATCCATGCTCGACACGAACATTGCTATCAAATCGACTCCCTGACGATCATGATGACGAGCCGGCAGTGGATTCCGCTCGATCACGTCCTGGAGAACGATGTCGCCGAGAAGCTCGTCGCCGAGGAGCGAGCCTTCATCAAGCCGCTGCGCTACGACGCGAAGCATGTCGGCGACTTCCCGAACTTTCTGTTGCTGGACGCCGGCGCGCGTCCCACCCCGCTCGATATCACGAGCGCGTTTCTGAGCGAGGAGAAGCAGGCCGCCAAGGCCAGAGCGATCCGCGTGCGCCAAGCCAACGGCTGGTTATGGGACGCGCGGCAAGGCGGCGCGGTACCCGAGCTGCCGCCGAGATCCGTTGCTGCGGTCCGCGGCAACTCCGTCGACGCGCGGCAGTTTTCAGCGCGCCCGACTTGACGCGCGGCTAACCTGGGCCGTCGCGCGCCACAACTCCGAGTTGAGGATACTCGCCTAGCGCGCCGTCACCTAAAGCTCCGGCGCGTAGGTATCGACAAGACAGCGGGTCAGCTGTTCGCCGCGCTTGCTGAGCTTATCGATGTTCGCCTTCGACATCGGGTTGAAATTCGTCGGGTAGTCGAACACCTGATCACGAGTGACCAGGTCGGCAGGTCGGACCGGCAATGCGCTGTCCCGCTGGCCGAGATAGGGCATTAGAAACCCCTGAATCTCCCCACTCGCCGCCATCCGGTGGAGCAGATTCTGCGTCATCGTCTGTGTCCGCCGACGGATAGTCATGATGGTCGCTAGCATCCTCGACATCCAGAATGTCGGCCGCCTTGCTCCAGATGCCATGCCCTGGCCAGCATCACATGCAATGATAAAGTCCACCGGGAATGCATTCGTACTGAACTCGCTGGAACGCCCTGGCAGCATGCAAGAGACGCCGAGATTATCGTAGACACCGCCGTCCGTGATGATGACGCGATGCTTGCTTTCGTCCCCGTCCTTGGTGAAGGTGAGATAGCGGTCAAGCGCGGGTAGAAGAGCAGGGAATGCCGCGGAAGCGGCGACCGCGGTAGCAATGAGCGGGGTTTCCGTCAGCCTGCCGAACCTCCAGCATCCGCTCTCAACGGAGCCATAGCGGAATGCCGTCTCAGTTCTTAGCTCGGCCGCATTGATGACAACCGAGAGGCCACGGCGCTCAAGGGCACCCATGCGTTGGTCGCCGAAGTAGCGACGAACGAGGTGACGCTCAAAGGCCGTCGTGAAGCTCGCAAACCGTGGCGCAACGTCGAGGATCTGTTCGGCGATGGTTCCTAGCCACTTGGACTGTAGCCTCACAAGGCTGAGCAACCACTCCAGGAGTTGAAGAGTCCGCGCCAGAATGGCAGCCGCACCGGCGAATAGCGTTGCGACCGCGATCTTTGGCAGTTCGAACGAAAGAAAGGTCTCGCGCGCAATTCCCCAAACCATCCCGCGCGAAAGCGCCGCCTCCACGCGACGCGCAAAAGCTTCGAATGGCTCGTCGCTGTAAGCATAGAGTGCCGCGATGACGCTGCCGCCCGAGACCCCCGAAAGGACCGTCACTTTTTCGAGAATTCCGCGGTCGTGCAGCGCGCGCAGGCAACCAAGGTGAAAGGCGATGGCCCGAGAACCGCCACCTGAGAGAGCTAGGCCGATTTTTGGGGGACTCATTGTTTCCCCCCGTCATCCTGGCACTGTGCAATTAGGAAAAATTCGTTGCGGTGGTAAATGTAGTAGTTCTCCTCGCGCGTCGTCGCGGAGTACCCCACGATTAGCATGACCACCTGACGTGGGGGAAACTCTTGGAAGTGGAGCAGCTCCAGCATCGCATGGAGGTCGTCTTGGCTTGGCCGGCCGCGACTGATGGGATGCGTATGCCAGATGCCGATGAAGCGGCTCGACTTCCCGCTCGCCGCCGACTTGAACGCGTTGAGTTCCTTCGTGCCAGCAGTCCCGCACAGGAACTGCGTTTCACTCGCGGTACTGTCTGGCGGCGGCCCGCTGACACTATCGACCCAGATCACTCGATGTGCGTCGTCAATCTCGCCGAAGATGAGGCCGCCAGTTTCGACCTTGCTGGAACGCGTACGCGCGATGCGGTTCAGTTCGGCCGCCATATCACGCGCGGCAACGACGGAGCGCAGCACGTCGTAGCTGTGCCTCTGCTCGCCATGACGAACGTAGCCGCTTAATGTGTAACTCAGGCGATGCCTCTTACTATCGTTTGCTCGCAACCACGGTGCGGCGACGAGATCCAAACTTGCCGTAGCGGGTTCAAGGCTTTCGATTCGAGACAGGCCGAGGTTCAAGAGCCCCGCGGCGTGATGGTCAATGTCGGCCGCCGAACCGGTGAACGTAGGCGCCGAGCAGCCCGGCTCCGGCTGAAAGACCTTCACTGTCTCGCGCTCTGGCCAGAACGCCTTCACCAGTGCGTGCCCAGCATCCCTTGCAAACGCCTCGAGTTTGGCCTGTCGCGCGATGTGGTGCGGCCCCTCACTATACTGAGGCATCTTCACCAGCACCGAGCCGTTTTCGGCGGCGGCGCTGACTGACATCGACAGCATTGGAATCGGAAGGCTCTTTGCCTTCAATTCCTCTTCGATGCGATGGGTCACGCTCGCTGACGCTGTGGCGTCAATGACCAAGTCCCATTCGTCGATGTTGAACCGAGACAGCGCCTCATTGGCGAGGTTGCCCCGGTCCGCTGTCACCGTGCATTCAAGACCAATGGCCTGCAAATGCGCTTGCAGCGCGTCAGCCTTTCCCGAGCCGATGTCGCTGTCCGAGTAGCGCTGCCTGACCAGGATTCCAGGCTTCACTATGCCGTAGTCGACGAGATGTAGTTTGGCGGCGCCAGCGCGCAGAACCATCTCGGCCACCGCCGATCCGAGCGCGCCGCAACCGAATAGCAGGACCCGTTTTCCAGAGAGGGCTGCGAGTAGCGATTCGCCGTCTCGCCGGTTGACGATCTCAGGTCGATCTTCGAGGACATCGCACCACCTGACGCCGGCTTTAACCATCCACCCGACAAGATCGTCTCGCGCAGCTTCATCCGCGCCTTTGCTCTGCACCATTGCGCGGAGCGACTTCAACGTGTCCGGACCAATCTCCCAAACGGTCAGGTGAGGACGAAGAGGCTCGCCGGCGGCCTTGCGCCGCATCGGTGCGCCAAGAACAAAATACGCGGGCTCCTCCTCCGGGCCGACCAGGGAGAAAACCTTCAGGAGGGAGTACAACAGACCGAACGATAGCCCCGCGTTCTCAACGAGTTCGATGAGGTCGTTGACCTTCGTCGGAAATTCGGTCGCGAGCGGCTTGTCGAACAAAATAGCAGCGGCGATCGGATGACCCGGATCGGCATCGCCCCAATCATCCAGCTTGGTCCACCCGACGAGGTCGAATCGGTCATCCCTAACTTTGCGCAAGTCCGCGCGCCCGATCCAAATTGGGTCGTCAGCTATCTCGGTAGGCGCATTCGCTCTGATGACGAACTTGGTCGAGGACCCCGTGTAGGCGACGGGCGGATGCAAAGGCGCATCATCAGGGTCCAGCTCGCCCTTTCCCGCCGCGCGCATCCACTCCTCCACGCGGTCGAAGAAGCCGAACATGCCATCGGACGGGTCGTACTCGGTCTCGGCCGATTGATAGAGGCAGATCGAAGCGCCCCACTGCACGTGCGGCGTTCCGATGAACCGCTTGTGCGTGAAATAGATGTCAGGCTTTTTGAACGGGAAGTCCGGATGAAGGTGCAGACTTATCCGCTCACGGTCTCGAAATGCGAGACCGTTTCCGGTCCGATAGCTTTTCGTTTCGAGCGATAGGCGGACCCAGATGTAACCGCTCGATTTCGAATCGGCGGCCAGCTCGAGGATCTCGAGCGCGCCGTTCGAGTTGGCAACTATATCGGCGAGCTGGAATAAGGCGAGCTGCTGACCTCGAGTTAGTTCGGGCATCCAAAGCCCACTTTGGTCGAAGGCGTCGCGTCGCTTCCGCGCGCCGCGCTGACCGCCGCCGATAGGGCGCTCGTTGCCTTCTTCACGCTCTTCGTTTCAGCGTAGTCGATGTCTGATCCGTCCACGGTGAATTTGAGCGGTTCCGCATGCCCGCCATCGTCATGCGTGCAGACGAACCCGCCGGTCGCGAGTTCCTGATAGCGCGCCTTCGCTTTCGCATGAGGCGGGTTGTCCCCGTCTTGATTGGACGCGGGAATGCAATTCGCGCTCGCCACGACGTAGCCGGCGCCGACTTGATATGCCCCGAGGTCGTCGAGGATGTCCTGCTTGAGTACCTCCCTGCCATCCTCGTCCTGGTACATCACGGACTTGCTGCAATGGTGCGGCGCGAGGAGCACCTGCCACCGCAAGTTTTGCTCCTTCCCGTGCGCCGTCGTGACATCGAAGATCTTCCGGATGACCGGGTATTTGTGGTCGCCGAAGAGCAGCACTCCTCCCACCGAAGGGTCGTCTCCGAGCACGACCTGCATGGCCAGGCTAGTGTCGTTGCGGTCTCCAACGTCCTCATCCGAGCCTTGCTTGAAAGGGCCGTGGATGAACGCGCGGAACTCGCCGGTCAGGACTTCACCATCAAGCGATTCCACGACATCGCCGGGCACGCTGAAGAACTCAGTCGGGAATCCCTGATAGTGGTCTTCATCAAGCAAGTCGTCCCAGCCGACAAGACGCACGCGGTTTCCGGCGCCAGGATCGCCACCCGCCTCGATTGTGGCCGTGACGCGCCGGTGCGCTTCATCGCGGAATGCCTTCGCATCGTCGCCGAGGCTGCCGGGGTCGTCGTCGTGCTCGCGGAAAATGCGCGGCGAGAACCATAGCTCGCCGACGGTCACGCGCTCCAGCAACTCTTCGAAGCCCTGAATGTGGTCCTTGTCCGGGTGCGTGATCGCGAACGCCGACAGATAGGGCTTCCCATCGACCTGGGGCAGATGTTCCTCAAGGTAGTCGATGACCGGAGCGCAGTCCGTCTCCTCGTCTTCCGACTTCTGGGTGTGCCGGAGGTCAACCTGGAACACGACCGCGTTCGGACGCACCACGAATGTCGTGCTGTCGCCTGTGCCGACGGGCCAAAAATATACGCACTTCTCGTCGAACATACTATCCTCCCTGGCCGCCGGCAAGTTTGCCGGCTAGTTGCTATCACCGGAAAATTATACCATACTTGCTGCGCCGGCAAGTTTGCCGGCGTACGGGATGCCCTTCGATGTCTGTAGCGTACCGCCTATTTCCGCCCTCCGGCGCGACCCACCTCGCGGCAAAAGTCGGCTTCCGGTTTGGCGCCAAGGGCACGCATACCAGTCGGACGCTGATGCTCGACGAACTGTCCGCCGCGCTCGCGGCGGCACCCGAGCGGGCAGCCCGGGCCGATTATTCGGCCGCGATCATCGAGGGCAATTGCTTGGGCAAGACCACGACCGCGACGCGGAGGCTTACGAACCAGCGCTTGGGTGAACTCTACGCGCTCGATCCGGATGTTCCGATCTTTCGCGTTCTTCGGCGCCTGTGGGCGGCCGACGATGCCGGGCGCCCCCTGTTGGCCCTGCAGTGCGCGATTGCCCGAGACCCTCTGCTCGCCGCCACCGTTACGCCTGTACTTTCTATGCGCCCCGGAAGTGACCTGCAGCGAGACACGATTGCAGCGGCGGTGCGCGAAGTTGCAGCTGATCGGCTAAGCGATGCCACCATCGACAAAGTGGTTCGCAACGCGTCGAGTTCTTGGGCTCAATCGGGCCACCTCGTTGGCCGTACATTCAAGAAGCGAGCCCTAGTTCGCCCGACGCCTGAAACCGTCGCCTTTGGTCTCTACCTTGGAAACGCCGCGGGATTCCGCGGTATGCAACTCTTCTCGACTGGATGGTTGTCGGTCTTGGACTGCACTCCGGCCAGCGCGCGGGACATGGCAATTGAGGCGAAACGCGTGGGACTGATTGATCTTCGAATATCGGGCGAGGTCGTTGATCTTGTTCTAGATCGACTCGATCCACTCGGACGACGAGGCTGAAGGATGGCACGCATTGAAGACTTAGCGGATCGTTTCGAGAGGCACATTGCGACGCCGTGGCAGCGGACGGTATCCGGCGCTCAGCGTGTCGTGATGCTCGTGTACGACAAGGAGCTGGAGCGCACGCTTCGCGCACGAAAGGCTGCATTCGAAACCGCGTGTAGGCAGGCAGGACACGATTGGCACGAGGTCGATGTTGCCGATGCGTTCGCCGCGTGGATTGCCGCGGACGAGTATCGCGAAGAATATTTCGCGTCGCCGGACGATTTGCAGCTCAAACTGCAGGGCGAGTTCCCCGAGTACGTGGCACAGCGCCTTCGTGATGCCCTCACGGCGGACGACGTTGGGGAAAACTCCGTCGTCGCGCTATTTGGCGTGGGAACCCTATTCGGGTTCGCGCGGCTGTCCAAAATCCTGACGATGGTAGAGCACGACATCAGGGGGCGTCTCGTAGTGTTCTTCCCCGGGCACCTGGAACGCAGTAACTACCGACTGCTCGACGCACGAGACGGATGGAATTACCTGGCCGTGCCCATCACACTGCATGGAGACGGAGGCACCCTGTGAAAATCAAAGATGTTCTGCAACGCGATCCTAGTACCTTTCCTCTGGTCAACCAGGGGCAAGCGAGGATTGTCGACACCCACAACGAAAAAGCCTTCGAAGAGTTGCGCGGCGAACTCTCAACGTTCGTATGCGAAGGACAGTACGCCGAAGGCGTGCAGAAGATTATCCGCTCCTACCTGGACAGCATCGGCAAGACCAATCAGAAAGCCGCTTGGGTCAGCGGCTTTTTCGGCAGCGGCAAGTCGCACTTGCTCAAAATGCTTTGCCATCTGTGGCAGGACACTGCGTTCCCAGATGGCGCAACTGCACGCGCAATCGTTCCGGCAATGCCCGATGAGCTGCGCGAATTGCTGCGCGAACTCGACACGGCAGGGCGTCGCGCGGGTGGTCTTCTGGCAGCGGCCGGATCACTACCGAGCGGAACCACGGACCAGGTAAGGCTCACGATCCTCGGCATCCTGCTCCGGGCCGTCGGCTTGCCCGAACAATATCCGCAGGCGCGATTCTGCCTGTGGCTCCATTCCCAGGGCTATTTCGAGAAGGTGAAGAAATCGGTCGAAGCGGCAGGCAAGATTTTCGACAAGGAGCTGAACAACCTATACGTCAGCGGCCCAATCGCCAAAGCCCTGCTCGCCTGCGACAAGAGCTATGCAACGAATGAAGCTGAGGCACGGCAGACGCTTCGGGCGAGCTACCCACCCATGGCGCGCGATATCACGACCGAGGAGTTCCTCACGACCGTCAAGGAGGCTCTCAAGCTGCATGGCCGCGACGGACGGACGCCGTGCACGCTACTCATCCTCGATGAGGTTCAGCAGTATATCGGCGACTCCAATGATCGTTCGGTGCTGGTGACCGAGGTTGCCGAGGCCGTTTCGAAGCAGCTCGATAGCCAGGTAATGGTCATCGGTGCAGGGCAGAGCGCGCTGACCGACGTGGCACTGCTTCATAAACTTCTGGACCGATTCACCATTCGTGTGCCGCTGTCGGATGCGGAGGTTGAGCAGGTTACCCGCAAGGTGCTGCTCCACAAGAAGCCAGGATCCGTGGTCGACGTACGAAAGGTTCTCGATGCAAACGCCGGCGAAATTTCGCGGCAACTTCAGGGCACCCGAATCGGTGAGGTGGTCGAAGATCGCGGCATCATCGTCGAGGACTATCCGCTGCTGCCGGTGCGGCGGCGCTTCTGGGAGAACTGCTTTCGTCAGATCGACCTGGCAGGCACCCATAGCCAGCTGCGCTCGCAACTTCGGATCATCTACGACGCCATAAAGAAGATAGCGGATCGACCCCTTGGAACTGTCGTGCCCGGCGACGAGTTGTTCGAAGCACTCGCGCCGGAAATGGTAAACACGGGCGTCCTGTTGCGCGAAATCAATGAACGAATCATCCAGGTTGGCAAGTCGGACGGACCTCTAGCGCAGCGCGTATGCGGCCTTGTGTTTCTCATTGGCAAGCTGAAGCGCGAAGGTGGCGCCGACATCGGAGTCCGCGCAAAGAAGGAGCATCTTGCCGATCTTCTCGTCGAAGATTTGACGGCCGATAACGGAAAGCTCCGTTCGGACGTGGACGCGATTCTCGAGAAGCTCGCCAAGGACGGAGTCCTCATGCAGGTGGGCGACGAGTATCGCCTGCAGACACGTGAAGGCAGCGAGTGGGATCGGGAATTCCGTAACCGCCAAACGAAGCTCAACAGCGACGACGGAGCGGTGCAGTTTCAGCGCGACCAGCTTCTGTATTCCGAGACCGACAAGATCGTGCGCGGAATCAAGCTGATTCAGGGAGCCGCAAAAGAACCTCGCCAGTTCATCATCTCGCGCGAGGCCACGCCGCCAACATCGGACGGAGCCGGGATTCCAGTGTGGATTCAGGACGGTTGGTCTGCATCCGAAAAGCAAGTGGTCGATTCGGCACGAACGGCAGGCGCGACCAGCCCTATCCTCAACGTGTTCATTCCGCGACAGTCCGCTGACGACCTGCGTCGGCTAATCGTCGAGGCGGAGGCGGCGCGGCAAACGCTGGACGCGAAGGGCAATCCAGCTGGCGACGAAGGCCGCGAGGCGCGCCAGAGCATGGATAGCCGCTATGCCAGAGCTGTCAGTGAACGGGACCGCCTTGTCCGTGAAATCGTAGCCAATGCGAAAGTGTTCCAGGGCGGCGGGAGCGAGGTCATCCGGCTGACGCTCGAGGACCGGGTGCGGGACAGTGCCGGAGACTCCCTTATTCGGCTGTTTCCGCGCTTCAAGGAGGCGGATTCCGCTGCATGGGAGGGCGTTATCAAGCGCGCGCGGGATGGCGCGGATCAACCATTTCAGCCCGTCGGGCACACCGATGCTACGGAAAAGCATCCTGTATGCATGCAGGTGACTGCCGCCATCGGCGCCGGCAAAGTCGGTGGCGAGATCCGCAAGGTATTGCGAGCGGCACCCTACGGCTGGCCGCAGGATGCCATAGACGCAGCGCTGATTGCCTTGCATCGCTCGCAACACATCACGGCGACCTTAAATGGAACGCCTATTCCGCTGGGCCAACTCGACCAGAACAAGATTGCCAAGGCAGAGTTCCGTGTCGAGCACGCGACACTCTCTGTTCAGGATCGTCTACTTGTACGGAAGCTCATCACTCAACTAGTGCAATGCAAGGCTGGCGAGGAAGGCGCTAAAGCCCCCGAGTTCCTCGCAGCGGCTGTGACCCTTGCACATTCCGCGGGCGGGGACGCGCCGCTGCCCGCGCCACCTTCTACAACCGACGTTGAGGATATTCAGAGGCTCGTGGGCAATGAGCAGCTCGTTGCTATCAAGGACAAGGCAACGGACCTGAGCGCGCGCATCAAGGAATGGATGGCTGCGCGCGATCTGGCCGTCAAGAGGCTACCGACTTGGGCGATGGTCGAGCGTCTCTCACGCCATGCTTGTGACTTGCCCGAGGCGAAGCCGCACCTGGACCAAATCGAAGCAATCCGTGCCCAGCGGCTCCTCCTAGAACCGACCGATTCCGTCGCGCCGATTCGCGTGGCGGTTGCCGGACTGCTGCGTGATGCAGTTAGCGAGGCGTATGCGGCCCATATCAGAGCGCACGACCAGGCCATGGCGACTCTCGCGGCGAATGAGATTTGGAAGAAGCTCGACGCCACGCAACAGGGCGCCCTCCTGATTTCAGTTGGACTGGCGAGCCCGTTGAAGCCCGATGTGTCCAGCGACGAGGCGCTCGCCCGCTATCTCGATTCGCGACCGCTCAAGGTCGCCCTCGCGGAGCGGGACGCAATTCCAGGTCGAGTGCAGCAGGCCATCGAGGCTGCCGCGAAGCTACTGGAACCCAAGGTGCAAACAGTTACGCTTGAACGCAGCACGCTGCACAGTGAGCCCGAGATTGATGCGTGGCTTGTGCGCCAGAAATCCAAGCTACTGGAAGGCTTAAAGCAGGGGCCGGTGTTAGTCAACTGACGAGAAATCGGGATGGCTACGCTTAGTCGCGAGCTACGTCGCTCGCTTGAGAACACGGTGAGGGCGGCACGGCGTATTGCCGAGACGGGTGCGCGCAAGGTGATCGAGCATCTTGCGGTACATCACCACGAGCCGTGGTCCAGCTTAACGCCTGAGCAACGCGAGCTGCGCAATGCGTTGCGGGCCCACGGGCGTCAGCTTGGAGATCGTCGCGACGAGCGCCGGGGCACGCAGGCGATTGAGCGGCTGACGACAGAGTGTGCCTACGAGCATTGGCACCGAATGTTGTTCGCCCGCTTTTTAGCGGAAACGAATCTGTTGATCGAGCCGCAGTCCGGCATGGACATCACGTTGGAGGATTGCCAGGAGTTGGCGCGGGAGCGTGGCGAGGATTGGTTGGAACTGGCCAGCCGGTTTGCGGAACGCATGCTGCCGGAGATCTTCCGCACCAATGATCCGGTACTAAAGGTAGCACTGCCGCCTGAGACGCGGGCCGAACTGGAGAATCTTCTCAAATTGTTGCCGCGCGACGTGTTCGTAGCCGAAGACAGTCTGGGATGGGTCTACCAGTATTGGCAGGCAGATCGGAAAGACGAGGTCAATCGCTCTGAGAAGAAGATCGGAGCGGATGAGTTGCCGGCAGTGACGCAGCTCTTCACAGAGGACTATATGGTCCTCTTCCTGCTTCACAACACGCTGGGGGCGTGGTGGGCGGGCAAGGTCCTAGCCGCCAAGCCGGAACTGGCGAGATCGGCCAGGACCGAAGACGAATTGCGGGCCGCCTGCGCGCTGCCCGGCGTGGAGTGGACATACCTTCGATTTGTACGTGACGCCGACGGCGCGTGGCGGCCGGCGGCCGGCATATTTGAGGGCTGGCCAAAGGTGGCAAAGGCCATTACGGTTCTCGATCCCTGTATGGGCAGCGGGCATTTCGTGGTGTTTGCACTGCCGATGCTTGCGGCGATGCGGACTGCGGAAGAAGGGCTTTCCCAGGAAGCAGCAATCGAGGCGGTGTTGCGCGACAACCTGTTCGGGCTCGAGATCGATCCGCGCTGTACGCAGATCGCCGCCTTCAATCTTGCGCTGGCAGCTTGGCGGCGGGTCGGGTATCGGCAGCTTCCGTCGCTTCACCTTGCCTGCTCAGGACTATCGCTCGGCGTATCCAAGGCCGAATGGCTCAAGCTCGCTGAGGGCGCCGCGCAGGCGCTGCCTGTTCCGCCGAAGTCAGATCTTCTGGGCACCGAAGACAACCTGTTCTCGGACGCAGTGAAGCGGGGTTTTGAGCGGCTTTATGACCTGTTCGCCCGCGCACCATGGCTTGGCAGCCTGATTGACCCGCGCGCAGCAAGTGGCGATTTGGTCGAGTATGGCTTCGCCGACCTCGAGCCTTTACTCGCGCAGGCGATGAGCAAGACGGAGTCGGCTGAGCTATCCGAAATGGCCGTTGCCGCGCAAGGACTGGCGAAGGCGGCGCATGTTCTGTCCAGCCGCTTCACACTCGTCGCAACCAACGTGCCGTATCTCGGCCGCGGTAAGCAGGACGACGTGCTGAAGGACTACTGCGAACGGTATCACTCAGATGCCAAGGCCGATCTCGCCACCTGTTTTGTGGAACGGGGCCTCGAATTCTGCAACGAAGGTGGCGGCGTAGCTCTCGTTACGCCGCAGAACTGGCTGTTCCTCAGCACGTACAAGCAGCTACGCCAGCGCCTGCTTGAGCAGCGCGAATGGGACATCGTAGTGCGTTTGGGGGAGCATGGTTTCGACAGCCCGCAGGCGGCTGGGGCATTCACTGCGCTGCTTGCGCTGACGCGCCTGCAGCCAGTAGAGCAGCATCACTTTGCAGGATGGGACGCGAGCGTAGGCGCAACACCGCAAGCCAAGGTATCCACAATCCGAAAAGATGACGTGGTGCTTGTCAGTCAGCAGGAGCAATTGAGGAATCCCGACGCCATTATCACTGTGGGTGAGTCTAACTCTGCTCCTGCTTTAAGTGCAGTTGCGGGATGCTTTCAGGGTTTGTCGACCGGAGACGACCCGGCAATGATCGCTCAGTACTGGGAAATTCCGATTGTGTCCGACCAATGGAAATACCTGCAGACTCCACCCGAGATCACTGCGAACTACGCTGGTAGGGACTCTATCGTACGAGCGAGTCTCTTTTCAGAGCACTACAGTAACGGCGCGATTCGAGGCAGAAGCGCTTGGGGTCGAAAAGGTGTTGGAATCTCGCGGGTTCGTCGTCTGACCGCAACCATTTACTCTGGCGAGCTGTTCTTGGTTCCCGTTCCAGTAATCATCCCAAGTCGCGAAGAAGACCTACCTGCCGTTTGGGCGTTTGCGGAATCCCAGGAGTTTTCAACAGCCGCGCGAGGAATAAACCAATCTACAGCGGTAAGCAATGGATACATTGCTAAGATCCCGTTCGACCTTGTCCGTTGGAGGCAGGTCGCCTCCGAAAAGTATCCGAGCGGCCTCCCGAAGCCTCAATCAAACGATCCGACACAGTGGCTGTTCAGTGGCCATCCACACGGCGCTGACTCACCAATGCAAGTCGCCGTCGCGCGCCTCGTCGGTTATCGCTGGCCGCGCCAAACGGGCTCCAGCTTTCCCGACTGTTCCGCACTGCGTCCGGATGGACTAGAGCGTCACGCTGATCGCGACGGCATCGTGACACTGAACGCGGTATCGGGTGAGCAACCTGCCTCCGCGCGGCTGCTCGCGCTGCTCGCTGATGCGTTTGGTAGCCAATGGGCTGCCGCGCGACTCGATGCGTTCCTCGCCCAAGTGCAGCATACCCGCAAGACACTCGACGACTGGCTGCGCGATGGCTTCTTCGAACAACATTGTCAGCTGTTCCGTCAGCGGCCTTTCGTTTGGCACATCTGGGACGGCCGACAAGATGGCTTTCATGCTCTGGTGAATTGCCACCGTCTAACCTCGCCGAACGGTGAGGGGCGGCGCACGCTTGAGAAGCTTTTGTACTCCTATCTCGGCGACTGGATCGAGCGGCAGCGTGCCGACCAGAAAGCCGGTGTCGAAGGCGCCGACGCTCGCGTCGCGGCGGCAGAGCATCTAAAAAACGAGTTGACGAACATCCTCGCCGGCGACCCGCCCTACGACCTTTTCGTGCGCTGGAGGCCGCTTTACGAACAGCCTATTGGGTGGGAGCCGGACATCAACGATGGCGTGCGAATGAACATCCGCCCTTTCATGACTGCGAAGCCGCTTGGTGCGCGCGCGAAGGGCGCCTGCATCTTGCGCACGACACCGAACATCAAGTGGGACAAGGACCGTGGCAAGGAGCCAAAGCGCCCGCGTGACGACTTCCCGTGGTTTTGGGGCTGGGATGAACAGACCCGTGACTTCGCAGGCGGGAAGACCTTCGACGGCAATCGCTGGAATGACCTGCATTACACGCGCGCCGCCAAGGAGGCCGCGCGTGCGCGGAGTAAGAAGTGACTTCCCCTAGCGTTCAACTTGAACTTGTTCTGCCGACGGCCCCTGATCTTGGCAAGCAGGTGAGGGAAGCTGTGCTTTCCGTACTATCGAAGCCGACGCAACCGTCGGCGCGAGAGTTGCTCGAAGTCATCGAAGGGCGTGTGAGCGTCAAGGCACGCTGGGAGGCAAAGAAAGTCATCGAGGCATTAGCGCGTGACCGGACGATGTCGCAATCGGTGCGCGAGTATCTCTGTTCAATGCTG
>Ga0335080_10003711_pt1 | contig 15477 bp, 11 predicted proteins | sample Lox_Sample_34_FD_206720 | JGI IMG/M metagenome (GOLD analysis project Ga0335080, IMG submission 206720) | Soil microbial communities from Loxahatchee National Wildlife Refuge, Florida, United States - Lox_Sample_3.4 | ecosystem: Environmental > Terrestrial > Soil > Wetlands | place: USA... | reverse complement strand
AAGGAACTCAAAGACCGGGGCGAATCCGCGATGAAGGCATCGCTGTCGAAAGGCATGCCGCACGGATATGAGGTTGGATATCGATCTTTCACCATCAACGGCCGCATGCTCGGACACGGCGAACCGATCCGGGTGAAGCAGGGCGAGCGAGTCCTGTTTCATGTACTCAACGGAAGCGCGACGGAAATGCGCAGCCTCGCCTTGCCTGGGCACACGTTCCGTGTGGTTGCGCTCGACGGTAATCCGGTACCGAATCCAGTCTCGGTTCCCGATCTCTGGCTCGGCACAGCCGAAAGAATCTCCGCCATCGTAGAAATGAATCACCCGGGCGTGTGGATTCTGGGCGACCACGACGATGATGATCGCCGCCACGGCATGGGGATTGTGGTCGAGTATGCGGGACAAAAAGGAAAAGGCGAGTGGATCAAGCCGGCGTCCTACCACTGGAACTACCTGCGCTTCGCCAAGCCCGGAACCAGCAGCCCCGCTCCCGATGAAACCTTCGAAATGACGTTTGCCAAGGACAACGCCGCCGAAGATGGATTCAATCGCTGGACCATCAATGGCGTCAGCTATCCCATGACCGGAGAAGTCCAGCCCGCGGCATTTCATCTGAAGGACGGCAGGCGATACCGCATCCGTATGCGCAACGCCAGCGATGATATCCACCCCATCCATCTGCACCGCCACAGCATCGAGCTCAGCAAAATCTTTGGGAAGCCATCATCTGGAATTTTCAAAGATGTGGTAATGCTGGGCGGCTATCAGGAAGCAGAAATCGACTTCGTCGCCAACAATCCCGGACTAACACTGTTTCACTGCCACCAGCAGCTCCACATGGATTTTGGGTTCATGACCTTGTTCGACTACGCGTAAAAAAAGTATCGGTGTGGGCGCGTGGAGCTATTACCTCCAAAATCAAAATTGGGCGCCCACTTCTGGTCGCCTTTGCCAGAAGCGGGGATTTTCGAAATCGGGGAGGTGGATTGCCCACGCTTCCTTGGCTGGTTTGGCTAACACTATTTCTGAAGTGGGTGCCCCATCCTTTCGCGGTTAGTGTCCGTGCGAAAGGGTGGGCGGCACGAACCTCAATTCAAAGCCAAAAACACCTTGGAGATCCAGGTCTGTGCTTCCCACCCTTGCAAAGAACGCAAGAGTAGGGCACCTCGCAATTCCTCGCAGTTCCGACTCGGACACTCCCTGATTCACGAATGAATGCGCGTACAACCTGTGAACGCCCCGCGTGCAATGGCATTGAACAGTTCTTCGTCGGAAAGGCTGACGATTGGCGCAGCCGTTCGGGATGTATTTCGGCGCTCGTGTACACTAGTCGCGTCCAATGCGCCTGCAGGTGTCATCATCAACTCTCACCCGCAAAGGAGAGTGGAGTAATCTGCAAACAATCCTGCGAGAAGCGATCTCCAGCGTTCGATCCAACGTCAGGTGCTGGCAAGAAGTCTTCAAGGGTGAAGGGATAGGCGGCGCCGCTCTGCCCACCACCGGGTCCGTTCGGCCAGAAACTAACGCGCTGCATACGTGGGTTTTGCGCCGCCTGTTCCGGGAATGTTTGAGCGTACTGGAGTCGTACAGCTGGATCGTCCATGTAGTTAGTTTCGGCAACCCCGTAAAGTCTGTATGCACCGAGCGAGGGGAGCGTGGCATCGGCATCGTCCAACACTCGCTGGAATAATTGGTCATAGCTGGTACCGGTCGAGACCAGATAGCAGGAAAAATCGATTCGTGATGGAAGTGGCAGACCATTGTCAGCAAGGAATTTTATCGACCGATAAATCCAGTACATCGAGAGATGACCGTTCAGGATCGGGTAGTCCGAATCGGTCCAAGTGTCGTCGAGCACATACTTTTGATCACAGACTGCAAGAAAATACACGGCTGCTCTGAACCCTGCGGCATACACGACGGAGACGAACCTGGGATAGTTAGTTGCCAGAAACCAATCCTCGTTAGATTTGGCTCCAATCATTACTTCGGGGTCTAAGAAAATCGTGTCTACGACCGGGAGACCATCTGGACGAGACACTCCTTTCACTGCTTTGAGCAGTTGATCCGTTGTTGTCTGGACGCGAGACGCAAATTCCTCTGCAGTGATTGGTGGCGAACCGAGGCCTGCTGTCCGGTCACCCACGGTATAGTCGGCGATTCCCACCCACATAAGCGCCAGGTCAAGACGTAGTCGCGTTCCGCCGGAACTGTGGACGGCTGCAACGTCCTGCGCGTAAGCGTGTAAATTGGCAGCTTCCTGATCAGTCATAGGGAAAGTGATCAGGGCGTTGTTGTCTGAGCAGCAAGGAGGACCGGGCGGCTTCGCAACCCACATGCTCGTGTGGATGAAATTTGCGCCCCGATCCGCCATACCTTGCAATTGCATCTGTACTTTCTGACGTACTTGCGGCTGGTCATAGACGGCTATAAATCCGGACACATCATTGTCAATTCCAGTGGAGTGGTAGTCGACGCCGACCTCGTACCCGGGAATATGGCCAACCGGTATAAGCGTGGTCGAACTCGACTTCGATTTGTCCGCGACAGCTGTGGCTGTGACGATGATGGTTAGGCCAGCTGTGGGCAGAACTGTGGGAGCCGTATAAACAGTAGCTATTCCACTCGTCGTGAAACTGGAGGAAACCGTACCACAGGGAAAGGACGAGCAAGATACGCTCCAACTCACGCCTTGGTTGTCCAAATCGTTGGTCACCAGTGCTACGAGTTTTTCTTCGGATCCCGCCTGTACTGCGGCAGTCTGCGGCGAAACGGCAACGACGATCGAAGGCGGTGGCAGAGGTTGTATGGAAGAAGACGGTGCCGAGGGCGATGAGCCTCCGCAACTGGTGAGCCACAGAATGCCGGCCGTGGTAAGCAGATTGACTGCAGTTGGTAACGAATGCAGGATACAACGATCCCAACTAAGACAGAGGCGATTCGCCATGGGAACGTACCTCCAGAGCGATTCAGCGCACAGCAATGCGCGAGTAATTGGATTCGGGGGTGCCGAAAGTCTTCGTGAGGATTCTCAGCTGAACGTCGGCTACTGTCAGTAACCGCGGTCACACTTGCGAATCGCCAGGATCGCAAGAAGTGAATCAGGTCAGCGATTCTTCGTCACGAATATCTTCGCTGACGTAATCTTGGTTGACGTAAGCAGGGGATGTTACAGCCTTGCGCCGTCTGTTCGCGGTATCTTGGGCATTTTGAGCGCTTCTATTGAGGATTTTTCACTAACCGCCCAAGAAACTTATTGAAATAGAGCCTCTCAGTTGTTTTGAACGCCCGGTTCCGGCGGTTTTGGCAGGGGAGATGTGTCGAGGAGCTTTGCTGGATCTGCTTTGCTCAAATCCACCTTCTCATCAGCATGCCACCCCGGGAAGGCAAGTAGATCATCTGCGGCTAGCGGGTCCGCCAGCTCCATGTAGCCGCCGTAAAGCAAAGCACGCGGAAAGAAGTGAATGTAGTAGACCTGACCGGTCTCGGTCTTCACTTGCAGTGGCCGCTTGAAGCCGGGGGACTGGAACACGTACTCACCGGGTGGAATTTGTATCTCAAAGTAATGTTGGTACCGGAGTTGGCCGATTTCCAAGGTTCCGCAATAAACTGTTGGACTCTTATCCCCGCGCTTTTCAGACCGCAAGACATAAATTGTCGCCCAGGCGGTTGTCGCATTGGGCGCTGGTTGCACGCTTCTTACGCGCGCGTTGTTCAACATGGTGTCGCCATTAACGTAAGCGGCAAAGGTCGTATATGCGGGAACGTCCACGTCGTCGCCCTTCACCAATAACATGATCGGGACACCCAAGCCAAGGGTGCCGACGTAGTCGACAGCGGCAAGTGCAGTCGGATACATAGCCGGACCCGCGTCCTTCCCATTCCTTGTCGCCTGGGCCCGTAGCGACAGCATCTCGCCCGTAATTGTTTCAACTGAATCTATCGCAATGGCTATTGTGCCGCCGTATCCCATGCGCCGCTTCTTTTGGACAGAGGCGACGTGACCCACGCCCGAAGCACCCCGGCGAATGACAATCAAATCTCCAACCATGACATCGTGGGCCACTGAGAAACGGATTTCGTCTCCCGACTTCGCATCACGGGATGACACCGTCGAAAGGATGCGCACACGGACGAGCGTTCCATCTCTTACTTGGATGGTGCTGGCGGGAAGGGCAGCCGGAATGCTTGCGGATTCAGTCTGAGGAAGGGTTTGGGCGATTAAAGAAATCCGTAAGACTTCTCCGACGAACAAGACGCAACACAGGATGGCATTTGGCCGCGCACGGAAAAACACTGCGCAATCCCTCCGGTTCGTCGTATTCTCGCACCAACCGACATGCGGCGCTGTGAGCCCGATCACGGGGCGGATACGGACGATCTCCTGGAGAAATCGCGAAGTTATCGTGAACGGCCCTTGAGCACCATGTGGACTGAGGCTCACCGTCGAATTCTCTTCACCTTCACACTGAGCCGCTCGATCTGGTGGGTGGCCCACGCTTCCTTGGCTTATTTTGCCAACACTCGTTCCTGAAGTGGGTGCCCCATCCTTTCGCGGTTTGCGCGAAAGGGTGGGCGGCACGAACCTCGGTTCAAAGCCAAAACACCTCGGAGATCCAGGTCTGGGATTCCCACCCTTGCAAAGAACGCAAGAGTGGGGCACCCTCATTCGTGGTGGATTTCAACAAAGCAAAAAGGTGGGGCATCCCCAGCTTCAAGTGTGTGCGTGGGGACTGCTGCTTGCGAGTGTATGGCAGAACAACACCAGCAAATCTGAGCCGCAAAGCGGCGAAAGAATAAAACCACGGCGCAAGCCGTGGGTGAAGGTGGGAACACGAAAAAGCACCGAAGGTGCGAAAGAAATGTCCTCACGCACACACTTCAACCGGCGCCGTAAGTCCCGTCAAATGAGCTGGGGCTCTAGCCGCTGAGGGGAAGCCGCTGCAAGAGAAAAGGCCCCGTTTCAGGTTCGCCGCTCACTTTTCCACATCCCGACTATGTGACATCTGCCCTTGCCTTCCACAGCCTCGATCTCCCATCATGGCATTGCCGGGAGGCACAGAGCGCGGCATTCGCGCCATCAGCTAAGTTCTTTGAAAAGAATATTTTGCGTGTAAGTCCAAGCGCCTCAAGATTTTGCGGACGTTGTTCGCCGCCCACATCGGGCAACTCCAATGCTCTCAATATTTTGCGGGATGGATGAAAAAAAATTGCCCAGCGGATCGGCTAAGACCTGCATTTTCAATATTTTGCTTGCAAAATATTGAGCGGCAAGGTTTTATTTTCGATTTTTCCCTAACTGCATGATTCCATTAGACCGCGAGAGGGGGGAGGGAGTGACCGATCAGTAAACTTCCGCATCCGTCGTGGCGCCCTCTTGAGCCTGCTCTTGCCAGACACGTCACCGCACCCTGTGATTCAAATCACAGCCTTTTTTCCGACCCAAACGTACCCTACAACTTGCTTGTGGGGGTTCTTTCGTAGGAAGTCGCCGAAGGGGGTTCGTCATGGCTGTTGCTGGCACTACTCCGAAAATGGGCCATATGGCTCATGATTTCTCGAAAAATCCATTGCTGGTGTACTGGGAGATGACCCAGGCTTGCGGCCTCGCGTGCAAGCATTGCCGCGCTGAGGCCATGCCAACGCCACATCCGTTGGAACTCAACACGGACGCGAGCAAGCGATTCCTGAACCAGTTGGTGGAATTCGGCAGTCCCCTCCCCCATCTCATTCTGACCGGAGGCGACCCGCTCAGCCGAGGCGATATCTACGAGCTGATCGATTACGCCAACGGTCTCGGCCTCGAAGTCTCGATCACTCCCAGCGCCACGCCTGAGCTGACGAACGATGCCGTCACGAAGCTGAAAGAGCACGGCATCCAGAGCCTGGGCCTGAGTCTCGACGGTTCCTGCGCTGAAAAGCACGACAACATCCGCGCTGTCCCGGGAACGTTCGACCGCACCATCGAAGCCGCCCGCCACTGTGGGCGTCTCGGGCTGCCGATCCAGGTCAACACGCTGGTAGCGGAAGAAACCGCCGACGATCTGCCTGCGATCTACGAACTGCTCTGCCGCGAATTCCCCGTCATGCGCTGGAGCCTGTTCATGCTGATCTCGGTTGGGCGCGGCAAGGCGTTGAACGAAGTCTCACCGGAAGAAGGCGAGCGCATCATGCGCTGGGTCTTCGAACTCTCGCAGCATTCTCCCTTCCAGGTGAAAACGACCGAAGCCCCTTCGTATCGCCGCATTGCGCTGGAAATCATGCGTGGATCGGGAATGCACGCGCCGCAGATGAAGACCAGTTCCGTCTACCACGGCTTCCAGATTCGCGATGGCCACGGCATCGTCTTCGTTTCGAACCTCGGCGACATTTATCCCTCGGGATTTCTGCCGCTGCGCTGCGGCAACGTGCGCAAGGACTCGCTGGTCGAGATCTATCGCAATTCCGAAATTTTCCGCGGCCTGCACTCGCCCGATCAATTCCATGGCAAGTGCGGGGCCTGCGAGTACAGTCACATCTGCGGCGGCTCGCGCGCCCGCGCATTCGCCTACACAGGTGACCCGCTCGGCACCGACCCGTTCTGTCCGTACGAACCAAGTTCTGCGCCGCACGCAGGCAGCTAAGAGATCTGCGCAGGCGTGGACGAATTCGAAGTCGGTGGGCAATGGGGACCCTCATACAACTTAAGCAACCGGTAGTGGAATTCGACCAGCCGCACTTGGTTGACAAGAGCATCTGCAAAAAGCTCATCCGCCGCATCCACCCCGACTGCTCGCAACTGCTCCGCCGCAGCTTCCAGTCGGCTTTCTTGCTTCTTAACGTTTGGATCGGCGCTGCTTTTTACGTCTGGGTGCGCGGGTTCGAAACCGGCACTCATCTGCGAACTGCAACCCGCCCCGCAGGCGTGGAAGGCTGGCTTCCCATCGCCGGGATGATGAACTTCAAATACTGGCTCACCACCGGACGCATCCCTGCGACGCATCCCGCGGCCATGTTCCTGTTCGTCACGTTCGTTGCGATCGCGTTCCTTCTCCGCAAAGCATTCTGCAGTTGGCTCTGCCCGGCCGGTACGCTCTCGGAGTATCTCTGGCGCGCCGGACGTCAGATCTTTCGCCGCAATTTCCGCCTGCCCCGCTGGATCGATGTTCCTCTACGGGGATTGAAGTATCTTCTTCTCGGCTTCTTCGTGTGGGCGGTCGCAAGCATGTCAGCCGATTCCCTCGAGCAGTTCATGCACTCGCCCTACGGGGCAATCGCTGACGTCCGCATGCTGAACTTCTTCCGCTATCTCAGCGAGACGGCGGTCATCGTGCTCGGCGCCCTGGTGATTGCGTCAATGTTGATCCAGAACTTCTGGTGCCGCTATCTGTGCCCCTATGGTGCGCTCCTCGGCATCGTTTCTCTCTTCAGTCCCGTCCGGATTCGCCGCTCCGAGGAAACGTGCATCGACTGCGCCAAGTGCGCCAAAGCGTGTCCTTCGTCGTTGCCGGTCGACAAGCTGATCACGATCAAATCCGCCGAATGCACCGGATGTCTCGAATGCGTGGCGGTCTGCCCCGCCGAAGGCGCGCTGGACCTCTCGCTTCTTCCGTCGACGCGCTCGCCGAAACAAGGCCGCATTCCCGCCTGGGCAATGGCCGTCGCAATTGCGGTTCTCTTCCTAGGAATTGTCGGATTCGCGAAAACTGCCGGCTACTGGAACAGCGATATCCCCGACTACCTCTACCGCCAGTTAGTGCCCCAAGCCAACCAAATATCCCACCCGTTCGAATGACATGTAGAGAGAGATCTAATCACTACCAGGGTCTGTGAGACAATCTGACTACTGATGCCCTCAGCCGATGTGTCGAAGCAGGTTCAGAAGAAGAAATCGGCCCCACAAAAGCCGCCTGTCCAAAGCTCAGCACTGAAGTTGGCGAAGCAAATCGCCTGGCCTGCGCTGTTGTTGTGCCTTGGTTTCGCCATCTATATTCCATCGCTGAAGTTCGGTTTCATTCTTGATGATCACCGTTTCACCGGCGATCCTCGCATTCAGGAATCCGGCCATCTTTTCGACTACTTCACAAATTACGTGTGGGCGCAGTTCACGGGAGGCCCCCCGAGTTTCTATCGTCCAGTCTTTGTGTTGTGGTTGCGACTCAACTTCCTGCTGTCTGAGCTATCGCCCTGGGGCTGGCACCTGCTGAGCATCACAAAACATCTGCTGGTTGCAATCGCACTTTGGTTGCTGATGTACAGGCTGTTGGGTGATCGCGTGGCAGCGTTCGCGGCCGCGGCTTTGTTCGTCCTGCATCCCTCACACACGGAATCCGTGAGCTGGGTCACCGTTCCCGACCCACTGCTAACGATTGGCCTTCTTCTGGCGCTGCTTTTCTACCTTAGATATGTCGAGAACCCTCCCGCAGCGGCGGAGAATCCAGCCCGGAAGTTACGAAAATCCGAGGAGCGAAAAGCACCGGCGAGTTCCGGGAAATGGTTGCTCGCCTCCGCTATGGCGTATCCTGCCGCGCTGCTGGCGAAGGAGACGGCGATCGTTTTCCCGGTGGTAATTCTCGTTCTGGTTTTCGCGTCTGAAGGAAGTCAGGTCGCAGTGCAGGATCGTTCCCGGAAAGGTCGTACTGAGGTTCGTCGGAAGGCATTCGGCCCAGTCGTACTCTTTGCGGTTGTTAGCCTCATCTATTTGCTGATTCGGTGGAGTGTTTTGGACGGCAGACTTGCTCCTGCTACGCAGCATTTACCTTGGAGCACTGTCGTGCTCTCGTGGCCAGCAACGCTGTGGTTCTATGTGAAAGCGATGCTCTGGCCGGTGAGGTCGTATTCATTCGCGGATCCGATTCTGATTGAGAGCTTCTCCATACCGGGTGTGTTGCTTCCGCTGCTGGTGATGCTTCTCTGTGCAGGAGCGCTCACAGCGTTTTGCGTTTGGGCCTGGAGAACTGCAGGAAATCAACTCACCGAAAGCGAGGCCGCGAAGGTTGTTTTTGGTCTGATTGCCGGCGCGCTGCTGCTCGTGCTGCCGCTCCTTCCAACTCTCAATCTGAATGCTCTCAATCCGGGAGATTTCCTGCACGGGCGTTATGTGTATCTACCTCTGGCCGGGTTGAGCATGTTAGTCGCAATCGGAGTGCATCTTGCGAAGAGACTCCGATTGGCTTTGCTCTGCGCCGCGGGTGCGCTTGCGATTGCGTTCGTGCCGTTGACCTGGTCGCAAGAGAAGCAATGGAAAGATGATTCGTCAGTGTTCACGACCGGGCATGAACTTGCTCCAAACAATCGTCCGGTGGCGCGGAACCTGGCCGACACGCGCGTACGAGCGGCGCTTCTGATTGCCGACGACGGACGTTGCAACGAGGCCATGCCGGTTTTCGACGAAGTGAACCGCGAGTACCCGGATGATTGGTACACGTGGGCCGGCCGCGGAATCTGTTTTGTGCAAAGCAACGATCTCGTCAAGGCGGAGGCGGCGCTCCACCGAGCGGCTGATCTTTCGCATGACCCTGCCGTCGTGCAACAGTGGCAAGCGCTACGAAGCCAGATGGGACTCTCGACCTCACCTCTCACGAACTAGGCGACTGCATTTCCTACACCAGGAAGATTTCCGGATTCATTGTTGGTCCATCCAGATGGCCAACTAAACGTTTCTCCAAACCCTCACGCGCAGTGCCCATCTGTTGCCGGAGACGGTCTTTTTCCTGATCTGACAGCGGGTCGAAGCTTTTCGCTATTTCAATGTTGTGGGCCAGCATCTCCGGCTTCGGCATTCCTACGACCGCGGTCGTGACAGGCAAGCTGATAGAGTAGCGAAGCAGCGAACTCATATCTGCCTTCCCCGCTCCCTCACCCACCAGAAATTCCTGGCCAGTCACCTTCATGGCGATTACGCCCAAGTTCTTTTTGTTAGCTGCCGGCAACGCGAGTTCTTCGAAGCGACCGTTGCGAGAGGCATTCAGTGCCATCTGCACGCAGTCAAGGTCATGGCGCTCGATCGCTTTGGCCATGACTTCTCCGTTGGTGTGGCTGGTCATACCCGCGAAGTGAGCCATCTTCTGCTCGCGCGCCTCCATCAGGCCCTTCAGCGCGCCATCCTTGGCTTCGATCTTTTCAAGGTCGTCAGCCTGGCCGAGACTGTGGATGTGGACGAGATCGACGTGATCGGTCTGCAGTCGTTTGAGGCTGCCTTCCAGGCGCCGCAGAAATTCGTCGCGGGTGCGGTCAGGAATCTTGGTGGCAAGCCAGACGTCTTTGCGGCGGGTCGCCATGACTTTGCCGACTCGGGTTTCGCTCTCGCCGTCCCCGTACGCATAGGCGGTGTCCAGATAGGTAATTCCAAGATCAATGGCGCGATTGAGGATCGCGGTCGCGGCGTCTTCGTCTCTGTACATCAGAAACCGGCTGCCGCAACCGAAGGCAAGGATCGAGACCTTCGCGCCGGTGCGTCCCAAGGTGCGCGACGGTAGGATGTTCTTCGCCTGATCTGCGCCAGAGATATCTTTGAGCAGCAAAAGGCTTGTGCTGGCAGCGGCTCCCATTCCCACGTTCTCCAAAAATTCCCGGCGCGAGATCTCCTTGGCCATGGTCCCTCCACAGTGGACGAGTGCATAATACCGCTTTGAGGGCGAGATTGCCGGAAAGGATGGCGGAACGCCGTGGCTGGAAAGCGGAGACATCAGAGTCCATCCCACTGTCACTACTTACAGTGTACTGTTGGGTGCTCCGTTGCTATCCGTACGTAAATCCAATGTGGACAGCTTTAGTTGCATCGGCGCCACAACAATTTGTGTGAAATTCTTCAGCCCACTGAAAGGGACGCTTCAGACTATGGCTCGGACCCCAAATGCCCTGGCTTGCTGGTGCCTGATACTTTTCTCAGGTCTGGCCACCAAGACCCTCGTGGCGCAAGCAGCGCCGCAACCTGTCTCATCCACTGCAGTAGTGCAACCGGTCGATCCTAATAAGGCGCCGTCAGAGTTCAACCATCACATCGCTGGATGGGCGTTGATCGGAGTCGGGATCGTTGTGCTGGCAAGCCAGTCTTCTCCCCGCCTGAAAGGCCTGCGTTATGTGTTGCCCATTCTGTTTGTGGCCGTTGGATTATTTCTTGCGGTCTGGAGCGACGGCGAAATCTGGCCACGGGGAAATCTCAGTTGGTCGTGGCTCATCCATCATGACGCGGAGGCACGGCAGCATAAGATTTACGCCATGCTTCTGATCGCCATCGGGGTGATCGAGTACTTTCGTATCCGAGGCTCGCTGTCCAAAACGTGGAGAACCTGGGCCTTCCCGGCACTCGCGCTCGTGGGCGCAAGCATGTTGCTGGTGCACGATCACACGGGTGGTTCCGGGGCAAACTCGCCGGAAGCACAGGCTTACCTTGTAAATCCAAGACTCAATGTCGACGGGACGGAGCGCAAGACGGGCACTTTGCAATCGATATCGATGAGTAAGGATCATGCTGACGGCATGGGGATGGATCACTCCGCAATGGATCATGGCGCGATGCCGATGGACCATTCTCAAATGCTGATGGGTTCGACAGCAGAGGAGATCTCCCACTCTGAACACCATCATCAGATGTCGGCATCGATGCTGCTGGTTGAACGGGAACATTTCTGGTTTATGATCGTGGGAATCGGCGTCGCTCTGTGCAAGTTTATTTCGGACGGCAAGCTGTTTCGCAGCCCTCTGGTCGGCCACTTGTGGCCTGCTTGCATGATGTTGCTGGGATGTGCGCTGGTGCTGTACCGAGAGTAGAGATACTTGCGAAGTATGGGATGCCGTTAGATTGCGCCACCGCGCCACTCAAAGGAGTTCTCGCCGGAGAACTCCTGGTCTCTCACGAGTAGAGTTTGATTGGCTCAACCACGCGGGTGATGGCGCCCGTTGGGCTGGGCTGGTCCGGCTTGAGACCGCAGCGGAGAGACGCGAAGAGGCCGAGAACTTGTCCGAGCATGACATCGAGAGCCGGACGGTAGTTGTCCGGAAAATCCATGGGACAATTCAGCGGGAGGCGGTAATCCACGAGTTCTGAAACGTCTGCGCCGTCTCCGGCAGTAACTGCCAGCCTCACACGTCCTAGCCGTTTGCGATCGATTTCGCGCAACAGATCGAGTTCGTAACCGCGGCGGCGAGCATCGCTCGAGAGAAACGCCACAAAGAGGGTCTGGCGATCTACGCTCGACATCGGACCATGACGCAGACCCAGCGGTGTTTCGGCCAGCGTTGTCACTTTGCCCGCACTCAATTCGACCACTTTCAGCGCGCATTCGTCGGCGACCCCACGCAGCGCTCCCGATCCCACGAAGCAGGCGCGCGTGCATCCGAGAGAGGTAACTTCAGCGGCAGTTTCAGCGGCGACGGGGAGGAACCGACGGCCGCAATCGGACAGACCTGAAATTACGGCCTCGAATTCGGCGAGGTGGTCGAGGTGAGCCACGCACTGGCCAGCGACGAGCATATTGCTGAACGAACTGGTCATGGCCAGGCCACGGTCGTTCACGGCATCGTCAAGTACGAGAGCCATGGCGCGGTCAGGGTAGCTGGCACAGAGTTCCGCCATCTTTCCCTGTTGATTGCAGGTGATGACCAGATGGTGAATGGCGCGGTTCCGTTGCAGCGCGCGCTCAAGAACAGCCACGGTTTCGGGACTGTCTCCCGAACGGGAGAAGGAAATCCAGAGATACTCTTTGCCAGCAGCATGAAAGTCGTCAAAATCCGTAAGCAGAGTTGTGCTGGGGATGGCCCAGGCATCGCAGCCCCATCGGCGGCGCAGCAGTGGAGCGAGCGCGCGGCCGGTGTAGTCTGAAGTTCCCGCGCCTACGAGGTATACATCTGGAGAAGCTGTGCCGCGGCCGATGCCGGCGCGGCGCAGGGCGACTGTCAGGTCGGACTTCCGCGCCCCACAGATTTTGTACGTAGTGCTCCAGGTCTCAGGCTGCTGCCAGATTTCACGCGGAGTATGCTCCAGACCCCGTTCCAACCGTTCGCGCGCGGGCATGTCCAGCAGCGCCTGTAACGGATTTCCCACTACCGAACCTCCACGAGGAAGACACCGTAGTCTATTACAGGCTGCGGCCGGTTGAAAAGGTTTCGAAAGAAAAAGAAATACTAGTCGCAAGGAAACGTTAGTTTGGCCGGAGACTCCCCCTGGGCAAGAAACCGACACGGCGGGAACGGCAACTAAGATATTTTCGCGGTGTTTGCATAAATACCGAAGGAGACGAGATGACGGGTAGCGCAAATTGCGCAAGAATCCTGGCGCTGGCTGGGGCTCTCGCAACTATGGCCGTAGGAGAAGCTTGCGAGCATCACTATTACCGCGTGTACGATCCTTACTACACCGACTATCACAACTGGGACGGGGACGAGATTGTCTACTATCAGCGATGGGCGGATGAGACGCATCGCGATCGTAACCGGGATTTTCGCAAGCTGCGCCCGGAGGAGCAGAAGGAATATTGGACGTGGCGGCACAACCATGGCGACCACGACGGAGATGATCGGGATCGCAACCATCACTGATGGCTAAGGAAGGACGTTAGCGCGTTAAGGTGGCTAGGGCTTCGCTGGTAGTTGTCAACCGCGCTCCGAGCCGGACGAATTCGGCAACGGCTTTTTCGCCGTCTTCCTTCTTCAGAGTCTCGATTGCGTCGGTGACTATGGCAACGCAACGTCCGCGCTCAAGCAGACCTTTGACGGCAAAACTGACGCAGTATTCGGTTACCACTCCGAAGACCACGAACTCGGCGTGATGTCCCAGCTTCTTCACCAATGCGTCGGCATGGCGGCTCTCGAAGATATTTAGGGTCTGCTTTTCCAGCAGGATCTGCTGAAACCTGGTCAGATCGTCCGGCAACTTTGCGTCCGGCTCGTTGGGGACGCGCGCGACATTCTCCGTAATAGCTTCGGGCACCAGTTCGGAGCCCGACGTGCCTTTCACACAGTGAGGGGGGAATATCTTGAACTCGGGATCATCAGGCGTATGGAAGTCTCCGTGCGATACGAGGAAAACCTGTCCTCGACGTGCGGCATCGGTGAGTCGACGGATGTTCGGCAGCAATTTTTCGGCCCCGGGAACGTAAAGCTTCCCGCCGGGGAGAACGAAATCGCGCTGAACATCCACTTCCCAGAGAATGAAGTTGTCGGAGACCATGACCTACCTCAACGGATGAGCAACACATCTATTAGGAACGCGACCCGTACCCACTGGCTGCTAGCAGGTTGGATACGGTAAGCTAGCGCAACGATTCAACATGCAAAGGCACATAGTCATTCTCGCATTCCTTCTGACGCCACTGCCAATGATGATCGCGCAGAGTGCAGTTCCGGAGTGGTGCCGGCCCCTGCCTCGCCCCGAATACAGATCGCTGGAGCGCGTGAAAGTAAGCGATCCGTGGTTTGAAGTGTACAAGCCCACTGCGGGGGTATTCGCCATTTACGAACCACACCAGTCAGAAGAAGTGATCAGCTACCTGATTCTCGGCGAGAAGCGTGCCCTGTTGTTCGACACAGGCATGGGCATCAGCGACATCAAGAAAGTCACAGGCGAACTCACCGTGTTACCTGTCATCGTGGTGAATTCACACACTCATGATGACCACGTGGGCGGGAACTGGGAGTTCTCTGAGGTTTACGGCATGGATGCGGATTTTACCCGCAAGAACGCACAGGGGTCGCGGGAAGACGCTCAGGCTGAAGTCACTCCGAGCGAGATCTGTGGAGCGCTGCCCGCCGGATTTGATTCCAAGACGTACGCGACCCGGCCTTGGAAAATCAAAGCCTTCACGCATGACGGCGACAAGTTTGACCTGGGTGGGCGTACCATTGAAGTGCTGGCGACCCCTGGGCACACTCCCGATGCGATCACGCTCTTTGATCGCGCCAACGGACTCCTGTTCACCGGGGATACGTATTACCCGGCTCCTATCTGGCTATTTCGTCCGGAAACGGACCTCACCGCTTATGCTGCCTCTATTCGGCGACTGGGGTCACTGGAGCCGCAGGTGAGACTGGTGCTGGGAGCACATAACATTCCAGTGGCTACACCCTCAGTTCTGCCTCGATTGGTTTCGGCATTCGATAGAGTGCGAGCAGGCGAGGTTCCCGCCATCCCAGCCGAGCCGGGCAGGGTGCTGTACAAATTCGATGGGTTTTCCTTTCTGATGAGGCCTGACGCTCGGTGATTCTGGGACCGCATAATTACCGACCGACGTTTCTGAACTCAGGTCGGTCTAAATCGCCATAGCCTGCCTCTCATACAACGGGGCGGCGGTCAGAAGCATTCTCTCCAGAAACGATTACCTCTAGAGCCAGTATCATTAAGCCGCCGGAGCTTCGATGAGTTGAAATCCCAGTTCATTGGTCTTCCATTTGAGATGGTTTATCTCTCTCCAGAAACGATTACCTCTAGAGCCAGTATCATTAAGCCGCCGGAGCTTCGATGAGTTGAAATCCCAGTTCATTGGCCTTCCATTTGAGATG
>Ga0335080_10003710_pt1 | contig 15481 bp, 11 predicted proteins | sample Lox_Sample_34_FD_206720 | JGI IMG/M metagenome (GOLD analysis project Ga0335080, IMG submission 206720) | Soil microbial communities from Loxahatchee National Wildlife Refuge, Florida, United States - Lox_Sample_3.4 | ecosystem: Environmental > Terrestrial > Soil > Wetlands | place: USA... | reverse complement strand
TCAAACTCGAAGGTCCAGATTGAGGGTCTTCGGAAGGCTGGGTTGCCCGAATGAGCCCAGTGTATCCCCTCGTTCCCTGTGTCGACCACGCGGCCCTGTGAACCTCGGCGGCGGCTGCGCCCTTTACTTTGAGTAGCTTGAAATCGGGGGTGGCAGGCTTTTCGGCGCCGTACTCAATATGGACCCAAAGTAAATCCTGAGCGCTCCTGAGCTGAGACTGGCGCCCCTAAATCGGTCGCGTGATCCACCGAAGCCGATGTCCGCTTCGTGCCCAAAGCGGCGCAATTGATGCTCGACGCGAAATGGCGCGATGGGCCGGAAGCGGCCGTCGAGCGGGCAGCTCGCCGTTTCCGGTGCTAGCGGTGGCTAGTTGTTTCCGCTGATGCCCAGAGCAGCCTTCATATCTTGACGCCTGGCCTGGCTTTCGGACCATTTCCGCCCGAGCGTAATCCCCCCGTCGACGACAAGCTCGTGGCCCGTGACGAAACTGGATTCGTCGCTCGCCAGCCACAACGCCGCTTGAGCAATGTCGACCGGAGTGCCTGCCCGTGGGATTGGCTGCATCGTTTCAAGCATCATCTTCATCGGCTCGACAGTCTGGTCTGCGACCTGTGTCGCGAGCCCAAAACTCTTGCCAAAGATAGGGGTCGCGATACCGCCAGGACATATGCAGTTGACCCGCACGTTGCTCTCGCCGAGTTCACGCGCAGTCGACTTAGTAAGTTGAACGACTGCAGCCTTGGCGGCGCTATAGACATGCGGTCCAAAACCGATGCGAATACCTGCTACGGATGCCGTCGAAATAATTGAACCTGACTTTTGCTGGCACATAATTGGTGCCGCGTGCTTGATGCCGAGGAATACGCCGCGCAGTCCAACGGCAACGACTGAGTCGAATTCCTCTATGGGGGTATCCGCAATCGGTCCGCCAAGACCAGGAATTCCGGCATTATTAAACAGACAGTCAAGCCTGCCGAACTTTTCAATCGCATAAGCGATCATAGCTTTGACGTCTGCCTCATTAGCGACGTCGCAGCGCACATAGCTGACCCTGCCACCGAAATCCTCGACGAGCCGCAATCCTTTGTCGTCCTGAAGATCGGCGGCGATGACCGACGCGCCCTCCTTGACAAAAAGCTCAACAGTTCCACGGCCAATCCCGCTCGCTCCGCCGGTAATGATCGCGACCCTACCTGACAATCTGGTCATGAATTTCCTTCTTCAATTTGGGGTTCTCGCGGCAGCGCATAGTAGCGATCCAACAGCACGCCGGAAGAGCAAAAAGAAGCAACCGTATAGAAATCACTTAAATCGGGCTGATGTCTGCTCTGGGCCGGCGTTGTAGACCTGTGCTGGGCATCGGGTACATTTGTTGACGCGGCGCGCCCCCGAGCCCACACTGGCGACAAGCGGCATCCGGGCAGGATGGTGTCGCCGGGGCAGGCTCGGACATGGAGCAGGAACAGCCAGTACGGGTCGGACGCAGGTTGGCGGCGATAGTCGCGGCCGACGTAGCCGGGTACTCGCGGCTCATGGGCTTGGACGAGGTCGGCACCGCCCGGACGCTCCGCGAACACCGCAAGGTTACGGACGCCCTCGTGGCAAAGCACGGGGGTCGTCTCGTGAAATCCACGGGGGATGGGGTGCTCCTTGAGTTCCCCTCGGTGGTCGATGCGGTCGAGTGTGCGGTAGCCGTGCAGGCAGTGATGGCCGAGCGCAACCAAGGCATCCCTGAGGACCAGCGAATGCTCTTCAGGATCGGGATCAATCTCGGAGACATCCTGATCGAGGGCGATGACATTCTTGGCGATGGTGTCAACGTCGCTGCTCGCCTTGAGGGGATCGCTGAGCCGGGAGGCATCTGTATCTCGTCGTTCGCCTACGATCAGGTTCGCGGCAAGGTCCCCGTTGATTTCACTGATCTTGGCGAGCAAACACTGAAGAACATCACTCGGCCAGTAAAGGCCTATGCATGTAGCATCGGTGCGGCAATCGGCTCCTCATCAATGTCGACCCTTGGCAATAAGTTGCTTCAACTTCCCAAAAAGCCCTCGATTGCGGTTCTGCCTTTCGACAATTTTAGCAGTGACGCGGAACAGGGATATTTTGCTGACGGCATCACTGAAGACATCATTACCACGTTGTCCTACATTTCCTCTTTGTTCGTGATCGCTCGCAACTCCTGTTTTGTTTACAAAGGAAAGGCACGAGACCTACGGAAGGTCGGCGAAGAACTCGGTGTTCGGTACGTATTAGAAGGCAGCGTCAGACGTTCGGCTGATCGGATAAGGGTGACCGCTCAGTTGATTGACGCCATGACAGGGAACCATCTGTGGGCCGACCGTTACGACCGGCCTCTCAAGGATGTTTTTGATATTCAAGATGAGTTGACCAAAGAGATTGTAAGCGCGCTGCGCGTGGTTCTAACCGAGGGAGAGGAGGCCCGGGTCTGGCAACGTTCGACTAACAATGTCGGCGCGTGGGGCGATGCAGTGCGCGGGTTCGACTACATCTGGCGGGGCACTGCGGCCGACATCATAACTGCCCGCAAATATCTCACGTCTGCTATCGCTCAGGATCCGATGTACGCGAAAGCCATCGCTATGCTCGCATGCACCCACTATTTCGATGTGCGGTTCGCGTATACCAACGCTATCGAGGAAGCAAAGCGCCAACTCGCTGAACTTACTGATCAAGCTTTGGCACTCGATCCCAACGAACCTTACGCGATAGTGATGAAGGCAAACGTTCTTGTTTTTGAGGAACGCTTCGACGAAGCCATAGAGGTCGCCAAACGCGCTACGGCGATCAGCCCCAACGACGCGTTGATCTGGCTGGCATTGGCGAGGGACTACATCAGCGGTGGACGACCGGCAGAAGGTGAGCAGGCCATCCGCACAGGGATGCGGTTGAACCCATTTTTTCCGGTCAACTATCTTGCCGTGTTGGGCGATGCGTTGATCCATCAGGGGAAAAATTCCGAAGCGCTCGATGTCCTTTGCGAACTGGTGCGCCGAAACAAAAATTATATCTCGGCACACTTGCACCTCGCTGGACTTTATAGCGAAGCAGGCGAGCTGGATAAGGTCCGACAGGAAATTGCCGAAGTTTTGCGTATCAATCCCTCCTATCGAGTTCCGATGGCTAAGAATTTCTATCTCTCCTCCGATGCAGTCCGCAAAGAGGCCTTTCTTGACGCCTTGCGGAGAGGGGGACTTCCAACATGATCAATTCGGTTGAATTGCCTGGCGGTGGCCGCCCACACACATAAAGGCACCAAGGTTGACGAAGGCGCGCCCTCCGCTCAAACTGGTCGCCATAGGGTGCCATTGGGGCACGCATGTCAGAGCCTACGAAAATCAGCCGACGCCTCGTCGCAGTCTTCGCAGCGGATGTCGAAGGCTACAGCCGTCTCATGGGCGCTGACGAGGTCGGCACACTCAAGGGCCTGACCGAACGGCGCGCGATCCTCGACAAGCTCGTAGGCGAGCACGGGGGCCGCATCGCGAACACGGCTGGCGATAGTGTCCTCGCAGAGTTCGGGAGCGCGGTGGACGCCGTGCAGTGCGCGGTGGAGGCACAGACTGCTCTGGCCGCAGCGAACGCCGGTCTCGCACCCGATCGCCGCATCAGCTTTCGCATCGGCATCCACATCGGTGACGTGATGGTGCGCGCCGGGGACCTCTTCGGTGATGGTGTGAACATCGCCGCGCGGCTGCAGACATTGGCGACCCCCGGAGCCGTTTGTATCTCAGGCGCGACATATGATCAGGTTCGCAAGGTCTTGCCGATGACGTTCGTGGACCTTGGTGCTCAGCAGGTGAAGAACATCCAGGAGCCAATCAGGGCTTATCAGGTGAGTGCGCCGAGTGAAACGCGAGAGGCCGCTCCTGCGCGTGCTGCTGAGGCTGAGAGCCCGCCGCCGCTGCCCGATAAGCCTTCGATCGCGGTGCTTCCGTTCGAGAACATGTCTGGCGATCCCGAGCAGGAATACTTTGCGGACGGAATGGTCGAGGAAATCATCACCGCGCTCTCGCGTTTCAAATGGCTCTTCGTGATCGCTCGCAATTCGAGCTTCACGTTCAAAGGCAAAGCCGTCGATATAAAGGAAGTCGGACGCAGGCTTGGCGTGCGCTATGTCCTTGAAGGGTCTGTGCGCAAGGCATCGGGGAAAGTTCGCATCACGGGGCAGTTGATCGATGCGGTGACGGACGCGCACATTTGGGCGGATCGGTTCGAGCGCGACTTAACAGACATTTTCGCTCTCCAAGATGATGTAACGGTCGCTGTTGTCTCAGCTATTCAGCCAAAGATGTTGCAAACAGAGATCGGGATGGCGACGCGGCGGCGACCAGAGAACCTCACTGCGTATGATTTTTTTCTGCGAGCTATGCAGCAGTTTTACCTAGCCACCCGCGAAGGCGTAGCCGAGGCGATAAGGTTGACCAATCGTGCTTTGGAGCTAGACCCTCGGTTCGGCTTGGTCGCCGCTATAGCAGGTGCCTGTCACATGCTAAATGTCATTTGGGGCTATGCAGTCGATCCGCAATCAGAGGGCAAGGAAGCAATCCGGCTTGTTCGCCTAGCATTGAGCGTCGACGATAGTGATCCGGATACGTTAGCATTTGCCTGCGTAACCTCGGCGTACATGGTCGGCGATTGTGAGAGTGAGATTGAAATGGCTGACCGGGCGGTCGCCCTCAACCCAAACTCAGCTAACGCATGGCAGGCCAGAGGCTGGGTCTGTAAAATTGCGGGGCTGCCAGAGGAAGCGGTTCTTAGCTACGAACGCGCCATTCGCCTGAGCCCAGTAGACCCGCTCCTGCACCAATCGTTTGTTGGGATGGGGTTCGCGTTTATAGAGCTTGGTCGCTTTGACGACGCAATCGTCGCAGGGAAAAAAGCCCTACGTCATAACCCGTCCTATTCGGCAGTTTACCGCTGCCTCGCGTCAGCTTTCGCCCATCTCGGACGTGATGCGGAGGCGCGCGGGGCGGCGGCTCGTTTGCTTGAGATCGATCCCGCCTTTACAATATCTGCGTGGATTGCTCGGGGCGGACAATCAAACTCGCGGCTGTTGACTGAGGGTCTTCGGAAAGCGGGGTTGCCCGAATGAACCCGGTGTATCCCCTCGCTCCCTGTGGTTCACACGCATCCCTGTGAACCTCGGCGGCGGCTGCGGCCTTTAACTGCAAATAGTGAAGTCGGGGAGCGCGGGCTCTTCAGCGCCGTAGGTCGGGGCGAAATGGGATCGAAAGTAATGTGCGGCTCTTAATCGAAGGCGCGCTCTAACCGTAACCCGTCGAAGCCGATGTCCGCTTCGCTCTCGAAGCGACGCAGGTTCTGCACGACAGCGAAATGACACGATGGGCCAGATGCTGAACTCCGCCACGTCACGCAAACGTTTTAGGTTTGCGGCGACAAACGTCGCCAAGTATTGTCGCGTTGAAATACCCAGCTAACACGCCCGTGCTACGATTGGCAGGAGGGTTGAGATGATCATTCGTTGTTATCGGCATTTCCAGATGAGCCCTTCCATAGCCCACCATTGTGCATCAAGCGATTGAGCGGTTACGATATTAAGGTCTGCAAACGCGGTTGTGGCAATTATTTGGAGATGCTCCAATGACTTCTAGTCCGTGGCTCGACGTTTTGACTTTGATCAATAGTTTTCAGATCACGCAGGCAATACATGTCGCATCAACGCTTCGCATCGCCGACCATCTCAAGGATGGTCCTCGTTCAAGCGACGAACTAGCTTCATTGACGAGGAGCCACGCTGGCTCCCTTTATCGGCTATTGCGAGCGCTCGCGGCAGTCGGCGTTTTCCACGAAAATGAAGGCCGGGTGTTCGCGCTCACGCCCATGGGCGATTGCCTGCGGACCGACGCGGCGACACCGATCGGCGCATGGGCAGAGTACGTCGGAAGCCCATATGTCTGGCGGACTTGGGGACATCTCCAGCATAGTATTCAAACAGGCGAGAACGCCTTCCAGAGCCTAAACGGTAAGGGCATCTGGCAATATCGTACCGAGCACCCCGAACTTGGGGCGGTATTTGATCGCTCAATGACGGAGCTGTCACGCGGAGCGGCAGAAGCCGTCATCGCAGCTTATGATTTCTCGACGTTCCACCACGTCGTAGATGTCGGCGGGGGGCGCGGTTTGATGTTAGCGGCGATCCTCAATGCTCATCACCAGATGCGCGGCACCTTGTTTGATTTACCGGGGGTCGTTGCCGGTGCCGCATCCGTGTTGGAACAACGTGGCGTGGTTGATCGATGCGACATTGTTGGAGGAAGCTTCTTCGAGGCTGTGCCAGAAGGCGGAGACGCATACATCATGCGGGTCGTAATTCACGACTGGGAGGACGACGAGGCCATCGCCATTTTGAGAACCTGCCGTCGAGCGATGCAAGACGCCGCCAAGTTGATTTTGATCGAGCGCATTATTGCGCCGCCAAACGAAATCCCGGCCACAAAATTCAGCGACCTAAACATGCTGGTCTTGCCCGGCGGCCGCGAGCGAACGCGCGAAGAGTTTTCAGACCTCTTCGCAAAGTCCGGTTTCGAAATGTCGCGGGTCGCGCCTGCAGGCGGCGTCAATGTAATTGAGGCTCGCCCGCGCTGACGATCACATATCGGTCTCGACTGAACCGGCCGGACTTGCCCGCCATTTGGTTTCCGCTTTGACCCGAAAGCGACCCGATTGTGCCGCACGGGAATGGCCGATCATCACGCGGCGCGCGAGGTGCTCACGCGGCCCGTTTTAGCCCGACAGCTGCGGCGCCCTTTAAGGTCAGATTTCGGAGTCGCACGCCTGACCGCGCGGGAAACGTAGGGCAACCAAAACAGGACCCATTTCCTATGAGCCCTCGGTTTTCCTTTGAACTGAATGGCGCCTATGCCCGCGCCAGAACATTCGCGACGGACTGCGCGTACCACTGGCCCCGCGTGCCGTGGCGATCCCTCTGGCGTTCAGTGCGTCTACGATTTCTCGGAGGGTCCGTGCGCCCGCCTTCTGCGCCTCGCGGATGATGGTCAGTACGTTCGCTGCGCAGCGCAGCGATCCGCGCCGGACTTCACCGCTTCTATGGCGCTCTTGTGAGCCACGTGAAGCCGGGGGTTACCAAGGTTAGCACCGAAGTCGCCTGACGCGTCCGTGATGAGCACGCCGCCCTGTGAACCTCGGCGGCGCAGGTTGTCGAAGCGACCAAGTGTAGCTTCCAACGCTCATTTTTCGAGATTGTCGGTGGTCGACGGGCCGGTGCCGACAAAGTAGAGTACCACGCCCTCGTCTTTCGTCATCCCGAAATGACGAACACCCTTAGGCTCGGTGAAAAAGGTGCCTGCTGGCCGCGCTTCCAATTTGCCCTCCTCGAACTTTTCGCAGTGCGCGCTTCTGAAGCGCAGAGATCAGCTAACTATTCGACCACCTCGTCGGCGCGCGCTTGCAAGGCTGCAGGCAACTTTATGTTGAGCGCATTGGCCGTCCTTAGATTGAGAACAAAGTCGAATTTGACAGGCTGCTCAACGGGTAGGTCAGCCGGTTTTGTGCCCTTCAATATCTTATCTACATAGAAGGCGGACCGTCTCGCGAGATCCTCGTAGTTAGGTCCGTAAGAAGCAAGCGCTCCAGCTACAGCTAATGTACGATTTCCAGACATGACCAACAGACCTCGTCTTAGGCAGTTTTCCATCAGCAGGTTGGCATTGGAAACGAACACAGGATCAACCAAAACCAGCAAAGCTTCCAGGCCTGCCTGCGATACAGTTTCCAGTGCCGACCTAAAATCGTTTGGACTTGTTGCCTCAACGGGCTTGAAATCGATCCCTTTCTCGCGACTGGCTATTTCAACTTCTTTCATTTGAAGTTTGTTAAAAGCAGCGTTCTTGGGGTTCCAAAGTACCGCAATGTGAGAGACACTTGGCCGAATTTCGAGGAGAGTTTCAAGCTGCTTGCCGACGATGTCAGCAGCGAGCGATGAAGTGCCGGTAATATTGCCTCCGGGATGAGATAACGAGGCTACGAGCCCAACCCCCACCGGGTCTGCCACGCCGATCATTACAATAGGTATCGTAGAAGTAGCATCCTTTGCAGCAAGTGCTGCTTGGGTAACGTTCGCAACCAGAACATTGACTTTGGCCCGCGCGAGGTCCGCAGCAAGACTTGGAAGTCTGGCAAAATCCCCGTCAGCCCAACGATATTCAATCCGAATGTTCTGTCCATCAATGTAGCCGAGGTCCTGCAATCCTTTGCGAAAGAACCTCGCGCCGGATCGCTGCCGGTCGCCTGGGTCCAAAAATCCGATTAGGGGCACAGCCGTTTGCTGTGCGAGTGCAGCAAATGGCCAAGATGCCGCAGCGCCTACGATTGCGACGAACTCGCGCCGCCTCATTCGATCACCTCGTCGGCGAGTGCGAGCAATTCTGGCGGGATAATCAGGCCCAGTGCGCTAGCGGTCTTCTCGTTGATGACAAACTCAAATTTTGTAGGCTCTTGGACCGGCAGGTCTGCGGGGTTGGCGCCTTTGAGGACCCGCCCAACATAAGCTCCTACTTGGCGATAACCGTCGGTAAGGCTGGACCCATAGCTCATAAGGCCTCCCGCCACATACGCGCCCGTGTGATCCGATCCATGACCACACAAAAGAAAATGGTGACGGGAACGACCTTTGGCCGATGCGTCTTTCGCCAGTGGCCCATCGCGTCATTTCGCTTCCCAGCATCAACTAAGTCGCTTCCGGCAACAAGCGGACATCGAGCCAAGCGAGCCTTGAACCGCCAAAGCGCTACCTGAACTCTTCCATCACCCGGTTCATCGCGGGATGCTTCCGGTTCTTGACCTTTAGCCAATGTTCGAATCGTCCACCCTGATACGGGCGGTCACGACGCTTGGAAACCATTCCTCTGAGCCTAATCATTTCCGCATTTTTCATCAGCAGACATTCGTGACTGAGAGCGGCACGTCCGCATTGGGGATCAAACCTTTTCCTGATCAGAGCCTCGGTGCCATTCATCGTTGGCGTTGTCGTGCGGGGTAGCTCCCTCGCCGAGCCCGGGCGCTTCATGATGAAGAACAGCCTCCTGCTGCGCTTCGACGCCGGCGAGCGCGGCAAATGGCGGCTCGCTTTCGGCCGTCTTGGCAGCTCGGGACTGCGCCGCGGCAGACGCCTGTTGTTCAAAGCGCGCAAGCTGATTCGAGGTAAACTGATATGCTATAAAGGGACCGAGTATAAGCGCGGTCAGCGCAACGAAGAACGCAATACTCGGCGATATGGTAGATGCGCTTTGTCGCTCTTCGTCCAGGCGCCTTTTCACGTCGTCGATGTCTTTCTTCATCGCATCAACGCGTTGCACCATGGCCTCTGAGCGGGCAGTGGCCGCATTGAGCATTTCGTCGACCTGGGCCACAAGCTTAGTTTGCGAGGCCGAGACCTCCTCACGCAGCCTTTGCGCCACCTTGTCGCTAGTCTCCTTGGCGTCTTTCAGCGATTTCACTTGGTCGGTACGCAGGGCATTGATTTGGTCGAGCATGCTCTGCGCGGCCTTATCGCTGTTCAACTTGACGTCTTGCATCAGCCTGAGCAGATCGGAGCGAAGCGCAGCTGTCTCAGCAAGCTTGTCGCTATTCGCCTTGGCATCGTCGGACAACCGCTGCAACTCGGCACTGACGCTGTCGATGGTCTTAGCCGGCAGCTGCTCCCGGTTCTGCACCGGTTTGTCGGCCTCGGCGAGCTTTTGACTCGGCTGCACAACCTGTTCGATCAAGTCAGATGAGAGCTCTTTCGATTGCGATGTGACCGCGTAGGAAAAAAGTGCTAAGATGCAAAGGATAAGCGCAGGCAACGCAAACTTGGTCACGGCGAAGACCTCCCGTTAAGCGAGCATACTTTTCTCTTGGTACAGCGAAAGTTGGCGGTGAACGCCAGTGCATTAATTCCGCACCATTCTCGTCCATCACATCCTGCGACATTGACGTCAATTCGCGCAATTTGGCTGTACTAAATGCCAAAATTCTAGAGCACATTTGTTCCTGTGTCACGAGCCCGTCGCAATTTGCAACGAATCCAATCGCTGATAGAAGTGTCAACTAGCGCTGACACTATAGCGAGGGCGAGTTGGCTTCCCAACGGCGATCGCCGACACTCTCACCGGAAGCGGACAAACCGATAGATCGTACTCCCTAACCTTTGGCCGGGAAGAGGCATCGGTTCTCCGGCCTGAGCCACACACGCCAATGCGGTGATGACGTGTTGCGGATGTTGGTGACAGGCGGTCCCCCGGTGCGAGGCGGCGATGGCATCCCCCACCGCGTGCTGCTTGATGAACCAACGATACCAGCGGCCCGCCAGCGCTATGGCATTCACCTTCGTGAGCGGCTGGCCATCACCGTTTCGTTGGGCGCGTATTGTCGCGATGCGCGTTTCAATCTCAGCAGTCCATTCGGCGTTTCTTATCTTCGCCTCTGCAGGAGGTGTGTCACCGGGCAACTTCAGGTGAGCTTCGCGCCGCACGCCATAGAGGCGCGCGTATTCATCACGCACATCTTTAGGGATGCCCTTCCGGGCAAACCACTGACCGTTTCTTCGACTTAACGTGACCATGCGCAAAGCCATTTGTAGCGCCTTTTGTATTTTTTGAGGCGCAAATACGTTAGGCTTATCAACAAGATGCTGAAGCGTCAGGGATTTTAGCTGTAGTGGTACAGTTGGGTGGACTTGAACCACCGACCTCCTGATCCACAGTCAGGCGCTGCGGCGAAAAGGGTGGTCAGCTTAGAGGGCTTCCCAAGGCGAAGCCCAGCCCCACCTCCGTTCTCGTCGATGAACTCGCCAGCATACCGCGTCTATTTCGAGCGTTTGGGCCGCTTCGCGAGCCGAACGCCCGCACCACCGCCATTCTCCGGTATGAACTGGACACCCGCTTTTTCGAGCGCGCCGACAATAGCTTCGACGGTGCGATGTTGCGCACCTAGTTTACCGGGCTGCGTCTCGAGCCGCTTGATGCTCGGCAACGATACTCCTGACGCCTCTGCTAGATCCTTCTGTTCCCATCGAAGCAACATTCTGGCCGCACGGATCTGCTCACTTGTCAGAAATAAACTTGATACCTCAGGTATTGACTTTTCTCCCATTGGAATTTAATACCTCAGGTATCGAACATCGGCGACAAGTTCAAGAACACCTTCCCGCTGAGCGGCGGAGCCGTGCCTGACAGCACGCTAATTCCGATTGCAAATCGAAACCATCCTTTGGAGATAACATATGACCGCTGTGGAACGCCGCTCCTTCATCGGCGGTTCTGATGCCCGAATCATCATGGGCGACGATGAAGCACGGCTCAGCCGGCTTTGGCGGGAAAAGCGGGGTGAACTTGAACCGGCGGACCTCAGCCAGGACCTCATCGTCCAGCTTGGCAGCATCACCGAGGACCTGAACCGGACATGGTACGAACGCAACACGGGAAATGCGGTCGATGATGTCCAGCGGAGGGTCCGACATCCGATTCACAGGTGGATGGGCGCGACTTTGGATGGACGGATTCGGCAAACCGGGGCCGTGTTTGAAGCCAAGTTCATGCTGCCCTGGAATTTTTCGGAAGAGGCGGCAGCCGAAAAGCATATAGCCCAGCTGCAGCACAACATGTGGGTGACCAACGCCTGCAGCGCGGTTCTTTCGATCATCACCGGCGGTGGAAAGTGGGTCGAGATCACAATTCACGGCGACCCGCTGTACCAGCATCTTCTGTTAACGGCGGAGAAAAAGTTCTGGCGCTGCGTCCAGACTGGCGAGCCCCCTCGCCTGTTCGGCATCGAACCGCCAAGGCCGCGGCTTGAGGCGGTGCGCGTCGTGGACATGACCCTGTCCAACAGCTGGGCCGAACTCGCGGCCATCTATCGACAGACCCAAGGGGCCTATGAGCAGCACGAATCGGCAAAGGTCGACCTCAAGAAGTTGGTCCCTGAGGACGCAAGGGAGGCATCGGGACATGGGCTCCGGGCCAAGCGGTCCAAGTCCGGCGCGATCAGTTTTGAGTTGGTGGAGGCCGGAAATGCACCAGTCCAGTGAGACTGTCGGCGCGATTGCAACCGCGCTCGCAAAGGCGCAGTCCGAGCTCATCAACCCCGAGAAGACTTTGACCGCAACGATCGTTGGTCGAAATGGCGAACGGACATTCCGCTACGCCTCGCTCGCGACGGGCCTTGATTTGATCCGGAAATGCCTGGGCCAGCACCAGATCGCGGTTCTGCAAAGCACGACGGTGGACCAAGGTCGGATCATGTTGACCACCCGGCTGGTCCACGCCTCCGGCGAATGGGTCGCTTCGCTATGGCCCGTCTGCCACACGGCGGAGGTGTCCGCCCAGATGAAGGGCGCAGCCCTCACCTATGCGCGGCGATATGCGCTCTTTACGCTCGTTGGAATCGCTGGCGAAGACGATCTGGATGCACCCGAGCTTGTTCAGCTGCCAGAGCCGCCGCACCCTGACCAGCCGCCTGCCCGAAAGTCGGGTTACGGGAATGGCAGCGTTCATCGTCCCCGCCTGCCGTCCCTTTCCCGGGAGGAATCGGCTGCCCTGCGCGACCAACTGGCTCAGGAAATCTCCGCGATTGACTCGGCCAATGCGCTGGCTCTTTGGGCCCATCGGTCGCTGCCGACCAAAAACACGCTGACCCAAGCCGATGCGCAAGCGGTAGAGGCGGCCTACGTCGCACGGCTTAAGGCTTGCCCGGAGGAGGGTGGACCGTCTGCTGAACCCTCTGATGCGGAGCATTCCGCCAAGCAGGACATAAGCGAACTGTCAACCAGCACCGTTGCGGTCGTCAGTCCGTTGGCGAAGCCGGTCCGCAAGCGCAGCAAGGCACACCTCGCCTTTGTCGCCGCGCAACCGTGCCTCATTTGCAAGACGACTCCTTGCGACCCGCACCACCTGAAGATTGCCCAGCCTCGATCCTTGGGACGAAAGGTAAGTGACGAGTTCACCGTGCCGCTCTGCCGCCAACACCACCAAGAGCTGCATCGGCACGGCAACGAAGCAAGCTGGTGGGCAAAAATGCAAATTGCCCCGATGCCAATTGCAAGAGAACTCTGTGAAAGAAGCCCAGCCAACATATCGCCTGTCGCGTTGGACTGACGAATATATCCCTCATATCAATTCCGTGCGCACTCAAGGCTGTTGGCCAAGCCGTGGGGAAGCAAGAATTATGATGCTCTACACGTGAACGATGAAATCACTCGTGTGCAGGCTTGCGGCTTGAACGTTCTTCAGCAGGATGCTGTCGTGGCTGTCCACCGTGATCAGCATGTCCTGACCGTTGTTCAAGTAGGTCGCTGACGCAATCAGCGTCGAAGCCGACACGGTCGTACCGAACGCCTTGAGGTCGATCGTATCCAGGTTAACATTGAAATCGGTGATCGTGTGCTGCGCGGGGGTCGGCCCCGTGGTCGGCGCGAACACGAACTGATCGACGCTGCCATTGCTGGCGGTCTGAATCGGCGGGTCGATAATCAACGTGCCGCCGTTTCCATCGCTGGAGAACTTGAAGTTGTCCAAAACGTAGCTGCCGGAGAAATTGATGCTGGCGCTGTTTGTCCCGTCACTGAACGTGAGCGTTCCGCCGTTGCCCGCGGAATTCTGCACATAGGTCTCCGTCGTCAGGCCTGCAAAATTGATGTTCTGCAGGTCGAGGATATCGGAGTTATCAACCGTGCCGTCGCCAGCGAAACCGACGATCTGCCCGGTGAAAGCCTGGGGATTGTCGAGCACGAGCTCGCCGGTGGTGCCGGCGCTGTTCGCAAAGTTGATTGTTGCTGCGCTCGCGCCGGAAATATCCAGTAGGTGGCCGCTGTCGATCGTCACAGTGCCGGTAGCGACCGCGGGATCGTCTATCAACGTCCCAAAATGCCGATTTGTGAGATGCCCATCGCTTGCGAGCTCAAAAGCAGGGTCAAAGTCGGAGCCAGGGGGGTTGTTAAGTTGGAGTACGACGGAATCAGTTCCGTTGTTGACGGTCACGGTGTGATTGACGGCGCTATAGGTGGCGCGCATGTGACTCGTCCACACCAGGTCCCTGAGATCGACGTGGTTCTCCGCGCTTTCGGGTTCGGCTTCAATGAGACCGACGATTGTTCCGCTGAAGGCATGCGAATTATCGAGGATGAGCGTGGACGCCCCTCCCGCGGCTTCGAAGATAACGGTCTGGCCGGAAGAAACCGAGCCACCGATCTCGATGGTCGCGTTGTTGAAGAGCTCGATCGATCCCGTTCCGCTGATACTTCCGGTGATGGTCACCATTGAAGCCGAACTGCTGCCGGAGTTACCAGCTTCGATCAACCCGTTGTTCAGGACATCGTCATTGATCTGCAGCGTATGGCCTGCCGCGGCTTCCAACACGCCGTCTGCATTGTTCGTCACCAGGCCGCCGGAAACCGTGTCAATGATCAATGCATGTGACGCGGTGGCATCGATGGTGCCAAAATTCACCAGCGTCAGACAGCTGTCCCCGATCGTGCCGGCGCCGGTTATCGTATCATAATTGGTGAGCGTTGCTGTCGACCCGTCGCTGACAATGAAGTTGCAGGCGTTGTCGGTCAGCGTCACATGGCCGCCGCCATTGAGTAAAACGCTGCCGCTAATGTTCAATTCAGTGGCGTCACCAGAGGAATTCAGGGCGATCGTCCCAGCGTCGGTGATCGTCCCCTTGAGGTCCAGCGTGGTAGCGTCGGTCACCTTGAGAGTCGTGCCACTGACGATTGTCACGCCGTTGAGGGTGTCGGCGGCGGCGCCCGCCGTGGCAATCGTGCCTGAGCCGCCCAGCGTGCCGCCAACGAGGATGAGGTTCACCAGATCGACAACGGAGCCGCTATCGATCTCGGCAGCCGCTGAATTGATGGTGCCGGTCAGATTCAGCGTACCGACCCCCGCCGTCACCTTGGTGCCGCTCTTGAGCGTCACACCATTGAGCGTGGAGTTTGTGTTGCCGGTTACAGTGGCGATGTTACCTGCCCCGCCAAATGTGCCTCCGGTAATGCCGCCGTTGATGAGCTTGAATGACGAACCCCCTTCGACCGTTACCGTCCCATTCGTGTTGGTGATAATCTCACCATTTAGCACGAGCGTGCTGTTATTCGTCACCAGGATGGTCCCGGTGTTGGTCACGGGGGCAGGATCAATCGTCAGCGTCCCGCCCAGCACCTTGATATTGTCGAGATTGTTGACCGTCGCGCCGTTGATGAAGCTGTTGCCCGTCGAATCGATCTCGCCGCTCACATTGAGGGTGCCGCCGTTGATCGTCGTGCCGTTCAGCGTCAGCGTGTTCGAAGCATCAACCGATAGCGTGGCGCCTGCGGCTATGTCGCTGAACGTCGTGCCGGTCGCGGTCACATTGTCCAGCGTCAGCGTCTGGCCGCTCTCGACCGTGACATTGCCGCCGTTCAGCTTGGCCGCGCCGTTGATCGTGCTCGAGCCGGTGACGTCGA